>Ga0335080_10004211_pt1 | contig 14662 bp, 12 predicted proteins | sample Lox_Sample_34_FD_206720 | JGI IMG/M metagenome (GOLD analysis project Ga0335080, IMG submission 206720) | Soil microbial communities from Loxahatchee National Wildlife Refuge, Florida, United States - Lox_Sample_3.4 | ecosystem: Environmental > Terrestrial > Soil > Wetlands | place: USA... | reverse complement strand
GTGGCGGCGGTCCGGGCCGGCCGGCCGATACCGCCCCCTCCCCGCTACTGAGGGGCGCCCTGTGCCGTGTGCCCGCCGGGTGAGCTGATGCGTACCGACCGGCTGCAGGCGTTGTGCGACGGGGTATTCGCCGTGGCCCTGACCCTGCTGGTGCTCGGCCTGCCCTCCCCTGAGGGCTCGCGCCATCTCGGCCGCGACCTGCTCGCGCGGTGGCCCGCGTACGCCGCCTACGTGGTGACGTTCGTGACGGTCGGGATCGTGTGGGTCAACCACCACGTCCTGCTGGACCGGGTGGCCCGGGCCAGCCGGGTGTTCCTCGAGCTCAACCTGATGCTGCTGCTGTTTGTCGCGGTGATGCCGTGGCCGACCGGGCTGCTGGCGTCGTACGCGGGCGAGCCGGCCCAGGCCCGCCCGGCCGCGATCGTCTACGGGATGACCATGGTGATGCTGTCCGGGTCGTTCGCGGCGATCTGGATCTACCTGCAACGCCGCGACGACCTCGCGCATCCCGCGGCCCGCCCCGCCCTGGGCCGTGCGGTACGGCGCAGCCTGGTCGGCCCGGCCGTCTACGCGGTAGGGATCGTGGCCGCGGTCGGCGACCCGTCCGCGGCGTTCGCCGTGTTCGCCGCGGCCGCGGTCTACTTTGCCGCCTCCGGCCGGTCGCCGGCGGCGGCCCCGCCGGCCCGATGAGCCGCCGCCGGCTCGTGGTCGGGATCAGCGGGGCCACCGGCATCGCCCTGGGCGTGAAGATCCTGGAACTGGCCCGCGCCGCCGGGCTGGAAACGCACCTGGTGGTCAGCGCGCCGGCCCAGCTCACCCGCGCCCGCGAAACCGGCCTGTCCGCGGCCGGCCTGGCCGAGCTCGCCGACGCCAGCCACCGGCCCGGCGACGTCAGCGCCGCCATCGCCAGCGGCTCGTTCCCGGCCCTCGGCATGATCGTGGCGCCGTGCTCGGCCCGGAGCCTGGCCGCCATCGCGTACGGCACCGGCGTCGTCGTACTGGCCCTGGTCGCAGCCGGCCAGGGCGCGGCCGAGGGTGGTGGCGTCAGGGCGGCGCGGCTTGCCTTCCCGGTCCAGCGGGGCGCCCAGCCTGAGCAGCAGCTCCTCCGGTGCCGTCCCAGCCCATTCCGCTGCCGCATCCAGTTCCCCGTCCCCCGCCATGCCGGCGATCAGCGGCAGCGCCAGCAGGTACTCCAGCGAATAGGACCGGCCCTGCCGCCCGCGGCCGTCCTCCACCGTGCGCAGGAACCCGCGCAGTCTTGAGATCTCTTCATCATTCCAGCAGGAAGGAACTGATTCGCGTACCAGTTCCCCTCGCTGCGGGCGCTGCCCGCCGGGCAGCGAGCCCTCCAGGGCCGCCGCCAGCGCGGCACGCCCCTCTGCGGGCAGGTCCGCAGGCAGCCGGGACGGCAGCACCAGCTCGGGCGGCGGGGCCGGCAGCACGTCCGGCACCGCGGGCAGATCCGGCAGCACGGCCGGCAGCACTTCCGGGACCAGGGCACGGCACAGTACGGGCATGGCAGACTTGCGCACGCGGGGTTCCTCCGTGGGCACGGTGATTTGTCACAGAAGAACCAGTTTCCCCGGGGAACCCCGTGTCCCCGGAACGACACACGCCGTGACCCCAGCGCAACACCAAGCCACTCCGCCCGCCAACGGCCGACCCGGCAACCCGCTGCTGACCAGCAGCAATTCTTTACATGCTCAGGCGATCATCGACTTTGCAGGTGCCCTGGCTCGACGGCTGTGTGATCCCGGGAGGCATACGCCTCTCTAATGCCACGGCTCGATCCATAAGCTTGAGGGGCTGTCGCCTTGGCGTAATTACGATGGAGGGAGCGAGAGTTACCGGTGATATTGACCTCTGCGCTGCGCAATTGGACGGCATGGGTAAACGGGTCCTCAACTGTGACGGATTGACCGTCACCGGCCGCATGAACTGTTGCGAGGGGTTTACCGCTACCGGGCTGATTAGCCTGGTCGGAGCTTCGATCGGCGGCGGACTCGATTTCGAGGGCGCCCAGCTTGATGGCAACGGCCGACCTGCCCTGAACGCCGATGGGCTCACCGTCACAGGAGCAATGTGGTGCGAGGAAGGATTCCGGTGCAAAGGTGAGATCCGCCTCCGCAGTGCCCGCATCGGCCTCCAGCTCAGCTTTTCCGGCGCCCAGCTTGACGGCGTGGGCTCGCCGGCTCTAAGTGCCGACTGGTTGCGTGTGACCGGCACTTTGTTCTGCGATAAGGGATTCCAAGCCGACGGGCTGGTGTGCCTCAATGGCGCCAGCATCGGCGGCAAGCTCATCTTCGAAGGCGCGCACCTGGACGGCAAGGGCGGCCGCGCGCTGTCCGCCGATAACCTCACCGTGGATCAGGATATGGAGTGCGACCGTCTCACCGCGGACGGCGAGGTCTTGCTCGGTGGTCACATCGGGCTGCTCAGTTTCGAGGGCGCGGCTCTCAATAACAGCGGCGGATGTGCCTTGACGTCTGATGGGCTGAGGGTGGACAAAGTCATGTTCTGCCGCAACGGTTTCACCGCACAAGGCGAGATCCGGCTCCCGGCAGCGCGGATCGGCGGGCGCCTCTACTTCGACGGGGCCAAGCTCAGCAACCCCGGCGGCCGGGCCTTCGTCGCCTCGCGACTAACCGTGGGCCAGGACATGTTCTGCCGCAACCACGGAGGCCCTGAACACGACCAGCCGTTTGTCGCCGAGGGCGAGGTCATCTTGGCCGGCGCCCACATCGGCGGCAACCTCGACTGCACCGGGGCGACATTGCGCAACGACTCCGGCCCGGGCCTGTACGCCGACCGCCTGCAGGTCGATCAGTCTGTGGTTCTCCGTGACGGGTTCACCGCTGTCGGCAGCGGCGGCGACGGCGCGATCTTGCTGGTCCGCTCCCACATCGGAGGCCACCTCGACTGCACCGGGGCGGCCCTACGCAACGACTCCGGCCCCGCCCTGGACGCCTACAGCCTGCAGGTCGGCGAGGGCATCCACCTGTTCGGCGGATTCACCGCCACCGCCAGCAGCAGCTTCTGCGCGGTCAACCTGACCGGTGTCTATATCGGCGCCAGGCTTCTCTGTGACGGGGCGGCCCTGCGCAACGACTCCGGCCCCGCCCTGGTCGCTTACGGCGGCCTGCAGGTCGGCCAGGGCGTGTTCCTCCGCAGAGGATTCACCGCCACCGGCGCCGGCAAGAACGCCACGATCACCTTGACCGGCGCCCGCATCGGCGGCAATCTTGACTGCACTGCGGCGACCCTGCGCAACGACTCCGGCCCCGCCCTGTTCGCCGGCGGCCTGCAGGCCGGCCAGGACATGGACCTCACCGGCGGGTTCGCCGCAACCGGCGGCGGCGCCTATGTGACGATCGATCTGACAGGTGCGCAGGTAGCCGGCACGCTGGCTTTCGACCCGGCACGCCTGGAGCATGCATCCGATCCTCACCGGCGGCTCGGCGTGGACGGGCTGACCTACGCCGGGGTGCCCCGGCAGATCTCGGCCCGGGATTGGCTGCGTCTGCTGCGGGATGGGACACCCGGCTATGCCGCGCAGCCGTATCAGCAGCTGGCCGCCGGGTACCGGGCGCTGGGCAACGAACGGCAGGCCCGCCAGATCTTGATGGCACAACGCGACGACGAGCTCACCCGCGCTGACACCCGCTGGCCGGAGCGGTTGTGGGGCAAGATCACCAAATACACCCTCGGCTATGGCTACCAGCCCTGGCGGGCGCTGCTGTTCCTCGCCGCGGTGGTGGCCGTATCCTGCGTGCTTGCGGTCGTGCTCGGTGCGCATGGTGCGCTGGCACAAACCAGCAACACGGTAACCCCTGGCGAGTCATGCACGGTGGTTCAGCGGATCAGCGTCGGACTTGATCTCAACCTGCCGGTGGGCACCACCCTGGCCCGGGCGGACTGTGACCTGACCACGGACTCAGCCAGTGCGACCGCGGCCTGGCTGACCGCAGCAGGCTGGGTCTTGCGGCTACTGGCATGGGTGTTCGCAGCCTTGTTCATCGCCGGCTTCACCAGCGCCGTACGCAAGACATAACTACGTGCCGTTGCAGTACCAAATGTCTCGCGATGGTCGGCGATGCTAGCGCACAAGCAGGCTGCCAGGTATCGGCGGGAGATACGGTCACAACCCGGGCTGTAAAAGAAACGGTCCCTGCCCGCTTGTTAGACACGCCGGCTTTACAACACGTTTTACGACAGCCGTCAGGTGTGACTTTCAGCGGTAAGTGGCGGGGAACCTTTGGCGCTATCTGGCCCACACGCCTGATGCGCGGCGACTGGCTGAGCCGGATCACGATAGTTGGAACCGGCTCACGATTGTTGGAACCGGCAGAGGGTTGCCCGGACATCGACCGGTCAAGGCGGCCATCGATTGGCGGTCGCATCGATCTCCGCGGCCAGGTGCTCGGCATGTTGGGTAAGGAGTTTCCGTAGCTGGGCGTAGTGGTTCAGTGGGTCGGGGCGGGTGAGTTGGTGCCAGGTGGCGCCGCGGCGGGCTGCCCAGGCTCTGCGAATGGGTTCGGGTTGTTCGGCTTCGAGGGGGCGGGGTGCGAAGCGGAGTTCGCCTTGGGTGGCGTGGGCCCAGATGAATGCGGAGGCTTCTTGTCGTTTGCGGTCGTCGAAGGTGGGCTGGACTGGTCCTGGGACGGGTGGCAGCTGGCTGACGATCTCGATCCAGGTGCCGGGGGGCAGGCTCCAGGTTCGGAGGGCGTCACGGCGGTGCCGGTAGTTGAGAAGGCCGGGGGTGGTGCTGAGGTCGGCAGCGAGGTCGTTCAGGGCGGCGGTGAGGCGTGGGCGTACTCGGTCGCTGTCCAGCCACTGGTAGAGGTCGTTGGTGGGAGCGAATTGGCCGCCTTGGGGGTTGATGCCGAGGTAGGCGGCGGCGTCGCCCATGGAGCCGCCGGCTGACCACTGGACGAGGGTGGCGGCGGCTGTCCGCCGGAGGACCCGGCTGAGTCTGTTTTTGCAGTTGAGTTGTGCGAGGTGTCGTTCGAACCAGGCGTCTTCGAGGAATGCGGGGATGTGCTCGGGCCGGTAGCCGCCGTTGCGGGCTGGGGCTTTGGGACTGTGCGGCCCGGACTGCCGGCGGTAGCCGCGGATCAGTGGTTCGGCTGCGTCCCGTAGGGCTGGTGAGCAGGAGTTCGCGTGCCGGCCGACGATCTTGGCCCACGGGGATCTGCTGGGCCGTCCGGCCCGGGCGGCTTCGTGGTATCGGCTGAGGGCGGCGGGGAGGTCGCTGCTGTCGCGGACCTTGGTGGCGGCTGTCAGAAGAGCGCCGGCGGCGACGGGGTGTTCAGGTGGTGGTGAGAGGTTTCCGGAGGCACGTGAGCGGAGCTGGCTGACGTGCTCGGCGACCGGGTTAGCCATCGCGGGTTCCAGCAGTTCCTGGCCGGCGGGCCAGGATGCGCAGAGCAGGGCGGCGATGACACGCAGATCGGTGAGGAACTGTCCGGCGTCCTCGGCGGGATAGTGCGGGTCCAGAGCTGCCAGCAGTCGCTGCTGGGTTGTCAGGAGGGCGTGGCTGGCGATCTGGGTGATGTCGGCCTGGTCGAGACGGGCGCCGCAGGAGGAGGACGGTCCTGGCCAGCCGGTTCGCCGGGGGTAGCGGCATTGGGCGGGGTGCAGGGTGCTGTCGCCGATGCTGGTGATCAGGCGCCAGGAGACCGGTGGCGGGTGTTCTTGGGGACAGCCGCGGCGGAGGAACACCTGGTGGTCAGGGCAGGCGAAGCTGATCGGCAGGTGCCAGGCCCTCTTCCAGGGGCCGCCGTGCTGTTCCTGGATAGGGCTGCCGTCCCCGGCCAGGCACTGCGGGCAGTAGCGGGGCATGGTGTTGAACAGCCAGTAGTCGACTTTCGCCGATCGCCGCGTCAGCGCTCGGGCAATGGGCGGGTAGCGATCGGCCCAGGGCGCCAGTGTCAACGCTGCCGCCTCGTCCGGGCTGAGCCGGACGGCCGTAGCGAAGGCGGCCGTGTCGAGGTCGAATAGCAGGCGGCGGCTGAGCGGGGCGCTGTCGCATCCGATCCAGCGGGCCAGCTTGGCGGGGCTGAGGCAGAGCCGGTGTGCAAGACGCAGCAGATAGCCGCCGAGGGACTCACCGGTGAGGGGGTCCAGGCTTCGCGCCAGCGGCCTGATCCTGGTGCCGGCCGGGTTACCCATCGGCGGCTGGCCTGCCGCCGTGGTCGTCGAAGACGGTATTGCGATGCTTCTTGCCGGTCTTGTTCCGCGGCGGCTTGGGCGGCTGGACGTCTTGCGGGAGCGGAGGGATCTCGCCTGCCTCGGGGTCGAGGTCTGCGAGGTTGCCCAGGCGGATAGCGGTGCCGGCGAGCAGTTCGGGGGTGAGGCGTTCCTCGCCGGTGGAGATCGCTTTGGCGCAGCCGTCCTCGATGAGGCGGCGGAGCAGGCCGACGATGCCGTGGGTGCGGCGGAACAGGTACTCGGGCATGACCCCGGTGGTGAGCATTCCCGGTTCGGCTCGCAGCAGCCGTAGCTGGTCTTCGATCCCGGCCAGGTGCTCGAGGAAGGCGTTCATCCCTTCTGTGGTGGTGTAGTCGAAGGGGTCGAGGTCGACCAGGTCGAAGCGGCGTTCGGTGGCTGCGGGGTTGCGGCCGTTGCCGCGTGCGGTGCCGGGGAAGACCCACTGGTTGGCGCCTGGGTCGACATAGGCGCCGCGCAGCAGGCCGGAGCCGGGGATGTCGACGCCGATGAGGACGAGGGTGACATTGAGGTCCATCAGTTCCCGGATCAGGTCCAGGGTGTCCTGGTCATCACCGCGGTGGAGCCGGAGCCGGGTGATGTCGTCGATCAGCAGCGCGGTGGTGTTGTGGTCGCGGATCGCGGCACGGACCGAGCGGACGAGGTCGTCCAGGGTGCTGGCGTGAGGGTCGCCGTAGACGTCCAGGATGGTCTTGCAGAGGGCCTTGGGGGTGGCGCGGACCGGCAGCCTGCAATAGGCCACCGGGACGAACAGGTCCCGGGTGCCTGGGGTGTGTCCTGGCAGGAGCTGCTGGTAGATGTCGCGCCAGAGGTCTTCGAAGGCGGCGGCGGCCCAGCAGGCGGTCTCGGTCTTGCCCTGGAACCCGCCGCCGTTGATCATCAGGCCGTCGCGGGTGCCGGGGGTGAACTTCACCGCGTTGTTCTGCAGCCGTCCGCGCATCAGCTCCGACACCGTCTTGCTCATCGGCGTTTCCTGGAGCCGCAGGTTCACGTGGGTGGCGGTGCGGTGCAAGTCGTGCAGCGCCCTCGCCCTCGGGCTGCGGGCCTGGTATTCGGCCGGCGTCAGGCGCGGCGCGGGGATGAACGACCCGCGGGACTGCCGCCACTGCTGCCATCCCTCCCAGGTCGTGCGATCGGGCGGCGGTCCTGCGCGCAGAAACGGGACCAACGGACTATCACCCGGACGGTCGTGGTCATCCCCGCTCGGCCGGGCCACGATCCTCCTCATCGTCGTCGGGCAGGACGAACACGTTGCGTTCCCGGAAACTCGCCCCTAGCAGGGGCGGCGGCTTCGGAGTGACAGGGACGGCCATCTCGCGTCTGCGGCGCCGTTCGGCGTCGACGCTCTCGATGGTCTGCTGGGCTCGCTGCGGCCAGCGCAGCGGAGTCACATTCGCCAGGCCCGCAGTCATCGAAGCCTCTGGAGTCTCGCTGCCCCTGGAGGCAGGCCGGTCGGCCTGGGCTGCGCCGGCCTGGGCGACCTCGCGGGCGTGCCCGGTGCGCTGGGACTTGGTCATCCGGGTCGGCCACTGGCTGACCGGGATCTTCGAGCCGATCAGCTCCAGCAGCACCGGCAGCAGCTCGGCGTCGGACCTGGGCTTCAGGCCGCTTGCGGCTGCCTTCTTGAGCAGGTCGCGGGCCCGGGCATCGCCGAAGGCGGGCACCTGCCCGGATGGCGGCAGCCCTGTCCAGTCCAGGGCGTGCCAGGCGTGAGTGACCGGGTCCTGGAAGAACACCTGGCGGCAGTCCCGGGGGTCGCGGCGGATGACCCACTGGCCCTTGTGCCTGCCGCCCCGCGTGGAGGCGGTGCCGCGGTAATCCTCCAGGACGTCCCCGTCATACCAGAGCCCGCGGATCTTCACCCCGCGCCGGGTGATTCGGCTGGTGTAGCGGACCGGGAGGAGTTCGTAGAACAGCTCAGGCGAGGGGATCTCCATCGCGAACCCGGCCTGGGCGAACGACGCGGCGAACAGGGTATTGGGGCTGTGGGTGCCGCCGGGATCCCAGGCCGGGGCGTACTCGCCCAGGGCGCGCTGTTGCCAGACCTGCACGACCCAGGTGCCGATGAGGTGCTCGGCCTCCTCCACCGTCAGCGTCGCGTCCGCTGCCGGGTCGGCGCCCCGGTCGGCGACGTCGACGCCGGTGTAGCCGGTGAGCAGCTCGAACAGCCGCTGCCGGATAACCCCGAAGGCCCGCTCGCAGGCGGCCTTGTCCTGGGGGCGCAGCACCCGGGCGGGCAGGATGTTTGTTGCAGCCGAGCACCCTCTGCGCTTCCACGAGGGCGTGATTTCGGTAAACACTGCCATGGTCAGTGGTGACAGTCTCGGGGGTGAAGAAGGGCAGGCCCGCCACCTTATGCCCGGCGAACTCGGCGACCACGGCGGCGGGGATGCCCGGGTAGGGCCACTCCAGTTCCTCGCCCCAGTCCTCGCGCATCGGCAGCGGCATCATCACGTCGCGCAGCAGCATCGCCACGTCCACCGAGGTGTCGGACACCAGCGTGAGCCGGAACGCGACCAGCGAGTGGGAGTAGACGTCCAGGGCAATCGTCAGGTGGCACTTCAGGCAGTCGCCGAAGACCCCGTCGCGGAGCATCACCGGGAGCACCGTGGTGTCCAGCGCCACCACCTGGCCGGGCCGGTGCACCAGCACGTGCCCGTTCCTGGCCGGCAGGTCCGCCGACCGGGCGTAGCGCTGCCGGGCCCCGCCCGGGCCGAACCACTCCCGCCAGACCCGGCAGAGGGTCTGGTAGCTGGGCACCGGCGTGTCCGGGCCGAAGCTCTCCCGGACGTACTGGCAGACCATGGCCTCCTTGGTGCGCATGCTCACCTTCGCCCTGCGCAGCGTCTCCTCGCGGACCGCGAAGATCGCCTCCCGGACCTCCTCGGTGACCGCCGGGTGCCCGCCGCCCTCGCGCAGCCAGCGGTCATCGGCGCAGCCGACCAGCCCGAACCGCCGCCGCCCGTTCTCCCACCGGATCAGCGTGTGGTAGCTGACGGCATCCAGGCCCAGCAGCCTGGCCTGCTGCCGGTCCATGGCCTTCAGCTCCGCCACCTTCGCCCGGCGGCGGGCGGTCAGCGTCGTGGTGTCCGGGTCGTACTCCGGCCTGGGCTCGCCCGGCCCGGGCCGCAGCCGGTCCCCGCTGCGGAAGCCCGTCGCGACCTCCAGCAGGTGCGCCATCCGCAGCCCGGCAAGCTCGCGCCGGCCCGGCCTCAGGTCCTCCGCCGTCTTGGGCTGACGGCCCAGGCCGCCCGCGGGGGCCTCCGCCTGCGATGACGACCAGCAGCCCGGGTGGTTGGCCAGGAACCGGATGCTCACCTGCCGCCGGGAACCGTCGTCTCCGACCAGGTGAACGCGGCCAAGGTGGGGCTCCCGCCGCTCGACCGTCCACTCCACGCCGTCCAGCACCACCGTGGCGCCCGCCGGCAACTCCAGCACCGCCCCGCCCGCCATCACGCGGCCGTCCCGGGAACCAGCAGCGACCGGTCTGCCAGCGGCTCGGCCAGGTCTATCCCCAGCCGCCGGTGCCAGAGCAGGTGCAGCAGCTGAGCCCGCGCTACCGGCTCGCATCCGCTCGCGGCCGCGACCTCGCCGAACCGGGCTCCCGGCCGCGCCGCCGCAGCGAGCAGGCCAGGCCGCAGCCCCAGCGGATCCGACAGCGGCCTGCGCTGCGACGACAGCGCGTCCAGCGTCGAGGGCACATGATCCCGCCACCTGGCCGCCACTGCGTACCGCCACCCGCACGCCACCGCGAGCTCAGCCGCCGCAGCGAACGACTCCATGTCCGCCTCGCCGATCAGCGGCTCGGGGCGCACGTCTATCAGCCACGTTCCCGCCCCCGTCACGGCCAGGAAGTCAGGCGTGTGCTCCCTGCTCCCGGCAGCAGTGCCGAACCGCAGCCTCAGCGGCTGGGAGACGACGTCGGTCAGGCCGCCCGCGAAGTCCAGGGCCACCAGCACCCGGGCTTCCTCCAGGCTCTCGAACCCGTGGTGACGGCCCGTGCTGACCAGGAACTGCAGCCCAGGACGGTGCCGCTGGCCCCGCGACCAGGAAAACCAGCGAACCGGACCGCCCTCCCTGCCGGGCGCACGAGCCAGGTCCCGCACCGGCCACGACACCTCATCCTTGCCGACCCGCCGCGTCACCAGCCAGCGATCCGGCCAGCCCTCGCTCAAGTCCAGCCCGGACGCATCCGTCGACGGCACCGGGACCAGCAAGTCATCCCAGCCGGCCAGATGCGACCACAGCGGGCCAGCCACTCCCGCCCCGCAACGGCTCCCGTCCCTCACGCATCACAGCAAAGCGTACTTACGGCGCCACCGTCCGTAGATCTCAAGAATCGGTAGCAGAATGACTGAGAACTTCCCGTTGGTGCCAACTACCGTGAGAAAATGGTTCCAACAATCGTGAGCCCCCCACCCGATCCCCCACGTCGCGGCCCCTCACCGGTTCCAACTATCGTGAGCAGGCTCACTGGCTGCGACTTCCAGCGATAGATGGCGGCTGCGGGCCGATCCGCCGGGTGTTCTCGTGAAGTTCCCAGGTGTAGTTGGCGGGAAGGCCGAGGTGTTCTTGGCGGTTCCGGACACGGTCTTGACCGGCCTGGGCGGCTCAGGCCGTCTTGGGGGCCGGGACGACGATCTGCGAGCTGGCCCAATGGTCCGGCGCACATCCGTCAGATGGTTGTCCGGCCGGGCTCGAAGCCGGTGCGGAGATTGAGATGTGACGGCGCGGCCGGTGCTCCTTACATGGCAGAGGGCGCCGGTAACCACGTCAGCTGTTGCCGGGGCGCCCTGCCTGTTGGACCTGCCCGCGCCGGCCGGGCGATGAGTCAGGCGAAGGACGCGATCACTATGATCACGGCGATCAGCAAGAGCAGTCTCAGGACGGGTTTCGCGGGCAAGCCGCGAGGCGGCTCTCTGCGCCCGTCCCAGATGCCGCTCCGCACCGGGTAGAGGGTGTTGTCCAAGTCCCGCAGCAGTCCAGGCAACCTGGCGCGTCGGCTGAGGATCGAAGCAGCGTACTCACTATGATCCGCCGTCAGCTGTGACACCGCAACCTACCTGTACCTACCTGCGGAGTCGGGCCGGCCGCCGAGCAAGTCGCGCAGGCGGTCGCGGCGGGACTGGTAGGCGGGGCCGAAGCGATGCTGCGAGCGGGCCAGTTTCGCGCCGGAGTACCGCCGCCGGGCCCACGCCGAGGACGGCTTGGCCAGCCGGATCGCGCCGATGATCGCAACGACCGGCACCACGATGCCGATCAGGCCGGTCGCGAGCTTGCCCTTGATGATGCACACTGCGGCCGTGGCCAGGTTAGCCGCGACGGTGACCAGGTACAGCCAGGCCGCTAGCTGGCCGCGGCCGGTGGCGGCGCCCACCGGGGACGCCTGGACCAGCAGTACGGCGCCCAGCGCGCCGGCGATCAGGATCGCGTCGATGGACTGCCGGCCGGCCTTGCTCCAGTACACGTCGTCAAGGTGAAACCACAGCGCGAACTCATCCAGCGTCAGCGCCGCGCCGGCCCCGAACAGCGCGGCCAGCACCTCTGCCCAGGGCGGGCGGGGGCTGTAGCGGAACTGCAGCAGCCCGGCCGCCAGCACCAGCACGATGCCCCAGACCTGGTGGTGGACGTGCACGCCGCCGATGTAGATGTCAGAAAGACCGCCGCGGCCCGGGCCGGGCGGGCCGGGCTGCCCGGGCCCGCGGGCTGCCTTGGCGTGGATCCGGCGGGTGATCCCCCGGGTCACCGCGAAGGTGACCAGGAACCCGATCAGCATCCACACCGCCGGCGCCCGGCCTGTGCCGGCCAGATACCGCTGGTACCAGTCCACGGGTCACACCGGTGGCCTGGGGGCCAGGAGCAGCAGCACGCAGGCGAATGCCAGGATGACCCCGCCCACGCTGATCAGCCCGATCCGGGCGGCGCGGACCCGGAAGTGGCCGCTGATGCCGACCAGGAACAGCACGGTCGCCAGGTAGACCGTGGTCCGCACGTAGCCGTCGGAGTTGCTGCCCGCCTGCTCGCCGGCCGCGTAGTGGCTGTCGGCCAGGGCATCGAGCCGGGTGGCCTGGGCCAGCTCGGGCTGGATGTACTGGGGCATGTAGGTGGGGCCCTTGGGCGCGTGCGGGTTGGTGAACGGGTGCGTCTTCAGCCAGGCGTTGAACGCGGCCAGGAAGTTCGGCCGGAACCGGTATTGGGCCACCCGCTCTGCCTGTTTGTTCCCGGCGACATAGGCGCTGAACCAGGCGTTGAAGGTCAGCGCATCGAAGTTCTTCAGCTGGACGCCTTCGAGGTCGGCCCGGTTCGCCTGGGTCCTGGCCGCCGATGCCTTGGCCAGCTGGAGTGAGGACTCCGTGCCCCATTTCGCTGCCGCGAACCCGGACCAGGCCGCGAGCACCGCCACCACCGCCAGCAGGAGTGCCTCGATGATGGTGATCACCCGGGTCTGGCCCGCGCCCTCAGCCGCGGCACCCTCGTCCTGGTTCTCCTGCTGTTCCTTCTGCTTTTCTTCTGCCGCCCGGGCCCTGTGCTCGGCGATCTCCTTGCCGATCTCGCTTGGTGACAATCCCTCCGGCATCAGCGCCTCCCCGGCGTGCTGTTACTGCTCGACGGTCGCCAGGATGCGCGCTTCGGAGATGGCCTTGCGCAGCTGCTGGTAATCGCGTTCGTTCTGGCCGGCGTAGGCGAGTGCGAAGTCGGCGATGGCGTGGTCGAAGTCCTCGCTGCCGCCCAGGTAGCCACAGATCTCCGATGCCCGCCCGGTCCGGGCATGCGCGCGAGCCAGCGCCCAGCCGCAGAGCCTGCCGTAGTAGGCGAGCTGGTGCGGATCCATCACCGAGACGCTCATGCTCCCCTTCATGTCCCGCAGCTGCCGCACGTAGTAGTCCTTGACCGCGACATGCAGGCCCTCGTGGTCATCGCCGCCGGTCCCGTGGCCGCTGGTGCCGATGCCGCTGGTCCAGCCCAGGAACGGATCGGAGGCGGCCTGCATCAGCTGCTGGCCCTTGACCACCCGCTCACCCTGGTGGGCGTACTCGCTTTTCCCGGCGAACGGGGCCAGCACCGACTCCTGCGCCTCCTTGAGCTGCAGGAACAACGGCTCGTCCGGGCGGTCGCCCAGCAGCAGCAAGACGAACGCCTCGGTGCCGACCGAGCCGACCCCCACCACCTTGCGCGCGAAATCGCCGAAGTAGTAGCGGCGCAGCACTTCACGCCGGTCCGCCGGCAGCGTCTGCTGGTACAGCGCGATGGCATGCCGGAGCTCGTCCAGGACCTCGGGGTGGCGCTCGATGGGGTAACGGACGATCACCGGGTGGGCCGGCCGGATCCGGTATTGCCCCTCGACCTGGTCGCACAACTTCAGGAACGCCTTCAAGCTGGTGCTCCGGCGCGCCCTGGCGATGTCCGCCTGGCGGCGCTGTACCGCCTTCTTCGGCTGGAGCGAGTCGTACAGTCGGGTGACCTCGTCGATGTCGATCCGGGAGTACCAGACCTTCAAAAAGCGCATCGTGGCGTAGCGGAACATCTCGGTGCGGTAGCTGCGCACGGCCTGCCGCGCCGCGGTGGCAGCGTCGCGGTCGCCGAACCCTTGCTCGCGGGCGGCGACGGCGAAGCTCGCCGCCAGCCGCTTGACGTCCCACTCGAACGGGGCCGGCAGCGTCTCGTCGAAATCGTTGACGTCGAACACCAGCCGCCGGTCCGGCGCGGCGAACATGCCGAAGTTCAGCAGGTGCGCATCCCCGCACGCCTGCACCCGGATACCCGATGTGGGCATGTGCGCCAGATCCCAGGCCATCGGCGCCGCCGCACCGCGGAAATAAGCGAACGGCGAGGCGGCCATGCGCCCGTACCGGATCGGCACCAGCTCGGGCACCCGGGCCTTGGCCTGCTCCTCCAGGATGTCCACCGGATCCGGCCGGTCCGGCGGCGGCTCCCACTGCCCATGGCTCAGCAGGGGCGCCGCCTCGCGCAGCTCACGCCCCCGCTGCTGCCACTCCTGCGGCGTCAGCAGCTCATGCGGCGGCGCCAGGACACCCGGCGACATGCGGCTCATCAGACCACCCCCGGTGCCGGACCCGCGTTCCGGGCGGGTTCGATGCGATGCCCGGTGCGTGCACCGGCACCGCGTCCACCCGGGCTCACCCGCCGTCCGCCGTGACCCGGCGCGCCGGGCGCCCCGGCCGCGGCGACGGCCGCCTCGGCCACAGTGCCGGCCAGCCGTACCGCGCGGTCTATCCCGGTCAGCCGCAACAGCCGGCGGGTCTGCGGCCGGGCACAGGCCACGTGCAAGCTGGTCCCGTGCGCGGCGGCCCGCCCGGCCGCCGCGGCCAGCACGCCGAGTCCGGCCGCGTCGATGAAGCCGACCCGGCCCAGGTCGGCCACCACCGGTTCGCCCGCGGCCAGCGGCGGCCACAGGCACGCCCGCAGCGCGGGC
>Ga0335080_10004210_pt1 | contig 14662 bp, 15 predicted proteins | sample Lox_Sample_34_FD_206720 | JGI IMG/M metagenome (GOLD analysis project Ga0335080, IMG submission 206720) | Soil microbial communities from Loxahatchee National Wildlife Refuge, Florida, United States - Lox_Sample_3.4 | ecosystem: Environmental > Terrestrial > Soil > Wetlands | place: USA... | reverse complement strand
CGCATGCCACACCCCCATCACGCCGGTGTTTCCGGTCTTCGGTTCGTGCGCTATGGGTAATGGCCGGCGCGCCTCGCTTGACAAAACCGGCCTCGACAGGCCGCCGCCCGGCCATGCCAGCCAGGCAGTCACCGGGCGTATCGTCACGCGGCGCTCACGCCATGATCAGAGTTTCAGGCCCTTCAGATAGTTCCGGAATTCTGCGCCGAAATCGTGTCGGTTTAACGCAAACTCCACCGTCGCTTTCAGAAACCCCAGCTTGTCGCCCGCATCGTAGCGCTTGCCTTCGAACTTGTAGCCGTAGATGGGCCGGTTGCGCAGCAGGTGCTTCAGCGCGTCGGTGAGCTGGATCTCGCCGCCGCTGCCCGGGTCGATCGATTCGATCGATGCGAAGATCTCCGGCGTCAGCACGTAGCGGCCGATGATCGCAAGGTTCGACGGCGCTTCCGACGGCTTCGGTTTCTCCACCATGTTGCGGATGCGGAACAGGCGGTCGCCCTTGCCGTTGTGTGACACCGGCTCGGCATCCACCGCGCCGTACGACGAAATAGCGTCGCCTTCCACTTCCATCAGCGCAACCACCGAGGCTCCGTAGAATTCGTAAACGTCCAGCAGTTGCCGCGTGCACGGGATTTCCGATTCGATCACATCGTCCGACAACACCACGGCGAATGGCTCTTCCGCCACCAGTTCCTTGGCGCGCAGCACGGCGTGCCCGAGCCCCAGCGCCTCGCGCTGGCGGATGTATGACACGTCGATCATGTCCGAAACGCTTCGTACGATGGCCAGCAGGTCTTTCTTGCCCTTCTGTTCCAGCGTCTGCTCCAGCTCAAAGCTCACGTCGAAATGGTCTTCGATGGAACTCTTGCCGCGGCCGGTGACGATGAGAATGTTCTGTATCCCGGAGTGCAGCGCCTCTTCCACGCCGTATTGAATGAGCGGCTTGTCTACCAGAGACAGCATCTCCTTCGGCTGTGCCTTGGTGGCCGGCAGGAAGCGCGTGCCCAGTCCCGCCGCCGGAAAGACCGCTTTTCGCACTTTGGGAATCATCGAACTTATTGTACCGGGGGACTTGCGCGCGCCGGGCCCGTCCCCCGCGGTGTACAATTCACGACGTGCCATTTCGAACCCTTGCCGGATTCATGCTCCTGCCGCTTGCGGCCCTCTCTCAGGATCAGATCGTGCCTCCCGGCGCGAAAATAGAGAAAGTTGTCACCGGATTCAACAAGTGGACCGAAGGTCCGGTGTGGATTCCTTCCGGCTTCCTCCTCTTCGCTGAGATTCCCAGCAACAACATTGACAAGTGGACGCCTGGAGCCGCTGCAAGCGTATTCATTCACCCCAGCGGCTATCAGGGCGCGACCCCATACGGCGGCCCCGAGCCTGGTTCGAACGGCATGACGCTCGACGCCAGCGGCCGCCTCACCGTCGCCGGCCATGCGCGCCGCAACGTCTGGCGGCTGGAATCGATGGACCCGCACGCGCAGATGACCGTGCTCGCCGACGCGTATCAAGGTAAGAAGCTTAACAGTCCGAACGATCTCGTCTTTCGCTCCGACGGCTCGCTCTACTTCACCGATCCGCCCTACGGCCTGCCCACCCAGGGCGACCGGGATCCGCTGAAGGAGCAGGCGGTGAATGGTGTCTATCGCATCGCTGGCGCTCTCGCGCAGAAGCCCGGGGCGGCGCCCGCGCGAGACAAGCTGCAACTGTTGATCCGAGATCTGCCGCGCCCCAACGGCATCGCGTTTTCACCCGACGAGAAGTGGCTCTACGTGAACAACACCCAGCCGAAGAAGCTGTGGATGCGCTATCCGGTGAAGCCCGATGGCACGCTCGGCGAAGGCACGGTGCTCTTCGATGCGACATCCGATAACGCGCCCGGTGCGCCTGACGGTATGAAGGTGGACAAGGCCGGCAATATCTACAGCGCGGGTCCCGGCGGTGTGTGGATCATCTCGCCCGATGGCAAGCACCTCGGCACGATCAACGTACCCGAAGTGGTGGGCAACCTCGCGTGGGGTGACGCGGACCGCAAAACGCTATACATCACGGCGAGCACCAGCGTGTACAGGATCCGGTTGAAGATCGCAGGCGTGACCCGGTGATACATTGTAAGTACGGAGTCGCGCGATGGTCAAGAAACTCACACGTCACGGGAACAGCTTCGCGCTGGTCATTGACCGGCCGATACTCGACCTTCTCCGCATCGGCCCGGAGACCCCGCTCGATGTGAGCACCGACGGCCGGCAACTGGTGATCGCCCCGGCGAAGCAGTCCACGCGGCGGAAGAAGTTCGAAGCGGCGCAGGAGCTCGCGCACAAGCGCTACAGCAAGGCATTCCGGTAACTCGCTCAGTGAGCGCCGATGGGACCATTGTTCCTCACCTTGGACGAGGTTCTGGAGATACACGACGAGCAGATTGAGCGATACGGCGGATCGCACGGGCTCCGCGATCCCGCCGGGCTCGAATCTGCCGGCGCCATGCCGCAGGCGACCTTCGGCGGCGAGTATCTGCATAACTCGATCCCCGCGACGGCCGCGGCGTACCTGTTCCACTTGTGCCAGAATCACGCGTTCATCGATGGCAACAAGCGCGTGGACGCGAACGCCGCCATCACGTTCCTGCTGATGAAGGACTGGGAACCCGCGCTCGACGAGGACGAACTCGTCGAGGTTGTGTCGGTCGCTTCCGGCGTGCTCGACAAGCAGAAGCTCACCGAGATCTTCGTGTCACGCTTCCGGCCGGTTACCGAGCCCTGACCCCTACTTCTCCGTCTCCTTCAAAAACGCCGCCAGCTTGTCTTTCCACAGCGCGGCTATCGTGTGCGAGCCGTGGCCGCGCGTCTCCGCGGTGTAAGGGAACAGCACGAACTGCGCCGCCGGCACCCGCTTCAACAGCTCCTCGGTGATCTTCAGCTCGGGCGGGTTGATCGTATCGTCGCTGAAGTTGATGTGCAGGAATGGCGTGCGGATCCTCGCGAGACCCGGCTCCGGATCGTAATCCCACGAAGCGTCCACCGCGTAGGCGATATCATTAGCATCCTGGCCGCGCGCCGCTACCTTCGGAAACCCCTCCAGCCCCTTCTCGCGCGTCGGCCACGACTTTTGCCACGTGATCGGATTGCCGCCCACGAACGCCATCATGTCCTCGGCCGTCTTGGCCGACACTGGGTTCGTCTTGTAGTTGCCGCCCTCCCACGCCGGATCGTCGCGAATCGCGTGAATCACGCTTTGCCGCCATAGCAGGTTGCGACCCGCGATCTGCTGCGGCTGGCACGCCAGCGGCACGGCCGCGTCCAGAAACTCGGGGTGGCGCTCCATCCACACGTAGGCGTGCATACAACCCATCGATGTCCCCAGAATCAGCCGCAGGTGATTCACGCCCAGCCCCTCGCGCAGCATGCGGTATTGCGCTTCCACCATGTCCGTGTAGCCGTAGCGCGGGAACTTCGCGCGCAGCCCGTCGCTTGGCTTGCTGGAATCGCCGTGCCCGATGCCGTCCGGCAGAATCACGTAATACTTCGCGGCATCCAGCGGCTGGCCCGTTTCGAACAGCTCGCCCGCGAAGATGTCGCGCAGGAACTGCGTGCCCGCGCCGGTGGTGCCGTGCAAAATGAGCACCGCGTTGCGCACCGTGCCCGATGCGTCGCGATGTGGCGTACCCAGCGTGCGGTAATGAATTCGCAGGTCGGGCATCGTTTCGCCGGTCTGGAAATGAAATTCGGCCAGATGCGCGTCGCCTTCAGTCACCGGCCAGGTCTTGTCCGCCGCGCCGGCGAGCCCGGCGAGCGCTAACAGCAGCAGGATTCCGCGAGTCATAAGCTACAGTATCCTTTACACCCATGTCTCGCACATTCAGCCTGCTGTTGTCCGCCGCCCTCCTCACGGCCGCCGGGTTCGCGCAGCCGACGCCCGCGCTTCGCGGCTACACCGCCGACGCCTCCCGCGCCGAACGCGAATGGGAAGCGAAGTTCCGCGCGCTTCCGAAGCCCGAGAACATGCGCGAATACATGAAGCGCCTCTCCGCGTTTCCGCACCACATCGGCTCGCCGTACGACAAGGACAATGCCGAGTGGCTGCTGGCGCAGTTCCGCTCGTGGGGCCTCGACGCGCATATCGAGACCTTCCGCGTGCTCTTCCCCACGCCGAAATCGCGCCTGCTGGAGCTGATCGAGCCCGGCCACTACACCGCGAAGCTCGCCGAGCCCGTCGTCGGCGTCGATCCCACCTCGGATCAGACCGCGCAGCAGCTCCCCACCTACAACGCCTATTCGGTGGATGGCGATGTCACCGGCCCGCTTGTCTACGTCAACTACGGCGTGCCCGACGACTATGAAGAGCTCGAGCGCAACGGCATCTCCGTGAAGGGCGCCATCGTGATCGCGCGCTACGGCGGGTCGTGGCGCGGCATCAAGCCGAAGGTGGCGGCCGAGCACGGCGCTATCGGCTGCATCATCTACTCCGATCCGAAGGACGACGGCTATGCGCAGGGCGACGTCTTCCCCGAAGGCGCGTGGCGGCCCGAGTTCGGCGCCCAACGCGGCAGCGTAATGGACATGCCGGTGTACCCTGGCGATCCGCTCACCCCCGGCATCGGCGCGACGGCCGATGCAAAGCGCCTGGCCATCTCCGAAGCGCAAACGCTGACGAAGATCCCTGTCCTGCCCATTTCCTACGGCGACGCGAAGCCGCTGCTGGCGGCGCTGAAAGGTCCGGTGGCGCCCGAGGCGTGGCGCGGCAGCCTGCCCATCACCTACCACATGGGCCCCGGGCCCGCAAAGGTGCACCTTGCGCTGAAGTTCAACTGGGACATGGTGGACATTCGCGACGTCATCGCCACTATTCCCGGTAGCGACGCCAGGGACGAGTGGATCGTCCGCGGTAATCACCACGACGGATGGGTCAATGGCGCAGAAGATCCGATCTCCGGCCAGATGGCGCTGCTGGAAGAGGCTCGCGCGATGGCCGAGTTGCGCAAGCAGGGCTGGCAGCCCAGGCGCACCATCATCTTCGCGGCGTGGGATGGCGAAGAGGAAGGTCTGCTCGGCTCCACCGAATGGGCCGAGGCGCACGCCGCCGAGCTGAAACAGCACGCCGCGGTTTACATTAACTCCGACGGGAACGGCCGCGGCTTCCTGTTCGCGCAGGGCTCGCACACGCTGGAACACTTCATGAACGGCATCGCCGCCGACGTAGAGGACCCCGAGACGAAGCTCACCGTGCGCGACCGCCTGAGGCTGCACCGCATCTCTGAGGACAAACCCGAAGACCGCAAAGAGCTGCGCACCAGGCCCGACCTGCGTATCGGCGCGCTCGGCTCAGGCAGCGACTACACCGTTTTCATCGATCATCTCGGCATCCCGTCGCTCAACGTCGGTTTCGGCGGCGAGGATGGCGGCGGCATCTACCATTCCATCTACGACGACTTCTACTGGTACACGCACTTCGCCGACACGGACTTCACTTACGGCCGCGCGCTGGCGCAAACGGCGGGCTCAGCGGTGATGCGACTGGCCGGCGCCGATGTACTGCCGTTTCAGTTCGCCGATCTTGCCGACACCATCCACAAATACGTGGACGAAGTGAAGAAGCTCTGGCAGCAGAAGCACGACGAGATCGAAGAGCGCGGCAAGGAACTCGACGAGGGTGTCTTTGCCGCCATCAGAGATCCGAAGAAAGTGCTGGTGCCGCCGAAACGCGAACCTATTCCGCCCTATCTCAACTTCGCGCCGCTCGAAACCGCCAGCGACACGCTCACCCGCAGCGCCGAGGCATTCGAGAAAGCGTACAAAGCTGCTGCCAACCCGCCCGCGCGCGAGCTGAACGAAAAGCTGATGCAAAGCGAGCGCCTGCTCACCGATTCGGCCGGCCTGCCGCGACGCCCCTGGTTCCAGCACGAAATCTACGCCCCCGGCTTCTACACCGGCTACGGCGTCAAGACCCTGCCCGGCGTGCGCGAAGCCATCGAACAGAAGCAGTGGGACGAAGCCGGCCGCGAAATCGAGCGAGTAGCGAAGGTGCTCCGCGACGAAGCCGCGCTACTGGATTCCATGACGGCGCTGCTGAAGTAGGATAGCGCCATGCGCTGTCACCGCGTTCACGTGCCCTTCCCGGCCGGCTCCGGTTTCTTCTCCATCCAGCTCGCCCAGTAGTCCTTCCACTCCACCGCCTCGCCCGCGGGCAGCACCCGAATCGGGTTCAACCCGTCGAGCATCACCGCATACTCGTCGGTCTGCGTCTTCGTGCCCTGATTCGCCAGCGCCTTCGGATGCGGACCGTGATGAATCCCGCGAGGATGCAGCGTCGCCCACCCCGGCCGGATGTTGTCCTTGCTGAAGAAATCGCCGGCGTGATAGAAGATGAACTCGTCGTAGTCGGTGTTGCGGTGGAAGAAGGGCACCTTCAGTGCGTCCGCGTCCTGCTCCAGAGGCCGCGGCAGGAAACTGCACACCACCGCGCCTTCGGTGACGAACGTTGTATGCGCGCTGGGAGGCAGGTGGGCGCGATGGCTCATCACCGGACGGATATCGCGCACGTTGATCTTCCACACCGTCAGATCGCCCTTCCACCCGACCACGTCCAGCGGATTCCACGGATACACCACTTTGGAAATCTCGCCGTCCGCCAGGATGCGCACCTCCCACTCGTTGCGGTCGTCGAGGTGGGCGTCCGGCTCGGGCGTCACAATCACCGCGGGGTCGTATAGCGCGTGCTGGCCCAGCAGCCCCTTCTCCGGCTGTTCGAACTCGCTCCTCGATTGCATCACCAGGAAGAAGTTGTCGCGCGTTTCCGGCGCCACGCGATACGTCACCGCGCGCGGAATGTTGATGTAATCGCCAGGCTCGAACGCCAGCGGACCGAAATCCGTCTCAATGCGCCCCCTGCCGCGATGGACGAAATACAGCTCGTCGCCATCGGCGTTGCGGAAGTAGAACGGCATCGGCTCCGCGCGCCGCGACACCAGCACTCGGATGTCATCGTTGCCGAGAAATGCCGCGGGCGAGCCGTCAGCGTCGGTGAGATCGGTGGGACGCAGCGCGTTCAGATCGAAGCAGTGCGGCCGGAGTTTACCCTCGAAGCGAATCCAGCCGGTGGGCGGATGCGCGTGATAGAGGTGCGCGCTCTTGCCGTAGAAGCCCTTGCGTCCGTGTTCTTCCTCGAACGTGCCTTCCGGCAGCGCGACATGGGCCTGTTTCGCAGTTTTGCCCCTGGTTAAGGGAAAAGACATCGTGGTTCTCCTGAAGATCAGGATAGTGGGTTTGGAGGGCGAGAAGAATTAGCTTGCTAAGGCTAGACGCTTGCGCAGACCTCTGAGACCCTTCAGTACTTCGTCACGGGTCTTTGCGGCCGTGATCCACCGGGATAACCGGCCCGCAAGGCTTTGGTTCGACCATCCCCATTCCGGATGTGCTCGCCGCTCGCGCAGATCTGCGGAAACGTATTGTTCCAGAAAGTCCAGATGTTCCCTGTTCATCGCCCACAGAGTATGCCCGCAACAGGCCGTCTGAAGCCACAGAGACAAATACCTGTGCCAGTCTTGTCGATATAGGAACGCGCTCAATTTCCTCCCGGTTCGAACCTCGCAGTGGCCGCAGTGAACGCAGACGTACTTCACGGCGGCTTCGTCCAAAGGGCGTGAAAAACGGGCGTGTGCACAACGACCGCATCGCGCGCAACGAACAAGTACGTCCTGCCCGAATGAGAACAATGTAGCAGTGGGATCTCTGAAGCGCATCGCCTGCATCCATCATCTCTGCGGCTTCTCGGCTACGCGGCGTTATTCCTGCGCATCTCTTCGCGAATGATGCGCCGCAGAGTGTCTTCCCACCGCGGAGTCTTCCCCTCGACGTATTCGCGCAGAGCCGAATTGATCAGCGTCTGATAGCCGGTCTTCCCGCCGGAGCGATCCGCGATTGCGCCAAAGTAGTCGAGGAGGTCCTCGTCGAGCCGGATGGTGATTCGCACCTTCCCCGGCTCCGAAGGCGGTTCGGCTACGACGCGGCCCCGCTTGCCCTTGCTGAAATCGTACTCGTTCTTCATTGTTGAGCCTCATACTGCTCGCACTCGGACGATCCTGCGGTGCGCGCCGAGATGATCCGAATGTTCTCGCCGCTGTAGCAATAGATAACCACCAGGATGCGTCCTTTCATCCCCATCCCGAGCGTCACAAAGCGCTGTTCACCCGGGTCGCTATCCTTATCCAAGATCGTGACGGCGTAGTCGTCATAGAACACGCCGGTCGCTTCCGAAACCGCACGCCGTGTTTTCGAACGTTCGCCGCTGCCTTGTTCGGGTCCCATTCGAAGGACACAACTCAAGTGTACATACATCGATATGTACAATCAAGGAGGGCGGCTCAGTGCCCCTGCGGAGCCGCCGGTTGCGCCTGCGTCCCCGCCTTCCCCTCTGGCACCACGAACTGCGTCTCGCCTGGCTTCAGCAGGTGCAGCCGCTTGCGGATCTCCTGCTCCTGAATCGCCGTGCTCTCCTTCAGCTTGCGGTTGCGCTCTTCGCGCTCGGCCAGCTCCCGCTTCAGCACCGCGTTGCCTTCTTCGATCTGCCGGATCTCGCGGTGCTTCTCCAGCAAGGCGGGAATGCCTTGCGGTCCGCGCAACACCACGAAACCATACGCGGAGGCCAAAACAATCGCGATGAGAATTGTTATGCGGCGAAAAGCAGTCATGAATGAGCGTCGGTACCCTTACAACGTTTATAATCTCTTTGGTCCAAAAGGTCCAGAGGGAATTCGAAAAGCTCATCGTGACCGACAAAATCGTCGTTCTCACCACCTGTTCATCGCGCGAGGAAGCTGACCGCATTGCCTACCAGCTCGTCGATGCGCGCCTCGCCGCCTGCGTCAATGTGTTGCCCGGCATCGGCTCCATCTATCGCTGGCAGGGCGCGGTGGAGCAGGCGCAGGAGATCCTGCTCCTCATCAAATCGTCGCGTGCCTTGTTCGATTCCCTGCGCGCGCGCATCGAGCAACTGCATTCCTACTCCACGCCCGAGATTGTCGCGCTGCCTATCGTCGACGGCGCCGAAGGCTACCTGAATTGGATGAACGCCGAACTCCAACCCACGAGCCCATCCGAATGACCCCAGTTAAATCCGAGCGCCCCACGCACGCGCGCCACGTCGTGATCGTCTTCGCGGTCACGCTCGCCATTCTTTCCTATGTCAGCCGTGTCTGCATTTCGCAGGCGGCCGCGCAGAAGCCCTCGCCTTTGCACCCGTCGACCATGGTCGGCGACCTGCACCTGACCGCCCAGCAGCTCGGCTGGATCTTCGGCGCCTTTGGCATCTCCTATGCGCTGTTCGAAATCCCCACGGGCTGGCTCGGCGACTGGCTTGGACCGCGCCGCGTGCTGATGCGCATTGTCATCTGGTGGTCCGTCTTCACCGCCGCCAGTGGATGGATGTGGAACGTCGCGTCACTGTGGGTGGTCCGCTTTCTGTTCGGTGCGGGGGAGGCCGGCGGGTTCCCCAACCTCACCAAGGTTTTCACCACCTGGCTGCCGCGCCGGGAACGCCTCCGCGCCCAGGCCATCATGTGGACCTTCGCGCGCCTCGGTGGCGCGTTTACGCCGCCTCTTGTCGTGCTCCTTTTCACCTGGCTCAACTGGCGCTGGGCGTTCGTCTTCTTCGGCGCTATCGGAATTGTCTGGGCCGTGGCCTTCTTCTTCTGGTATCGCGACGATCCGCGACAGCATCCCGGCGTCAACGCCGCGGAAGCGGCCATCATCGGCGATGCTTCGCGCAACGCCGCCGGTCATGGCGACGTGCCCTGGGGCAAGCTGGTCAGCTCGCGCTCAGTAGTCCTGCTCTGGGCGCAGTATTTCTGCCTCACCTATCCGTGGACCTTCTACATCACCTGGCTGCCGAACTACTTGAAGTCCTGGAACCTCACCGACCAGGCCGCGTCACTGCTTGCCGTTCTGCCGCTGTTGTGCGGAGCCATTGGCTGTTCAGTCTGTGGAGCGATGGCGCCGTGGCTCGCCCGCAAGCTCGGGGGCGACGTCCGCCGCAGCCGCCGCCTCACCGGCGTGGTCGGCTTGCTCGGCGCCGGAGCGTTCCTCGTACTCGCCATCCAGGCGCACACTGCGGTCTGGGCCGTCATCGCGCTCGGCCTCGCCAGCTTTTCCAACGACCTCACCATCCCGCCCGCCTGGGCCGCCTGCATGGACATCGGTGGACGCCACGCCGGCACCGTCTCCGGCTCCATGAACATGATGGGCAACCTCGCCACCTTCGTCGCGCCTGCCATGGGCGGCTGGCTCATTCACGATTTCATGAATCGCGCCGGCTACAACTCCTTCCTTTGGGTAATGGCGGGTGCCTATGTCATCGGCGCGGCCTGTTGGATGTTCATCGATCCGGCCACGCCGCTCGATCCCGATGCACCTTCCCACTGAGCTCGCCGAAGCGATTGCGCGCGAAGCCGCCCGGCACGACCGCTCGGCCCTGATGAAGGCGGTGGCGGCGATCTCAAACCGATACCAGGAAGCACGCCCCACCGGACGCCTCACCGACGTCGAACGCGCAGCTTATCTCGCCGTCCGCATGCCCGCTACCTGGGCCGCGCTACGTGTCGTATTCGACGAACTCCGCACACGCCTCGGTGATGCGTCACCGCAGTCGATGCTCGACCTCGGCGCGGGGCCCGGCACCACGATCTGGGCTGCGGCAGAATCGTTCCCCAACCTCGACGAGATCACCTGCGTCGAGCACAACCCCGACTTCATCGCCGTCGGCAAGGCCCTGGCCCCGCGCCAAGCCCGCTGGATTGAAGGCGATGTCCGCTCCACGCCCTTCCCGCCCGCCGACTTCGTCGTCCTCTCCTACGCCGCTGGCGAACTCGACGCGCCCAACGCGCTCATCCACCGCGCCTGGGCCGCCGCCGGCCTCGCTCTCGTCATGGTCGAGCCCGGAACGCCTCGCGGGTTTGCCACTATCCGTGCCGCGCGCGACAGCCTCATCCAAGCCGGCGCCGCCATCGCCGCCCCCTGCCCCCACGCCGCCGCGTGTCCGATGAAGGATCCGGACTGGTGCCACTTCGCCGCCCGCCTGGAACGAACCCGCCTCCACCGCCAGCTCAAAGGCGGAGACCTTGGCCACGAAGACGAGAAATTCTCCTACGTGATCGCCTCCCGCACACCGGTCCAGCCCGCCGAAGCCCGCATTGTCCGTCATCCGTGGACCGAGCCGGGCCTGGTACGTCTGGAACTCTGCGGCCCGTCGGGTCTGCGCACTCTCGTCGTCCGCAAACGCGATGCCTCCGCTTTTCGCCAGGCCCGAAAATCGCACTGGGGCGGCGAATGGCGCGAAATCTCGTAACCAAACCGCAATCGTTTTCGGATATAATCCAGCCATGCGAGCCGCCGTCGCTTTGCTGCTGTTATTCGTCCCATTAATGGCAGCCGATCCGGATTATTCGGGAATCTGGAAGCTGAATCCAAAGGAAAGCGACCTGCGCAGCACAAACGAACCCAATGTCACCACGCTGCGCATCGAACAGCGCGGCAACAGGATCCATTGCACCGCAATCCCCGAAGGCGGCGGCGCCGCCGTCAGTTGGGACTACACGCTCGATCAGAAAGATGCGAAATATAAGATTGGCGACACTTCCCGTAACAGCCGCCTGAAATGGGAGGGGAATGCGCTGCTGGTGAACACGCTGGTTAGTGCGCGAAACAACACTTACACGGTGATGGATCGATGGAAAATGTCGAAGGATGGAAGAACGCTCACCATTCATCGCGAGATCGAGTCGCTTGCCGGCGAGCGCGAGGAATTGCTCGTTTACGAGAAGCAGCCGGACGAGAACGCGGCCTCACCCAAATAGCCAGGCGATCATCCTCTTTCGCAGCGACCGCGGTCGCCCAGGTTCAAGAACATCCAGCCCGGGATACGGTTTCATTCGCGCTCCGGGAAACTCGTAAATCCGCCAGGGCCCAACATCGGCGCGCATCACCGCGCCGTCCACGCGCAGCGCCGCTGGAGCCACCACGAACCTCACGCCGTAGCGCTCGAGCAGTTCCCCTCGCACGTCCTCGCCCCGATAGAATCGCTCCGCCAGCGCGTGCTGCTCCTCGTAAGTGATACTCAGCACGTCGTGACTCGCGAAGCTGTGCACGGGAGCTGTCGCGATCCACGGGGAGAGATCCGGCGGGCTCAGCACCAGGGCCTCGTCCGGCGCATTGCGGCGGAACCACTCCACCACCGGTCGCTCGGTCACCGGCCGCACCGAGGACAGCAGCCACTGCGGGTCCACCCGCCGCCCGTCGCGCCAGATCTGCACATACAACAGCGCCAGCGCCGCCGCCGAAACCGCCACGATCGCCCCCACGGCCGTCCACGCTGCCTTCCGGTGCCGCCCCAGCGCGGCCATTAGTTCCGCATCGATTACCAGCCGCCGCACCAGCAACAGTCCGACGCAATATGCGAAGCCGTCGAACAAATGCGGCATGAACGGCGATCCTGGTAGAAATGGCACCACAATGGTCGCCAGAAGCCACGATTGCAGCACCCGGTCTTTCGCATCCGGCATGCGGAACCGCAATAGCAGCAGGTAGATCAGCAACACGAACGGAATGCCGTAGTTCGCGAGAATCCAGAACGGGTGCACCGGGTAAAAGGAGACGTCGGTGACGTCGCGCACCCACTGACTGTGCGCGCTCGCCAGAAGATGCGGCGCGATGCCCGCGGCGCCGCATGCCGCGACGACTAACCAGTTCCGCAAACGCCGCGCGAGCCACAGCGGAACGAACGCCGCCGCCACAATGACAAACACCTCGAACGGATGCAGGAATCCCGACAGGAACGCCACAGCCGCCAGCGCGCCGAAGTAGCGCCGCCGCCCGGTCTCGACGTACCGCCCCAGCGCCGCCATCGCGAACAGCACCGCCGCCGTGCCCACCGAGAGCGTCACCGAGTTCGACATGCCCCCGCGAAACAGGCCATCCGCGGTGTCGTACGAATAATCGAGCAGCCCCAGCACCACCAGCGCCTTCGGCAGCGGCGTCACCTGCGCCACCAGCCATCCGATCAGCCGCCATGGCACCGCGCACGCCGCCGCGAGCAATGCAAACCGCATCTCGCGCCCCGTACAGAACACCGCAAACGCGGTTAACAGCGCAAACGCCGCCAGCACGTAGCCGAGAAGCGCTGGAACATAATAAGCCGCCAGCGTCGGCAGCCCCGTGCGCGCCTCCGCCAGCAGCAGTGGCTGGAACATCGCCGGTTCGGTGACCCAGGGGGCATGATAATCAGGCAGCAGCACCTCGCGCCGCGCCGCCTCCAGCCACGTCAGATACTGCGGTACGTCGAGATTACGCAGTGTCCACGCCGGTTCATAGCCTGGCGGCGGAGCCAGCGCTCCCGAGACCACGCCTGCATGGTGCACTACGAACAGCGACACACCTAGCAAAGCTGCCCAGCCGAGGCGTCGAATCATCCTTGAGCAACCAGATTACTGCAACGCGACCCGAGCCGTCAGGCCAGGGAAATGTCTTTCCACGTGTGGCGAAACGACACAGCGGTTCGCCAGCGCTGACGTGTGAATGCGGGCTTTTCGGGATGATTGGCGCGCCGGGATTGGCCGCCCGCGTGCACGCGCCATCGCGTGTCCGCTACCAGTGTGCCCGCACCGCCCGCAAGCAAGGTCTTTCCAGTCTGGGCCCGGCGAACCGTCGAACTCGCACTTCTTCTGCTGGCCATCCTCCTCTGCTGGGCGGACGTGCGCTGGGCCCTTCGCCCCGGCCTGTTTCTCATGCTCGATGAGCTCTCGAACCCAGCGCAGTTTCTAAACGGCACGTACTCTCAGATCGTTCACGTCTTTCCGGAGTGGTTCTTCGGAGACCGCGCCATCGGCTGGGCCTTCATCAGGCTGATCAACGACTGGTTCGGTTTCAACTACACGCGCCAGTTGGAATGTCTTCTGGCGATTCACTTCGCCAACTGCGCCATGGCTCTCGCGCTCTATCGCCGCCTTGGGGCCAGCGTTCCGGTCTCCATCGCCGGCCTCGCTCTTTTCGGCAGCCTCTGGACCACCGCGAACACGGCCACATATCCCGGCGAAGCGCCCGACGTGCTGTGCCTTTTCTTCCTGCTCGCCAGTACGCTTGTGTTGTTGTCCGAGCGTCGCGGCGCGAACATCGTGAGCGCGATCCTGTACTTCGCCGCGCTGCGCACCAAGGAGTTCGGCATCGTCGCCCCGATTCCATTCACGGTCCTTGTGGTCCTGCAACTCCCGCGCCAGCCTCTGCGCCCCACCGTTGCGGCGTTGCTGCGCCGCCTGTGGCTGCACTACACCGTACTTCTAGTCATCGGCCTGCGCTATTTCCAGCTCTATTTGAGTTACCGGACTTCGACTCCGGCCGGCAACCCGTATCGCGTGCATCCAGGCATCGCGGCCGCCGCAAAGAACCTCGCCTGGTTCACCGGCCAGATCTTCGGCAGGGACTATACGAACTCGACAATTCCTGCTGTCGCGGTCGTGCTTGTTCTCGCGGCGATCTTTGCCTGGGCCGTGTATCGCCGCGACGCAGGTCTGGCCTTCGGAATCGCTGCGTTTGTCTTCACGCTTTTGCCGGTTTGCGTGATCGAGCACCGCGCCGATTTCTACGTCTACGCGCCGCAGGTTTTTCTCATCCTCGCGCTA
>Ga0335080_10004208_pt1 | contig 14662 bp, 12 predicted proteins | sample Lox_Sample_34_FD_206720 | JGI IMG/M metagenome (GOLD analysis project Ga0335080, IMG submission 206720) | Soil microbial communities from Loxahatchee National Wildlife Refuge, Florida, United States - Lox_Sample_3.4 | ecosystem: Environmental > Terrestrial > Soil > Wetlands | place: USA... | reverse complement strand
CCGGGCCATACGGTACCCCAGCGATTTGACGGTGATGAGGCGATCGCCGATTCCGGGGAGCTTCTCCCGGAGCCGCCTCACGTGGACGTCGACCGTCCGCGTTCCCTCCGCGTACGAGTAGCCCCAGACCTGCTCGAGGAGGGTCTGGCGCGAGAGGACGCGGCCCCGCGCCTCGACCAGCGCGACGAGGAGGGCGAACTCCTTCGCGGTGAGGTGGACGGGCCGGCCCTCCAAGCGGACGACGTGCCGGTCGGTGTCGATCTCGAGGCCTCCGACCACCAGGGGGGCCGCCTCGTCGTCCTGCCGGTCGAGCCGCCGCAGCAGGGCCCGGACCCGGGCCACGAGCTCCTTGGGGCTGAACGGCTTCACCACGTAGTCGTCGGCCCCCAGCTCGAGCCCGACCACCCGGTCCGCCTCGTCGCCCCGGGCGGTGAGCATGATGACGGGCAGGCCGCGCGTGCGCTTGTCGCGCCGCAGCTCCGTGCAGAGGCTGAGCCCGTCGAGCCCGGGGAGCTGGAGGTCCAGGATCACGAGGTCGTGGGCGCCGGCGCGGAGGCGTTCGAGAGCCAGCCGGCCGTCGCTCGCGGCCTCGACCTCGAGCCCCTCCGCCCGGAGGTAGTGGGCGATGAGCTCGACGATGTCGGGGTCGTCCTCGACGGCGAGCACGCGCTTCATGGCCGTCCAAGCATACCCTCGCGCGGGAGAGGCCGAGGTGCGTTATGCTGGAGACTCGAGTCCTCTGCGATGAGCGCAAGCGAGCCGACCTACTTCCGGAAGGGCTTCAACCTCAAGGAGCAGGTCCGCCCGGTCCTCGCCGCGAGCTACCACTCCGAGCTGGTCGACCGGCTCAAGGCGATGGGGTACTGCGCGCGTGCCGGCGACGTGAGGGTGAAGCTCGCCCGCGAGTTCGGCTTCTGCTACGGCGTCGACCGGGCGGTGGAGTACGCGTACGAGGCGCGGGAGCGCTTCCCGGACCGCCGGATCTTCCTCTCCGGCGAGATCATCCACAACCCGGAGGTGAACGGACGGATCCAGGCCCTCGGGATAAGGATCCTCCCCGACGACGGCAGCCCCGAGGTGCGTTACGCCGGGGTGGAAGCGCAGGACGTGGTCATCCTGCCCGCGTTCGGGGTGCCAGTCGCCGAGATGCAGCACCTGCGCACGAAGGGCTGCGTCCTCGTGGACACCACCTGCGGGAGCGTGCTCAACGTCTGGAAGAACGTCGACCGCTACGCGCGCGACGGCTTCACCTCGGTGATCCACGGGAAGCACTACCACGAGGAGACGAAGGCCACCGCGTCGCAGGCGCTCGCCCATCCCGGGGGGCACTACCTCTGCGTGAAGGACGTCGTCGAGGCCCGGGTCGTGTGCGGCTTCATCCGGGGCGCCGTGCCGGCGAAGGACGTGGTGTCGCGCTTCCGCGATGCGGCGAGCCCGGGGTTCGACCCCGAGCGGGACCTGCAGCGGATCGGGCTCGCCAACCAGACCACCATGCTGATGACGGAGAGCCTGGAGATCCAGGAGCTGCTCCGCTTGGCGATGGGGGAGCGCTGGGGGGAGGCCGATCTCTCCCGGCGCTTCCGCGCCTTTGACACCATCTGCTCCGCCACCCAGGACCGGCAGGACGCCGTCCTCAAGATGCTGGACGAGGGCGGCCTCGACCTCATGGTCGTCATCGGCGGCTACAACAGCAGCAACACCCAGGCCCTGACGCGGATCTGCGCGGAGCGCCTGCCGACCTACCACATCAGCGGCGCCGACCGGATCGAGGGCGGAGCGATCCACCACCGCCCGGCGGGCGGGTCGGTCGAGCAGGCCACCGAGGGCTGGCTGCCGTCGGGGCCGGTCACGCTCGGCCTCACCGCCGGCGCTTCCACGCCCAACAACGTGGTCGGCGAGGTGGTGGAGCGCATCCTCGCCCTGCGCGGGCGGACGAGCGACGAGCTGACCTCGGCCTGAACGGCCCGGACAGCCGCGATCAGAGCTCGCCGGCCAGCACCCGCCCGAGGGTCGCCCGGTCGATGTTCGCGCCGGAGAGCACGATGCCCACCGTCCGTCCGGCCAGGGCTTCCCGCAGCTTCAGGAGGCCGGCGAGCCCCGCCGCCCCCGCGCCCTCGACGAGGGTGTGCGTGGTCGCGAGGAGGAGACGAACGGCGTGGGCGATCTCGGCGTCCGTCGCGGTGACGAAGCCGGCGAGGCCTTCGCGGAGGGCGGGGAAGGTGAACGGGTAGGTGTTGCGCGTGGCGAGGCCGTCCGCGAACGTGTCGGCCGAGGGCCGGGAGACCGGCCGTCCGAGGTGCCACGCGTCGTGGATCGCCGAGGCGCCCGCGGCCTGCACGGCGTAGACGGGCAGGCCCGCCTTCACGGCGCGCGTCACGGTGAGGCCGCCCACCGCCTGCGAGCCGCCGCCCACCGAGAAGACGAGCGCCTCCAGACCCGGCGCCTCCTCGAGCATCTCCAGGGTGAGCGTCCCCGCCCCCGCGACGACCGCGCGGTCGTTCGTCGAGTGGACGAGGTGGAGCCCCTCCTCCCGGACGAGCCGCTCCGCGGCCGCGACCGACTCGTCGTAGTCGCGTCCCTCCTCGACGAGCCGGGCGCCGAGGCCGCGCACGGCCGCGTTCTTCTCGGGATTGTTGCCGACGGGCACGCACACGGTCGCCGGGGCGCCCAGGCGCCGGGCCGCCCAGGCGAGGCCCAGGCCGTGGTTCCCCCGCGTGGCGGCGACGACGCCCCGCGAGAGCTGCTCCGGTCGGAGCAAGGTGAGGGCCGAGACGCCGTTCCTCACCTTGAAGGCGCCGGTGGGCTGGAAGTTCTCGTGCTTGACGAGGACGCGGACGCCCTCTCCCACCGCCTCGTCGAGCGCAGAGTAGGAGCGGAGCGGCGTCGGCGCGAGGTGCGGCCGGAGGCGCTCGCGGGCCGCCTTCACGTCGTCCAGCGCAATCGGCCAGGCGCTCATCGCAGCTCCTTCGGCTCCCGCGGCGTGATCCGGCGATCCGAGGCCTGATGGTATAGTGGCTCGATTCCGGAGGGATCATGCTGCTGGACGGGAAGCGCGGCCTCGTCCTGGGAATCGCGAACAAGCGCTCGATCGCCTGGGGCATCGCCCAGGCCGTCCACCGCGAGGGAGCACGGCTCGCCGTGACCTACCAGGGCGAGCGGCTCGAGGAGAACGTGCGGGAGCTCGCCGAGCAACTGCGCGATCCCCTCGTGATCCCCTGCGACGTGACGAAGGACGCCGACCTGGAGAGCCTCGCCGCCGCGCTCCGTGACGGGCTGGGCGGGCTCGACTTCGTCGTGCACGCGGTGGCCTTCGCCCTCCGCGAGGAGCTCGACGGGGAGTTCCTGAACACCTCGCGCGAGGGCTACCGCGTCGCGCAGGACGTCTCGTCCTACTCCCTCACCGCTCTCGCCCGCGCGGCCGCCCCTCTCATGGCGGAGGGCGGCAGCATCGTGACCCTGAGCTACCTCGGCGGCGAGCGCGTCGTGCCGCACTACAACGTGATGGGCGTCGCCAAGGCGGCGCTCGAGATGTCGGTGCGCTACCTGGCGGCCGACCTCGGGCCGAAGGGCATCCGGGTGAACGCGATCTCGGCGGGGCCGATCAAGACCCTCGCCGCGAGCGGCGTCCACGGCCTGTCGAAGATGCTCGAGTACCACCGCACCCACGCCCCGCTCCGCAAGAACACCGAGCAGGACGAGGTAGGCGACGCCGCGCTCTTCCTCGTCTCCCCCCTGTCCCGGGGGGTCACCGGGGAGGTCCTCCACGTGGACGGCGGCTTCCACGTCATGGGCATGGCGGCCCTCTAGGAGGGGCAGCCGCCCGTCCGGAGCGCGCTCTTGTCCCGGTCGCTTCTCCTACCCGTCCTGGCCGGCCTCCTCCTGACCGGAGTCCGGGCGGAGGCCCAGGACCAGCAGCACCGCCGGCAGAAGGAAAAGAAGCCCGTCGTGAGCGACGAGCCGGCGCTCCCGGAGGGGGAGATCCGCGTGCGGGCCGACTCCTACGAGGAGGTGGAGAAGGGGCACTTCGAGGCGCGCGGCGGGGTCATCGACATGCGCCTCGGCGACATGCGCGTCCAGGCCGACAAGGCCGACGTCTACGAGGAGCCCCAGCCCGACGGCAGCGTGAAGCGTCGTCTCGTGGCGGAGGGCAACGTCGTCTTCATCCGCGGGGAGGAGCGGCTGGGCGGGGACCGCCTGGAGATGGACGACACCGGGCACGGCTTCATCGAGAACGCGGTCGGCTACGTCGAGCCGGGGGTGTTCGTGGAGGGCCGGCGCCTGGAGAGGGTGGACGGCCAGACCTACCGCGTCGAGGGCGGCCGGTTCACCTCGTGCGCCCAGCCCAACCCGCGCTGGGGCTTCATCTCCTCGTCGGCCAAGATCGAGGTGGACGACAAGGTGATCGCGAAGAACGCGGTCTTCGAGGTGAAGGGGGTCCCGGTCTTCTACTCGCCCTACTTCTACTACCCGATCAACAAGAGCGGACGGACGACGGGCTTCCTCTTCCCCAACTTCGGCTACTCGTCCTACCGGGGCTTCACCCTGGGGGGCGGCTTCTTCTGGGCCATGGGCCGGAGCGCCGACCAGACGTTCCACGCCGACTACTTCTCGAAGCTCGGCTTCGGGTTCGGCCACGAGCTGCGCTACATGAGCGACTCGCCGTCGCGGGGCGACTTCCGCACCTACATCTTCCGCCTCACCGAGAAGGACCTCGTCACCGACCCCACGACGGGCGCGATCCTCAGCGGGCGCGCCGCGGCCACGGACTACGACATCGACTGGAACGCCCTCCAGGTGCTCCCCGGCGAGGTCCGGGCCACCGTGAACGTGCGCAAGTACAGCGACCTGCTCTTCCAGCAGCGGTTCCAGGAGAACTTCAACGTCGCCGCGAACCGCAACGAGCACTGGGGGCTGAACCTGGAGAAGGACCTCCACCTCGCCGTCCTGAGCGCGTACGCGGACACCTCCAGCACCTACTTCGGCACCGACTACAAGCGCGTCAACGGGAGGCTGCCCGGCATCACCCTGCGCCGCTTCCCGCGCCAGGTCGGTTGGGGCGGGATCGTGTTCGGCCTGGAGGCCGACGCGGACCGGATCCAGTACGGGGACATCACCCACGTCGACCACTGGAACCGGTACGACTTCGCGCCCACCGTGTCGCGTCCCCTCCACGTGAGCTTCCTCGACTTCAACCCGTCGGTCGGCTACCGCTACACCCACTACGGCTCGAGCTACGGGCTGAACGACGATGGGCAGAACGCGATCGTCGGCCCCCCCCTGGACCGCTCCTTCTTCGAGAGCACGGTCGAGATGCGGGGGCCGACCTTCTCGCGCGTCTTCGACACCCCCGGCAACTCCTACTCCGAGCGCTTCAAGCACACGATCGGGCCCGAGGTGACCTGGACCTACAGGACGCGGGTCGAGGAGTTCAACAGCATCCCCAAGTTCGACGGGGACGACTACTACCTGGGCACGAACCAGATCACGTACGCGCTCGTCCAGCGCTTCTTCGCCAAGCGCCGGGGGCCGCACGGGAAGCTGCAGGCCTACGAGTTCTTCAACTGGCGGATCCAGCAGACCTACTACGTCCAGATCGCGGAGGGGCAGAACAACTTCGACCCCAACTACTCCTCCTCCGCGTTCGGCCCCGGCTTCCAGCCCGAGCACCTCTCGCCGCTCATGTCGCGCATGCGGCTGAGGCCCTCGCCCCAGTTCTCGGTCGACTACCAGGTCGAGTACGACGTCAACTTCAACCAGGTCCGCCGATCGAGCGTCTTCGCCACCGTCAACCGCCCCCGACTCAACCTGAGCGCCGGCTGGTCGCGGTCGGTGCGCCTCTCCGAGGACCCCACCCAGCGCACGGTGGGCGCCCACTCGCTCCGGGGCAACCTCGCGTGGGAGGTCTTCCCGAAGCAGCTCTTCCTCGAGAGCTCCGCCGACTACGACGTCCTCAACCACATCCTCTGGCAGATGCGCAACGACCTGCGCTGGACGACGCAGTGCTGCGGGTTCAGGCTGGAGTACATCCGCTACAACTGGAACGGGCGCGACGAGCGGCAGTGGCGGTTCAACCTCGAGCTCGCGGGCATGAGCTCCGTCGGCAGCTTCCTGGGGGCGGGCGGGCAGGGCCTGGCGGGCGGCTACCGGTGAGACTCCTCGTCACGGGGGCGGCCGGCTTCGTGGGCGGGCACCTCGTCGAGTACCTGCGCGTGGACGAGCCGCAGGTCGAGGTCCACGGGGTGGTGCTGCCCCAGGGCGCCGTCTCCTGGCGCGGCTCGGCGGGAGCCCGGGTGCTCGAGGCCGACCTCGACGACCCGGCTGCCGCGGCGGCGGTGGTCGAGGAGGTGCGGCCGGACGGGATCGTCCACCTCGCGGGGCAGTCGAGCGTGCACCAGTCGTGGCTGGACCCGGGGGGCACCCTCCGCACGAACGTGCTCGGCCTCGTCCACCTGCTCGACGCGGCGCGGAGGCTCTCCCTGTGCCCGGCGGTGCTCGTCGTGGGCAGCGCCGAGGAGTACGGTCCGGTGGGGCCCGAGGAGATCCCGATCCGCGAGGACGCGCCGCTGCGGCCCGCCTCGCCCTACGCAGTGAGCAAGGTGGCCCAGGCCGCCCTCGCCCGCCTCTACGGGCCCGCCGGCGGCATGCGGATCGTCCTCACGCGCACCTTCCACCACACGGGTCCGGGGCGCGGCGAGGCCTTCGCCGAAAGCTCGTTCGCTCGCCAGATCGCAGAGATCGAGGCCGGCCGCCACCGGCCCGTGCTCGAGGTCGGCAACCTCGGGGCCGTGCGCGACTTCACGGACGTGCGCGACGTGGTGCGCGCCTACTGGAGGCTGCTCGAGAAGGGGGAGGCGGGAGAGACGTACAACGTCTGCAGCGGCCGCGGGCGCCCCATCCGGCAGGTTCTCGAAATGCTCCTCGCCGCCTCGGCCGCCCGCGTGGAGGTCCGGGTCGACCCGGCCCGCCTCCGCCCCTCGGACGTGCCGGTGCAGGTCGGCGACCCGTCGCGGCTGCGTGCGGCCACCGGTTGGGAGCCGAGGATCCCGCTCGAGCGCACCCTCTCCAACCTCCTCGACGACTGGCGGGCCCGCACCGGGAGCACGGTTCCGACGCCGCCATGAGGGTGCTCGTCACCGGCGCGACCGGCTTCCTCGGGCGCACGGTGGCCCGGCGCCTCGCAGCCCGCGGGCACGCGCTCCGGGTCCTCGCTCGACCCAGCAGCCGTCTGGAAGGCCTGCCGGACGGCTTCGAGGTCGCGGCGGGGGACGTGACCGACGCCCTCTCGGTCCGGGCCGCGGCCGAGGGCTGCGCCGCCGTCGTGCACATGGCCGCCCTCGTCAAGATCTGGGTGCCGGAGCCGGAGCTCTTCGAGGCGGTGAACGTGGGCGGGCTCGAGAACGTCCTCGCCGCTGCCCGAGCGGCGGGAGCCCGGCTCGTCTACACGTCCTCCTTCATCGCCCTCGGCCCCTCGGGACCCGGAGCCCTCGACGCCTCGCGGCCTCACCCCGGGCCGCCTTTCCGAAACGCCTACGAGCGGACGAAGGCCCGCGCCGACGCGCGGGCGCGCGAGGCAGCGGCGGAAGGCCAGGACGTGGTGACCCTGTACCCCGGGGTGATCTACGGCCCGGGCGAGATGACCGAGGGCAACATCGTCGCCCGCATGATCGCCGACCACCTGAGCGGACGGCTCCCTGCCCTCGTCGGTCCCGGCGACCGCCGCTGGTCCTACGCCTTCGTCGAGGACGTGGCTGAAGGCCACGTCCTCGCCCTCGAGAAGGGACGGCCGGGCGACCGGTTCGTCCTCGGCGGCGAGAACGCGACGCTCGCCCGGCTCTTCGGCCTCGTGCACGAGATCACCGCGGCCGCTCCTCCCCGCTGGCGGATCCCGTACGGCATCGCCTCGGGGATCGGCCGGGCCCAGTGGCTCTGGGCCGAGCTCACGGGGCAGCCGCCGCAGCTCACTCACGGCGAGGTGGGCGTCTTTCGCGAAGAGTGGGCGTGCGACAGCGGCCGGGCCGAGCAGCAGCTCGGCTACGCCGTGCGGACGCTGGCCGAAGGGCTGCGGGAGACGATTCGCTGGCTGTACGACACCGGGCAGGCGCCACGGCCGAAGGGAGCGTCGGCGCCCGGCGACCGGGCGGCGCGAGGCGCCGCGTGAGCCTCGGCCGCGGCGAGCTCGCCCGCCGGGTGGTCCACGTCGGCTGCGTCGCTTTCGCCCTCCTCCTGCGCGTCCTGACCTGGTGGCAGGCCGCCCTCCTGGCCCTCGTCGCCTTCCTCTTCAACTGGCAGGTGCTGCCGAGGATCGGCGGCCGTGGGATGTGGCGGGGGGCGGACGTGGCTCGCGGCTACCCGGTCGGCATCCTGGCCTATCCGCTCTCGGTCCTCGCCCTCGTCCTCCTCTTCCACGACCGGCTGTGGATGGCCGCGGCGGGGTGGGGCATCCTCGCGGTGGGCGACGGGATGGCCTCGCTCGTCGGGCAGGCGTCGGGAGGTCCCCGCCTGCCGTGGAACGGCCGGAAGGGCTGGGCCGGCTCCGCGGCCTTCGTGGCCTTCGGGACGGCCGCCGCCGCCTTCCTCGCCGCCTGGGCCGCGCGCTCGCCGCTCGACCCCGCGGCCCCGCACTGGCCGCGCACCGCCGGGACCGCCCTCGCCCTCGCTCTCGTCTGCGCCCTCGTCGAGTCGCTCCCCACGACCCTCGACGACAACGTGACGGTTCCGCTGACGGTGGCCCTCGTCCTGCCGCTCCTGGCCAGCGCCGAGCCTGAGCTCCTCCTCGGCGATCCGCTGTTCGTTCGCCGCGTCGCGATGGGCCTCCTCGTGAACGCGGCGATCGCCCTTCCCGCATTCCTCGCCCGATCGGTCGACGCCCGGGGAGCCTTGTCCGCGGTGGTGATCGGCACGGCCATCACCGCCGGCCTGGGCCTGCCCGGCCTCGCCCTCATGATCGCGTTCTTCGTCCTCGGCACCGCGGCGACGAAGCTCGGCTATCGGAAAAAGGCCGCCCGCGGGATCGCCCAGGAGAAGGGCGGGGCCCGCGGCTTCGAGCACGCGTGGGCGAACGGCTTCGTCCCGGCATTCCTGGCCGTGCTCGCCGCCATGGCGCCGCCCGGCCTTCGCGACCTCCTCGCCCTCGCCTACGCAGCCGCCGTGGCGACCGCGGCCGCCGACACCTGCTCGTCCGAGGTGGGCAAGGCGTACGGCCGGCGCACGTTCCTCATCACGTCCCTCCGTCCCGTTGCCCCCGGCACCGAGGGTGCGGTCAGCTTCGAGGGGACGCTCGGCGGTCTCGTCGCCGCCCTCGCCGTCGGTGCGGTCGGCGTGGCGTCGGGCCTCTTCGGTTGGCCCGAGGCCCTCGTCGTCGGCGTGGCGGGCCTCCTGGGGAGCCTGGCCGAGAGCGTCCTCGGCACGGTGGCCGAGCGCCGGGGCTTCATGGGCAACCACCTCCTGAACGCCGCCAACACGGCGATCGGCGCCGGGATCGCCGTCCTGATCGTCCGCGTCCTCTCCGCGATGCCCGCGAACGCGGGCTGAGGCGAACCCCCCGAATGAAGAAGCTGCTGACCTGCGTCGACTTCGCCCGGCCCTTCACCCTCCTGCCTCCCGCCCTCGGGGTGGTGAGCGGCGCGGTCACCGCGTGGGGCGCCCACGGTACCCGCGAGCCGGTCACCCTCGCCACCTTTCTCCCCGTCCTCTGGGGCGCACTCATGGCGGCGGTCCTGAACGCGGCGAGCAACGCCATCAACCAGATCTACGACCTCGACATCGACCGCTTGAACAAGCCGCGGCGACCCCTGCCCTCGGGCACCTTGACGATGGGGGAGGCGTGGGCCTTCACCGTGGCCAGCTTCGCCGTGGCCTGGGCCCTCGCCTGGCTGGCGTCTCCGCCCGGCCTCGAGTCGCACCGCGAGTGCTTCTGGATCGTCCTCTTCACGAGCGTCCTCGTGTGGGCCTACTCGGCGCCGCCCTTCCGCACCAAGGCCCACGGCATCCTCGCCAACGTCACCATCGCCATCCCGCGCGGCCTCCTCCTGAAGGTTGCGGGCTGGTCCACGGTGAAGACGATCCTCGGCCCCGAGCCCTGGTTCATCGGCACGATCTTCGGCCTCTTCCTCCTCGGGGCCTCGACGACCAAGGACTTCGCGGACATCGAGGGCGACCGCGCCGGAGGGTGCGAGACCCTGCCCATCCTCTACGGGGTGAAGAGGGCGGCGTGGATGATCGCGCCTTTCTTCGTGCTGCCCTTCCTGCTCATCCCGGTCGGGGTGCGGGCCGGGATCCTGAGCGGCAACCCCGTCCTCCTCGACGTGCTGGCCACGGCGCTCGTCCTCTACGGGACCTACACCGTCTACCTGCTGGTGCGGAGGCCGGAGGAGCTGGCGTTCACCGAGAACCACCCCTCGTGGACGCACATGTACCTGATGATGATGGTGGCGCAGATCGGCTTCGCCCTCGCCTACGTGCTCTGAGCGGCCGCTGCGGGCCGGCCTACTCGGAGTCGGGGTCCTCGCCGCCGAAGATCGCCCGGAGGGTGGCCTCGTCGAGAGGGATCGTGTCGGCGGCGCCGATCGCGGCGATCACCTCCTCCGACGACTCGTCGGCCCCGATCATCTCCTCGGTCGGGACCGCCGGCGCGCCGCCCTCCTGGAACTGCCCCACCACCACGCGGGAGGCGCGCGCCACGCGCCCGTGGAGGCGGTAGCCCCTCAGCATCTCGCGGACGACGAGGTGGTCGTCCTCGGGGTCCTCGACAGCCTGCGTCCCGACGGCCTCGCTCACCGCGGGGTCGAAGGGCAGCCCGAGGACGGGGATGCGCTCGAGGCCCTCCTGCTGGAGGGTCTGGAGGAGCTGGGTGCGCACGAGGATGAGGCCCTCGACGAGCGGGTTGCCGGCGTAGGTCTGCTCCGCCGCCTCCAGCGCCCGGTCGAAGTTGTCGAGGATGTCGATGAACTTGAGGAGGAGCTTCTCGTGGCGCCTCTCGAACTGGCGCTCCACGTCGCGGGTGATCCGGTCCCGGAAGCCCTCGTTCTCGGTCTTGACCTGCCGGTAGGCGGCCAGGACCTCGGTCAGCCGATCCTCGGCCAGCCGGGCCCGGCGCTCGTATTGCTCGGCGACGCCCGGCTCGGGGGCGGACTCGGACGAAGGCTCCGCCTCCGCCTCGGTCGTCGTCTCGTCGTCCTTTGGCCCGTCGGGGTCGTTGACGGGATCCTGGCTCACGTTCCCCCCCCGGGCGAATCCCGGGGATTATAGCCTCCGGCCGGATGGGGAACCAGCCAGCAGGACGATCACGTCGGCGACGTTCGTTCCCGTGGGGCCGGTCAGGATCAGATCCCCCAGCGGGCCCAGGTAGTTGCGGGTGTCGCTCGCGGCCAGGAAAGCCGAAGGGGGGGCGAGGCCGAGGGCGCGCGCACGGGCCAAGGTGACGTCGTCGACGACACCTCCGGCGGCGTCACTCGCCCCGTCGATCCCGTCCGTGGCCAGACAGGCCACCACGGCCGGGACGGGGAAGCCGTCGAGGGCCTGGGCCGCCGAGACGGCGGCCTCCTGGTTGCGGCCGCCCTGCCCTTCGCCGCGGACGGTCACCGTCGTCTCGCCGCCGGCCAGGAGGCAGACCGGAGGCGCGGCCGGCCGGCCCGAGTCCACGCACTCGCGGAGGACCGCCACGAGCGCCGGCGCCACCTCCCGCGCCTCTCCCACGAGCCGGGTCGTGAGCACGACAGGCCGCATCCCCTGACGCCGCGCCTCGCGCGCCCCGGCGTCGATGCTCGTCCGGTTGCCGCCGACGATCCGATTGGTGACCCTCCGGAAGGCGGGCGCGCCGGGCTTCGGCGTCTCGGGCAGCTCGCCGCTCGCGCCGGCCAGGAGACGGGCGCGCACCGCCACGGGAGCCTCGTCGAGGGCGCCACGGCGCCGCAGGACGTCCAGGGCCTCGGAGAACGTGGTGGGATCGGGCACGGTCGGGCCGGATGCGATCGTCGAGAGGTCGTCCCCGACGACGTCGGAGAGGACGAGCGTCACGACCCGGGCCGGAGAGGCCGCTCGCGCGAGGCCGCCTCCCTTGAGCCGCGACAGGTGCTTGCGGACGGCGTTCAGCTCCTGGATGGTGGCCCCCGCCCGCAGCAGGAGCGCCGTCGTGCGCGCCTTGTCCTCCAGGGTGACGCCCTCCGCGGGCGACGGCAGCAGAGCCGAGGCTCCGCCCGAGAGGAGGACGAGGAGCAGGTCGTCCCGGCCGAGGCTGCGGGCGAGGCCTTCCACCTCGACCGCGGCGGCCAGGCCACGGGAGTCCGGCACCGGGTGGCGGGCGGTGAGAAGCCGCACGCGGCGCAAGGGCGCCTCGGTCGCGGTCGTCACCGCGAGTCCTCCGGCCAGAAGCCCGCCCAGCGCGTCCTCCGCCGCCAGCGCCATCGGCACCGCGGCCTTTCCGACGGCCACGACGACGATCCGGCCCCGTCCGAGGCGATGCCGGACGCCGGCGAGCTCGAGAGTCCCGGCGCGGGCCTTCAGCTGGCGGCGGACGAGGCGGTACGGATCAGCGGCCGCCAACGCTTCACGGAGGATGGCCCGAGCGGCGGCGCGGAGGCGGCTTCGCCCCCAGCGGGCGGTCAATGCCGCTGCCGCGGGTCGAGGTCGCTCAGCCGGCTGAGGGCGTCGAAGCTCTGCAGGACGGTCTCGGCGAGCTCCGGGAAGTGCTTGAGGGCGCACAGCTCGTCGAGGCGCGTGCAGAGGGCGTGGCAGGCCCGTTCGGCCACCTCGCGGTTCGTCTCGTCGAGGACGCCGGAGTCCTTCAGGCACGCGATGTGCCGCAGAAACTCCTCACGGTAGAAGCTCGAGAGCGCCGCCCGCCTCATCGTGTCCATCGCAGCCCCCGACGTCTCATGTTCACCTTTTTTGACGTTAGAACACGGCTCGGCCGGCTGTCAAGGCGCTGGATGGGGCGGTCCGGAGGGGCTCCTACCCGAGCGGCAGGTGCGGCTCGGCGTTCAGGCCGAGGTCCCCGCGGGCGCCTCGGCGAAAGGCCACGAAACCGGCGGCTGCGATCATCGCCGCGTTGTCGGTCGAGAGGACGAGGGGCGGGATGAAGATCGGCAGTCCCAGCTCGCGCGCCGCCCGCTCCGCGTCGCGTCGCAGGCGGGTGTTCGCGGCCACCCCCCCGGTGAGGATCAGGCTCCGGGGCCGCCACTCACGGGCCGCCTTCACGAGGCCGCGAACGAGGGCCTGGACGACCGCCCGTTGGAACGAAGCGACCAGGTCGCGCACGCGGTCCGGGACGTCGCGCGGGTCGTCGACGGGCGGGATCCCCTCGCGCCTCACGTGGAGGAGGACGGCCGTCTTGATCCCGCTGAACGAGAAGTCGGCCCGCCCGTCCTTGATCCGCGCCACGGTGAACTCCACGGCGTCGTCCTTCGCCCCTTCGGCCAGCCGGTCGATGACCGGCCCGCCGGGGTAGCCGAGGCCGAGGAGCTTCGCCACCTTGTCGAACGCCTCCCCGGCCGCGTCGTCCCGGGTCCGTCCGAGAAGCCGGTGGACGCCCTCCTCGGGGACCTCGTAGAGGCTGGTGTGGCCGCCGGAGACGACGAGGGCGAGCGCGGGGAGGGGGAGGTCGCCGTGGGCGAGGAACGCCGCCGCGACGTGGCCGGCGACGTGGTGGACGCCGACGAGCGGCTTGCCGTGGACGAGCGCGATCCCCTTCGCCGCCTGGACGCCCACGAGGAGCGAGCCCACGAGCCCGGGCCCCTGCGTCACCGCGACCGCCGAGAGGTCGGGGAACGCCGCTCCCGAGTCGCGCATCGCCCCTTCGACGACGGGCACGATCGCCTCGACGTGGTGGCGCGACGCGAGCTCGGGCACGACCCCGCCGAAGGGGGCGTGCACCGCGGCCTGGCTGGAGACGACGCTCGAGAGGATCCGCCGGCCGTCCTCGACGACCGCCGCCGCGGTCTCGTCGCAGGAGGTCTCGATGCCGAGGACGAGGGCCAAGCCGGCTACCGTCCCGCCGACGCCGGGGCACCGGCCAGCGCGCGGAGGCTCGTCGCGAACGGCGGCCGGGCGACCCCCCTCTCGCACACGATGGCCGACACGTAGCGGTACGGGGTCACGTCGAAGGCCGGGTTTCGGACCGAGACTCCCTCCGGGGCGATGAGCCGCCCCGCCAGGTGGGTGACCTCGGCGGCCGGGCGCTCCTCGATCGGAATGTCGGCGCCGGTCGCCGTGGCGAGGTCGAACGTCGACACCGGGGCCGCCACGTAGAACGGGATCCCGTGCTCCTTCGCGAGGACGGCCACCGTGTACGTGCCGATCTTGTTCGCGACGTCGCCGTTCGCGGCGATGCGGTCGGCGCCCACGACGACCGCGTCGACCTCGCCGCGGGCCATGAGGTGGCCGGCCATGTTGTCGGCGATGAGCGTGGTCGGGATGCCGTCCTGGAGCAGCTCCCAGGCGGTGAGGCGGGCCCCCTGCAGCCAGGGTCGCGTCTCGTCGGCGAGGACGGCCTTCAGCTTGCCGAGGCGGGCCGCGGAGCGGATGACCCCGAGCGCCGTCCCGTAGCCCGCGGTGGCGAGAGCTCCGGCGTTGCAGTGCGTGAGGACGCGCGCCTCGGCGGGGAGGAGCTCCGCCCCGAGGTCTCCCATCCGGTGGCAGGCCTCGAGGTCTTCCCGCTGGAGGGCGA
>Ga0335080_10004206_pt1 | contig 14666 bp, 12 predicted proteins | sample Lox_Sample_34_FD_206720 | JGI IMG/M metagenome (GOLD analysis project Ga0335080, IMG submission 206720) | Soil microbial communities from Loxahatchee National Wildlife Refuge, Florida, United States - Lox_Sample_3.4 | ecosystem: Environmental > Terrestrial > Soil > Wetlands | place: USA... | reverse complement strand
CCTCCGATAGCGCCTGGAGCTTGGCCCACTGGATCTCGGGGTGCACGCGCTCGATGAACGCCCCTTGCGCGAAGCCGCAGTCGGTTCCCGCCTGCACGTTTTCCCGCCCGACCACATTGGCGAGGCGGACCAGCCGCTGCGCGACGAGCTCGGGGTGCTCGACGACGTTGGTGTGATGGGTGACGACGCCCGGGACGAGCTTCTTGCCCTCGGGGAGGGGCACCTGCTCCCACACCTGCCACTCGTGCTCGTGCCGAGCGTTGGCCTGCTCCATCACGTAGGTGCCGGCGTTCACGGCCAGGATCAGGTCGACCATGTCCTTGAGCTCCGGGTCGAAGACATGCGGGCCGTGCCAGCTGCCCCAGCACACGTGGTAGCGAACGCGGTCCTCGGGCAGGCCCTCGAGGGCGTGGTTGAGCGCGCGCACGCGCAGGTCGGCCCAGCGCCGGTAGTCCTCCCACGACTGCCCGCGCGACATCATCGTGTCGGCCTCGTGCATGAGCACCGCGTCGTCCACCTGCACGAGCAGGCCGGCGTCGACGATCGCCCGGTACTCCTCCCGGAGCGCGTCGGCCAGCGCGAACATGAAGTCCTCTTCGCTGTCGTAATGCTCGTTCTGGAGCCAGTACGCGCTGGCCGGTGCCACCACCGGCAGGAACCCGTCGACGACGTCCTGCCCGTCGAGCGCTGCCTTGAAGTTGGCGATGTCGCGATCGATCGCCGCACGGTCGTAGGTCAGCGGGCCGGTGCAGACCCAGGCGACGCCCTGTCCCTCGGCGGCCGCTTGCTCGTCGGGGAGGTCGCTCGAGGCGGCCGCGTTCGATTCGTTGACGCTGGCGTTCTCGAGCGCATCCATCGCGGCATACGCGCCCGGGAATGCCTGACGGTCGCGGCTCGGCGGGTACATCGTCCCGCCCTCGAGCTGGACCGGGCGCACCTCGAGTCCGCTCACGCGCTCGTACAGGTAGGTGATCCAGCTCGCCTTGCCCATCTCGCCGTCGTCCGGGATGTCGATGCCCACCTCGACCTGGTGGTGCACGACATCGGTGACCGAGTCGCGCAGGGTCTGCTGGTAGGCCGCCTCGTCGACGGGTTGGCCGCGCTCCTTGGCCGCAAGAAAGGCCAGCAGCTCGGGCGGCCGGATCAGGCTCCCGGTGTGGGTCGCAAGGATTCGTTCCATGTCCACTCCTCCCCCCGGCATGGCTTCTAGATGTGTCCGTAAGGTGTCGCGATGCTAGGCCCGGGTCGGGGCTCGGGCGGATCGGATCCTCGGATCAGTGCACGGATGCGCAATGCGGTGCGCGAGGGTGTGCGCTGTGTGGCAAGTAGCTTGCGTTAGTGCTTCGTTTGCAGCCTCGACACGTCGTTGGGGCGTCGATAGAGTGCCGGTCGGCTGTGTGAAACGGCCAGGGAGAGACGGTTGCTGTCACGGAGACGTCTGGCGCATTGACGTTGATGATCGACACCAAAGCGGTGCCGGCGCGGGACCGGGCTGAGTTCTGGGCCAAGTCGTCGTGCGACGCGTATCACCCGCTGCACATCGGGACCGACGGGACGGACCGGTTCTGGGCCCGGATGTGGGCCGATCGCCTGGGGCAGATCGGCGTATACCGGATCGCGGCCGGGCCGAACACGATGCGGCGAACCCCAAGGGACATCGCGTCGGGCGACCCCGAGTGCCTGCACGTCCAGATCGTGCTGCGCGGCCGGCTGCACGGGGCCCAGCAGCACCGCGCGACCGCGCTGAATCCGGGCGACATCACCAGCTATGACACGTCGTATCCGGCCATCTTCCGGGCCGACGCGCCGTTCGACCTGCTCGTCGTGCGCGTGCCGAAGACCGCGCTGGGCAAGCACGCGGTCAAGGTCTCGCGGCTGACCGCGGTCCGGATCCCCGGCGACGCCGGGCTGCCGCGCCTGGCCGCACGGTTCTGCCGTGAGGCGGCCACCGGACTGGCCGACGGCAGCATCGCCCGCGACGACACCGGGCTAGCCGAGCACGTGATCGACCTGATCCGCCGGCTGTACGTCGACCTTGACGCGACGCGCCCGCCGCGGCCGCGCTCCACCGCCGAGTTGTTGATCCACGCGCAGTCCTACATCGACGCGCGGCTGGGCGATCCCGGTCTGAACCCGGACGAGCTCGCGCGCGCGTGCTTCATCTCGACCCGATACCTGCATCGCGTGTTCGAGACGGCCGGGCTGAGCGTGTGCGATTTCATCCGCTCCGCGCGCCTGGACCGTTGCCGGCGCGACCTGATCGATCCCGCCTTCGCCGATCAGCCGATCTCGGCCATCGCCGGCCGGTGGGGTTTGCCGAGCGCGCCGCACTTCAGCCGGCTGTTCCGCAAGGCGTATGGCTGCTCGCCGCGCGAGTTCCGTCGCACCGGGGCGGTGGCCGGCAGCGGCGACTACTGCGCCGCGAACGGCGAGCCGGTGGGCATCGCCGCGTCGTGGCCGCTCGACTACGGCTACGGCGAGTCGTGGGCGACGGCGCGCCTGTGAGCGGCGGCTCGCTCGAGCTGGCCGGTCTGACCGCGGGGTATGACCGCGCGCCGGTCGTGCGGGATCTGTCGCTGACGGTCTCGCCGGGGGAGGTCGTGGCGTTGATCGGCGCCAACGGCGCCGGCAAGACGACCACGCTGCGGACGATCTCGGGGCTGGTCAAGCCGATGGGAGGGTTCGTGCGGCTCGACGGGGATGACCTCGCGGGAGTGTCGCCTGTGGCGCGTGTACACCGCGGGATCGTGCACGTGCCGCAGGGGCGCGGGATCTTCTTTGGCTTGACGGTCAGCGAGCATCTGCGACTCGACGGGCTACGGGATAGTTCCGCGCAGGAGGCCGCGTTTGCCCACTTTCCCGCGTTGCGCTCGCTCGCCGGCCGGCGGGCGGGGCTGCTGTCGGGGGGAGAGCAGCAGATGCTGGCGATCGTGCGGGCGCTGATCCGTCAACCACGGGTGCTGCTGCTCGACGAGCTCAGCCTGGGGCTGGCGCCGGTGATCGTCGAGCGGCTGTTGCCGGTGGTGCGGGAGTTCGCGTCGACCCACGGGACGGCGGTGCTGCTGGTTGAGCAGCACGTGCATTTAGCGCTCGAGATCGCCGATCGCGGCTACGTCTTGTCGCACGGGGAGTTGGTGGCGTCGGACAGCGCCGAGCGCCTGCGCGCCGACAACGCGCTGCTCACCGCCAGCTATCTCGGCGAACGCCGCGCCTGAGCCATCGCTGGGGTGTGATGAAAAATGGTCGCTATAGCGACCAAAATCCGCCACGCCCCCGGACTACAGCGGGGCGGGGCTTGCGAGCGAGGCCCCTCGTGCGCGGTGGCGCGCATACGTTTCCTCGACCCAGCGGTAACCGCGGCGGTCTTCCAGCGACGCGCGGGCGTCGGCCACCTCGGCCGGCGGTTGCATCTGGAGCGGCCCCTCCGGCGGGAGCACAAGTGGATAGAACAGCGCCGCCGCGGTCAGGTCGGCCACGGTGAAGCGGTCGCCGACCAGGTAATGGCCATCGCCGAGCTCTGACTCGATGCGGTCGAAGGCGGCCAGGACCTTGGAGAACGCCTCCTCGGCGCCCTCGTCGCTGGCGGTCTTGAAGCGCAGGCCGGTGTACACCCGGGCGTATGCCCCGGCCATCCTGCGATAGCGCGCGAGCGCGGCGGGGACCTGGCCGGCGGCTAGCTCGTCGAACGTCTCATGGTCGCTGCGCAGGGCATGGAACGCGTAGCGACGCACGTGCGGACCGAGCTCCTCGTCGAAGAAGTCCTCGAGCGCGAGGGCTCGCCGGCGCTCGTCCGGGTCGGCCGGGTAGAGAGGCGAGTCGGGATAGGCCTGCTCGAGGGCGGCGATGATCGCGGTTGAGTCGCCGATCCGGCGGCCGGCGAGCTCGAGCACCGGCAACGTGTAGTTGTGGCCGCGAGTGAGAACGAGGGAGACGGCGATGTGGTAGCCGGTGATCGGGGCGTGGCGGTCATGCTGGATCGCCTTGTGATCGAGGGCCCAGCGGACCTTCTCGCTGTAATGAGAGACGGGGAGGTGCCAGAGGACGGGACGGTCCACGGGGGAGATGTTGCCGGGTGGGCCGGTGCCGCGCGCCGCCGGGCGATTCGTATTAGCAGGTAATATAAGCGCCTCATGGACCAGGCCAGCGTGGACCGGCGGAGCACGCAACTGGACGAGATCGCCGAGGCGCTGCCGCAGCGCAGCTCGGCGCTGTCGCGGCTGTTCCTGACCCGGACGAGCGTGTGCGTGTCGCGCACCGAGGTCGGGGTGCTGCGCAACCTGCGCTCGGGTCCGCGCCGGATCACCGAGCTGGCGGCCGAGGAGCGGGTGACCCAGCCGGCGATCACGCTGCTCGTCAACCGGCTTCAGGAACGGGGCTGGGTCGAGCGGATCCCCGATCCGAGCGACGGCCGGGCCGTGCTGGTCAGTCTCACGCCGGCGGGTGCAGAGGTGTTCGAACAGCTTCGCGCCGAGTACCGCGCGCTGATGCACGAGGAGATGGCCTCGCTGGACGACGCAGAGGTCGAGACGCTGGCTGCCGCGGTCGCGATCCTCGACAAGGTGATCGCGAGGCTCGGTTCATGACCGTCGCGAGCACAAACGGCCCCGCGGCCGGCGGACAGCCCGACCACTACAAGTGGATCGCGCTGTCGAACACGACGCTCGGGATCCTGATGGCGGTGATCAACCAATCGATCGTGATCATCGCGTTGCCGGCGATCTTCCGCGGGATCCACCTGAACCCGCTGATCCCGTCGAACACCAGCTACCTGCTGTGGATGCTCCTGAGCTTCATGGTGGTGATGGCCGTGCTCGTGGTCAGCCTCGGTCGGGTGGGGGACATCTTTGGCCGCGTGCGGATGTACAACCTCGGGTTCGCGATCTTCACCGCCGGCTCGATTCTGTTGTCGGTGACCTGGCTGGAGGGGAGCGCGGGGGCGATGTGGATGATCATCATGCGGGTCGTCCAGGGGATTGGCGCGGCGTGCCTGATGGCTAACTCCTCGGCGATCCTGACCGACGCGTTCCCGGCCGAGGAGCGGGGACTGGCGCTCGGAATCAACATGGTTGCGGCGATCGCCGGATCGTTCATCGGGCTTGTCCTCGGGGGCGTGCTTGCTCCCGTCGCGTGGCGGCTCGTGTTCCTCGTGTCGGTGCCGTTCGGGCTGTTCGGGACCGTGTGGGCCTACCTCAGGCTCGAGGATCGAGGAATCCGCACGCCGGCCAAGATCGATTGGTGGGGAAACCTGACCTTCGGGTTGGGGCTGATCGCGGTCCTGGTCGGGATCACATACGGGATCCTTCCCTACGGCGGGCACAACATGGGCTGGACGGCCCCGGGCGTGATCGCCGCGCTCGTTGGCGGCATCGTGCTGCTGACCGCGTTCGTCGTGATCGAGCGTCGCGTCGCCTCGCCCATGTTCCGGCTCGACCTGTTCAAGATCCGGGCCTTCAGCGGTGGGAGCGTGGCCACGTTCCTGGCCGCGCTGTCCCGCGGCGGTCTGATGTTCATGTTGATCCTCTGGCTCCAGGGGATCTGGTTGCCGCTCCACGGCTACAGCTTCGAAGACACGCCGCTGTGGGCGGGCATCTACATGCTCCCGCTGTCGGCCGGGTTCCTGGTCGCGGGGCCGATCTCGGGCCGGCTCGCGGACCGCTTTGGCGCGCGGCCATTCGCGACCGGAGGGATGATCGGGTCGGCGATCGGATTCCTGCTGTTGATCGCGCTGCCGATCAACTTCGCCTACTGGGAGTTCGGGCTCGTGATCTTCCTGATCGGCGCCGCGATGGGCCTGTTCGCGGCCCCGAACCTCACGGGCATCATGAACAGCCTGCCGCCCGACCAGCGGGGCTCGGGCGCCGGCATGGCCGCCACGTTCCAGAACTCGGCGTCGGTGCTCTCGATCGGGGTGTTCTTCAGCCTGATCATCGTCGGGCTGTCGTCCACGCTGCCCGCCGTCCTCTACACCGGGCTGCATTCGCACGGCGTGCCGGTCGCCGCTGCGACCCAGGTGTCGCACCTGCCGCCGGTCGGGAGCCTGTTCGCGTCGTTCCTCGGCTACAACCCGGTGGGCACGCTCCTGTCGGGAACGCTTCCGCACCTGCCGCACGCCACCGCCGCCTACCTGACCGGCCACAAGTTCTTCCCGACGCTCGTCTCCCATCCGTTCGCCACCGGGATCCACACCGTGTTCTACTTTGCGGCCGGCTGCTGCGTGGTCGCCGCGATCGCCTCCTGGCTGCGTGGCGGCAAGTACTACTACCGCGCGGACCCGGTCGAAGTCGAGGAAGCGGAGCTGCTCGAAGTCGTCTGATGCGGCATCACGCCGCGGGCAGCGGCGGCGCCGGCTGCTCGACGCTCTGGACCTCGATGACGGGCACGCCGAGCGCCGCGATCTTGCGCGGCAGGTCCAACTGCCGCCACCGCGACGCGCCGGCGGGCAGCAGCGAGACGATCACCTCGTCGAAGCCCATCACCGCGAGCGCGTCGCGAACCGCGACGAGTGGCTCGCCGGCGCCGAGGACCGCCACCACCTCGGCGCCGGCGGCGCTCGAGAGCAGTGGGACGGCCGATGCGATCAGCCGCTCGGCGGCGCGCGGCCCCGAGTGGAAGCGATCGCCGCGGTGGAGCACGGGCGCCGGGTAGGCCGGGACCAGCAAGGTGAAATTGCAGGGTCCCTGCCGGGCGCGTCGTGCGACCGCCTCGAGCAGTTCGGGACTGTCGGCGGTCCGGCGCGCCACGATCAGCACGCGGGAATGGCGCTGTGGCGGCACGTGCCTGGAAGGACGCACCTCCTCGCGGATTTGTTCCCCGCCCCGGATTGGTGGCGCGCCGCCTGCCTTCTGCGTAGCATCATCCGCCAGTGGCCCGCGGATCCCGTCCACATCCGCCCGCCGGCGCCGCCTGGGGAAGGTTCCGTCCAGCCGTGGCGTCGGGCAAGGCATGAGCCCACGACTCTCCGACCTGTTCCTGAGCTCGCAATCGGATGAGCGGCTGGTGGCCCTCGCGCGCGCGGGGCACGAGCGCGCGTTCGCCGCGATCGTCGAGCGCTACCGGCCCGAGCTGCAGGCGCTCGTGCGCCGGCTGTGCGCGGACGGCCGCGGCGAGGACGTCGTCCAGCAGGCGTTCCTGAGCGCGTTCGCCGCCCTGCGCTCGGGCGCGGAGGTCAAGCATCTGCGCGGCTGGCTCTACCGGATCACCCGCAACGCGGCGTACGGTTCGCGCGCGCCCGTTGCCGTCCCGCTGGACGCCGCGACGGCAAGCCCCGAGACCGTCGAGGATGTCGTTCAGCAGCGCGCGCTCGCGATGAGCGCGCTGAACGAGCTCGCTCAGCTGCCCGCGCGCCAGCGCCAGGCGATGGTCGGAACGGTCCGCGGCGTGGGCCGCGCGGAGCTGGCCAACACGATGGGTTTGTCCGAGGGAGCCGTCCGCCAACTCGTGCACCGTGCGAGATCGACCCTGCGGACCGCGGTGACCGCAGTGACGCCGTGGCCTCTGGCCAGGTGGTTCGCCGCGCTTGGCCAGGCGACGCCCGGCTCGGCGGAGCTTGCGGCGGGCGCCGGCGCCGTGTCGTCGGGTGGAATCGTGCTCAAGCTCGGGGCGTTGGTGGCCTCCGGGACGCTGGCCACCGGCGTGGCCGCGGTCGACCTCCATGGCGCCGGCTCGCACCGACCCGGCGCCGGGCACACGGTGCCGGGACACGCCCATGCGTCCGTGCACCGGGCCGCGGTGGGTGTTCCACCCGCAGTGGGCCCGTCGATGGCTTTGGCCGCGGGTTCGTCGCGGGAGTTCGTCATCGCGGGGGCCGGCGCCGCGAACCCCGGGGCCGGTCAGGCCGGGAGCGGACCCGTCACGGTCTCGCTGCGGCAAGGTCGGCACGAGCCGGGTGACGAGCGCTCCGGGACACGACATGACGGCTCCTCCGGACACCACGACGACTCCCCCGGCGACGATGGCGGTTCGCGGGCCTTCGACGGAGGCCACCGCGGATCGGGGGGCGAGGGCTCACACGGCGGCGCGGTCAAGACGGGCCGTGGCGATGAGTCGTCGAGCGGATCGGGCTCGGGCCGTCAGGGCGGGGGCAGCGGACGGGACGGAGGAGGCTCCGGTCACCGGGACGACGGGGGACACCGCTCGAGCCAGCCGTCGGGCTCGATCGCCGACGCCGGCTCTCAGCCGGACGGCGGGGGCGACGAGGCCTCGCTGACCTCGCCGGTGAACTACTCGACCGTGGATGGCTCGAGCTCGGAGTTGGCTTCGAGCGGCGGCGAGCACTCGGGCTCTGGCGACGGCTCGGGTTCCGGGTCGAGTTCCGGGTCGACTGGCGGCCCCGGTCCGGACTCTGGCAGTAGCTCTGGCTCGGGCTCAAGCGATGGCGGAACGTCTGGGAACTAGGCGGGAATCGGCTCAGCCAGCGCAGCGCGCGCGGGAGAAGCGGGGAAGGGGTCGGCGAAGTACTGGGTCTCGTGCGTCACGAGACCGTCGGTGATCTCCATCACGCTGACCGAGTGTGTCGGCGTGCCGTCATAGGTGATCACAACCTCGCTCACCCATAGCCGGCCGCCGCCCTGGATCCGGCGGACGGCGAAGTGGCGTTCGGCCGGATGCCCGCCGCGTTGCGCCTGGATCCTCGACCGGCCTCTGAAGCGCTCGCCGGACTGCGGGTAGTCGAGCATCGCGTCCGCGGCATAGATCGCATGCTCGACATCGATGTCGCCGCGTTCGGAGGCTTCCCAGTGCTGCTCGATCCGAGCCCGAACGTCGGCGTCACGATCGATCGCGCTGCTCATCCGTCAGCCCCCTCACACCCCGGTAGGAGATTCGCGGACGGCCCGCGCGATGGCGGGCCGTCACGCGTTACGACTTACCTGCTCAGATCGTCTGAACGTTCTTAGCAGCCGGGCCCTTGGGGCCCTGCTCGGCGTCGTAGGACACCTTCGCGCCCTCGGCGAGCGACTTGAAGCCGCTGCCGGAGATCGACGAATGGTGGACGAAGAGGTCCTTGCTCTGGTCATCAGGCGTGATGAATCCAAAGCCCTTCTCGTCGCTGAACCACTTAACGGTTCCCGTTGCCATGCTTCCCTCCGGGGAGTCTTTGCGTGCTGCGATACGCGGAAGGTGCTGAGGGCAACTACTACGAACGCTGGCACTGCTTTTGCCGGGCGCTGTGGCCCGCCTTGGGCGCTAGTTTAGCTGTCTCGGTCGGACGCTCGTGTCGTTGGTCGAACTGGCAAGCTTCCGATCGTGCCCGGCTACCGGTACAGCAGCTCGCGGAGTGCCTCCGTACCGGTCGGCTCCTTTCGGTGGCGAAAGGGGGTGGAGCGATGAGGCCTCGCTGAGCGGCGGTCGTCGCGGCTGCCCCGTTGGGGCGGCGAATCGTCCCCTCATCCTCTTTCGAAAAGGAGCAGGTAGATGGCACAAGTTGCTGTGGGCAACGCCGATGGCTTGCTGGCGGAGGTTCGCGATCTGGCGCAGGCGCTGATTGCGCCGGGCGCCGCCGCGATCGATCGTGAGCCGCGGTTTCCCGATGCGCAGCTGAGCGCGCTCGGGCAGGTCGGTGCGCTGGGCCTGTTGGTGCCGGGCGAGGACGGTGGCGTCGGCGCGGGTTTGGTCGCGCTGGCAGATGCGTGTGAAGCGGTCGGCGGGGCGTGCGCCTCGACCGGCATGGTGTTCCTGATGCACAGCGTGACCGCGGCGACCGTGGCCGGCGGCGGTGGTGAGTCCGCGCCGCGCCTGCTGGAGGGCATGGCGAGCGGCGAGGTGCTCGGCACGTTGGCGTTCAGCGAGCGGGGTACGGGCGCGCATTTCTACGCTCCGGAGTTGCGGGCCGAGCGCGTCGAGGGCTCGGTTCGCGTCACCGGGCGCAAGGCGTTTGTCACCGCGGGCGGCCGCGCCGATGTGATGTTGGTGCTCCTGCAGAGCGAAGGCGAGGGGCTCGATTGCTACGCGGTGCGCAAGGACGCCCCCGGAGTGCGGTTCGACGGATGTTGGGACGGTCTCGGGATGCGGGGGAACTCCAGCATCGCGGTCGAGTTCGAGGATGTCGCGCTCGACGATGACGCTCGCATCGGCAACGCGGGCGAGGCGGCGGGGCTGGTGTTCGGTGTTGTCGCGCCCACCTTCCTGGTCGGGCTCGCGGCCGTGAACCTCGGCATCGCACAGGCCGCGCTGTCGGCTGCGCTCGAGCACGCGAAGTCACGCGCGTATCCGGATGGCAGTGCGCTCGTGGAGGTCGCGACGGTTCAGCACGCGCTGGCCGACATGGACATCAGCGTGCGCGCCGCCCGCACGCTCCTACAGGAGGCCGCGCGGCTGGGTGATGGTGGTGACGAGGGGGCGCTCGTTCCGCTGATGGAGTCGAAGGTCTTGTGCACCGATACGGCGGCGCGGGTGACCCAGGCGGCGTTGGAGGTGTGCGGCGGTCAGGGGTACACGCCCGCGCTGCCGATCGAGCGTCATCTGCGCGACGCTCGAGCGGGCGCGGTCATGGCGCCGACCAATGGGGTGCTGCGTACCTGGTCGGCGAAGGCGATCGCGGGGATTCCGGTTCCATGAGCGCCGCGGAGCTGAGACTGGGTGCGGTCGCCTACCACCCGCGGATCGTGACGATCTGGGAGCGGTTTCGGACCTACTTCGCCGATGCCGGGGTACCGACCGACTACATCCTGTTCTCCAACTACGAGCGACTTGTCGACGCTGTGCTGGACGGGACGGTCGACGTCGGCTGGAACACCAACACCGCCTACGTGGCTCTCGATCACCGGGCGGGCGGACGGACGCGGATCCTCGGGATGCGCGACGTGGACCGCGACTGGGCGACGGTGCTGGTGATGCGCAAGGGACAGCAGGTTGGGAGCGTGACCGAGTTGACCGGCCGCGTGCTGGCGTTGGGGAGCCGCGATTCTGGCCACGCGGCGATCCTGCCGCTTCACTACCTGGCCAGGGAGGGCTTGGACGTGGCGAGCTGCCGGCTCCTGCGGTTCGACACCGATCTCGGCAAGCACGGCGACACCGGCGATTCCGAGCTCCACGTCGTCCGCGCCGTGGCCGAAGGCGAGGCCGACGCGGGCGCGCTGTCGGCCGCCTACTTCAGCGCGTTCCGGGCCGAGTCGGTCCCCGCCGTCGCCGACCTCGAGGTCGTGTGGCGCAGCCCCGATTACTACCACTGCAATTTCACGATCCTCGACTGGCTGGATCGCGAACTCTCCGAGCGGTGGTCGCGGGCGCTGCTGGCGATGGACTACGACGACCCCGGTTTGCGCACGGCGATGGAACTCGAGGGGGTGAGACGCTGGTATCCCGGGGATCGCGAGGGTTACGCGTCGCTTCAGGCGGCGATGCGAGAGCAGGCGATGTTGCCGTGACGGTCGACCCCGAGCAGGTAGCCCATCGGGTCGATGCCGAGCATCTCGAGCTCGGCGGGGGCCTGGAGATCCTGCTCGCGGCGGCCTTTGAGCGAGTCGCGCCCGGCGGCGTTCTGGAGATCAGAACGCCGTCGCGCGCGGTCGCGCTGGAACTTCCGGGCTGGGCACGATCGACCGGCCACGAGCCGCTCGAGCAAATCGACCGACCCGATGGACACGTGGTTACGATCCGCCGCGGGTCCTCGAAGAGAATCCTGGCCGGGCCGCTCCCTGCGAGGGAGGCCGGACCACGGCTGCGCAACGGAGAGCTGCACACCGCTGACTGGCGCGGCGGAGATCCACCGGCCGAACCGGATCCGTTTGCCGGTTTCGCCCCCCTCGGGTCCGTGCCCGAGACCGGAGGGTCCACACACCGGTGGCGACTCAGCCGCCGCGACTCGGTGTGGGCCGACGACATCGGCGAGCTCGTAGACCAGGCGTCCGGCCAGCAATGGGACGCCTCACGCGACATTCCTTGGGATACCGCGGCCGGCCTGGACGACACGACCGAACGGGCCGTCGCTCAGGTCATGACGTTCCTGGCTCAGAACGAGTACGCCGCGCTCTACGTACCGGCCGGGTTCCTGCCGCAGGTCAACCCGCAGCTCGTCGAGCTGGTCTTGTGGCTGGGCAGCCACATCCACGACGAAGCGCGACACATCGAGGTCTTCACCAAGCGATCGCTCCTCGGAGGACGCCACGGTTATGCGCTCGCGTCCACCGAGCTGTCGCTGAGCACGCTGCTCGAGGAGCACGACTTCACCGCTTCCTCACTCCTTCTGAACGTGCTTGGCGAAGGCACCTTCCTCGACCTCTTGCGGTTCATCGAGACTCACGCACCCGACCCCGCCACCGCCGCCGCGGCCGGGCTCGCGCACCGCGACGAGCGCCGGCACGTCCACTTCGGCATCTCGAACATCAGGCGCTCCGTGTCGATCGACCCGGATATGGTCGGGCCGCTGGTCACGGCGGCCGAAACCCGTGCGGCCAAGCTGGTCAGTCTCTCCGGGCTCTCACCTGTGCTCGTCGAATCCCTCACCATCATGGCGGCACGATCCCTTCAACCGGCCGACCTGTCCGACGCCGCTGCAGACGTCCGCAGCCTGATGCAGACGATGGAGCGCAACCGCCTCCGCCGTCTTCAGTCCTGCGGCTTCGACCGCGCCACCGCGCGCCACCTCTCTGACCTCCACACCCCCAACCTCATGTGACAGCGTGAGCCGTCAGAGGCGCCGCGACAGCGACAGTGCGACGCGTCCGGCGGCTGCGACCGCCACACCCACGGCCACAAAGCCCACCGTGATGCGCGCGGCGCTAGCCGTGAGCGACTCGGCTCCCAACGTGGTCCCGGCCTGGGTGAGCGAGAGGATGACGGAGGCGATGAGCGCGGCGATGGCCCATAGCGGGAACGCGATGTTGCGGCGCAATGGTAGGCCGGGGCGGGCGCGTAGGCACCAGGCGACCGCCACGTTGGCGATGAGCCACGCGGCCACGGAGGCGGCGATCGCCATCTCGGCGCCCGACCGGGCTTCGACGATGAGATACGTGGGGAGCACCGCGGCGATGAGCGCGATGGCCGTGAGCGCGATCGCGGCGAGCTGCGTGCTGTCGAGGAAGTGGCTGGCTGGATCGCGCGGGGGGCGATCGATCGTGCCGGGCGCTGTCGGCTCGGAGACGAAGGCCACCGAGGCGCCGACGTCCATGAACAGCTCGAGGATGACGATGTGCACCGGGCGGAACGGGGCCGACAGCCCAAGCGCGAGTGGCAGGGCGATGGTCACGACCAGGGCGATCTTCGCGCCCAGGTAGAAGGCGACCGCGCGTCGCAGCTGGGAGGCCAGGGCACGACCACCCTCGACCGCGCGGACGATCGTCGGGTACGCGTCGTCGACGAGGACCAGGTCGGACGCCTCGCGGGCGAGATCGGTGCCGCGCGCGCCCATCGCGATCCCGACGTTCGCCGCGGCGAGGGCGGGCGCGTCGTTGACGCCGTCTCCGGTTACGGCGACCGCCTCGCCGCGATCCTGGAGGATGCGGACGAGGCGAAGCTTGTCCTCGGGTGTGGCGCGCGCTATGACGGCCTCGCCGCGCAGGCGTCCGGCGAGCTCGTCGTCGTCGAGGGCGCCGAGCGGCGCGCCGCCGTGCAGGACCTCGGGAGCGTTTACCCCGGCCTCGCGCGCGGTCGCGGCGACGGTCACGGGGTGGTCGCCGCTTACGACGATCGTCCGCACGCCGGCGTGGCCAAGCTCGGCCACCGCATCCCCGACCCCGGCCCGCAACGGATCGCGGAAGGCGGCGAGCCCGACGAAGTGCAACTCGGCCTCGGCGTCAGCGGCGTCGCGGGGGGCGGCGGCGACGCGACGCTCGGCGACCGCGATGACCCGGAGCCCATCGTCCGCGAGCCGCGCGACACGCGCGAGGACCGGCGTGCGCTCGGTGTCGGGCATCGCGCACGCGTCGAGGATGGCCTCGGGGGCTCCCTTGGCGGCCACCCACGCTCCGGCGGGCACGCGCCACACCGCGCTCTCGCGGCGGCGGACGGGATCGAACGGGTAACGGGCCAGGCGCTCGCTCGACGCGGGTTCACCGGCGGCCGCCCTCAGCGCACGGTCGACCGGGTCCTGCGCGGCCGCCGCGCCGTGGGCGGCCGCGGCCACGGCGAGCACGTGTTCGCGGTCACCTTCGACGCGTTCGATTCGCAACCGGTTCTCGGTCAGCGTCCCGGTCTTGTCGGCGAGCAGCACGGTCATCGCACCGACGGCCTCGGCGGCGCGGAGCCGTCGCAGCAGAACGCCCTGCCGCGCCAGCCGCAGACCGCCGAGCGCGACGAGGACGGTAACCAGGATCGGCAGTTCCTCCGGGATCGTGGCGAACGCGAGCGTCAGTCCGTCGAGCAGCATCTCGCGCGGAGACCGGCCCCGCAACACGCCGAGGAGCGGCACGAGCACGCACGCCGCCACGGCGACGATCAGCGCAGCGCGCGCCAACTCGGCCATCGCCCGCTGGAGCGGGGTGGGCGGCTCCTTGGCCTGCGCGACGAGACGGCCGAGATGTCCGATCTCGGTCTCATCGCCCACCGCGACGACCACGCCCTCGCCGGCGCCGGCCACCACCGCGGTGCCTGCATGCAGCACCGAGGACCGCTCGGCGAGCGGCGCGGCGGCGTCCACCGGCTCGGGCCCCTTCGCGGCTGCGACGGGCTCGCCCGTCAGCCTCGACTCGTCGGTGGCCAGCCCGTCGGCCAGCACGACGCGAGCGTCTGCG
>Ga0335080_10004205_pt1 | contig 14666 bp, 8 predicted proteins | sample Lox_Sample_34_FD_206720 | JGI IMG/M metagenome (GOLD analysis project Ga0335080, IMG submission 206720) | Soil microbial communities from Loxahatchee National Wildlife Refuge, Florida, United States - Lox_Sample_3.4 | ecosystem: Environmental > Terrestrial > Soil > Wetlands | place: USA: Florida... | reverse complement strand
CACCACGGTCCCGAGCAGATACATCGCCAGCATCGTCAGGCCCTGCAGTTTGAGAATGCCCAGAACCCTGATGTTCGGAATGCAGGCGGCGATGAGCAGCGTGTAAACCGGCAGTCGCGCCGAACAACTCATCAGTGGCGCCACGAGGATGGTGACCAGCCGGTCTTTGGGCGTTTCGATGGTGCGCGTGGCCATGATGCCGGGAATCGCGCACGCATACGAACTCAGCATCGGGATGAAACTTTTGCCGTGCAACCCAACCTTGCTCATCAACCGGTCCATTAAAAATGCCGCCCGCGCCATGTAACCGGTGTCTTCCAGAAAACCGATGAACAGGAACAACAACAGGATTTGCGGCAGAAAGACAATCACGGCGCCGACGCCGGCGATGACGCCATTGGCCAGCAGGTCATTCAAATCACCGGGCGGGATTGCTTTTCCGACCAGGGCGCCCGCCCAATTGACAATGTCCTGCAGGGCTTCCATCGGGATTTTGGCGAAAGTGAAAATGCTCTGGAACATCAGCGTCATCAGCCCGATGAAAATCAGCGTGCCCCAGATTTTGTGCGTGAGAATGCGATCCAGTTTGTCGCTGAGCGTTTCGCCGGGAGGCGCGAGTTCGGAGGTAGCGGCCTGCTGGATTTCGGCGACGCGCGCGTAACGCCACTCAATCGGGGCGCCGCGCCAATCAATCCGGTGCGCGTCCAGCCGCCGGCGCGCCGCGGCGACGGCATCCTGGATTTTTTGCGGATAGTGTTCCTTGCTGGAGGCCAGCGCCTTTTCATTGCTGAGCAGCAACAGCGCTTCCGCCGTGGCTTGCAAGCGACGTTCTTTAAACGTTTGCGCCAGTAAATCAGCCAGTCCCGTCGCTTCAATCCGGAACAATCCCGGCAATTGGCAGAACAACTTCGGCTTGATTTCGGTTTCGTTCTGGACGGCCGCGATAATTTTTGCGCGCAACTGCGGCACGCCTTTGGCAGTGCTGGCGACCACCGATATCACCGGCATGCCCAGCGCTTCGGAGAGTTTCTGTTCGTCAATGCGGTGCCCGTTGTTTTCCGCCACGTCTACCATGTTCAGTGCGATGATGGTCGGATGACCCAGCTCGACGACTTGCGTGGTGTAATAAAGGTTTCGCTGCAGGTTCGAGGCATCCACGACCAGCACAATCAAATCCGGCGCCGGCAATTCGGGCAAACGATTCAGCAGCACGTCGCGCGAGATTTGTTCGTCAAGCGAATTGGGGCTGAGGCTATACGTGCCGGGCAAATCAAGCACGCGAATGGTCATCCCGGCCGGCGCGCCGAGCAATCGGCCTTCCTTGCGTTCGACGGTCACGCCGGCGTAATTGCCGACTTTTGCCCGCAGTCCGGTCAACGCGTTGAACAGGGTCGTCTTGCCGGAATTCGGGTTGCCCGTCAGGACGACGAGCGGGCGACGGGCGGCCGGTGAAGCGGGCGGGGACGCTGTGTCCGATGGGATATTTCCCGGTTTCCCTATGGCGCGCTCGGTCATAAATCGCGCGTTAAGATACCGACTTTAACGAAAGGCGCATTGGCGTTGTTTTGCGATTTATTGTCGGTGAATTGCACCTGCCTGAAACTGGATTCCCTGATCCCGTCACACGTCACTTGGCACTCGTCACTTTGACCAGGATTTGTTCCGCCTCGCTTTTGCGAAGTGTGAGATTGTAACCGCGGACCTTGATTTCCACCGGGTCGCCCAGCGGCGCGAACCGGACCAGTTCAACCGGTGTGCCGACGAGCAGGCCCATTTCCATGAGACGCGGACGGCTTTCGGGCGGAAGTTTGATTTCGGCGACCGTTGCCTGCGTGCCCACGGCAACCGAACTGAGCGGCTGGGGAGCGGCAACCATAAAAGAATCAGGCGGCAATGGGTGAAGGCAACGGTTCGACCAGAATAGTCCGGGCCAGATTTTCGCTCAAAGCGAGGCGGGCGTTGCAGACCTGGCAGATGACGTTGGCTTCGCTGCTCAGCAATTTGACGCGTTGTTCCTCGCCCAGCCCGAGTTCGCGCAGGCGATCACGCACTTCCGGCGCCGCAGAGAGTTCCTTGATGCAGACGGTAGTGCCGGCCTTGACGCGGCTCAACGGACAAACCGCCGGTCCAGCGCACGTGCCTTCGATGATTTTGCAACCTGTGACCTTTTTGTTCACTGCTCGACAAGATAAGTTAATGCCGCTGAAGGGGCAAGCTGGTTTTTGGCCAATAGTAATCAAATTTTGCCATCCAAACCATGTTCAGACCAGCGCCGCAACTCGAGGCCTTTTGTGGCAAACGGGCAAGCCAAACTGGCGACCGGTTTCTAAGCCAATCTCGAATTCTTGGCCCGGTCAGGGAGTGGCTGGCTGAAGTTCCACTCGATAAAATTGCTGCGAATCGGTGCCCAGGCTGTTGGTCTGGCTCGTCGTAGGCCCGGTAGCCGTTACCGCCGGCGACAGGTCGTTCCAACCGGCATCCGTCATATTACTTGAATATTGCAGCCCATAAAGTGCCCCGGCAACGGAACTCCAGGTCAAGATCAACATCTGATTCGTCTGGTAAAATGACAGAATCACAGGTACAGGCGCCGACGTCACCGTCAGCGTTCCGCCGTTGAATACGAAGCTGTAATTGTCGGCGCTTAATGTTCCCTGCGCGATGGTGATGGGATAATTGCCAACCGGACTGCTGGAATTCGCCGAGGTACCCAGTACCGGGCTGCCTTGTAACACACCGATATTTTCACTGTTGACGAACCCGACGTAGCTGGCCGTCAACGGCGGATTGGTCAGGCTGTACATGCGCGTCTGGTTGTCGGCCGTCACCGTCAATACTGCGCCTGTAACTGTCAGCGTCCCGTTGGCCAGGCTCACTGCGTAGTTCGTCGCCATCAGATCGCCCAGGCTGTTGGTGATCGTGTAATCGCCCGCCGGACTGTTCGTCACCGCGCTCGTCGTCAACACCGGTGCGCCGGAAATCACATTCGTCCCTTCCCCGTTCACAAAGCCACTGTAGCTCACCGTCAACACTGGATTGGTTGCTCCGTACGCCCGGCTCACGTTGTCGGCGGTGGCCGTCAGCACCGCGCCGGTCACGGTCAAGGTCCCGTTGGCCAGGTTCACCGCGTAATTCGTTGCCACCAGATTGCCCGGGTTGTTCGTAATCACGTAATCGCCCACCGGACTATTCGTCGTCGCGCTCGTCGTCAATACCGGCGATCCGGACAGTACGTTCGTACTCTCACCATTCACAAAGCCACTGTAACTCACGGTCAACACAGGATTGGTTGCGCCGTACGCTCTCGTCTGATCATCCGCCGTCGCTGTCAATACGGCGCCGGTCACTGTGAGCATCCCGTTAACCAGGCTCACGGCGTAGTTCGCCGCCACCAGATTGCCCGGGTTATTGATGATCATGTAACCGCCCAGCGGACTGTTTGTGGTCGCGCTGGTCGTCAATGCGGGCGATCCGGACAGCACATTCGTCCCTTCTCCATTCACAAAGCCACTGTAACTCACCGTCAATACCGGATTGGTTGCTCCGTACGGACGGCTCACGTTGTTGGCTGTGGCCGTCAACGGTGCGCGGTTCACAATCAACGTTCCCGGCTGATATTGAATCGTATAGTTGGTAAGACCGGCACCGGTGGCGTTGCTCGCATTAATGGGGTAGGGCGAGTTCGCCACGCTGGCCGTCGTACCCGCACCACTGCTGCTCAAGCTGACATTGGTGACCGTGTTCCCGTTCAGCAGGCCGCTGCTGGTGAACTCGGTCCCCTTGAATAATACCGTCTGGCCGTAGGTTTTGTTTGTACTCCCCGCCGTTACGGTCAAGACCGCCGGATTTACCGTCAGGGTCCCGTTTACAAACAGAAAACCATAATTGGTTGAGTTCAACGTGCCCTGGTTCACTGTAATGGTGTAATTCCCGATCGGGCTTGTGACGTTCGCGGCGGTGTTCAATGTCGGTGCGCCCGTCAACACATTGGTCCCGTCACCGTTGATGAAACCTGTGTAACTGACCGTCAAAATCGGATTGGTTGTCCCGTAAATCCGGGACTGGTTGTCCGCGGTCACCGTCAGGGTGGGCTGGGGAGTGACGGTGATGGTGGCCGTGGCGACACCCAATACGTTCAGTTTGTCATTCACCCGAAATACAAATCCGTCGTTCCCGCTGAAGTTTGTCGCCGGCGTGTAAGTGAACCCGCCATTGGTGCTCAGATTCAGCGTGCCGTTGGTCGGTCCGCTGATCAACGTCGCAATCAGGTTGGTGCCGTAAACATCAAAGTCGTTGGTCAACACTCCGGGTTTGGGCACGGTCAACGCCGTGTTTTCCTTTGTGCTATAGCTCGGATTCAACACCAGCGGCGCCACGATGAAATTGCTGAATGACATCGTATAGGCCGTTGGCGTTGCCGCATACACCTCGGCAGTGATGCCGCCGTTCGTAAAGGCCGGCTGGCCACTGAACGTCCCATCGTCCACCAGGTTTGTAATCAGGTTGCCGTCGAAGTAGGCAAAAACGTTCGTGCGCAGGAAGGCGACTTTTACCGTATGCCAATTGGTACCGACGGCCGGCAGGGGCACGAGGTCCTCCGCCGCATAATCGAACCAGTCGCTATATTTGAGAATCTGCAAGGTCGGCACTCCAGCCGGCACGCCGTTTTGCGTGCCCCACGGAGAATTCTCCGGCAAAATCCAGACGTCGTAGTGCGCTCCGGTTGCCGGGTTCAATCGTCCGCCGATAGCTCCGCCCCACACACTGTTGCTGGGATAACGAATCTGGGCCTGTACCGAATAATCCGTCCAATTGGTGTTGCTATAATACGCATAACCGTAGTTATCGAGGGCGCAACTGCCCTGCAACAACTTGTTGGTGACACTCCAGTTGCCCATCTCGTTCACCCACGGAAAGATGGATTGGCTGCCCGCCGCGCGCGCGAAGTTGTCATAGAACAATTGGGCGGGAGTGGTAATCATGATACTCGCGGTTGCCACCACGGAGGTGAGCGAACCGTTGATGGCCTCATAGGTAAAGTTATCCATCCCGGTGTAATTGTTCGTTGGCGTATAGGTAAAGGAACCGTTGGCGTTGAAAACCAATGTGCCATTCACCGGACCGCTTGCCAGCACGGCGGCGGCACCCGTGCTGTTCGTTAATACGCCGGGCGCGGGAACGGTCAGCGTGCCACCCTGTGTCATCTGGTAGAAGTTATCGTAGGCCACCGGCGGCAACAGGTAGCTGACTACCAGGTTGGTAACCCACGTCCCGACCAGGAATTTGATGGTCAGCCCATTGGTGCGATAGGTATTGGCGCCCGCCGCAATGCCATTGGTGAAAACCTGGAGTGCCGAGTAGTTGGGACCGGGCATCGACAGCTCCACGGCCGCGTTGGGATTGCTGTTTCCGGAAATGGAGAGGGTGGCGGTGGACGTTCCGCCGCTGGCGGAAAAGCTGGCGGTCACCTGCGCGTTCGACCGCTGGAGCCACCAGGCATAGATCCCCGAGGAATTGGTGGACCAGATTCTCGGTTTGCTTAGGCTGTAGAGAACATAGTCACCCGGCACCGAGCCGGCCGGGCCACCATTGGGCGACTCGCTGTGGCAATAAAGGTTGATCAATGCTCCCAGATTATAATAGGCATCCACCAATTGCTGCATGGTTGCGGTCGTATGGCCGGCTTCCATGGCTTGCGCAATTTGTATCAGGTTGAGGTCTGAGGGAGCAGGGACAAACCAATCACTGACGGGCAACTGCAAGGTCGAATACAACTTGTCGGGCGTCTGCGTTGAGAGGGTCCAATGCGGGAAAGGGGAGAGTTTTGTGTCCCCGGCGATTTTAACGCCCAGTTGCTCTTCAATTTGGAAGGAGGCTTCGCGCGTAGCGTTGAAATACGGAGCTATCCACGCGAGTGGTGTCCCATTCGTAAGACCCCAGTTGTTGATATCAACGATGGAATTTGAAATGGAGGCCAACGAATAGGCCTTGGCATTCGGATAGCCGGCGAGATGAGTGGTCTGATCCAGAATCTCATCCGGCGACCAATGCCAGTAATCATATTCCAGCCCGCTGGAAGGAAAACCGCCCAGGATCGGGTCTGTATAGGGCTCATTGGCACTCAGCCAACCTTCTGAAAGCAAAGTGCCCAGAATGGATTCGATGACCACCAGGGGCTTGCCCGTGCTGGCGTAATAAGTATTGACGTTGGTGAATCCCCCGTTGTGCGAGTGGATGGTCGCGCCGTTGTTGATGATCGCGCGTTTCAGACTGGCGAGGGTATTTGTCAACGTCGGGTTGGGCATGTCCAGCCGCAAAGTGCCGGTGCAGAAATAATAGTCCCCGCTGGCTCCATTGGTATGCTCAAACAGAGACGATTTCTCGATGCTGATGATGTTGGTCGGAATGGCCTCCATATCGTGGCGAAAGATAACGGCTGCGTTATATGGATAAGGCCATGGACTGCACCTCACGACCGGCAGGCCGGCGGATTGAAACGCCCATTGGATGGCGTTTCTTAATATGCTGTAAGCATACATCCCCGGCGCCCAACCGCCGTGGCCGATTAAAGGCTGCAACGCCGCGTCATAAATGAAGTAACCCTTGCCGTACGGTTTTATCAGGATGTACGGCAGACTTCCGTCCGCCAGGGCAATGACCGTGGCGTCGTTTGCCTGAACCTGCCAAATCATATGGGGAAGACCGGGTTCGGATGCGTCCGGATCTTCCCCGGTAAAACGGGTATACACCGGCCAGGATATCTCCTCAGACGATTGCGGCATTTGCCATTGGACCTGCCCCAGAGGCAGCATGCTAAGAAGCGGATGGTTGGCAATCTTTGTGATTGTGTCGTCGAGGTACCAGTTCGTGAGGCTGGGGTTGATCATGTCCACCCCCATCGCGTTGGCGATCGCAAAATCGCCGCGGGTTGTCCCGTTGGTGGTGCGCGTAAACGACGACGAGCCGACAAACAGAAAGCCGCCGCTGGCGACGTAATTGGTCAGTTGCCCGATCTCCCTGTCGTCCATCGCTTCGGCGCCCAGGCTGATCAAGATGGGATATTTGGGCGAACCGTCGGCATTCGTCAAAACACCGGACATTATATTTGAATCACCAATGACCGTGAACGTTGTCCCGTCCGAGCGTAGCGCTTCCTTGACCGAATCGGGCATTACAAAATAGTGCCACTGGGTTATCCACCATTGATTGCTGGTCGTCCCTGTCCCCGTCGGAGTCGCGCCGGAAGCGGGCATGGTTTCCAAAGCCCGGGTGAATTCGGAATCCTGAATGGCAACGACCGGCTGTGTCCCTTGCCCTTGGGCCAGGCCACCGGCGCACGCCAGGCACAGGAAGACCGCGGCAACGTTTTGCTTCATAATTGTACGACTCTTGGAGTTTCCGGTTCAGCAGTTTACGATCCCCCTAGCTTAACACATTCAGATTAAAAAACAATCAGCACAACGCATTATCCGTGAAGCGTTCTCAGATTTAGCTTCAAGCACTTGATGGATTCGGGCAGGATGCGGGCCGGAAATCGGGGTTTCCAGAATGTATCGCGGGAAAAAAATTGTTGTGGTGATGCCGGCGTATAACGCGGCACAGACGCTTCGCCAGACTTACGACGAGGTGCGCGAGCAGGGCATCGTGGACGAAATCATTCTCGTGGACGACCACAGCCGGGACGATACGGTGGCCGTGGCGCGTTCGCTGGAGGGGATGCAGGTTTACCGGCACAAGGAAAACACCGGCTACGGCGGCAATCAAAAGACCTGTTATCGGCTCGCGCTCGGCCTGGGCGCGGACATCATCATCATGCTGCACCCGGATTATCAATACACGCCCAAACTGATCCCGGCGATGGCTTCGATCGTCGCCAATGGGCTGCACCCGTGCGTGCTGGGCAGCCGCATTCTGGGCGGCTACGCGCAGCGGGGTGGGATGCCGTTCTGGAAATACGTGTCGAACCGCCTGCTCACCCTGGCCGAAAACATTTTGCTTGGCGCAAAACTTTCGGAATATCACACCGGCTACCGGGCCTTTTCACGCGAAGTCCTGGAGACGCTCCCCCTGGCGGAAAACTCCGACGACTTTGTCTTCGACAACCAGATGCTCGCCCAAATTCTCTGGCACGGATTCACGATCGGCGAGGTGAGTTGCCCGACGAAATATTTTCCTGAGGCGTCGTCCATCAATTTCCGCCGGAGCCTGAAATACGGTTTCGGGTGCCTGGGCACGGCGCTGGCTTTCCGGCTGGCGAAGATGGGACTGTGGCAATCGAAGCGGTTTACAAAAGCAACCATCGGCAAGTGATCGGCAACCACAGCATCGGCGCCGGGATGGTGGCGCGGGCGGTCCGCCCGCAAGGTGCTGAGATTCGGGACCGGGCTGAAAGCAACGGCAAGCTGCCCGCGTCACTACGCTGCGGGGTTGAGCGCGACGGACAACCGGGATTTCTTGCGGTTGGCGGCAGAACGGTGCACCACGCCCGACTTGACCGCCTTATCGAGGGCCGAGTTGACGCCGGGCAACAGTTTGATCGCTTCGTCCTTCTTTCCCGCGTCCACCAGTGCGCGATAATTTTTTTCCAGGCGGCGCAGGCGCGATTTGACACTGAGATTGTGAAGGTGCTTGCGCTGACTGTTGCGCATCCGGCGTTCGGCAGACGTGGTATTCGGCATAGTTCGTTTCGATTAAAGGGGCCAAACGATAATCAAATCCGCGCCAATGTCAACGACGAAAGCCGCATGTTTCAACGCTTTTGACGTTGGAACGGCTGCGTCTTTTGGCGCATTACTGGCATTGCGAGTGCTGCATTTTCAGGGATGATTCACAGGTGTCACAATCGGAAACGATGAATAAACGGCTGCATATCCTTCATCTGGAAGACGAACCGGATTTTGCCGAGTTGGTCCGTTCCATGATTGAACAGGACGGTCTGGATGCAGAGGTGAAACAGGTCAAGACGCGCGAGGAACTGGAGACAGCCCTGGACACCGAGACATTCGACGTCATTCTTTCGGATTTTCACCTGCCCTCGTTCACCGGTCTGGATGCGCTGGGCATCGTAAAGAAAAAATGCCCCTACCTGCCGTTCATTCTCATCTCCGGCACCATCGGCGAGCAGGCGGCCATTGAAAGTTTGAAAGCGGGTGCGACCGATTATATTCTCAAACAGCAGCCGGAGCGGCTGGCGTCGGCCATCCGCCGCGCGGTGCAAGAAGCCGGGGAACGCGCGCGGCGGCACGAGGCGGAGAACGAACTGGTCCGGCGCGAAAAATATTTCCGCGCCCTCACGGAGAATTCGCTGGACGTGCTTTCCATTTTGAGCCGGCAGGCAAATATTCTCTACATCAGCCCGTCCATCAGGCATGTCCTGGGTTACGCGCCCGAGGAATTGCGCGGCCAAAATGCCTTCGCACATGTGCATCCCGAAGATTTGCCGCGCGCCCAGGAGGCGTTCCAGTCCGGGGTCGATCGCCCGGAGCAAACGTTCAAAATCCAATTGCGGTATCAAAGAAAGGAAGGCGAATGGAGGCAACTTGAAACCGTCGGCCGGAACCGCCTCGACGACCCGGAAATGGCCGGCATCGTGATCAACTCCCGCGATGTGACCGATCGGTGGCGCGCGGAGGAGGACGTGCGCAGCAGCGAAAAGCAATATCGCCTGCTTTTTCAAGGCAATCCCAACCCGATGTGGGTCTTTGACCTGGAAACGCAGTCATTCTTGGAAGTCAACGAGGCGGCGACCCGGCACTACGGTTATGCGCGCGAGGAATTCCTGGCGATGACGGTTGCGGATATTCGGCCGTCGGACAAGAGTGAAATCCTCAACGATGTCGCGTTAAACGCCGCCGACCGCAGCCAGGTCTGGCGGCATCGCCGCAAAGACGGGAGCCTCATTGACGTGGAAGTCACCTGGAGCCCAATCGTTTTTCGCAATCGTTTCGCCGCCCTGGCGCTGGCGGCCGACGTGACGGAACGCCGCCGCGTGGAGCATCGCAACGCCGTCTTTTCGAAGCTCAGCCACCAGCTCAGTTCGACCACGACGGCGCCCGAGGCTGCAAAGATTATTTGTGAAGCGGCCGACGCCCTGTTCAAATGGGAAGACTTTGCCCTGGATTTGTATTCGGCAGAACACGACGAGGTTTTTTCGCTGCTCAACATCACCACGATTGAGAATCAGCGGGTTGAAATTCCCTCCTCGCCCCAGCCCAAGACCGCCAATGCGCTCATCCGGCGGGTCCTGAACAACGGCGCCGAGAAGTTGTCGGCCACCCAGGAGAAAGACTATTCCGCCTCGACCATGGTCGCCCCCATCCGCAAAGGTGAGCGCGTCATCGGTGTACTGTTGATTCAAAACCGCCAGCCCGGGGCCTACACGGAACGCGACCTGGAAACGCTCCAGACCCTCGCCGACCAGTCCGGGGGCGCGCTCGAACGCGTCCGCGTCGAACAGGACCTGCGCGAAAGCCAGCGTCGGTTCCGTGATTTGTTCGAAAATTCGCCCGACGCGATTTTTGTGGAAGACCTGAATGGCAACATGCTCGACGTGAACCCGGCCGCCTGTGTGCTGCCCGGCCTCAAGCGGGAGGAACTCGTCGGCCGGAACGCCTTGAGTAATTTGATCCCGTCGTCGCGACGCGAGGAGGCGCGCCGCAATTTTCAGAAACTGGCTGGCGGCGAGTTGTTCTGGGTGGATGGTGAAATCGAAAGGGCCAATGGACACGTGGTGCCGGTGGAAGTCCGCGCCAGCCGCATCGAATACGCTGGCCAGCCTGCGCTGCTGCTGCACGTGCGCGACGTCACCGAACGGCGCGCGGCGGAGTCCGCCTTGCGCAGTTCCGAAGCCCTGTTCCGGTCCGTCTGGGACAATTCGGCTGACGGCATGCGGTTGACCGATAAGAACGGGGTCATTGTCGCAGTCAACGGCGCTTTCTGCGAAATGGTTGGCCTGAGCCGGAGCGAACTGGAAGGCAAACCATTCACCGTGGTTTACGTCGAGTCCGGTGAGACCGAGGAAATGCTGGCGCAATATCGCCAACGATTCCAGAAAGGTGCTGACACCCGCAAACGGGAGAACAGCTACAAGCTCCGCAATGGCCGCGAAATTGTTTTTGAAATTGCCGACTCGCTCGTCGAACTGCCGGGCAAACCGCTTCTGTTGCTCAGTCTGTTCCGCGACGTCACGACGCAACGGCGTCTGGAAGAGCAACTGCGCCAGTCGCAAAAAATGGAGGCCATTGGTCAGCTCGCCGGCGGGGTTGCGCACGATTTCAATAATATTCTCACCGTCATCCATGGCCACGCATCGCTGCTCCAGGCAAATAATCTCGATGACATGGCGGCGCGCTCGGCCCAGCAAATCGGGTTGGCCGCCGAACGGGCCGCCGGCCTGACGCGGCAATTGCTCACCTTCAGCCGCCGCCAGCTCATCCAACCCAAGCGGTTGGACATGAACAAAATCATCGGCAACATGAGCGACATGCTGGGGCGAATGCTGGGCGAAGACGTCACGCTGCGGTTGAATTACAGCCAGTCGCCCGCCACGGTCGAAGCCGATGCCGGCATGATGGAGCAGGTCCTGCTCAATCTCGCCGTCAATGCACGCGATGCCATGCCGCGCGGCGGCCAGCTCGCGGTGCGCGTGGCGATTGTGGAGGTGGATGAGGCACACGTGCTGCGGCATCCCGAAGCGCGCGTGGGCCGGTTCGTTTGCGTCAGCAAAACCGACACCGGCAGCGGCATTCCACCCGAGTTTCTGCCGCGCATCTTCGAACCATTCTTCACCACCAAGGCCGTCGGCAAAGGCACTGGCCTCGGCCTCGCCACCGTTTACGGCATCGTCAAACAGCACCAGGGCTGGATCGAAGTGGAAAGCGCTGTCGGCAAGGGCACCACCTTCCGCATTTACATTCCCTTTGCCGGCGTGATCCGGTCTCCCACGGAAAAACCGACCACCCAAATCACCCTCCGCGGCGGTACCGAAACCATCCTGCTGGTCGAGGACGAAAAACCTGTCCGCGAACTCGTTGCCCGCGTGCTCGAGAAACACGGCTATACCGTATTACAGGCTGCCACCGGCGTGGAAGCCGTTGAGATCTGGCGCGGACAGAAAGACCACATCGCCCTCCTGCTTACCGACCTCATTATGCCCGAAAACATGAATGGCCGCGAGCTGGCCGAAAAATTGTGGGCCGACCGTGCCGACCTCAAGGTCATTTTCAGCAGCGGTTACAGTGCAGACATCGTGGGCAAGGATTTCCGGCTCGAACCGGAACTGAATTATTTGCAGAAACCTTACCAGCCGCAAACGCTGATCGTGGCGGTGCGCCGCTGCCTCGACGGAAAACGGGCTGAGAATGGCGGGACCAGCGTCCCGGCGAACCAGCAGATGGCAAAGGCCGTGAATTGAAAGCCACGGCGCGCCTGGTTATTTTCCGCCTTTCATCCGCCGCTCGGCATCCTCTATCCTTGCGGCCATGATTATTGCGCCTTCGTTACTCGCCGGCAACTATACCCGCTTCGGCGATGAAGTCGTGCGCGCCAGCCGTTCGGGCGCCGACTGGTTGCACCTGGACATCATGGACGGCCATTTCGTGCCGAACCTCTCTTTCGGCCCCGGCCTGGTCCGGGCGGTACGCCCGCTGTCCAAATTGTTTTTTGACGTGCATCTCATGTGCTCGCAGCCGGAAATTCTGCTCGAACCATTCGCCGAAGCCGGCGCCGACGAAATCATCGTCCACGTCGAACTGGGTGATCAGGTGACATCGCTGCTGTGGAAAATCAAGTCGCTCGGCAAAAAAGTTGGCCTCGCCATCAACCCGCCCACGGCCATTACTGAAGTCCAACCGCACCTCGAACAAATTGATTTGCTGCTGGTCATGACGGTGAACCCCGGCTTTGGCGGGCAGGAATTCATCCACGAAACGCTGCCTAAAATCCAGCAGGCCGAGGCATGGCGCCGGGAGCGGAAACTGCCGTATCGCATCAGCGTGGACGGCGGCATCAATTACCAGACCGCCGCCGAATGCGCTCGCGCCGGAGCGGACACTTTTGTGAGCGGCACGACCTTGTTTGGCGCGCACAACCTCAAAGCCGCCGTCGCCAGAATGCGCAAGACCGTCAATGCCCATGACCCGGCACTGGCGGACCTGGCGGTTTGATTCGACGCGAACGTACCAGTGTAAAGTTGTTTGAACGGATTGTCGGACTACATATCAAACTCTAATAACCGTGCTCTCGGGGTGAATTCGGTGTCGTGGCCGGGAGCATTGACTGTTGGGTTTCCGTCCAAACGATTATGAAAACAACTTTCGCCATTTGCAGTGCCGCCATATTGCTTTTCGCCGCCACTATCCGTGTCAAAGCCGCCATTATTGCGGGCCCCATCACCAATCCGGCCAACGGGCATGAATATTACCTGCTCACGCCCAACACCTGGTCGGCTTCCGAGGCTGAAGCTGAACAACTCGGCGGCACGCTGGTCGTCATCAACGATGCCGCCGAGGAAGAATGGGTGTTTTCCAGGTTCAGCGCTTACGGCGGCACGAATCGCAACCTGTGGATTGGGCTGCGCCGGCAATGGCCAGCCGGGCCATTCGCGTGGGTCACAGACGAAAAAGTGGATTACGTCAATTGGGAAAACGGGCAGCCGGACAACGCGGGCGGGGTTGAGAATTGTGCCGAGGTATGGCCGGCCGAGCATCGTGGGTCTTGGAACGATGCTAGCGAGGGCATGTCCCGATATGGTGTGGTTGAGGTGCCGGGTAAATCGAACGAGAAGGCTCTCACGGAACAGGAAAAATCTTTGATTGGCACCTGGTATGACAATGGCGACCCGGATCAGCCATGCTGGATTGCCGCCACGGACAACCTGCTTTTCGCCGTTGACCAGAACAAGGACGCGAGCCGCGCTGTTTGCACCAGCGAGGGTCTTCTTTTTTCACCCAAATGGAAACAGCACGCGGAAATCGTCAAAGGCAAGATTTTATGGAGCCGGGGGAACTGGTGGTCGCGCAAGCCAGCCGAATACAAAACTGCCGCAAGCTCATCGGACAGCAACCGCCAGTCGCCCTCCGGAAGCAAGACCGACGAAGCCGCAAAATAATCAGGTCCCAATTTTCTTGCTTCGTGCGCCAGTTCCAATCGACCATTCGAACATTATGAAAGCCACCCTCGCAATTTGCAGCGTAGCCATTGCGTTGTGCACGACCACGCTCCGCGTCGGCGCCGAAATTATCGCCGGCCCGATTACCAACCCTGCCAACGGCCATGATTATTACCTGCTCTCGCCGAATGGCTGGACGACGTCGGAAGCGGAAGCCGAAAGCCTCGGCGGCACGCTGGCCGTCATCAACAACGCCAAAGAACAGGATTGGGTCTATTCCACTTTCAGTTCGCTGGGTGGGGTGAACCGCGGTCTTTGGATTGGGCTGCATAAAAATTCCGCGAATGCCTACGTCTGGGTAACGGGCGCGCCGACGAATTATCTGAACTGGGGTCCCGGCCAGCCGGATAATGCGGGGAACGTCGAGAACGCCGCCCACATGTGGATGCCGGGCTCCAGTGTGCAAGGCACCTGGAATGATGCGCCGGATGCCAGCCCCAACTGGGGCGTGGTGGAGTTGCCGGGTCGCGCCGATAAAATTGTCCTGAGCAAGCGCGAT
>Ga0335080_10004204_pt1 | contig 14666 bp, 12 predicted proteins | sample Lox_Sample_34_FD_206720 | JGI IMG/M metagenome (GOLD analysis project Ga0335080, IMG submission 206720) | Soil microbial communities from Loxahatchee National Wildlife Refuge, Florida, United States - Lox_Sample_3.4 | ecosystem: Environmental > Terrestrial > Soil > Wetlands | place: USA... | reverse complement strand
TCATCTGGGTGGAGCTTGCATCTCGCCTGCCGGGTGCGGGCGGTCAATATCTGTACCTGCGCGAGGCCTACCATCCCTCGGTTGCGTTTCTGTATGGCTGGGTGCTCATGCTGGTCACGCAGACCGGCGGGATGGCGGCGGTCGCGGTCACCTTCGCGCGCTACTGGCGGGAAATCACGGGCACCGCCTGGAGCGACAACGCGATCGCGGCCGCGGCGCTGCTCGGCCTGACGGTAATCAACTGCTTCGGAGCGCGCGCCGGGAGCAACGTGCAAAGCGCCCTCATGCTCACCAAGACCGCGGCCATCGCGGCGATGGTGGTGGCCGGTCTCGCGCTCGGCGGCGGCAGGATCCATCCGCTGCCGCTGGTCGGCGAGCCGCTGTCGCCCGGGTTGATCGGCGCCATCGGCGCCGCGGCCATTCCCGTGGCTTTTGCGTACGGCGGCTGGCAGACCTCCACGTTCGTCGCCGCCGAGATGCGCAACCCGCGGCGCGATCTCGCGCGCGGCCTCATCCTCGGCGTGAGCGGTGTGGTCGTCTTGTATCTCAGCGTGAATTTCGTCTGCGTCAAGGTGCTCGGGCCGGCGGGATTGGCCGGCACCAGGACGCCCGCTTCGGCGGTGATGCGCGCCGCTATGGGCGAGCGCGGCGCGTGGTGGATCGCCATGGGAATCGCGGTCTCGACGCTCGGATTCCTCAGCCAGGGCATGCTCACCGCGCCGCGTGTCTATAACGCCATGGCTCGCGACGGCCTCTTCTTCGAGCCTGTGGGCCGGCTCCATCCGCGAACCGGAGCACCCGTGACCGCGATCGTGCTGCAAGGGGCGGCCTCGACCGCGATCGCCTGGTCCGGCGGCTACGAGCAGATTTTGAACTACGTGGTCAGCGTGGACTTCATCTCCTTCGGCCTCACCGCGGCCGCATTGTTCCTGCTCAAGGGCAGCCGCGGCTCCAACCCGTCCCCCGGCCATCCGTATACCACCGCGCTCTTCGTGCTGGCATGCGCCGGGATTGTGGCCAGCACCGTCGCCACCGACCCGGCAAACAGCGCCCGTGGCTGGGGGATCATTCTCACCGGGGTTCCGGTCTACTGGTTCTGGAGCCGCCGCCGTTTACGCACATGAGACACAAACACTCGGACTACATGCATTGGGCGAAGACGCAGAGCCGCGCCCGGTTCAACCTCGCCACCAGCGGCGTCGGCTCGTTCCCGCTGCGCGAGCTTCCCTCCCTGCCCGCGCTCGAGATCAACGGCGACAACAGCTACGGCTACCCACCGCTGAAGCAGGCGATCGCCGCGCGTCACGGCGTCGATCCCGACAGCGTGGTCACCTCCGCCGGAACCTCCATGGCCAATTACCTGGCCTTCGCGACGCTCCTCGATCCCGGAGACGAGGTGGTGCTCGAGCACCCGGCCTACAGCCTGTTGACCGACGCGCTCGAATACGTGGGAGCGGTTGTCAGACGCTTCCCGCGCCGCGAGGAGAATGCCTATGCGATCGACGTGGACGAGGTTCGCCGCGCCCTCACCCCGAAGACGCGGCTCATCGTCGTCACGAACCTGCATAACCCCTCGAGCGTGCTCACTACCGAGCCCACGCTCCGCGAACTGGGCGCCCTCGGCCCGCGCGTCCTCGTGGACGAGGTCTACCTCGATGCCGTCTACGACAACACGCCGCCCACCGCGTTTCACCTCGGACCGCGGTTCGTGGTCACCAGCAGCCTTACCAAGGTCTACGGAGTGAGCGGGCTGCGCTGCGGCTGGGTGCTGGCCGAGCCCGCTCTCGCCCAGGCCATGTGGCGCTTGAACGATCTCTTCGCCGCCACCCCGGTGTATCCCGCGGAGTTGCTGAGCGTCGCTGCCCTCCAACACCTGCCCGTCCTGCGCGATCGCGCCCGCCGGATCGTCGAGGCCGACCGCAAGCTGCTGGCCGAATTCCTGGACCGCGAGACCGGCGTCTCGGCGGTGCGCACCGCCTTCGGAACCACCTGCTTTCTGCGCCTGCTGCGAGGCGATGTCGATCAGTTTCTCGCCACCCTGCGCGCGCGGCACGAGACGTCGGCCGTTCCCGGTCGTTTCTTCGACGTGCCGGATCACTTCCGGATCGGCATGGGCGTGGATTCCGCGATGTTCGCCGGCGGCCTGCGGAGGCTATCCCTACACCTTCGCGACTACCTCGAGTAACGCCTTTAGGCTCTGCTCGCTCGAGTACATCTTCCCCTTGGGATCGCGCCAGTGCGTCTCCAGCGTGAACGTGCCTTTGTATCCGTCCTTCCGCATCGCTCGCAATTGCCCCAGGTTGTCGAATTCGCCGTCTCCCACCTTGGTCCACACGACCTTCCCATCCTGATGCTTGTAGTCGCGCAGGTGTACGTGGAAGATCCGCGCCGGATCGAGCTTGCGGTAGCCGTCGGGGAACGACTGCTCGCCGCTCTCGCCGGCGTTGTTCGGGTCCCAGGTGAGGCCGACGTTGTCCGCCTTCACGTTCTTGAACAGCAGGGCGGCCTCCGCGCCGGTCGATACGTATCCGCCGCCGATATTCTCCACCGCCAGGCGAAAACCCTTGGCACGGCGGGCCGCTTCCCCGGTCAGTTCCCAGATGCGGCCGTACGCCTTGTCGCTCTTGCTCTCGCCCTTGCCCAGCATGAACGTGAACACCCGAATTTTGTCGGTCCCAAAGGCCTTGGCGCGCTCCGTGGCGGCATTCAGCAACTCCCATTGCTTGTCCAGGACCTTCTGCCCGTCCGGCCCCTCGGGAGGCAGGGGAATCTTGAAGAATCCCGTGCCCTCGATCGAGACCTTGATGCCGTGCTCGTCCAGAATTCGATTGGCCTCGCGAATCTTGTCCATGGGCTGCGATGTGTTGTACGGTCCCCAGATGTTGCGCACCTCCGCCCAGTGCAGGTTGTACTGCTGCAGAAACTTCGCGGCGGTCAGCACATCGTCGTCGATCTCGTCTGTGGTGATGCCGAGCTTGAGATCGCTGAGGGGCAGCGCGCGCAGGCGGCGGGCCAGCAAAGCTAGCGCCGGCGCCGCGAGAAACTGGCGGCGGTTGGGCGAAAACATGCCCAGATTATACCGCCTGCGTCGATTCCAGAAGTCTCTCAACCGCTTGCTTTCACGCACGCGGCTCAACTCCTGCTCGGCGTCCTCTGAGCCTCGGCGTCTCTGCGGTGAATATGGGTTTCCCCTGTTCGGGGGGCTAGCTCACATTCAGCACGTCGAAGTGAAAGCGGTGGGGCGGCAGCAGCGACGGCATCTCCCGGACCAGGTGCGACCAGGTCTGGTACGCGCTGTCGGCCACCGGGGAATCCAAATAAAACAGAAACTGGCTGGAAAAACAGTCAATCGGCGGCGGCTGCCGGAATGTCAGCCGCAGCCCCACCGCCTTCTCCAGCGTCACCCCGCCGATGGGCAGCGCCTTCTCCCGCAGCAATTCCACGAAGCTCGCCCGGCTGGCGTGCGGCCACACATCCGGATGCAAAAGTTTGCGCAGCGTGTCCTCGCCTTCGAAGGTGATTTCGCACTGGCGCACCCACTCCAGAATCGAATCGCCCCAAAACCAGTGAGAAAGCAGGCCGCGATAGCGCTCCGCAAGCTGGCAGGCCAGGTCGAACTTGCGCTGCTCCACCACTTCCTCGGCCGCATCGGTGGCGGCCAGCATGTCCTCGGCCTCCACCATCACCGCGCTCAGATCGGCCGGCGCGTCCCCCGCCGGATGCACAAGCAGCGGCGGAAGCTCATGCGTTTTGCTACCGGGGATCTCGATGTAGCGATGGTCACCCATAGGCCCATCCCTCTCTACCACTATTTGGTGCAATCGAGAGGCCGTTCGTTACTTGTTTGTAGCATGAGACACCCGCTGCGGCGATTAAAAAGAATTTATAAGCCCCATTTAGCAGCAACGCGCAGCGGGTGCTAAACGGAGGCAATCGCCCGAGATCCCTGCGGCTGCGTGCTATCATTCCGCTTCTATGCCCGACTACACCATCGGAATGGACCTGGGCGGTACCAACCTGCGCGCTGCAGCGTTTGACAAGAACGGCCTCATGCTCGACAAAATCTCCGGGTCTACGAATTTTGTCGAGGGCCGCGAGGCCGTTTTGAGCGATATCGTGGCCGCAATCGCGACGCTGCGCGAGACGCATGGAGCCGCTGGCCTCGCCGGCATCGGCATCGGCGTCCCGGGATTCATCCGCATGAAAGAAGGCATCATCACCGGTTCCAATAACCTTCCCTACCTGGAGGGCGTTCCCATCCGTGAGGAGATCAGCCGGCGCCTCGGCGCCGGGGTGATCCTGGAAAACGACGCCAACGCCGCGGCTCTCGGCGAAAAATGGAAGGGCGCCGGGCAGGATGTGGACGATCTCGTCCTGCTCACGCTGGGGACCGGCATCGGCGGCGGAATCATCTCCGGCGGACGGGTCCTGCGCGGCTTCGTCGGCATGGCCGGCGAAATCGGGCACATGACCGTGGTCGGCAACGGCAACCCGTGCGGCTGCGGGAATCAAGGTTGCCTCGAAAAGCACGCCTCCGCGACCGCCGTAACCGCTATGGCGCGCCTCATGCAGCTCGGCGAGGAGCTCTCCTCGAAAGAAGTGGCCGCGCTGGCCTCGCGCGACGACGAGGTGGGCGATAAGGCCCGCACCATCTGGCGCATCGTGGGCGAATCGCTCGGCGTCGCCCTGGCGACGCTGATCAATACCTTCAACTTTCCGCTTTACCTGCTGAGCGGCGGAATGCTCCCGGCATGGGAGCTCTTCGCGCCGCACATGATGCGCGTGGCCAAGGAGCGTTCGTTTACGTTCCGCGCAACCTCCACCGAAACCCGGATCGCGCAGGCCACGCTCGGCAACGAGGCGGGTTTATACGGTGCCGCGTGTCTCCCCTGGGTCGGCTAATCGTCTTTCTGGCGGCGGGTTCGGTCGCGGCGGAGGCCGGCGACTTCTTTCCCATGGCCGTCTGGTATGGCGGCGGAAAGGCGCGAGCGCCCATGCTCGAGCCCGGCGCCCGCTCCAAAAAGGAATTGTGGCGCAAGGACGTCCGCCAGATCAAAGCACTGGGCTTCAACACCATTCGCACGTGGATCGATTGGGCCACCGGCGAGCCCCGGCCGGGCGAATACCACTTCGAAAACCTCGACGTAGTTCTGGAGCTGGCCCGCGAGGAAGGGCTCCACGTCTTCCTTCAGGTCTATATGGATTCCGCGCCGCGCTGGGTCGGCGCGCGTTATCCCGACTCGCTGTTCGTCTCGTCGAACGGCGCCGTGGTCGTGCCCGAATCCTCGCCCGGCTACTGCATCGACCATCCCGGCGTGCGCCAGGCCGACCTCGCCTTCTATGCCGCGCTGGCGCGCCATGTCCGCGGCAACCCCGTCTTCGCCGGATGGGACCTCTGGAGCGAGCCGCACGTCATTAACTGGGCCACCCCGAGCTACATTCCCAACCCCGAGTTCTGCTTCTGCAAAAATACGCTGGCCAGGTTCCGCGCGTGGCTGAAGAAGAAATACGGCGACATCGACCGTTTGAACGCTGCCTGGTACCGCCAGTTCGCCGATTGGAGCGAGGTCGAGCCGGGACGCATGAGCACGATCCTCTCCTACACCGACTACATCGACTGGAAAACCTTCATCGCCGACAAGCTCGGCGAGGACCTGCGCGACCGCGCCCAATCCGTCAAGGGCGCCGCGCCCGGCACCATCGTCACCAGCCACGCGGCCGGCGTCGGGCTGTTCGCGTCGCCGAACCACTGGGAGGGCCAGTCCGACGATTGGACGATGGCTCGCCAGGTCGATTACTACGGCACCTCGTTCTACCCGAAGCACTCGTCGTTCGTGGATCGCGATGTCCCGTGGCGCGCCGCGCTGCTCGATTTCACCCGCTCCTTTGGATTCGCGGACGGGCGCCGGGGATTCTATATCGGCGAGCTGCAAGCGGGGTTCGGAACCATCGCGCTCAACGTCAGCCCCACCGTGACCGCCGATGATCTGCGCGTCTGGACCTGGAGCGCGCTGGCCCGCGGCGCCAAGGGCATCAACTACTACGCCTGGTATCCCATGAGCTCCGGGTACGAGAGCGGCGGCTTCGGCATGATCCAGCTCGATGGCACTGTGACCGGCCGGGCGCGCGCCGCCGGGGAGATCGCGCGCTTCGTGGATAACAACCAGAAGCTCTTTCTGGATGCTCGCCCGCCGCGCGCGCAGGTCGCCGTCGTCTACAATCCGCTGGTGCACTTTCTGGGAGGCCGGCAGCGCGCGGCCGCCTACGGAGGGCCGCAAGGCGAGGTCGCCGGGATCGAACGCGATTCCCTCCTTGGCGTGTATCGCGCCTTGTTCCCGCGCAACGTGCCAATCGACTACGTTCACGTCAACGAGCTGAACGCGCTCGCGGGGTACAAGCTGGTCATCCTGCCCTATCCCGTGATGCTGCCGGAAGCCGCCGCGCCGCCCCTGCGGGAGTATGTCCGCAACGGCGGCGCGCTCGTGGCCGAGGCGCGCCTGGGCTGGAGCAGCGAGCGCGGCATCGCATCCGAGCGCATTCCCGGCATGGCGCTCTGGGAGGTGATGGGCTGCCGCGAGACCGCCGTCCAAACCGGAGAGCGCGGCCGGACCGCGATCGAATGGCTCGCCACCGGCGACCGCATTCCCGCGCGCTGGTTCGAGGAGACCCTGGAGCCCGTGGGCGAACACGCCCGCGTGGTCGCACGGTTTGCCGGCGGCGATGCCGCCGCGGTGGAATCTACCTTCGGCAAGGGCAAGACCCTGATGCTCGGTTCCTACGTGAGCGCGGCTTACGAGAACGCTCCCAGCCGCGAGGCGGAGCGCTTCTATGCAGGACTGCTGGATTGGGCCGGAGTCACGCCGCCTCTCACGGTCAGCGGCGGAAAAATCGAAGCGCGGCTCTTGGAGAGCGGCGCTGAGCGGCTGCTCTTCGTCTTCAATCACGACCGGCAGGCCGTTGATGCCGGCGTGCTCCTGCCCGGCGCGCAGCCGCTCCACAAGAATCTCTCGCCCAACGAAGTCTGGTTCGTGCGGGTCCCCTGACTACGATAGCGACCGCACCCGCTTCTCTACGTCCGCGCGGAACAGGTCGATCAGCCCCAGCACATACTTCGTCAGGTCCAGCCCCGGATCCTCCACCAGCGGCGTGAGGTCCATCGCGAAGTTCATGGCCGATTCCTGGTCGGTGCCGTGGCTCGCGTAGTAGGTCGCGTGGGCCAGGCGCCGCCCTGCGGTCGCCAGGTCGTAGCGTTTGCCCCCGCTCACCTGCGAATCGAATACCCCCACCAGCGCCGCCGCGATGTTCGACCGCGCGGACGCCGGAAGTACCTGTTTCACCTCGTCCGGCAGCCAGTCGAGATCGCGCCACACCTCGCAGCCGTAGACTTTCCTGGGCTGGTGCTCGCCGCGTACCTGCCGCAGCGCCGCGATGGCGCGCGTCATCACCGCGATGTGGGTGTCGTGCTTGTCCGCCGGGTTGTGCAGGTAGACGTATTCCGGGCGGGCCGCGCGCAGGATCTTCGCCAGGTCGTCCACCACGGCCGTCTCCTTCGGGTCTTTCACTTCCGCGCTCGTGAAACCAAGCTGGATCTGGCACGCGTACTCGCCGACATACGCCGCCTTCCGCTGCTCGATCAGCCGCACCTTCTGCATCTCGCCGTCCGTATAGCGCCCGTAGATTCCGCTGCGCGGGCTGCCCGCGCCGTTGGTCACCACGACCCCCGTGAAGGCCTTGTCCGGCTGGCCGAAACATTCCGCGATCCCGTGGTACGCCATGATTTCGATATCGTCCTGGTGCGCGGCCACGCAGATGTGCGTGGTGCGCGCCAGCGCGGCGTCGGGCGCCGCGCCGTCGGGGACAAAGAAATCGGCGGTGGGTTTATGAAATTGCATCATTGGTTCTCCTGTTTGCGAAGCGCCGGCAGACTCGCCGCGGCAATGGCCTGGCCGTGCCGTTTTTCCTTCTCGTCGGGAATGTGGTAACGGATGCGCTCGGCGATCTCCGGAAACTCGGCCTTGAGCACGCGGTCGGCGGTGGAGAGAATCAGGTCGCCGCCGGATCCCGTCATCACCCGCCCCAGCACGAGCAGGTTGCGCACGTCGTAATAGTCCGCATAGGTCGCGATGTTGTACCCGAAGAAGACCCCGATCGTCTCGTAGATCTTGCGGGCGCGCTCGTCGCCCGCGGCCATCAGTTTCTGCACCTGCTCGAGCTTCACCGGAAGCGGCATGTCGGCCGCCAGTTCGATCCCCGCCGGCCGGAGCAATCGCCCCACGGCCTGCTGCGAAAAATATTGGGCGCCCACGCCCGGATCGCCCGACCACTCGTCCGCCGGCGCGCCCTCGCGATAGTCCACGGGCACGAACGCCAGCTCGTTCAGCCAGGAGGTGATGTTGCCCTGCGGCGTCACGAAGCCGGCCGCAAGCGAGCTTCCCATCGCCACTCCCAGCACGGCATTGTCGTTCAGGGCCATCGAGCCGGCCAGCGCCGTCACCTCGCCGTCGTTTACGACATCGAAGGGCACGCCGCCCCAGGCCTTCTGCAGCTCGAAGAACAGGCGATGCACCCGCGTCGCGAACAGGTCGCGGGGCACCCCGCGGTATAACGAGCCGATCCGCACCTCGTTCGCGACGTACACACCCGCCGCGCTCCCCCCGATCGCATCCACGCGCGGCAGGTGTGCCGCGGCGCGCTTCAGCGAATCGTTTATGCCGTCGAAGTGATACTGCGGATCGCTCTGCACGCTCGGGCTCCAGGGCGCCTCGTCGCTGAAAACCACCTTGCCGTCGATCACGGCTGCGCACTTGCGGTCGCTCGCGCCGAGATCGAAGCCGATGCGGAAGCCGTCGAGGTGCCGCCCCAGCGGCGCTGCGGTTTCGCGCTCCTCGGGACGCCTGCCGTGCTCGACAGAAAACGTCTGCCCGTAGACGCTTTCGCCCATGAAGTGGTAATCGAAAGCCCGCGCGCCTCCCGGCGAGTAGACCCCGCGCAGGTAATCGGCAAGGGGGGCCGGTCCGTCGACCGTGACGCGAAAGCCGCCCTTCTGCCACAGCAGAAACTTGAGCAGCCGCTCGACGTACCGCTCGTTGTTCACGATATTCGCGCCCGTGTGAGGCAGCACCGCCGTGCGGAAAACGCTGACCGACCCGCGCTCGCGCTCCAATGCCAGCGCCAGCGGCACGCCGCCGCCGCTGGCTTTTACCGCGGCGTGGAAGGCGCGGTTCCACAAAGCGGCCGGGACGAAATCGGGGTCGAGGACGGGACGGAACTTGGGTGAAATCGTGATCGCCGGGGACATTTTCAGCCGGATTTTAGCATCCGGCTGGCGCCGGGCGGACCGCCGCCCCTGCGCACGCGGTCAAGAACGTCGCAGGGTCGCCCACCCGAACTGTCCCGACGTGGTTGGGGTACGCGAGATAGAAGTGGAGATCACGCTGCCCGGCGGCCCTCCCGTTAGTCCTCAAAGCGGCCGTTGAGGTGACAGCACCGGAGAGTGGATCTCGTCCCCGGGGAACCGCTCCCTCACAGTCGCGGCTCGGAACGGATGTCGCGGGAGCCGACATCGCGGGATGGAACCCCTTACGGGATGTGGTAGGTAATCCTCGCGCCCTGGTCGGTGATCTGTGCCCCGGGCGCCTTGATCGCTTGGGCGATATCGACGGCGGCGAGGTCCGCTTTCAGGAACGTGTAGTCTCCCTGCTGGTTGAGGATGGCGAGATGAGTGTCGGGGAATTTTTGCGTCCCGAAATCCGGGGGGTAACGGCAGTTCTCGAAATCCGCCGTGACCCGGGCGGTGGCATCGTTCGAGTGGCTTTCGGTCCGAATCAACTGGCCGGATTGGAAGCCCGGGGCGGCGAGGAACGAACAGTTCCGGAAAGCGGCGGAGAATGCCGTATGCCGCTTCGTTCGCATATCCAGACCGCTTACGGCGCCGGCGTTTTCGGGGAGCTTGAATGCGCACTGCTCGAACACGAACCGGCGCAGGTCGAAATACTCGAGATCGCCCGACCGGAGCGCGAGGCGGCTGTCGACGACCGTGCCGGCGGCGCTTGAGACGGTGAACGATTCGCGCGCCAGGAGATCCCGAGCGCTCAGGGTCTGGACGGGGCCCTTGGCGTTGAACGAAATGACGCGCGCCTGAATGCCGGTGACGTGCCACTCCGATTCCTGGAAGAGACCGGGAGGGCCGGGAAAAATGCGCCAATCCTCGTCGAACTCCAGAATCAGCGAATCGAAATCGCAGTTGGCGACCGTCACGCGCTGCGCCAGCCCGCCGAACCGGATGGAGTTGCCCTGGCCGTTCACGCGCGGGTTCGCAGGGTCGTCCGCGATGCCCGAGATGTTCACGTTGGCGACGTTCGGACGGAAGAATCCGGGAGGGTGAGGATCGAAGCCGGGCTCGCTCCGGACGTCGTCGGCGAATCCGCCGCGCTGGAGCTTGATATCGCTCAATTCGACCGAATCGAAGGCCACGAACACGCGCCGCTGGATCCCGCCGGGGCCGTCGGGGAAGGGATAGGAAGCGCCCGAGAAGCCCAGCATGAAGCTGTGCGCGGCCGCATGCTTCGGCGCCCCTTCCAGGCGCTGATTGCCCATGTTGCAGTCGAGCTCGAACCCGCCGATCTTGATATCGCCACGCTGCAGGATCGCGAATTCGAACGGTTTCCCCTTGGGCGACAGAGGCGGATGGACGTGGAAGACGAGCCCCAGCTGTTCTTGCGGCTCGGGAGGCGTGGGAATCAAATAGATTCCGTAGTTATCGTCGATGACGTGGCGAGGGTCGGTCCCGATGGAGAAGTCGGGACGCTGGATGCGCGCGGCCTGGCCGGACGCGTCGGGCTTGCTTCCGCGCATCACCAGGCCTTTGGGTCCGATCGGGGTAGTCAGTTTGACCCCAGGCTTCGTGAGGTGCACGCCCGGCAGCAGTTCCAGAGCCTCGCCGGCGGTGGTGGCCTTGTGGATGGCGTTGGCGAGGGCGTTGACATCGTTGGAAGGCGGAATTTGAACCGGCATAGAGTTACTTCATACGGTAGCGCGACTGTGTTGGGTAGGCGACTGCCCGGCGGCCCTCCCAGTAGTCCTCAAAGCGGTCGTTGAGGTGACAGCACTCGGCGGTAACGGCGGAAGGTCTCGATCTCGCCATCCACCTTATAGGTCAAACGCGGATGCGGACTATGCCCGGTGTCACCCGAACGATGACAGTGGCATCCCGGTTACCGCAGCGACCGCCGGTTCCCGTAATCGAGCCGCATTCACGTGGTTGTCATCCGGGGCAACATTGGTGAGAATTGAGTAGAAACGGAGTTTCAGCTATGAATAAAGAAAAAAGTATCGCGCTCTTAAACCAGGCCGTCGCCGACGAGCTGCAAGCCGTGCACCAGTACATGTACTTTCACTTTCATCTGGCCGACCAGGGATTCGAACCCCTCGCAAAGCTGTTCAAGAGCACGGCCATCAAGGAAATGGGGCACGTCGAGCTTCTCGCCGAACGAATTCTCTTCCTGAAGGGCGACGTCGCCATGGTCCCCGCCGGTCCCGTCGAGGCCATCCGGGACGCGGAGGCGATCCTCGCCAGGGCGATGGCCATGGAAGACCACAGCGCGAAGGCATATAACGCGGCCGCGCTGGAATGCAGCGCCAACGCCGACGCCGCATCCAAGCGCCTCTTCGAGGACCTGGTCGGCGACGAAGAGGGCCATTTCGATCAGTTCGAAAAGCAGCGCGACAACGTGAATCGCTTCGGGTTGAGCTACCTGGCCCTGCAATCTTTCGACGGCGGAGCTCCCCAAGGCGTGCCAGTGGCCGACTGACGTTTCACCGGCGCCGCGATTGGCTTCAAACCGCTACCTCCAGAATCTGAATGCTCGACTCCGGCTCCCGCCCCTGCTCCTACACCTCGAGGACGCCGGCGATGGCCTCTCGGATGTTCTGCTTCAGCTCATCGACGGTCTCGCCCTGCGAGTAGCAGCCCGGAAGGGCTGGAACCTCGCCCCAAAACCCGCCGTCCGGGTCCTCATCAATGATAACGGCGTAATTCTGCACGTCTCAGTACTCTCACGACACGCCTACATCACCGCCTGGAAGCTGCTTCGCACCCGGAGGAGCGCCACCGCGTTCCACGCCGCGTTGCCCCGGCATATAATCTTCCTAGCCATGCGCGAGCTTTTTCTCACCTGCGTTGTTGCCGCTTCCGCGTTTGCCCAGTCCGGCACACTGGGACCCTTCACGAACTCCGGCGATGTCGGAGGGCCCGCCATCAAAGGCTCCACAGCCTTCGACGCAGGCAAGGGCCAGTTCCGCATTACCGGAGCCGGCGCCAACATCTGGGCCAAGGAGGACCAGTTCCAGTATGTCTGGCGCGAGATGTCCGGGAATTTCGCGGTCACCACAACCATGGAATTCCTCGGCCAGGGGGTGGACCATCGCAAGGCCGGGATCATGCTGCGCCACAGCCTGGACACCGACGCCCCTTACGTCGATATCGTCATTCATGGAAATGGCATGCCCGGAATCCAGTGGCGGAATACCAAAGGCGACATCACCAACGCCGTCGATTTCCCGTTCGATGGCCCGGCGAAGTACAAGCTCAAGCTGGTTCGTCAGGGCAGCGCCATCGCCGTCTCCATCGCCAGGGACGGAGCCGGCCTGAAGGAGCTGGCGCACACCCAGGTCCAGTTGGGCAACCCCGTTCTCGTCGGGCTCGCGGTTTGCTCGCACAAGGCGGACGCCTCGGACACCGTGATCTTCTCCGACGTCTCCGTGGAACAGTTGCCCGCGCCTGCGGGCAAAAAGCAGTGAGCCTTATTTGGCCATGCCCTCCAGTTTGCCCACCCACAGCGTGTTTGCCTGACCTCCGCCGCCCTGGGCCGCGGTGACATCGCTGAGCGCCAGGGATTTCAGCTGGGAAGGATCGAGCTTGCCGTCGCCGGAGAAATCGCTGAATTTCAGCCCGACATGAAATACCTCGCCCCCGGCCGGCGGGAAGATCTGCTGGTGGAACCGGCGCCCGTTCCTGAGTTCCAGCGAGATCACCACCGTTGCCTCCACCCGGCTTGCGATGTCGAATGCCAGGCCCGTCGCCTGGGATAAATCGAGTTGTGCCAGCCTCCGCAACAGCACGCCGTAGCGCCCCTCCGCCTGTTCGTAGGCTGCTTCCAGCGCACCCTCCTGGAGAGGATTGTCCGCCGGCGCCAGCCTCAGCTTGATGCCCCCGGGCGTGATCCACTCCAGGTATCCGCGATCGAAGCGGTCGATCGCCAGCGGCGGACGCGCGGAAGGTGCCGCGCCCGCCAGCATCTCGAAATCCGCGATCTGCAGTTTGTGCGTGCCGCCCGCGCGATCGACGGCCACCGGAAACTCGCTGTTTTCAGGTTGCACAACGAAAAGCTGCGCGACGTCGGTAATCCCGATCCCTTCCACCTGGTCCAGGTCCAGCCTGCCGTCGGCGTCCACCGGGTCGTTCGGTCCGTCGGATGCCGCAAAATCCGCTGGCGTAAGCTCGATCGTCTGCCATGCTCCGGCCGGCGACCAGAACGTCGCCGTGTAATTTCCGCCGCCCGGCTTGCGTTCGCTCAGCAAGACCGCAACCGCCGTGTCGTGATCGGTCTTCGCCCGAAAACGGAGCCGTTTGAGCCGAGCCGTCTCCGGAGGCGCCGGCAACACCGCCAGGGCGAACTGTTTTGCCTTCACTTCGTACGAGAACTCGAGGGCCCCCGACGTCGCCCGGACGCTGCCGCTCTGCCCCAGCATCGTCCAGCCCGAGGTCTCGCCGGCGAAGCTGTGGTGCAGCAAAATGGTCGGATCGGACTGGGCCGACGCCCCCGCGGCGGCGGCAAAGAAAGCGGCAAACAGACAGCGCATGCGACGCTCCTGTCTGCCTCATACGCTCGCTGAAGAGACGAGGTTCCGGCTATTCCGCGGCGCGGTGCGTCTTGCCGCTGCATCCGTCCAACACTTCACGCACCTTTTCGGCAAGCGCCGTCGGAGTGAACGGCTTTTGAAGAAACGCGACCTCTTTCTGGAGGATGCCGTTGTTCACCACCGCCCCGTCGGTATAGCCCGACATGTACAGCACCTTCAGCCCCGGGCGTCCCTTCATCAGGCGTGCGGCGAGGTCGCGGCCGTTGACCTTCGGCATCACCACGTCCGTGATCAGCAGCTGGATATCCCCGCGATAGATCTCGGCGATCTTCTGGGCATCCTCCGCCCCCGAGGCATCCAGCACCGAGTATCCGTGGCTGACCAGCGTTTCCTTCACCAGGCTACGGACCATTTCGTCGTCCTCGGCCACCAGAATGGTCTCGCTGCCCCTCAACGCCTTGACCCGCCGGCGCTCCGTCTCAACCGTCGCCGACCGATCCACTCGCGGCAGATAGACCTTGGCAGACGTGCCTTTTCCGGGTGAGCTGTAAATATCGACCGAGCCCCCGCTCTGGCGCACAATCCCGAACACGGTGGAAAGCCCTAGTCCCGTGCCCCGCCCGGGTCCCTTGGTCGTGAAAAATGGCTCGAAAGCGTGTGCTTTCGTACTGTCGTCCATCCCCGTGCCGGTATCGCTGACCGCGATCAGCACATAGCGGCCGGCCTTGGTGTCCACGTGAGCATGGACGTAGTTCTCGTCCAGATCGATGTTTGTGGTCTCGATCGTCAGCGTGCCGCCGTTCGGC
>Ga0335080_10004203_pt1 | contig 14667 bp, 6 predicted proteins | sample Lox_Sample_34_FD_206720 | JGI IMG/M metagenome (GOLD analysis project Ga0335080, IMG submission 206720) | Soil microbial communities from Loxahatchee National Wildlife Refuge, Florida, United States - Lox_Sample_3.4 | ecosystem: Environmental > Terrestrial > Soil > Wetlands | place: USA: Florida... | reverse complement strand
CGTCCATCCGGTCTCGCCGGGGCAGGTTGTGGTGAGCTACTACCAGGCGGGCAAGATCTGCGACTACATCAATGAGAAGTGGGGCTGGAACACTCTGCTCGCCATGCTGCACGATTTCGCGGGCGCCATGGAGACGGCCGACGTGATCCGCAAGGAGCTCAAGACCGAGCCCCCGGATTTCGACAAGCAGTTCATCGCTTACGTGGAAGCTCAGACTCAGACCGTGGTCACCAGCTACGACGACTGGAAGAAGGGGATGCGCACGCTCGTGGACAAGGTGGCCGCCAAGGAATGGGACTCGGTGATCGCCGACGCCCCCAGGCTGCGTGACCAGTACCCCGACTACGTCGAAGACCACAACGCCTATGAAGCGCTCGCCCAGGCGTACCTGGCGAAAGGAAACAAGCCGGCAGCGCTCGCGGAGCTCGAGCGCTACGAAAAGACCGGCGGGCGAAATCCCGACACTCTGAAATCCCTGGCGAAGCAGCTCGAAGAGGCCGGCCGCCCCAAAGACGCCGCCGCCGCCCTCGACCGCATCAACTACATCTATCCCATGGACGCCGCGGCGCACCGCTCGCTGGGCGCGCTTTGGCTGGTCCAGAACAACCCCAAGGGCGCCATTCGCGAGTTCCAGGCTGTGCTGGCGAAAAACCCTCTGGACCAGGCCCAGGCCCACTACGACCTGGCGCGCGCCTATCAGGCGAACCACCAGAACGCCCAGGCCAACGACGAGTGCCTCGCCTCTCTCGAAGCCGCCCCCGGCTTCCGCCCCGCGCAAAAGCTCCTGCTAGAATTGAGCAATTCCCCAGAGAAATGAGAAACGACCATCCATGTCAACCGTGAGCTCGCAGTTGGATTCGGAAGTATTGAGATCGCGCATCGGGCGCTTCCGCCAGGTGCAGGGCGAGATCGTGGAGCAGGTTCGCCGCGTGATCGTCGGCCAGGAGGAAGTGCTGGATCAGGTGATGATCGCCCTGTTCGTGGGTGGCCACTGTCTCATCACCGGCCTGCCCGGCACCGCCAAGACCCTGCTCGTGCGCACCATGGCGCAGACCCTCGGCCTCGTTTTCAAACGCATCCAGTTCACGCCCGACCTGATGCCCAGCGACATCACCGGCACCGATATCATTGAAGAGGACACCGCCACCGGCCGCCGCACCTGGACCTTCGTGCAGGGTCCGATCTTCGGCAACATCCTGCTCGCCGACGAGATCAACCGCACCCCGCCCAAGACCCAGAGCGCCCTGCTGGAAGCCATGCAGGAGCGCGCGTGCACCGTGCGCGGCAACATCTATCAACTCCCGGCGCCATTCTTCGTGCTGGCCACCCAAAACCCCATCGAGTTGGAAGGCACCTACCCGCTCCCCGAAGCGCAGCTCGACCGCTTCCTGTTCAACACCGTGCTCGACTACCTCTCGGCCGACGAAGAGCTGAAGGTAGTCGACCTGACCACGGTCACCACGATCCCGCAGGCCGATGCCGTGACCAACGCGCGCGAGATCCTGGATTTCCAGCAACTGGTCCGCATGGTACCGATCGGCGAGAGTGTCGCGCGCCACGCCATCGACCTGGTCCGCGTCACTCGCCAGAGTGACGAAACCGCGCCCGATTTCGTCAAAAAGTATGTCAACTACGGCGCCAGTGTCCGCGCCGCGCAATTCCTGGTGCTGGCCGCCAAGGCGCGCGCGTTGATGAAAGGCAGGTACCACGTGACGTACGAAGACGTTCGCGCCCTCTACATCCCCGTCCTGCGCCACCGCATTCTTCTGAACTTCCACGCCGAGAGCGATCGCCTGAAGCAGGACGACATCCTCAAACGGATCCTGGAGTGGATGGGGACTCCTCGGGAGTAGAGAGGGCGTAAGATTCACCGCAGAGACGCAGAGGCGCAGAGAAAGCGCTGAGTTCTTGAGACTGGAGATGCCTGCAAAGTCAAGACCTGAGACCGCAGAGGGGGCAGAGACCCGGGAGCAGGAGAATCCCGACTCTCTCTTGTCTCCTCCGCGTTTTGCTCAGCGTCTCAGCGACTCTGCGGTGAATAGGAGGCTACGCTGATGCTGCAAAGGTTCCTGGATCCCGCCACGCTCGCCTCCATCTCCTCGCTCGACCTCGTCGCGAAGACGGTAGTCGACGGCTTCGTGGCCGGCATGCACCGCTCCCCCGACTTCGGCTTCTCGCAGGAATTCGCCGAATACCGCGCCTACTCCGAGGGCGACGACCTCCGCCACGTCGATTGGAACGTCTTCGCGCGCACCGAGAAGTGCTTCCTCAAGCGCTACCGCGGCGAGACCAACACGCAGCTTCTCATGCTGCTCGATACCTCCGCCTCAATGGGCTTCAGCTCGCAGCCGGTCAACAAGCTGGAATACTCCAAGTTCGTCGCCGCCACGCTCTGCTACATGGCCAACCTCCAGCGCGACGCCGCCGGTCTCATCGTCTTCGACGAGGATGTCAAGAACTATGTCGCGCCCTCCACCCGCCAGGGCCAGTTGTGGCGTCTCCTCCACGCTATTGAGAAGGCCGAAGTCGGCACCCATACCGATTTTGCCAAGCCGTTCATCCACTTCCAGAACTTCCTGCACCGCCGCGGCCTCGTCGTGGTCATGTCGGATTTTTATGCCGATCCAGAGCTCATCATCCGCACCGTCGAGCCTCTCCGCTTCAAGGGCAACGAAGTCATCCTCTTTCACATACTCGACCCGCAGGAGATCAAGCCGAAATTCCGCGAACCGGTACTGCTCTACGATCTCGAGGACACCACCCAGTCGCTCGAAGTCTCGCCGGAATACGCGAAGCGCGAATATCGCGCCAGGATCGACGCGCATATCGAGGCTCTGAGCGGTAAGGCCAGGGGCGCGGGACTCGAATATTTCCTGATGGACACCGGCCGGCCACTCGATGAGGGGCTGCGCGAATATCTCCAGGTACGCAAGGGGCGCTTCTAACGATGGGTTTCTTCACGCCGTGGTTCCTCGCAGGCACGCTGGCAGTCGGGCTCCCGGTCTGGCTGCATCTGCTGCGCAAGCACAAGACCACGCCGCTGCCCTTCGGATCGCTCATGTTCTTCGAGAAGCGCACTCAGAGCTCCATCAAGCACCGCCGCCTGCGCTACCTCCTGCTCTTTGCCGCCCGCGCGCTGCTGGTCTTGCTCCTGGTGTTGGCGTTCGCGCATCCTTATATCCGGCGCCAGGTGCTGGCTTCCAAGCGCACCGGCGAAGTCACCGTGCTGGCCATCGACAATTCCATGAGCATGCGCGCCGGCAACCGTCTCGATCAGGCCAAGCAGGCCGCCAAGTCGGTGGTCGGCGGCCTCCGTACCGGTCAACGAGCGCAGGTGCTCGCCTTCGGTTCGCGCGTCCAGGTGATGAGCGAAGTCACCGACGATCACCAGTCCCTCAATGCGGGCATCGATGCCGTCGCTTCCTCCGACGCCCGCACTTCCTACGCAGAGCTCTCTCGTTCTCTCCGTTCCATCGCCACCTCGCTCAAGCTCCCGCTCGCGGTCGAGCTGTACTCGGACATGCAGCAGACGGGGTGGCCGGCGAACTTCAACGACCTGCGCCTGACCGGCGAGATCCAGCTCAATCCCCACGGCATCGAAGCCAAGGACATGCCGAACTTCACCGTCGAAAACGTGGTCGCGCCGCGCCGCGTTTACGACGCCAAGAAGACGCGCGTCCTGGCCACCGTTGCCGGCTTCTGCAACAAAAAGGCTACGCGCACGGTGTCGCTGCTGCTCAACGGCCGCCTGATCGAGTCCAAGCAGGTCGAGGTGCCCGAAGGCGGGCGCGCCTCCGCCGAGTTCCTCTCCATGGACGTCCCCTACGGCCGCAACAAGGGCGAGGTGCGCATCGATTCCGGCGACTCTCTCCCCGCCGACGACGTCTTTTATTTTTCCATCGAGCGCGCCGATCCGCGCCACGCCATGTTCGTTCAGGAAGCCGCCGGCAGCCGCGGCCTCCTCTATTTCCGCTCCGCCCTCGAAGCCAGCGGCCAGTCGGCGTTCGAAATCGACGCCGTCACCGTGGACCAGGTCGCCAACCTCAACCCCTCCAAGTACGCATTCGTCGTCCTCAACGACCTGATGACCCTGCCCGCGCAATTCGAAAACGCCCTGCGCGAGTACGTGCGCGGCGGCGGCAGCGTCTGGGTCTCGCTCGGCGTGAAGTCCGCCGGGCGCAGCAAGGTGCCGGTCACCGGACAGGCGATCGGCGGCGGACGCTACAGCGGCCGCGAGGGCGAGCGCTTCCAGGCGGCGGCCTGGCTCGATCCCTCGCACCCGTCCATTCTCAAGAACGACCGCTGGCAGGACGTCAAGTTCTACAACACCGTCCGCGTCACACCAGGCACTGCCCGCGTCGTGGCCAAGCTCAGCGATCAGGCGCCCCTGCTGGTGGACGAGCAGATCGGCGAGGGCCACGTCCTGGTGTTCGGTTCCACCTTCGACAATCTGGAAAACGACTTTCCGGTCCACGCTTCGTTCGTGCCCTTTGTGGAGCAGACCGCGCGATACCTCGGCCGTCTCGATGCCGGCCCTGCCAGCGTCCTGGTCGGCTCCTTCGCCGAGCTCCGCGATACCAAGGAGAAAGGCGCGGCCGTGGATGTCGTCGATCCCAAAGGCGATCGCGCACTTTCTCTGGACGAAGCCACCAAGGCCCAGAACATTCAGTTCACCGCGGCCGGCTTCTACGATATCCGCCGGCCGAACGGCCGGAACGAGCTCGTGGCGGTGAATGCCGACCGGCGCGAGAGCGACCTTGCCCCCGTTTCCCAGGAGAGCCTGTCTTTGTGGCAGAATACTGCCCAGGGCGCCTCGTCGGGTCCAGAGGGTGCTACCGGCGATCAGCAAAGGCCGGTCTCGTTGTGGTGGTACGTGATGCTGGCGGTGTTTTTACTCGCAGTGGCCGAGTCGCTGCTCGGAAACCAACATTTGTCTGTGGATAAAGAGGCAGTATGAAACCTTTGGATCGGTTGAGCGGGTATCTGGGCGCCGTGGAAAAGCGCCTTCGGCTGCTCGCGCTGACTCGCGGCATTGCGGTCACCGCGGGCCTGGCGCTGGCTCTCACGGTATTGGCGGTTCTGGTCATCAACCAGTTCTCCTTCTCCAATCCCAGCGTCATTGGCGCGCGGGTCTTCCTGTTCCTGGGGCTGGCCTTCGCCATCGCCGCCGCGCTGGTGATTCCGGTGATCCGCCTCAACCGCCGCCACGCGGCGCGCCGGGCCGAGGCGCGCCATCCGCAGTTCGAAGAACGCCTGCTCACGTTCACCGAACGCATGGAACAGACGCCGGCAGACCCATTCCTGGAGCTGCTTGCCTCGGATACGCTCGACGTGGCACAGCGCGCCGAGCCCAGGACCGTCGCCCGCGATTCCTTGATCTTCGGATTCAGCGGCGCGGCCGTACTCTCCGCGCTGGTGCTGGTCTGGCTCGCGACATCCGGCCCGGGCTTCCTGGGATATGGCACATCGCTCCTCTGGGCGGGATTGCCCAAGGGTGTCAGCAAACCGTACTACTCGATCCAGGTCACGCCCGGCAATAAGACGGTTCGCAAACGCTCGGACCAGGTAATCATGGCTCACTTGACGGGCTTCAGCGCTCCCAAGGTACGTTTCTTCGCGCGCTACGCCAGCGCGTCCCAATGGGAGCAGGCCGAGATGGCCGCCGAGCAGGGCGGTCCGGGGTACCAGTTTCTCATCGCCGGAGTGCCGGAGACGCTCGAATACTACGTCGAGGCCGGCGGCGTGAAGAGCGATACCTTCAAACTCCACGTCATCGATCTCCCCGGCGTGAAAAAAATTCGCGTCACCTACCACTTCCCCCCCTGGCTCGGTATGAAGGACGCCGTCGAAGATCCCGGCGGCGATCTGCGCGCGGTGGAAGGCACCAAGGCCGAAGTCGCCATCCAGACCGACCGGCCGCTCGCGAACGGCATCCTGATGCTCGACGACGGCTCGAAGCTCGATCTCAAGCCCGGTCCCGGCGGCCTGCTCACGGCCACCGTGCCCATCCAGAAGGACGGCGTGTATCATGTCGCCGCCTTAGAGGGCGGGGAAGACGTGCGCCTCAGCGAAGACTACTTCATCGAAGCGCAGAAGGACCGCCCGCCCGAGATCAAGATCACCCGTCCCGGCCGCGATTTCAAAGCCTCCCCTATCGAAGAGGTAACCGTGCAGGTCGAGGCCAAGGACGATTTCGGCCTCAAGAACGTCGACCTCCACTACTCGGTCAACGGCGGTCCCGAGAAGACCGTCTCCCTGCTGCAAGCCGCGGGCGCCAAGACCTCCAGCGGCAGCACGCTGCTCTCGCTGGAAGACTTCAAGGTCGAGCCCGGCGACGTGGTCAGCCTCTACGCCACCGCCAAGGATGCCCGCGTCTCCACCAATACCGACATCTACTTCATCGAGGCACAGCCTTTCGAGCGCAACTACACGCAGTCGCAGCAGGCGGGCGGCGGTGGAGGCGGCGGCGATGACGATGGCGATCAGCAGAACCAGATCTCGCAGCGCCAGAAGGAAATTATCGCGGCCACCTGGAACCAGATCAAGGGCGGCGGCGCCAAGGGCAGCGACGCCGAAAACGCGGCGTTCCTCTCCAACGTGCAATCCAAGCTGCGCGACCAGGCGAAGTCGCTCGGCGACCGCATGAAGGCCCGCCAGCTCACCGAAGCCGGCGATTCCTTCAAGAGCTTCGTCAAAGACATGGAACAGGCGGTCGAGGCCATGGGGCCGGCCGTCGACAAGTTGAAAGGCGCCAAGTGGCAGGACGCGCTCGCTCCCGAGCAGAAGGCGCTGCAATACCTGATGCGCGCCGAGGCCACCTTCCGCGATATCCAGGTGGCCTTCGGCAACCAGCGCCAGGGCGGCGGCGGTGGCGGCGGCGGAGCCGGCGGCGCGCGCGACCTGGAAGGGCTCTTCGATCTCGAGCTCGATACCGAAAAGAACCAGTACGAGAGCAACCGCGGGCAGCAATCCTCCGCCGGCTCGCGACAGCAGCAGATCGACGACGCCATGCAGAAGCTCGAGCAGCTTGCCCGCCGGCAGCAGGAGCTCGCCGACCAGGCGCGGCGTAATCCGCAGACCTCGCAACAGCGTTGGCAGCAGGAGATGCTGCGCCGCGAAGCCGAGCAGCTTCGCCAGCAGCTCGAACAGCTGACCCGCGACAACCAGAGCCAGCAGCTCAGCCGCAACGGACAGCAGGGGCAGCAGAGCCAGCAGGGGCAGAGCGGCCAGCAATCCAGCCAGCAGGGTGGGCAATCCGGGCAGCAGAGCCAGGGTCAGGCCGGCCGCAGCGCGCAGGCCCAGTCGAGCGGCCAGATGCAGAATGGCCAGCAGCAGAACGGCCAGCAGCAGAACAGCCAGCAGCAGCAGTCCGCGCAGCAGCGCGCCATGCAGCAGCAGATGAACGGCGGCGTCCGCGGCGCCGATCCTCGCCAGCTCCAGCAGATGCTCGATCACCTCAACCAGGCGCTCGAGGATATGCGCGGCGCGGCGTCTTCGCAGCAGGCCGGCACGCCGCAAAGCGAAGCCGCGGCCCGCCGCGCGGCCGAGCGTTTAAAAGAAGCCGAGCAGATGCTGCAGGGCATGCGCAGCAAGGAATCCAGCAATGAAGTGGACGGCCTCGTCCAGCAGGCCGAGGACCTCGCCCATCGCCAGCAGGCTTTCGAAGGCCAGATGCGCAAAACCTTCGGACCGCAGAGCGAGGGCGTCAACCAGCAGCAGGCCAGCCAGCTCGCCAATGAAAAAGAGGGCGAGATTCAGGACCTCAAGCGCCTCGAACAGGGCATGCAATCCGCCGTCAAGGACCTGCAGAGCTCGCAGCACAAGGCGGCAACCAAGCTCCGCGAAGCTCTCGGCGAAATGCAGCAGGCCGAGCTCCCACGCGACATGCAACGCAACGCCGATTGGATCCGGCGCGGAATCGGGCAATACGGCGTCATGTCCGAAGCCACCGTCACTCAGGGCCTGAACCAGCTCCGCGACCAGTTGAAGGAAGTCCAGCAGATGCTGGGCCAGGGGGGCAAAGACAGCAAGGACGCACAAGGCGACAAGCTCGCCGAGGCGACCCTCGGCCAGGTCGAGAGGCTGCGCCAGCAATTAGAGCAACTCGGCGCGCAGCGCGGCCAGCAGGGACAGCGCGGCCAGCAGGGTCAGCAAGGCGGCCAGCAGGGACAGCAGGGCAACCAGCAAGGTCAGTCCGGCCAACAGGGTCAACAGGGCGGTCAGCAAGGCCAACAGGGACAACAAGGCGGCGGACAACAAGGCGGAGGCCAGCAGGCCGGCGGCAACCAGCAGGGCGGCAATCAGCAAGGCGGCAACCAGCCCGGCCAGATGCAGGGCGGCCAACTCGGCCCGCAGCAGGGTGGCGGCGGCAACGCCACCTGGGGCTCCGGCGGTCCGCGCGACTATTATGGCGGCGGCAATCCCGCCGGCGGCCCCTGGTACGGCACTTGGGATCCGCGCAACGGCCCCGTGCGTCCCCAGGACTTCACCAACCAGTACAACCAGACGCTGCAATCGCTTCGTCAGCTCGAACAGTCCAGCCAGGGCGACCCCAACATGGTGCGCGATCTGCAGAACCTGATCCGCGACATGCAGCGCCTCAACCCGTACACTTACGCCAACGACCCGCTCCTCTCCGAGCGCATCCGGGCAACCTTGATGAGCGGCGTCGAGCAGGTGGAGATGGAGCTTCGCCGCAAGGTGGAGGAGTCCAACGGCACCGGCAGCGTGCGCAGTCCCGGCGGCGACAGAGTCCCGCAAGGCTGGGAAGGCTCCGTCGCCGAATACTTCCGCAAGCTGAGCAAGAGCAAACAGTGACCCAGCCTCAAGGCCTGTGACAGGCCAGGCTCCCGCTCAAAACTGCAACCGCAGCGCCAGTTGCCCGGTTCGCGGCAGGTACTGCGCGGCCGTCGCGAAGATCCTTCCCGCCGTCCCCGGCGCATCCACGGTGGCCGTGGGCTGGCCCAGGTTCGTGTGATTGAACAGGTTGAACACCTCGCCGCGAAGCTGGAACTTGATTCTCTCGTTCACGGGGACTTCCTTGAACAACGAGAAGTCCACTTGCGAGAATCGCGGGCCGCGCAGCGTGTTGCGCCCGATGTTTCCCCATGTGCCGCGCTGGGGGCGCTGCCAGGGGCCGCTCACCTGGCCGTTGGTGGTCAACAGCGTGGACGCGGTGGCAAACCAGCCGTATTGGCTGGGATTGGGAACGCTCCAATCGCCGACGATGGTCGGCCGGCACCAGCCGGCATCTTCGTCCGCACCGCAGTTCTGGTAGCTCGGCGTAAACGGCTGGCCGGTCATCCAGTTCACCACGCCGTTGGTCTGCCAGCCTCCGATCAACAGGTCGAGGGCCTTGGGCAGATCGTGGAGCGCGTGGCGGCCGCGGCCCACCGGCACTTCCCACAGCGCCAGCGCCGTGATCACGTGGTTGCGATTGGTGTTGTTGGGGCCGAAACCTTGCGCCCGCGTGTAGATGTACTGGGTGGTGTCGTAGTCGAGCGCGCGCGACCACGTGTAATGCCCGAGCACTTGAAGTCCCCTGGAGAATCGCTTCTCGATCTTGGTCTGCAGCGCGCTATAGCGGTTACTGGAGTCCGTCGCCGAGTAACGCACGGTCTGTGTCCAGCCGAAGGAACTGAAGTAGGGCCGCCGCTGGTTGGTCGAGAGGCCGGACAAATAGCCCACGAGTGTAGGTTCGTTGCTGTTGTAGTACCCGTTGTAAGCCGGGGGTTCGTGGGTGCCCTTGGATCCGACGAAGGCGACTTCGAGCGAGACCGTGGCGGTGAGTTGCCGCTGGATCGCAACATTCCAGTTATCGATGGTCGGAATCCTCTGCGACGGGGGAACGATGTCGGTGGTGTATCCGTTGGGCGCGATCGGCATGCCATTCGGCCCTTTGGGTTGGGCGGCCAGGATGGATGCCGGGCTGGGAACGGGCGGCGGACCCTGGGCCAGTGTGAACACGCTTTGATAAGAAAAAGCCGGATTGACGTTCTGGATCGCCAGCACGGGGAGATTTTGAGTGACGTTGTGTCCGAAGAGCGTGCCGAAAATCCCCTGATCGAAACCGCGGCCGTATCCGACCCGGATGACCGTCTTCTGGTCTAATTGGTACGCCACCCCCGCGCGCGGCGCGAACGCCTTCGGAGGAATGGACACGTTCAGGCTGTCGCTCACACCGCTGGCTCCGGCCACCAGGACTTCACCGGTCGTGGCGCTGATGTTGGCGCCCTTTCCCGGGCCTGCGACATACTCCGGACGATAGATTTCCCAGCGCAGTCCGAAATTCACGGTCAGCTTCGAGCTCACGCGCCAGGTATCCTGGCCATAAAAGAAGAAGCGGTTCTGCATTTCGCTGGCGTCATAGACGCTCTCGACGTTGCGCGCGAAACTGGCGACATTGCCGGTCATATAGGACGCGAAACCGCTGCCGCCGCCGTTCGGACCCTGGGTTTGCGCCGCGCCGAAATTCAACACGCCGGACGGATGGTTGTCGCTGGGGATCCGCAGATTGTAGGCGTGGCGCACGTCGGCGCCGAACTTGACGGTGTGCTTGCCCATCGTCCTGGTCCAGTTGTTGGCGAATTGATATTGATGCTGGCTCTCGAGCAGGGGGCAGTTGCAGTTGTTGGGGCCGAGTCCGAAACCGAACGACGTGCCTAGCCCGGAGAACGCCGGCATGCTGCCGGTGGTTGGCGTGCCGAGGTTGAGGCCCGGAATCCCGGCGTCCTTGGCGGGCGTGGTGTCCAGGCCCAGAGGATTCACGTTCACGTAGTAGCGGAAGTAGCCGAACCGGAAGTCGCTTACCAGCGTCGGGCTGACCACGTAGTCGAACCCGGCCGCGACGCTGCGATTCAGCGAATAGGACGTGCCGGCGAAGTTGCTCGCGTCGAATCCGGTTCCGCCGGCCAGGCCGAAGATCGCCGGCGCCGTCAGGTTGAACCGTTGCTGGCTGTAGCGGCCGAACGCGTGCACCTTCGCGGTGAGATAATCGTCGCCGCGCACGTTGAACGAGTCCTCCTGTAGCGAGAGGCTGCCCGCGCCCTGATAATTGGGCTGGTTGGGAGCCGCCGGCTTGTTGGGGAGGGGCAGAAGATTGATGAGGTTCACGGCCTGCGGCGAGAGCTGGTTCGCCGGGATACTATTGCCGGGGTACTGCGTGCGTGTCGCCGGAGTGGCGCCGCTCGATGGGTCGTAAATATTGACACCCAGATCGTTCAGGTTGCCTGCCCGTTCGTCCGCGGTAGGAACCCAGACCGTCTTGCTGCCGCCGGTGATGCGCCGCGTGCCCTGATAGTCGCCGAAGTAGAAGATCTTGTTCTTCCTGATCGGCCCGCCGATCGATGCGCCGAACTGGTTCCAGATGGTCACCGGAATCATGCGGCCGTTGGCGCCGTAGATGGGCTGCGCCTGCGCGAACGGGTCGCGGGCCTGCAGATGGTCGTTGCGCAGGAACTCGAACGCGCTGCCGTGCAGTTGGTTGGTGCCCGACTTCGTCTGGGAGCTGACCACCATGGCGCCGGCGTTGGAGAACTCGGCGTCGAACGCGCTGGTGGTGATCTTCGCCTCCGTCACCGATTCCAGCGTGGGATTGATCACCTGGTAAGCCAGCACCGAATCGTGATTATCCGTGCCGTCGAGCAGATGGGAGACGCCGGAGTACATGTGCCCGTTGACTTCCAGCCGGTACGACCCCATCGGATTCTCGGACTCCGTGGAGTTCAGGCTGCCGCTCTGCAGCAGGACTCCGGGCGTCAGCAGGCTGAGGTTCGAGAACCGCCGGTTCATCGACGGCAGTTCGTTCACAACCTTCTGGTCGTAAGTAACGGCTATGTCGCTGCGCTCGGTCTTGAGCAGCGGCGTTTCCCCGGTCACCTGGACCGTTTCCTTTACCTCGCCGACCTGAAGCTTGATGTCGATCCTCACCTCGGCGTCCACGGAAACGATCACGTTGGTATCGACAAACGTCCGGAAGCCGGGAGCTGACGCGCGCACCTCGTAGTGCCCCGCAATGAGGTGGCGCTGGCTGTAAGTGCCGGCTTCGTTGGTAGTGGTCGTGAACTCGACATCGCGGTCGATGTCGCGGATGGTGACTACCGCCCCGACGACGGTGGCGCCGCTGTTATCGGTTACCACGCCGACGACGTTGCCGTACACTGCCTGGGCCGGCAGGCGGGACGACATCGCAGACGCGAGAAGAAGGCAAGTGCACAGTGTCCCAACGTTCTTCATAGAACGCACCTCCAAGTTGCGGCTTGCTTACCCGGTTGAGGCAGATTCTATCACCACCCGAAAGCGATATGATGTTTCGGTTGAAACTTACTCGCAGGACAGCTCTCGGAACAGCGGTCACGCTCGCGGCTTCGGCCGGCGCACAGGCTTTGGCCGCGCAGGAAACCGGTAGTGCGGACGAGGGACAGCGGACCTTCCTGCGCCTTCTCAAGAGCAGCGACGAGACCGTGTTGTCGCCGGCGCAGGGGCGGGGCCTCGGACGCGGAGGCAACGTGGCCGCCATGGTGGCCGCGTACTGCTCCAGGGAGTCGGTCCATTACCGGTCGGAGCGCCTGATCCCTCTGATGGAGAACGCGTCGCGCGCGTTCGTCAATGCGCAGAATCCCGACGGGACCCTCGACGCGGGAAACCTGGCTTCGCCGCCGGATACCGGATTCGTCGTAGAGGGCCTGGCTGCTTCATTAGGCGTGCTTCGCACCGTTGACGATCCCCGGCTTCAACAAACCAAAGACACCCTCACGAAGTTCCTTTTGGCCGCCGGCGAGGCGCTGGTCACCGGCGGAATCCACACGCCCAACCATCGCTGGGTCGTCTGTAGTGCGCTCGCCCGCATCCATAAGTTGTTTCCGGCAGACAAATACGTGAACCGCATCGACGACTGGCTGGGCGAAGGCATCTATCAGGACGGCGACGGGCAGTTCGAGGAACGCAGCACGGGAATCTACTCGCGCGTCACCGACAACGCCTTCCTGACGGTTTCGCGCCTCCTCAATCGCCCGGCGCTGCTCGATCCGGTTCGCAGGAATCTGGAGATGAACCTCTATTACCTGCATCCGGACGGCGAGATGGAGACTGTCGCCTCCAGGCGCCAGGATCAGAACATGGCGGTATCCGCCGCCAATTACTATCTTCAGTACCGGTATCTTGCGATCCACGACAACAACCCCCGGTTCGCGGCGGTCACCAGGCTGATCCAGGAACGATCCAACGTGGGCTTCGTCGAGGGCGCGAATCCTCTGATCTACTTCCTGGACGAACCTCTGCTGAGGAAGCCGCTGCCGGAAGGCGGCGCGGTGCCGTCTGATTATGCCAAGGTATTCCCGAATAGCGGCGTGGCGCGCATCCGGCGGGGCGCGATCAGCGCCACGGTCTACGGCGGTTCGGATTGGCCGCTCGGCGTGGCTTCCGGCCTCGCCGCCAACCCGACCTTCTTCACCCTGCGTAAGGGAAGGGCGGTGCTGGAATCCGTGCGCATGGGCGGCCAGTTCTTCAGCGAAGGCGTGTTCCGCAGTGAAGGGCTCGCCCTGGACGGCCAACGATACACGTTACATCAGCGCTTCGACGCTCCCTACTACCAGCCCTTGCCCCGGAATCTGCGAAACCCGCGCGGCGACTATGCATTGACGCCGGCGCGCGACGTCCGCTTCTGGAGCAAGCTCGATTTTCCCCACCGCCAGATGAGTAACGTCCAGGTCCTCGACCAAAAGGTCACGATAGCGGAGAATCAAGGAACGTTCGAGCTGCGCTTCGAGATTACGGGACACAGTCGTGTTCCGTATGCGGTGGAGCTGGCTTTCCGGCCGGGCGGGGAGTTCACGGGATCGCTGGAGGAAGTCACCACTCGCGATAATGCGAAGGTCTACTTCCTGAAAGACGGCGTGGGCCGATACCGGGTGGGTGACGATGTGATCGAGTTCGGACCGGGGCAAGCCGAGCACCAGCAGATCAACCTCTCGGGCCCGTCGTACGCCGCTCACGGCGCCACGCTGCGAGCGCGCGGCACGTGCGTTTACCTCACCGGCTTCACGCCGTTCCAGAAGGTCGTCACGATCAAGCCGGTTTAGCCCGGCCTCCCGCCGGCGTTTCCAGCACCCCGCAATCCTCCGTTGAATTCGCCGGGCGTTGGATGTACGCTTTTCAGACGGTATCTGACGAGGAGGGCAAATGGGACAACAAACCGGATATTCGCGCCGCGGGTTTCTAGCCGCGGCGGGTAGTCTGCCGCTGGCGCCGCAACTGGGATTCTCGGCCGACGGAGAAGATCGTTTGCCGTCCGCCAGTAAGCGCGTGGAGAAGGCGTTTCGCGCGCCGGGAAAAGCCCCGAACGACCTGCAGGACGCCGCGGATGGTCTGTGGATCCTGGACCAGGTGGATCCCAACAAGGTCTTCAAAGTGCGCTACGCCGATGGCTCGGTGATCCACGAAATCCAGACCGAGTCCATTCACGGGAGCGGAATCACCTACGGAAACGGAGCTCTGTGGATCGCTTCGACGTGGGCTCTGAAAACTCTGAAAGTCGATCCAGCGACCGGGAGTACCCTGGCCACTTTCGACGAGCCCGGCGTGGGCATGCCGAAATTCGGCAAGCCCACCCGGCCATCGGGCGCGCACGGGCTCAAATGGGTGGATGGCAAAATCTGGATGGCGATGCCG
>Ga0335080_10004202_pt1 | contig 14669 bp, 14 predicted proteins | sample Lox_Sample_34_FD_206720 | JGI IMG/M metagenome (GOLD analysis project Ga0335080, IMG submission 206720) | Soil microbial communities from Loxahatchee National Wildlife Refuge, Florida, United States - Lox_Sample_3.4 | ecosystem: Environmental > Terrestrial > Soil > Wetlands | place: USA... | reverse complement strand
GTGCAGCGGCAGGACTTTCTTCATGAACTCGACATACTTCATGAGCCTGACGATGTAATCGGTGAACAGTTGGACGGTCGGCACCGTCCCGACACCGCCGGGATACAGCGTAGACGGGTGCACGTGGCGTCCTTCCATCAGGCAAAACATCTCGCGCGTCATCCGGCTCATCTGCAGCGCTTCCAGATAAAACGAGCCGGTGAAAGGATTCAGCGCAGTCATGATGTCCGCGATGGTCTTGAAGCCGTGGCTGTTCGAATGGGGGGCTGGCGTCGACTGCGCCTTCACCCATACCTTGGGATTGGTTTCCTTCACCATCTGCTCGCAGAAGTCGACACCGACGAGATTGTCCTGGAAGATGTTGTGGTCGAACATGTATTCGGCGGCCTCGCCAAGGTTGACGATCCATTCCGCGATGTGCGGCGGCCGCACGCCGAACGCCATGTTCTGCGCATAAGTGGCGCAGGTGGCGTGGTTGTCCCCACAAATACCGCAGATGCGGCTGGTGATGAAGTGCGCATCGCGGGGATCCTTGCCTTTCATGAAAATGCTATAGCCGCGAAAAATCGAAGACGTGCTGTGACACGTCGCCACCTTTTTCGCGTCAAAATCAATCTTGGTGAAGATGCCCAGGCTGCCGACGATGCGCGTGATCGGGTCCCAATTCATCTCCACCAGATTCTTCGATTTGCTGGGAACGTCTTTCGTCGGTGCAGTGATCGTGCTCATAGTGTCGCTCCTTTTATTGTTCTCGAGCTCTCAAGTTCCAAGCAAAACTTCATCCATTAGTACGATCTGGCGTGATAACCTGTGGTGAGTTCTGGCCGTGGATGCCGCCACTTCGGTTCTTTATTGACAGTGGCCTGCGTAATCCCACGCAGTGCGCGGATCGCTCGCCCATAGACGCCGATGCTGCCGGTGGAAACTCTAGCGCCAGGCGGCTCATCCATGAACGGCATGAACTTGTCGGGGAACCCGGGCATAGTGCAGCCAATACAGATTCCGCCGACGTTTGGACATCCGCCAATTCCGGCCATCCATCCCCGCTTGGGAACGTTGCAATTGACCACCGGGCCCCAGCATCCCAACTTCACGATGCATTTGGGAGAACCATAAACTTCGGCGAAATCGCCCTGCTCGTAGTAGCCGGCTCGATCGCAGCCATCGTGCACGGTATTGCCGAACAACCAGGTGGGGCGAAGTTGATCATCCAGAGGAATCATGGGAGCAAGGCCCGCGACTTGATAGAGAAGGTAGAGCACTGTCTCCATAAAGTTGTCAGGCTGCACCGGACATCCCGGAACATTCACGATGGGCAACCCGGCCTTCGAGCGCCAGTCCCAGCCAAGATAGTCAGCCAGGCCCATACAACCCGTCGGGTTCCCTTCCATCGCGTGGATGCCGCCGTAGGTGGCGCAAGTGCCAATGGCAACTACCGCCAGCGCTTGCGGCGCAAGCCGGTCGATCCACTCGTTGGTGGTGATTGGCTGCTTGGTATTGGGATCGGTGCCCATACCAGCCCAGTAGCCTTCCTTTTTGATCTTCTCATTCGGTATCGAGCCTTCAACTACGAGAACGAACGGCTCTAGCTTGCCTTCCCACGCCTGATAAAAAAACTTCATGAAGTCATCACCGACTTCCACCGCAAGCACGGGATTGTGGAGATGAACCTTCGGTAAGCCGGGAATAGCTCCCAGCAAGACATCTTCCACGCTGGGCTGGGTAGCTGCGGTAATGGAGACCGAGTCTCCGTCACAACCGAGGCCGGCCGTGATCCAGAGTATGTGTACCTCTTTAACGGCGGGCGCTTTCTGCGTGCTGCGACCGTACGGAACCGTAGCCGTTCCCATAGCTGGACGCTCCTTTCAAATCAAAATTGGCTGAGATCAAGATGACGGGATTTCGGGGGCGGATGGCTGGCCGGTGCATGTGTCTTCTCGAGCGCACACTACACTTTCAATCTCAATCTGGGAAACGTCGCGGCCAATTCGATTGCCGTAATCAGAATTCCAGATCGGACTGTAGAATCAACCTGTTGCGGAGTGGTTTCAAGGGGGACTGCCCTGTTTTATTTCGCCAAGGAAGTACGCCGGCAGCGGTCGGGGAATCCCTGATGAAGGCGATTTCCTTTGTCATTCTGACGATGAGCGCAGCGAAGAGGAGGAATTTGCTGTTGCCCGAGAGCTCTGTGTCACCTGCAAGAAAAGCAGATTCCTCGCGCAACTATGCCGTCTTCTTCTCGCTCACCGTCCACTCGATCGCGTGCTGCACCAGCTCGCGGGCGCTCCGCAGTGAAAGTTTCTCTTTGATGTGTGCCTGGTAAGACTCGACAGTCTTGACGCTCAAATGGAGTTCCTCCGCAATCTGCCGCGTGCTATGGCCTTCGCCGATCAAGCGGAAAACTTCCAGCTCACGGTCCGTGAGTTCTGCGACCGAGGATTGCGTGGAGAGACTGGTGCCGCGAACGTAGTGTTGCAGCATGGCGCTGCCCACGCGATCGCTGACGTAAATTTCGCCGCTCAGAATGCGCCGCAGAGCAGTGAGCACCTTGTCGGTGGCCTCCTGCTTCATGATGTAACCGTTCGCGCCCGCCCGCAGCGCCCGCTCAGCGTAAATCGACTCATCATGCATCGAAAGAATCAGCACCGGCATGACCGGATGTTTCGTTCTAATATTTTTCAGCAGCTCCAGCCCGTCAGGGCCATTCAGGGAGATGTCGACCACCATAATCTCCGGCCTGGCGTCAGGAATCGCCTGCAACGCCGATTGCATATCTTCAGCCTGGCCGCACACCGTCAAGTCGGGTTCCTGGTTGATCAGCAGCATCAATCCCTGCCGCACGATAGGATGGTCGTCAACCAGCAGCACTCTTCGTTTTGCGGCCGGATTATTTTGCGTCTGCCTCGTAATCATAGGTAGCCTGCGTTTCGTGACCTGAGTTGAGTGGAAATGTGCACGTCACCGCGGTTCCGCGGAGCTTGCCGTCTTGCACCTGCAGCGATCCGCCAATCATGCGGGCGCGGTAGTTCATGATTTGCAGACCCATGCCCAGGTGATTGGCCGGCAGCTTGGGAAGGCCGGACCCATCGTCTTCGATCACCAGCCTGCCACTGCCATCGCTGGCGGAAAGAGAAATTAGAATCTCGCTGGCATGCCCGTGGCGTATGGCGTTATTCACGGCTTCCTGCGCTATGCGATAGAGGTGAGTGGACATGCCCGAATCGTGAATCAGCACGGGTTCGTCACAGCGGAAGCGACAGGAAATTGCGAATAGATCTTCAACTTCGACGGCCCACCGTTTAAGCGCCGACATCAGTCCCTGAGATTCCGAGACCACAGGAAGAAGCCCATGCGCCAGTTCCCGCGTCTTATTGATGGCTTCGTTCACCAGCGTGACAATTCTGGCCGCATCAGCCGCCTCCGCCCAGCCCCTCTCGGCGAGTTTGCGCTGCTGCACTTTGCTCATGAAGGCGATGCCGGTCAGATGCTGGCCCAGGCCATCGTGCAGGTCCTGGCCAATGCGGCGCTGTTCGTCTGAACTGATTTTCAGGATAGCCTTTTCCAGACGCTTGCGCTCAGTAATATCAATTCCGGTGGCAATAATGTAAGCCGGGGTGGCATCGTCGCCCGGAAGCACTGTGCTAGACCACGCAATCAGCCGCTGGGCGCCGTCGCGGGTAACCCAGGAGGTTTCATACTCCTTGGCGCTGTGGTCCATGCGCAGCTGTTCGACGATGATCTTGAAACGTTCTGCTTCTTCCCGAACCACGCACAAATCCCAAAAGTATTTTCCCTGCACCTCGGCGAAAGAATAACCAGAAGTCTGCTCACAGGCACGGTTGAACCGGACGATTCGCCCTCCCGGGTCAAGAACCACAATCAGCGCACCTACGGTGTGAAGAATGGCGGAAACTACGTTTCTTTCCTCTTGCAGAGCCTCCTCAGTCCGCTTGAGTTCCGTAATGTCGAAACCCACGCCGTGAATAAACCAGGGGCGCCCGTCCTTACGCCGGATCATCTTGGCTTCGCAGTGAAACCAGACCGTGCGGCCGTCGCGGGCCAGTACGCGGTAGGCAGAACGGAGCGGCGTGCCGGAAAGAAACATTTGCGCCGCCTCTACGCTCCAGCGCTGCTTGTCATCGGGATGGATCTGCTGGTACCAGCGAATGGGATCCTCCAGCCATTCTTCCTGGGAGAACCCCAGCGTCTCCTGAATCTGCGGACTCACATACGCCTCCCCGATGCCGCGATCAAGGTGCGCCATGAAGACAACAGCGGGAATCTGTTCCACCAACGCCTGGTAGATAGCGTCGGTCTTCGGCAACCTCCCTTCCGCTTCATCTTCTTCAGGCAGACTGGGTGAGGCCGCCACCGGGTCGCAGCTTCCCAGGAAAACCGCCGCCAGATTCACCAGAAGGTCCTCCGCCTCCGCCGGCGTCAGAGCTTTCGAGACTTCTGAATCGACTGGCTCGAGCGCTTCCAGGCTCCACGAGGAGACCATATTTCAGACCTCAAAATTATTTCCGGCGACTACACGTCCGGCTTGGCGGTTTTCCGCCGCCAACTTGGTTCCTTGTTCAGCGACGACTGGGTAAATCTCCGCAAGGCGTGGATCGCACGCCCATACGTCATCACTGCATTCGATGACAAAAGAGAGCCCGGCGGCTGGTCCATGAAGGGCATGAACTTGTCCGGAAACCCCGGCATAGTGCAGCCGATGCAAATACCGCCGACGTTGGGGCAGCCACCGATCCCGCCCATCCATCCCCGCTTGCCGACGTTACACTGCACCACTGGGCCCCAACAGCCCAGCTTCACGATGCAGAGATGCGATCCGTACTCTTCAGCGAACTCGCCCTGCTCGTAGTATCCTCCACGATCGCAGCCCTCGTGAACGGTCGCACTGAAGAGCCACTTCGGACGCAGAGCCTCGTCCAACGGAATCATCGGCGCGCGTCCCGCCGCCATATAAAGAAGATAAAGCAGCGTCTCCATGAAATTGTCGGGCTGCACCGGGCACCCGGGCACGCACACAATCGGAATGTCTCCCCTAGACTTCCATTTCCATCCTAGATAGTCGGGAAGACCCATACAGCCCGTCGGGTTCCCTTCCATTGCGTGAATCCCGCCGTAAGTGGCGCAGGTTCCTGCCGCCACTACCGCCCAGGCGCGCGGCGCAAGCCGATCAATCCAGTCGCAGGTGGTAATCGGTTGACCGGTTTTCTGATCCGTACCTAAAGAGGCCCAATAGCCCTCTTCCTTATTGTTCTCGTTCGGAATTGATCCTTCCACCACCAGGATGAAAGGCTCCAGTTTGCCCTCGGCGGCAAGATGGAAACGCCGCAGAAAATCCTCACCGTTTTCCAGCGCGAGAAAGGGATTATGAAAATGCACCTTGGGGATCCAGGGCATGGCTCCGAGCACGATATCCTCGAGGCTCGGCTGGGTGGCCGCAGTCATAGCAATCGTATCCCCATCGCAGCCGAGGCCGGCCGTAATCCAGAGGATGTCGATTTCTGAGATCGGTTGCGGAGCACCAGAGTTGCCCTCACGAGTTGTAGCGTCAGCCACCGGATTCGCTCCGAAGGGCCCGTGACTACTCGCTTTCCGGCCCGTTCCCGGTGTGTATTCTACAGAATTCCCCGTCAGGCGATAGGCCAATTGCGGTCCCCGACCAGCCCGGATCCTTAACCGGCTGGTCCAGAGCCAATCACATCTGGCTGATCTTTAGATATCGCCAGGAGTCCTGTAGAGAGGTCAGCACCACATAACCAGTCAGAATCAGGCCTGCCGTTCCCAGCACATTTCGAATAGCTTTAAGCGCGTTCATCGTGAGTCCCCCTAAGGTAATCCGCGACTGGCTTTGATGCGGCTGGGACTTAAGAGGTAACCAATTCACGACAAACTTACGGTGGTCGAGTGGAAGCGCGGGAACAGCTGAGCATTACTCTCTGTCAGCGGCAGTTGCCGGGTGCGGGGTACCCGCCAAAGCGAGCGCGAATCCAACTGAGCTGATCGCTGACCGACGTTCCTACGACTCCGCTGGCGTCGAGCTGGGGATACTTATAGAAAAGCAAGCGATCTCCCTGCCCGCACATGCGCGTTACGGTCACGGTGGTCAGTTTCGACGGCACATCCGGGTCATCATCAGGACTGATCACCAGCAGCGGACCAAAGGCAGGCCTAAGCCCGAGAGTGTTCCGGTTAAAAAACTCCTTCACATAGCGCACGCTTTCCCATGCGGGCTTGAGCATCTCGGGTGCTGAAGCCATCGGCTCGGGGTTGAGATCACAGGCCTGGTGGATGCGCTGATAAAGCGGGAGGGCCTTCTCGGTTAAGACCTCCGTGACGGTGAAATCCGGGAAGACTGCTTTGATACCCTGTGCCAGAAATACCGGACCGCGGTAGCCCCGCCTTTGAGACTGGTGCTCGAAGAGATCTGGTGGGTCCGCTACGCCGCCGATGGCAACGGCACCCAGAAAGTTCGGATCGTGAAAAGTGCTCTCAGCCTCCGACACGCCGAGAGCCACAAGAGCTCCTTGGAAACTTCCGGCGGCAATCCATTTTGGACTGAGCTGGGGCACGGCGGCGCGCGCTGCCGGAATGGAGTAGATCACGTCAAGCGCGTTGGACTGCAGATCCAAGACGGCCGGGGGCGAGTTGCTACCCAATCCCGCGTAGTCGGAGGCCACAACGGCATAACCGAGGCCCGCGTACATCGCAAGCAGAGGCCCCGCGCTCAAGTTCTTCTGCAGCGAAGGAGCACACGTCCGTGCAGCGCCTGTGAAATCATGCGCCCAACCGACGATCGGCCACCCGCCCGCAGGTGGTTTTCCGCCGGGAACCAGCACCACGCCTGAACTCGCCACATCGTTTCCGATGGCGGAACGCGAATGGTAGAGAATGCGAATCGCTGATATCTCGTACGGCAGATCGTAGTCATCAAAGGCTTCGAAGCGGATGAGTTCACCAGCGTTGCCCCGCGGCAAACGACTAGGAGTGTCATAGAACTTGGTCAAGGCGAGGGTCCGCGCTGGGTGAGATCGCCCCAGAGAGGAAGGCGCCGGCACCTGGGCGAAGGCCACAGCACAAACCAACAGCAAGGCAGACCCGAGCGATGAGGTTGGGGGCTTCACTTCCTAAGCCGAAGCAGCCAGTAGCAAAGTAAGAGTCACAACGGTGTAAAGGCCAATATTGGTCCACATGTCAGGTTTCCGGTTACGTTACTTTCATGCTCAACATGACGAGTGGCTAACTCTAAGGCGAGATTGCCTTCGAGCTTGTCCCCATATTCTCGAAAGCGCCTGGAGGGTCGAATGAGCACTTCTTCAGGAATCCCCCCTGTGTCAGGTTTCCTTCGGTCAGGCGGCCAATATCTTCCATACTTGCTGCCGCCACCCCTCCGCGCTGATCCAGGAAAATCACGACAATGCCTTCGACGAAGAGCTTCGACGTATGTACGATTTCCTGATAGCGCTCGCGAAAAATTGCCTCGGCAAAGCGCAACTTCCTGCCTTCCGATCCGTTTATGAGTGAGCCCTCGGGGCGAACGAAGACGTAAAGGGCTTGTTTGTCTTTCAGCCGGGGCCATTCGCCGGAAAAAGGCGAAATCTCCTCCCGGATCACTGCGAAATCATCCCTGCCCGGCGAGGCTTTGCGGGTATCGGGCGCGTTCGCCGGACTGGACGCGACCAACTGCACCTCTGGACGCTTTACCCACCCGTCAGCTGAGCCATCGAGGGCGACTCGCAGCCAGATTCCCCGGTGTTCAAGAACCTGAAACTCATCGTCGGGGGCAGCCCGGAGAAGCAGTGAGGAGGGTTCGCCAGGCGCACTGACGATCGCGACCGGGTGATTCACGGAAGCGTATTCCAACGGGGCGGTCGTAGGCACGGCAGACTGCAAGCCTTGAACTTGTTCTTGAAGCTCTGCAACCTTTCGTTCTGCATCGAGCCGCTGTTGGTGCAGAGTCGCCAGTCGTGTGTTTAGCGCACCGGGGTCGGTAACGATTTTCGATTTGTTGTGGGTCAGGAACCCTTGCAGGCGATCCAGCAGGTCGCCTTCCAGACGCCCGTTCGACACCAAAGCGCGGTAGCCAGATTGCTGACCTTCCGGATCCTGGTACCAGGCGGAAATATTTGCTTTCAGGCGAACTAGCGTCCGCTCCGATGTTACCGGCAGCAAAGTTATTTTGTACTCGTAATAAGGACGCTCATAAGGAGGCAAAAGGGCTCCGTCAGTTCTGACGAACCCTTCGAGTTCAGGTAAGCGCGCGCCGGTGTAAGCACCCATTTGACGCAGAGCGGTCAGGACCACGGCGATGGGAAATGGATATTCGCGTTCCTGGGTGTCCGGCGGGCCTTCAGCGAGAGCCCCAAGCGCACACACCAGTGCCCATCCGACTAAAATGGTGATCCCGTGCCTCCAGCCCTTCACGGTGCTACCTCCAGCAGGGGGCGATAGACCCAACCTTCGGCGCGTGGCGAACGGATCCGGGACCAGGCCGGAGTTTGAAGCAGAATTGTCACGGCTTCGCCCGGGGCGAGGAGCTCTAAAGTCCGGCACTCCTTGTAGGGCGCAGCCTTTAGATCAGCGCCGCCAGTTCCGACATGCGCTGACCGTCCGGCTGGCACGTTCTTGACCTGTTCTTGCAGATGCGACGCCCGATCGTTTGCGGCATTCAGCAGCACCGTTTCCCGATCCACCGCCTCTTGCAGTAGCTCCATTTTCTCTTGCTGTTGATCCAGAGAAACCTTTTGACGTTCCTGGGCGACGCGATCCTCCGCATCCTTGATCCGGTCGGAGATGGCTTCGAACTCCTGGCTTTCAACCTGGCCGTTGGATGGCCGTGTGTTGTGATGGGAGTCCTGCTCGAAAACCGCATCGATGCGCAGACGGGTGACGGATGGACTCACCTCTTGCACCACGTAGCGCACTACCACTGTCCCGATGTCGCCGCTCGAATAGAAGTGTTCCGGGGCCAGCGTATTCAGACGGATCTTATATAAAACGTCGCCGCCTTCTGTCCAACGCGGGAAAGCGCTTGAGGTCAGCGCGGGCTGTGCGCCGTCGAGCTGGTTACTTCCCTTATATTCAAAGGTCCCGCGGATAACCCCGTCATTCACTGCGCCCCGGACAACATTGAGAACTTCATCGTAGGGCTGATTTACCTCCAGAGATAATCCTTGGCCATAATGCTGGTGCTGACCCGCATGCGCGGGAATTACCGACACTCCAAGGAGCACAAGCAGAACGATCGCAGTCCGGGACCGGGTGAGCGAGAACATCGGAGCTTCAAGGTTTAGAAACAACCAGAACTCCAAGAACGACCGGCAAATAGAATACAGAGGCATGCACTACCCGGCTTGCCAACGACTTTGAATTGCAAGCCGCCAGTCTTGTCGTCTGATACAGGAAGAATCCTCCAGCGACAAACATGACCAGCGAAGACAACGCCGCACCCGGGCCCGCCACACGCAAGCCGGTGACGAGTACCAGTATAACCGTGAACGCGAGGATCTCCGCCCTCGTGAATCGGCCATCGTGGTCAAATCCGGGCAACATCCGGAACCCCGCTCGCGAGTAGTCCTCCCGATACATCAGAGCAATAGCGAGAAAGTGGGGGAATTGCCACAGAAAAAGCACGGCGAAGAGAAACCAGGCGTTCCGATCAATCCGGCCAGACGCGCCCGCCCAGCCAATCAACGTCGGCATCGCACCGGGGATGGCGCCCAGGAGCGTACACAGAGGAGTTTTTCGTTTCAGCGGGGTGTAAACCAGCAGGTATGAGGCGAGCGTGGCCATGGCGAGGCCTGCGGCAAATCCATTGACCGCCACGGCCAGGTAAGCACCGCCGGTCAGGCTGAGCAAAAGCCCAAGCCCCAGAGCCTCTTTGCTGCTCAACCTTCCTGAAGGCAAAGGCCGCTGGGCGGTGCGGCGCATCTGCGCGTCGTAGCGCCGCTCCATCAGTTGATTGAGCGTGGCGGTACCACTGGCCACCAGCAGGGTTCCCAACAGGGTTCCGAGGAACCTGCCGGCACGGAAAGGCCCCGCAGAGCCAAGATAGAAACCCGCCGAAGTGGTCATGAGAATGAGGAGATTCACTTCCGGCTTGGTCAGGATGCAGTAGTCCCGAAGCCTGCATTGCAAACGGGAAAACCGGGTTGCGCCTGATATCCCTTGACTGCTCACCATGGTTCCTCGGCAGAATCGGAAGATGGCTGCTCGCTCTCTTGACGATCAAACCCGGCTTCCGAGTTGCTGTCCCGAAATTGATTGCGCTTGTGATGAACCAGGAAAATCATACCGATAGATCCGAGAGTGGGAGGAATAACCAGGATCAGAATTCCGCTGCGCAGCGCCTGAATCATGCGCGCTCCCGCCGAAGCGGCCTGGGTGTAACAGAGCGCGCAATTTTGTGAGAAAGCGGATGGCACGAACAGAAGCATCAGTGCAGCAAGCAGAGCAATGGCGAGGCAGGTCTGCCTTTGTTGCTTCATAACGGGTCCTTCCCGAGATAAGGAAAGCTCAATTTGCCCACGGCACACCGTGCGCCAGCCGGAAACTGTCCGTCCAGCCGTATTGCATGGCCAACAACACAAAAATCGTCGAGATAGCCACAAACCACAACAAACCACGGTTCTCCATCCACAAATGCATGAAGAACAGGATGGCCAATACAGCCTCGACAACCGCCAGGATCATCATGCGGGTGAACATCTGTGCGCCGTCGATGTTGGAATACGCCACCACAAACTGCAAGCCGGCGATTGCCAGCATGCAGAAGTACACAACGAAGTATTTACCCACGTGGGTTTTGTGCTCTTCGGCCATAGCCATGGCTTTTTTCCCAACCTTCCTCAATGCCCAAGGTTCAGCAGGTAGACGAGTGGCACGACAAACATCCAAACCAAATCCACAAAATGCCAATAGAGGCCGGTAATCTCCAGGTCGTCGGCGTTATAACGGCCGCCTTGATAACGAAGTCCGACCACGACCAGCGCGATTACCCCGCAGCTCACGTGCAGAAGGTGCAAGCCGGTGATGCTGAAAAACGCCGCGCCAAACAGCCCAGTGCCCCAGGGGTTCTTCAACAGCGTCATGCCCTCGCCGATCAAGCCAATCCATTCGCGGATGTGCAGCAGGGCGAATAAGAGGCCGCCCGCCGCGGTGATCATGACCCAGCGTACCGCCCTGGCTTTGTCGCCGGTCTTGGCAGCGTCGATTCCCAGCAGCATGGTCAGGCTGCTGGTAAGCAGAATGAATGTCATGATCGCCACATTCGTGATGCTGTGGAAGGGTCTTGGCCAATTCGGCGTGGCATTGCGGAGGAATCCGTAGGCGACAAGGCAAGCGGCAAAGGTCGCCGTGTCGGCAATGATGAACAACCACATCGCCATCTTTTTTGCCGGTACCGAGAACGCCGGCCTCTCAGTTAGGCCCGCGCTTGGTCCTCCCAGGGTCACGTCGGCGTGGCTCACAGTGCCTCCTAATCAACTGGTCTGGCTACAGCTTGATCCATAGCAGCACCAACAGGTAAACCCAAAGCGCATCCATGAAATGCCAGTAGCGGGAAGTCGCGTCCAGCGTGCTCTTCCTCAAAACCAACCGCTTCAGCCTGGAAATGACGCGAACCAGAGCGCCCAGACCGCCCAGAACGTGCAAGGCGTGCATCGCGGTCAGGACGTAGAAAAACGAACTATTGGGATTGGTCGCCAGATACAGCCCTTGCGAACGCAACTGCAGCCATGCTGCATACTGGCCCACAACAAAAAGCACACCCAGGGACAGCGTTAGGTACAACCAGCGTTCCGGGATCGAAATCGCGGTTCGTCCGCCGGCCATGAAGGTGCCCACGCGTCGGCGCGCCACTTCCAGGGTCACGCTGCTGGCCAGAAGCACCAAGGTGTTGAGGTAGAGGACTCGGGGGAGAGTGAGATGCCGCCAGTCCAGCGCTGCACCCTGGCGGACGATCAGTGCGCTGGTAAACGCCAGGAACGTCATCGTGATGGAGGCGAGCACCACCCAGATTCCGGTGGAGGCGGGAGGCGAAGAAGAGTCTCTTACCGCGCGCAGATGGCCATCGGAAGGAACAAGGTTACGGAAGCCGCCGCCATTTCCCGAGCCGTCCGCCGCTTGCGACGGTTGACGGCGCTCCCCGATTTTCGGCGGCTCGTGGACTGTAGTTGCCATAGGATCAGGAAACTCCTCAGATCATGGGTTTACGCTTCGTCGTGCGCATTCTGAATATGCTCGGGCGAGGTTTGCATCACGTAATCGCCGGCTGAGCCTTCCACGCCATACTGGTAAGGATCGTGATAAACCACAGGCAGCTTGTCGCCGAAATTGTTGTGCGGCGGCGGTGTGGTTGGCGTGCTCCACTCCAGCGAAGTTGCTTCCCAGGGATTATCCGGCGCGATCTTCCCCCAAAAACGGCTGTGGACGAGGTTGTACAAAAATATGAGTTGCGCTGCGCCGGTTAACAAAGCAGCGATGGTGATGAACTTGTGTACCGGGAGCAGTGGCTGCATGTAGTCGATCACAAACGCCTGGTAGCGGCGCACGTTTCCGGCAAGCCCGAGGTAATGGAATGGCATGAAAATGCAATAGGCGCCGACAAATGTAAGCCAGAAATGGATCTTCCCCAGGGTCTCGTTCATCATGCGGCCAAACATCTTGGGAAACCAGAAGAAGGTTCCAGCGAAGATCCCGAACATCGCGGCCACGCCCATCACCATGTGGAAGTGTCCTACCACGAAATAAGTCGCGTGCACCATGATGTCAATCGAGGGTTGCGCCAGGAGAAAGCCGCTCACGCCGCCGCTGATAAACATGGAGACAAAGCCCAGGGCGAACAGGGAGGCAGTGTTGATCCGCAACTTTGCCCCGTAAAGACTACCCAGCCAGATCAGAACGATAATCGCGGACGGAATGGTGATGATCAGGGTCGGGAAGGAGAATGCCAGCGAGGAAACCGGATTCATTCCGCTGACGAACATGTGATGCCCGTAAACCATATAGCTGAGGACGGCGAGCGCTCCCATGGAGTAGACCAGCACTCGGTGGCTCAGCATCGGCCGGCGCATGTTGGCGATCAAAACGTGAGAGACAATGCCCATGCCGGGTACGATCGCAATGTAGACCTCGGGATGCCCGAAGAACCAGAACAGGTGCTGCCACAAAAGCGTTGACCCGCCGGAGTGCGGCTGCAACTGATCGTTGAGAACCACATTCGAGGGCACAAAGAAGCTGGTTCCCGCCACATGATCGAGAATGAGCAGGATGCAGGCGGGCATGAGCACAGCAAATGCGGTCAAGCCCATCACCGAAGTGACGAACCATGCCCAGGCGCTGAGGGGAAGCCGCCACATGCTCATGCCGCGCGTCCGCATATCCAGAGTCGTTGTAATGAAGTTCAACGAGCCCAGTAATTGGCCAATGCAGAAAATGCCAATGGCGGCCGCCCAAAGAACCACGCCAGTGCCCTCGCCCGGACCAGCAGCTGATCCCACGGCGCTCAGTGGGGCATATTGAGTCCAGCCGCCCAGAGTTGGCCCGTCACCCACGAAGAAAGACGACATCAAAACAAGGAACCCAACAAACGTGACCCAGAACGACATCATGTTGAAATGTGGGAACGGCATGTCCTCCGCGCCCACCTGGATGGGCAGGAAGTAGTTGCCGAAGGCTGCGAACGGCGCAGTGGTAAGCACAAAAAAGACCATGATGGTGGCATGCATGGTCATCAACTGGAGGTAATACTCGGGCGTCATGACGTTGCCCGGGGCACCGTTGGCCGAAAGCAAGTGCAGGCCAGGAATTGCGTAGTTCGTCCACCCGAGATGAATACGCATCAGCCACGAAAGAATCATTCCGATCAGGACGGCGGCCAGGGCCAGTCCGTAATACTGCTTGCCGATCACCTTGTGGTCGAGGCTGAAGACATGTTTGCGGATAAAGCTCGTCGGTGGCGCGTGGTGTGCTGCCTGTGCGTGTCCTGACACATCCTGCATGAACTCACCTCGAACGGAGTGTCTTGCCCCGCCCTACAAATTGTTACCGGGGCTCCCTCATTGCAATGCCGCTTGCTTCTTCAGCCAGTTGTCAAAATCTTCCTGCGAATAGACCGACAGGTACGCCTTCATGTTGTAATGCCCCAGGCCGCAGAGCTGAGTGCAGACGATCTCATATCGGCCAATCTGGGTGGCCGTAAAGTGGATTGACAGATCCAACCCGGGGACAAAATCCTGCTGGACTCGCAAGGCGGGCACATAGAAGGAATGCCCGACGTCTTTCGCGTGCATGAGTAAATGGATTTCACGATTTACCGGAATCGCCATTTCCGCGGTCACGATATCGTCCTTCGAATCCTGGTCATTCGTCTGATCAAGACCGAAGAAGTTCTCGTTGGCCTCGCTGATTTTGTCCGGGTGAAGTGGACCAAATTTTCCATCGGGTCCGGGGTAGCGGAAGTAGAACGCGAATTGCCCCGCTTGCACCTGAACCGGGATGGAATCTGCGGCTGGAGCAGTGAAATACGCGTTCGCCCAGGCCTTGACTCCGAAAACCCCCAAAGCCAGAACTTCCGTTCCCACCAGAAGGAAAGCGGCCCAGACCATGGCTTTCGCGCCGCCCGGAAACGTTTTGATCTTTTCGCCTGGCCTTGGCTG
>Ga0335080_10004201_pt1 | contig 14672 bp, 12 predicted proteins | sample Lox_Sample_34_FD_206720 | JGI IMG/M metagenome (GOLD analysis project Ga0335080, IMG submission 206720) | Soil microbial communities from Loxahatchee National Wildlife Refuge, Florida, United States - Lox_Sample_3.4 | ecosystem: Environmental > Terrestrial > Soil > Wetlands | place: USA... | reverse complement strand
TTCAGGCGCGGATACTGGGAGGAATCCTGCAGGGCCACGGCGCCCGGACTCTGTACCCAGCCGGAGTTGTGCACGCCGGGAATCGGTGGACGCTGCGGGCCAAGTTTAGGAAACGGATCCCAGCAGGAATCGAACAGCACGAGCAGCGGGCGAATGTGATGCCTGGCCGCGATGGTGAGAAATGTGTCGAGGCGCTTTTTGAATCCGGCCGCGTCCTGCTGCCAGAGCAGGTCGTGGAGAAAGACGCGCATGGTGTTCATGCCCAGTCCCTCGGCCCAGCCGAGTTCCTTATCGATCTGCTGCGGGTCGAAGGTGTCGGCCTGCCACATCTCCAGTTCGTTAATGGCGTTTGCCGGAATGTAGTTGCTGCCCACTAGCCAGGGCTGCTGCTGGTACCAGGCGTTGGCCTTCTCTTCGGTCCAGCGTTGCGGCTGGCCTACGGCTGACTGCAGGCTGAGCAGCCCCAGCAGCAACAAGATAATTTTCGATCGCATCATGGCTTGGTTCTCTCCAGTTGTATGGGCTGCCCGCGAACCTCAGAAGGCACCCGAAAGAATGTACGCCCACACTTTCTGGCGCACAAGTTAGCAGCACGGAATTCTTAGCCGGGGATTTCCCGGAGCCACAGCGATGAAACAAGCGCCTTGAATTGTCTTTGGGTAGCCTGTCGTCCCCGCCAGCCGCGCCACGTCACACGTTGCCCGCGCTTCAATATAGACTGTCAACCATGCCGGCCAGCGTGCCTGCTCCCCACATGAAAGCAGTTGCCATCATTCCAGCGCGCCTGGCCTCCGCGCGAATGGAGCGTAAAGCGCTGCGCGAAATCATGGGGCTGCCGCTGGTTGTGCGCGTGTACCAGGCGGTTCGTTTGTCGCCGCTGCTCGAGGACGTGATTGTGGCCACCGATTCGGACGAAATCATGCAGGTGTGCGGAAAGCACGGCGTGAAAGCGTGCATAACGTCGTCGGCGCACCGCAGCGGCACCGAGCGCGTACATGAGGTGGTGGCTTCCATTTCCGCCGACGTCTTCGTGAATGTACAGGGAGATGAACCGACTGCGCGGCCCGAGCACATCGCAGCCCTTCTGGAGACCATGAAAGATCCGGCGGTGCAGGTGGGGACGTTGAAGACTCCGGCTGCGCCCGAGGACATCAACAATCCGGCGGCGGTCAAGGTTGTGACGGATTTGCATGGCCGGGCGCTCTATTTTTCGCGGGCCACGATTCCGTTTGACCGCGATGGCGCCGCACCCGGATATTTCAAGCATCTCGGGTTCTATGCTTACCGCAAACCGGCGCTGGACCGCTACGTGTCGCTTCCGGAATCCGGCCTGGAGCGGGCGGAACGGCTAGAACAATTGCGATTTCTGGAGAACGGTATCGCCATCCAGGTGGCGGAGACGCCTTACGATACGATCGGCGTGGATACGGAAGAAGATTTGCAGCGGGCGGAGAAGATGCTTGAGAGATAGAGAACTTTGGCGTGCCGGTTGCTGATCGATCAAAGACCTAAATCCTAAAGCGCCGAGGACGCCAAGAACTTCCGCCGAGGGCGCGGAGGCTACGAAGCTGCCTTCGCTTCCTGGTGGATCCTTGCCCACGCCTTTGCTGCCTCGACTCGCCGCGAAATTGCGGGATGGGAGTGGAACAGCCACTCCACCAGCTTCGAGGGAGTACGCTCGGCCAGGTTCTGCTCCGCCAGCTTGTTCATGGAGGAAATGAAGGGATCGATGCTGGCGATGGAACGAAAGGCGTAGCGGTCGGCCTGGCGTTCGTTGTGGCGTGAGAAGGCATTCATGGCGGGCATCAGCAGGAACGAAAGCAGGGTTATCACCAGGCCCAGGAGCGGCAGGTTGGCGAAGTCGGAGAGAGTTACGAAAAGGTGCAGGCGGTCCACGCTGTAGTGCAGCGCCCAGTTAGCCGCCCAGAACCCGATAAACGTCGTCACCGCCTGCAGGGCGATGCTCTTCGCTATATGGCGATGAACGTGGTGTCCGAGTTCGTGGGCGAGCACGGCTTCAATTTCGTCGGCCGAGTAATTGTCGAGCAAGGTGTCGGCAAGAATGATGCGGCGCGTGCTGCCCAGGCCGGTAAGTGCCGCGTTGGCTTTCTTGCTCTTCTCCGAGAGGTTCCACTTGTAAACGCCGCGCACGCGAGTGCCAGCGCGCTCGCTGAGGCGCACCAGGCGCGACTTGAGTTCTTCATCCGCCAGCGGCTCGAACTTGTAGAACACCGGAAACAAGATTACGGGCGCAAGTTGCGCCAGCAGCACGAAGAGAATAAGGAAGACCGCCCAGGCGATCAGCCACCATTGCTGGGGGAAGTCGCGGATGATCAGGTAGAGAAGATCCACGGCGATGGCCGCCAGCACGAAGCCGACGAGAAAGCCCTTGGTCTCGTCCCACAGCCAGGCGCGCGGCTTCTGGTTGGAGAGATTGTAACGATGCTCCAGGCGAAAGCCGTAGTAATCCAGCCCCAGTCCCAGCAGCTTGGATAGAAGCAACAGCGCCAGCACGTAGAAAGTCAACGCCAGAAAATAGACCTGAAATGCCGCCCGGTAAGCCAGATCGCGCAGCGAACTGTTCCAGCCTGTGGCCAGCAGGATGACCAGCAAGGCCAAGCCCAGAACAAAATCAGCGAAACCCAGCCAGCGGCGAAGTCGATTGTAGCGGCGCGCGTCGGGGGAATCGGCCGGCAAGGTGGCGGTGGCCATGCGATGATTATCTTCCCTTTGCCGGCCAACTGGCCAGTCACCGCAGGCCAAGCCGAGGGTCGCGCGGAAATAATGCCCTGGCATTTCTTGCGCTATCACCTTGGTAATACAGCTGCAAGTTACCTGTTTCGTCTCATGGCCGAGATAGAATTTATTGATTGGACAACAACCAACCACCCTGCAAGACTGTTTGCACACTCAGCCTGCCGCGAGGCAGCGGGTAGAACGAACTCCGAAGTTTTCTTCTCATCCTTGTCGTAGCGTTTGGCTTTTTCCTGACCTCGTAGTCACCCCATAAATCCGGCGTGGCGCTGCTGCATCCTGTCAGAGGCGCGCGCCCCAACCCACCTTGAAGGAGGTTAGGTATGAAGCTTATTGGGAAATTCTCGTTCGTGAAGGCGCTGTTCCTGGCGGTTGGAATGTTGGTGTTGTCGTCCGGCATGGCCAACGCTCAATCGCTGGTGGGCAAGTTCACACTGCCCACGGAGGCTCACTGGAAGAGCGTCGTTCTGCCTGCCGGGGAATACACCTTTACCGCGGAGGGATTCGGAGCGACGTCCATGCTGGTGGTTCGCAGCCTGGACAGCCGGCATTCGGTGATGTTGATGCCGGCCTCGATCGCGCAGACCGCAATCACCAATAACGACAGCCTGCAACTGACGCATCAAGGAGGAGAAGTGTTCGTTACTTCCTTTGAGATGGGATCGCTGGGGCAGGTGTTTTACTATCCGGCTCCGCCGGCCGCAGCCGAATTGGCCAGCGCGTCACAAGCGGCGTCACAGCCAACAATGGCGAAGAAGTAGCTCGCTAAGATGGCCACGGGGAGCGAGCGTAGTGGCAAACTCGCTCCCCGGCTTGAACACGCCTCGGAGACTCCGCGCCTAGCTCATTGCCCAAGAACCGCCGGCGGATGCCGGCGCTACCCCGGGTGGCCTGGACTAGCTGCTGCGGGAACTGTTCTTCACTTCTTCACTGAGCACGATCGCTTCCGCAACTTCCTTCATCGACTTCCGCTTTTGCCGTGCCTGCCGTTGCAGGGCAAGATATGCCTGCTCTTCATCGAGCCCAAGTTCACGCTGCAGAATGCCCTTCGCCCGTTCCACCAGCTTGCGGGTTTCCAGTTGCTGCGACAGGGACGAGTTCTCGGTTTCCAGGCGGGCCATTTCCATCTCAGCGCCCACCAGAAATCCGATGGTCGAAATCAGACGGATCTGGCGCTCGCTGTAGATATGTCGTTGGCGGTGCTGCAGATTGATGACGCCGACCACGCGCCCCCGGCAAAGCAACGGCACAGAGAGAAAGGCCTCATACTGATCCTCAGGAAGTTCATTAAAAAATTGAAAGCGCGGATCGCGGTAAGCATCGCGCGGAATGGCTACAGGCTCGCGATGCTCCGCCACCCATCCGGTAATGCCTTGGCCGACGCGAAGTTTCAGGCGATCCACGGCTTCCTCGTGCGGATTCTTGGAAGCGCGCAGAACTAACTCGTCATTTTCAAGAAGATATATAAAGCAGGAATCGCACTTTACCAGGCCGATAGCGAAATCAAGCACCTGGACGAGGACTTCATGAAGAGGATCGGCGGCCGCCATGCGGCTGCCGATTTCATGCAGAAAATCAACATGTGAATCTTCGAGCAAGGTTGTGGCACACATGGTCTACGCTACCGCGCGCAGCGGCAGGTGTCCAATTGCAACTTTTGATGAAGGCAATAAGGGGTTTCCATAGCAGATTTTGAATCTTCGTGGCAGTTTCGCGAATATTTCGCGGCGCTTCCAGAATGGCAGTAATTGGCGTGTTTTCTTTGCGTTCTTTGCGCCCTTTGCGGTTGGATTGCGCGGCGATGGCGTTAAATAACCGCAAAGATCGCGAAGGACGCAAAGGGAAAGGCGCGTTCTCTCATTAATTTTTCATCCATTGTTCATCCGGCAGTAACAAAGGCTACACGCGGCTGGACACCAGGTGGTGCTTCTGCAGCGCGGTTTGCGCCGCCCGCACCACGCGTCGCACGTCCGCTTCCGAGGTCTGCCAGCTGGATACGCTCACCCTCATTGCCCGGCGGCCGCGCCAAGTGGTGCCGCCGAAGAATGCCTCGCCGCCGGCCACGATCGCAGCGATCACTTCATCGGTCCGGCGATCGTGGTCGGTCTGGGATGCTTTCGGAGCCGGATCGAGAAAACGCACCAGTCCCTGATTGATGATCGGTTCGGCCACAACTTCCGCGCCCGGCAGGCCGCCGATCTGCATTACGAGCGAATGGGCATGGCGGCAGCACCGCTCGATCAACTCAGCTACGCCGCTGCGGCCAAGGTTGCGCAGTGCCGCATAGGTGGGAAACGCCCGCGCCCGCCGCGACCACTCCGGAGTCCAGTCGAGCTGGTTGCGGGCGCTGTTGTCATCCGGCGGAAGGTACGACGCGGTGTGCGACATGGCAGCGCGGTGGGCCTGCGTGTCCCGCACAAATGCATAGCCGCAGTCGTAGGGCACGTTGAGGAACTTGTGGCCATCGGTGGCCCATGAGTCGGCGGCGTCAGCACCCTTCAAGAGATGGCGGTAGCGTGGAGTCGCCGCCGCCCACAAGCCCATCGCGCCGTCGATGTGGACCCAGGCGCCGTGACGTTTGGCGACGGGAACCAGAGACTCAAACGAGTCGAAGGCGCCGGTATTTACATCGCCCGCCTGTAGCAGAACGATGGTGGGAGCCGCGGTGTTCTGCCCCAGCGCGCGTTCGAGTTCATCCACAGGAAGATGACCCTGGCGGTCAGACGGAAGATAAGTCACCCGTTCGAGGCCAAAGCCCAGCAGGCGAATTGCGCGTTCGAAGGTTTCGTGGCGCAGGTCGCTGGAGATGATGCGAACTTGCGGCGCGCCGAACAGGCCCTGCTTCTCAACATCCCAGCCATGTTTCGCCAGCACGGCGTGGCGGGCGGCGGCGAGGCAGGTGACGTGCGCCATCTGGCAGCCGGTGACCAGAGCGAAGCTGGCCTCCTGGGGCAGGTTGAGCAGTTCCTTCAGCCAGCTTCCCGCGACTTCCTCAACCACAGCAGCCGCGATTCCGCAGGCGGAGTGGCCCGCGTTCTGGTCCCAGGCGGAAGTCAGCCAATCGGCGGCGAGCGCGGAGGGTAGCGTGCCTCCGATGACCCAGCCGAAGAAGCGCCCGCCAGCGGAGCCCATGATCCCGCCTTCCACATCTCGCACCAGTTCGGCTACCACTTGCCCGGGCGCGATGCCTTGGTCGGCGAGCGGTTTGGCGAGCCGCCGGCGCAGGGTGTGCAAGTCCACGTCCGGAGCGACACGGCTTTGCTCCAGGCTTTCCAAATGAAGCAGCGCTTGTTCGAAGGCAGTTCGAAGAGGTTCGCGGAATGAAGAATCGGCCATTTGCTAGTTATACGGGCACGATGGCAGGACGATCAATCCGAGGCTTGCGGTGAAACCGAATGCGGCGGGAGGGAGAGGGATACGCGCTTTGAATTTCGGGGATCATGCGCTTCGGCGGTTTCATGGAGGGAGAATCGGGCTTCCCCGTGTGCCCCTTGCCCGGGCCCGAACCGGGCTCGGGTTCCACTGCAATCTGAATCGGCGCTGAGTCCAGTTCGCGGACTGTGTAAGCGCCATGGTCCTCGTTACAGCCGTTCACCTGGTGAGTCAGCAGGCGCTGATACCAGCGCGCGGTCAAGGTCGCGTGCTCATCGGCCTTGACCTCGCCGATGCAGTGGGAGATGCCGCAAGCCACGGTTCCTTTCAGTATGATGTCCACCCATCGTCCGGGCTCGACCGTGAAGTACGTTGCAGGGTTGCTGGGATGCGCGAACAGCGCGCCTTCCGTTTCAAGCGGCATTGCCGGGCCCGTTTTCCCGGTTGTGGCAAGGTGGAAGTCAACATCGGCGACTTCGTATTGCTCGCTGCCGTCGGCGGAGGGCGGCACCACCTGCTCGCCATCGGGCTGCCACGGTATGCGGACTGCCTTGGGGCTTGCATTCTTGAGGCGAAGGGTGGCGGTGAAAGCTTTGCCAACCTGTAGCTTGGCAGGTGAAACTTTGACGATGGTGAGTTCGATCTTGTCCGGCTTTTCCGCCGCTGCCGACGGGGTAGGAACTCCGTTCACCACGGCGCCGTTGGAAATCGTGTTCCGGGGAGCGGGGCAGGCATCCAGCGAAGGCGAGGGCACGTGGTCCTCCGGGGCGCGCCAGGACACGGTGAGGTCGCGGGACCCGCTCAACTGGGCGAGCGCGGGAGCGAAGGCAACTACTACCAGCAACATCGGGAACAACCTGGCGATAAGCCGCATGTAGAGATTGATTCCGTATTTAGCCGGACTGGTTGCTTGCAGGCACCGACACTTGGCCCGCATCAAGAAGCGCAGATAAGCCGCTTATTTCAAGTGCACGGCCGCTTCGGTCCGCCTTGGGCCGGTCGAGGACTTGCCGGCCCGCACCTTGGGCATTCCGTACTTCGGCTTGATCGCATGGCAACCGTCTTCGCAGTAAACCCCGCCCACAGCCGATTCAGGAGTGGGCATCGGCGAGTTCACGGCGATCTCCCGCTCCTGCTCGATTTCGCGCTCGACCCCGGCGATCAACTCCCGGTTCTGCTCCGGCGTAAGCCACTTCTTTGCGCTCACCAGATAATTTTCGAAGCGCGTGATGGGATCGCGTTTCCGCCAATATTCAAACATCGCCTTGGGGACGTAATCGGCGGCGTCGTGGATGGCGTGGCCTTTCATGCGCATCATTTTTGCTTCGATCAGCGTTGGGCCTTCGCCGCGGCGGGCACGCTCGCAGGCTTCGTGGGCGGCGTCGTACACCTGGCAGGCGTCGGTGCCGTCCACGATCACGCCGGGAATGCCGTAGCCGATGGCGCGTTCGGCGAGATCCTTCACCTTGTATTGCATTTCCGAGGGTGTCGAGTAGGCCCAGTGGTTGCTCTCAATGAACAGCACCAGGCCGAGGTTCTGCACCGCCGCGAGGTTGATGCCTTCATAGGTGACGCCCGTGGACTGCCCGCCGTCGCCGATGTAGGTCATGACTGCGATGTTGCGGCCCTGCAGCCGCGCGCCCAGCGCCACGCCGGCGAGCACAGGAATGAGATCGCCAAGCATGGAGATGGGGGAAACCATATTGCGCTCCACGATGTCGCCAAAATGCGAAGTACCGTCGCGGCCTTTGGTGGGTGAATCGGCCTTGGCCATGTACTGCATCATGGTGTCGCGGGCGCGAAAGCCGCGCACCAGCAGCGAGCCCTGGTTGCGGATCATGGGCGCGAACCAGTCGTCTTTATCGAGGGCATAGGCGGAGGCGCAGGAGCAGGCTTCCTGGCCGAGGCCGAAATAGACCCCGCCCACTACTTTCCCCTGTTTATAAAGGTTCTCCAGGGCCTGCTCCATTTTGCGGTTGAGCAGCATGAAGCGGTAAATCTCGAGGCATTGCTGCCGGCTAAGATATTTCGACTCGCGGATGGGCGGCACGGGAGCGTTGACATCCCCACTCAGCCCGTAACTGACGCCCTCGCCGCCGCGCACGCGACGCATGGTGAAGGTTGGCATCTCCAGGCGATAGTCGGGAATGGAGAAGGTGCGCTGCTGCGGAATGGAAGGCTTTTCCGGGCCCCGGTGGTTGGTCCCGCCGTGGTTGCCCGATCGCCGGGTGGAAGGGCCGGCCTTGCTCTTGTTCTTAGCCATGCAGTAAGAATGCCTTCCTCATGCTAATCCAGAAGTGTGCGCGAGGCTAGACGCGACCCCGAACCGTGTAGCGACGGGGCTTGCCCCGTCCCGGGCGAAGCGAGGCGACCGGTCATCGAGTTCATCCGAGGTATAAAAATACCGCCCGCAATTTGAAGCTTGCCGCAATAAACCCTAAACCGGAGCGCGCAAAGAACTGCCGCCGAGGTCGCCGAGGGTGGCTGAGCAAGCTGCTGAGATAGCGGTTACTTCGTCTTCTCCATCACCGCGACCCCGTACACCGGCAGCTCGACCGATTGCTTGGTGCCGCCCGCGAGCACATCCTGCATCGGCGAAGGCAGCGCGATGGTCTGTTCGGCTTTCGAGAGGTTTACCAGAATGTAAACTGTGCCGTGTTCGCCATAGCGCGGATCGACTTCCACACCGTCGGGGACCGGGCCGAGCGCGGGCTTGACGCCGCTAACCTCCGTCATCCACTTGGCGGCGTTTGCCATACCCGTGTCGTCGAGCCACGCCCCGATGTAGGTGATGCGCCCCTTGCCAACTTTGCGGGTGATGGCCGCGGGCTGGCCGTCGAGCCAGCCGTTGCTCTTGCCGTAGCGTTCCAGCACTTCGACGTCTTTGTCTTTCGCGCTCAGCAACTCAGCCCAAAGCTTGCTATGGCTAGGGCCGAACTTGCCTTCTACAGGAACTGGATTGACCAACGCGTAATACTGCTCTACCCGGCCTCCCAGCAGATCGACCAGCGGCCCGGGCTGGCGCTCGGTCTGCAAGCCGTTGTCGTCGTTCTTCATGCCGGTGCGCTGGCCCAGCACCAGGTGCCCGCCCTGGCGAACATATTCGATCAAATTCTTCGCGGCGTCATCCGAGAGAACATTCAGGCCGGGCGCAACCACGAGCTTGTACTGGCTGAGCGGGACGGTAGGCGGCACGATGTCAATCGACTGGCTGATGGCGCGCAGCGGCTTGTAGTAGCTGATGATCTCTTCCACCGGATCGTAGTTCTCGTTGTGCCGTTGCCAGTTGATGGCCCAGCGGCTGTCATAAGAATGAAGGATCGCCACCTCGGATTTCGGGGAAGTTCCCGCCAGCGCCGGACCAGCCTTGGCGAATTCGCGGCCAATCCGCTCAACTTCGGGATAGAGCGGCACCGGCGTGCCATCGGGCCCGACGATGGTGCCGTGGTATTCCTCCTGGCCGTTGAGGTCGCTGCGCCACTGCCAGTAGCTCACCGCGTCGGCGCCGTGGCCGATATCGTGCCACGCCATGGCTCGGACCTCTCCCTTATCCAGCGAATTGTTCACCGGCGCCCAGTTGACGAATCCCGGTTGAGTTTCCATCACCCAGAAATTCTTACGCAGGAAGCCCCGGGTGAGATCGTGGGCCGCGCCGTTCTTGGCGGGATCGAGTTGGCCTTCGCCTACGTAGTCGTCCCAGGAGGCGAGGTCGAGGTCCTGACTCACGGTGTAGTGATCGTAGCCGTCGAACCAGCCCATCATGTTGGTGGTGATGAACTGCCGCGGATCGGCGTTGGCGCGGATCACCTCGAGCTGATTTTTCTGGTAGCTGCGCCAGGTATCGCTGACGAAGCGTTTCCAGCTCAGCAGCAGGCCGGGGTTGCCGTCGCGCGTCTCGATGGGGACCTGGTTCCAGTCGAAATAAGTTTCGCTCCAGTAGGCGGTAGTCCAGCGGTCGTTCAGGTTGTCGAGGGTGCCGTAGCGGGCTTTCAGCCATTGCTGGAATTGCGCCTTGGTGTCGGGATCGAAGGAAACGTCGGCATACTCGTTGTCAATCTGCCAGCCGATGACCCAGGGGTTGTGGCCGAAGCGCTTGGCCATCTGCTCGGCGATCTTGCGGCACAGCTCGCGATACTTGGCATTGGCCCAGTTGAACTGCTGGCGGTTGCCGTGCTCGGCGTAGCGGCCGTCTTCTTCCATGCGCAGCGTTTCCGGATACTTCTGCGTCAGCCACGCCGGCGGCGCGGCCGTGGGCGTGCCAAGGACCGTGTAGATGTCGTGTTTGGCGGCGGCAGTGATCGCGCGGTCAAGCCAGTCGAGATCGTACTGGCCTTCGCTCGGCTCCATGCGACTCCACGCAAACTCGCCGACGCGCACCATGTGAATGCCGGCCTGCTGCATGAGAACGAGGTCGGCGTCCCAGCGCGACTCGGGCCATTGCTCCGGATACCAGGCCGTGCCCAGCAGGATGGGCGGCGGCGCGGGAGCGGAAGTTTGAGCTGCAGCGGCGGACGCTAAGAGAACGAGGGCGGAAAGAAGACGAAAGACGAACTGGTACGAAGATTGGCGCATTGAACTCCTCCTATATAAGGCGAGTTCAATGTACACCTTGAAATGGGCGCGAGTGCAAGGGGGCCGTGATAGTCAACGACTTATAGAGTTGTCATCCCGAGCGCAGCGAGGGATCTGGGTTCCTGCCTGCGCTGGCACTCATTCCGCCACGAGCAGAAACCCAGATCCCTCGCTTCGCTCGGGATGACAATGCCTAATGCAGGGTTCCGGCGGGCCGCTACCTTCGCGCCATGGGCGCTTTGGCGTCGGTGCCCGTAGGCATGGTGGCTACCTTCCCACTCGCCCCTTGAGCGGGGGCCTGTGGACCCGTCTGTGCCGCCGGCTGGGCTTGCGTGGGAATCAGTCCAAGCGCCTTGCGCACTTCCGTATCCAGCTTGGCCATGGTGTCTTTGTTGTCTTTGAGGAACTGGCGGGCGTTTTCGCGGCCCTGGCCGATGCGTTCGCCCTTGTAGCTGTACCAGGCGCCCGATTTCTCCACCAGATTGTTGTTCACCGCAAGGTCGAGCAGATCGCCTTCGCGGGAAATGCCCTCGCCGTAGAGGATATCGAACTCCGACTCGCGGAACGGCGCGGCCACTTTGTTCTTCACCACTTTCACCTTGGTGCGCGAGCCGATGACCACGTCGCCCTCTTTGATCGCGGCGATGCGGCGAATATCCACGCGCACCGACGAGTAGAATTTCAGGGCGCGGCCACCGGTGGTGGTCTCCGGGTTGCCGAACATTACGCCGATCTTCTCGCGAATCTGGTTGATGAAGATCAGGCAGGTGCGCGACTTGGAAACAGTTCCCGTCAGCTTACGCAGTGCCTGCGACATCAAGCGCGCCTGCAGGCCCATGTGGCTGTCGCCCATTTCGCCGTCGAGTTCGGCCTTGGGCACGAGCGCGGCCACCGAGTCCACCACCAGCACGTCAATCGCACCGGAACGAACCAGGGCTTCGGTGATTTCCAGCGCTTGCTCGCCGTAATCGGGCTGCGAAACCAGCAGATTGTCCACATCCACACCAAGTTTCTTGGCGTAGCCGGGATCGAGGGCGTGCTCGGCATCGACAAACGCAGCCATGCCTCCGGCCTTCTGCGCTTCAGCAATCACCTGCAAGGTGATGGTAGTCTTGCCGGAAGATTCCGGTCCGAAGACTTCAACTACGCGCCCGCGCGGAAAGCCGCCTACACCAAGGGCGGCGTCGAACGAAATCGCGCCGGTTGAGATCACGGCGATGGGCACGATGGCTTCTTTCGAGCCCAGGCGCATGATCGAGCCTTTGCCAAACTGCTTTTCGATCTGGGAAAGCGCCAGATCAATCGCTTTCATACGTTCGTCGGCCATATGACTGCAGCTCCTGGAAGATGAGTGTGAAATTTAGTGCGACTGCGGCGGATTATACACTTACGTCGTCAGCGAAGAAAAGGCGAATTTAGATATTTTTGTGGGAAAAGTTCCAAAACGGGAAACTGCGCACAGAAGTGCGATCCACAACTGAGAACTGAGAACTGAAATCTGGCAACTGGTTTTCGCCCAGAATCGAGTGCCGCTGACGTGGGCCGGCAGAAGGCTGGCTCTTTTTGCGCAAGGCCAATGATTTCATGGTGAAAACCACTTGCCGGTTCTCAGTTCCCGGTTCTCAGTTGAGTAGGCGGGTATGAGTCGCGCGGGCCTTTGGCTGCCTTGACTTCGGTAGTACAATTTCTGGCGTTGGCCTGCCCTGCTGCAGGCCCGTGACGCCCAACCAGCGCCACGATGTTTCCGAAACCAGGAGGTTTTCATGGAACATCGGGCCCCTAGCAGTTCCTCTGCATCTTCGGCAGTACAACCGGCACACGAGATTCGCCACGAAGGCCGTGCCACCTGGGTTTTAACCGCTTACGGCATTTCTGGTCTCGCCCTGTTCGGCGTGCTGGTGTATTACTTCTCGACCTACGTCACTCACTAAGGGGTGGGGGATCGCATAAGCCTGACTAGTGTCGACGGAGGCTTGCCAAAGGCCCCGGCGACTTTCGTGCGCATTTTCGGGAAATCGGAAGTGCCGGTCGGCGCCGTGCCGCTGCCTTGTAACGTGCTACAATTCCCGCTTATCAAGCTTTCCGGGTAGCAGAATTTCAGCGGATTTCCTCCGACTCCACACCAGGAACTGGACTAATCGCGTGGCCCACGACCCCAACGCCGCCACCGTTACGTATGCCGACGCGGGCGTCGACATCGAACGCGGCAACCGCACCAAGCGGCGAATCAAATATCTCGCGCACAAAACATTTACCAAGGGTGTGCTCAGCGAGATTGGCGGCTTTGGCGGGCTGTTTTCCATTGATAAAGAGAAGTTTGCCGACCCGGTGCTGGTCTCGAGCGTCGATGGCGTGGGCACGAAACTGAAAGTCGCCTTTGCCATGAACCTGCACTCCACGGTCGGGGCCGACCTGGTGAACCACTGCGTAAACGACATTGCCGTGCAGGGAGCTACCCCGCTGTTTTTCATGGACTACCTCGCCACCGGCATGCTGGTTCCGGAAGTGGCGGAGAAGGTGATTGAAGGCATCTCTACCGCCTGCAAACAGAATGGATGTGCGCTGATCGGCGGCGAGACCGCCGAGATGCCCGGATTCTATGCCGAAGGCGAGTACGACCTGGCGGGCTTTATCCTGGGGGTGGTGGACCGTAGCCGCATCATCACCGGTGAGGCGGTCGCGGTGGGCGACGTGGTTTTGGGACTGCCCTCGAACGGCTTGCACACCAATGGTTACTCGCTGGCCCGCAAGCTACTCTTCGAAGTGGGCCGCTACACGCCAGACACTTACGTAAACGAACTCAAGGGCAAAGTGGGCAATGAGTTGATGAAAACCCACAAAAGCTACTGGCCGGTACTCAAAAAGCTGCTGGCCGCCGATTGCGTTTCCGCCATGGCTCACATCACCGGCGGAGGGATCACGGAAAATCTGCCGCGCGTGCTGCCTCGGGGCGTGGCCGCGCTGATTGAGGTCGGTTCCTGGCCTGTGCCGCCGATTTTCGAGCACTTGCGCGACTTGGGCAATGTTCCTCCGGACGAGATGTTCCGCACTTTCAACATGGGTTTGGGAATGCTGGTGGTTATCTCTTCGGCGAAGTTCAAGAAAGTGCAGAGCGTGCTGGAGCGGGCTGGGGAGAAGGCCTACACCGTGGGGCGGATTGTGAAGGGCGACCGGAAGGTGATGTACACGTAATTATGGTTCGCGGCAGAGGCCACGGCAGAGGGATGTACTTCCCGTCAGGTTCCCGGGATCGCAAAGCATCGCTGCCGGCCCAAGAGCTTGTTGTCCGGTCCGCCTTCTTACCCTAGCCAAGCGGCAGTAGCCGCAGCCCTTCCACCGCCTGGAAATGCTTTCGATTGCGCGTGAGCAGCGGCAGATCGTTCGCGAGCGCAATACCCGCAATCAAACTATCGGCCATGCCGATTGCCGACCCGATCGATTCCAGTCTTTGACGCACTGCTGCAGCCAGCGCAGCCGACTCGCGATCCAAGGGAAGCGCCGGAATGCTGGCGACGAAGTCACGGGTCTTGTCGCCCCGCCTGCCTTCGCGAGCGCCACACAGAAGTTCGAAACAGGTGACGGCGCTGGTTTGCAAGGCGTCGGCCTCGATGTACTTCCGCACCTGGTTTTCTGCGGGCTGAACCCCGGTTAGGTAATCAATCAGCACGTCGGTGTCGGCGAGAATCAACGCCAGTGCTCCCGCAAAGACTCGGATATTCGCCGGAGTCTCCGCCCTTCCTCGACGGAGAGCGAACCCGCGAGAGCGAGAAGTTGTTTACGCCTTTGGGCGCGCAGCCGTTCGCCGTCCAGATATTCCTCGATGGCCTCAGCCAGAACGGAGGAGAACCCTTTTTCCCCCCGCCGCGCCGCCAGCGCCAGCAATGCGCTGCGGTGCTCGGCCTTCATTTCCACGGTAGTTCTCACGCCTTCATTGTAACATGCATGTGCATGCATCAAGGCTAGGACTACCGTAG
>Ga0335080_10004199_pt1 | contig 14675 bp, 15 predicted proteins | sample Lox_Sample_34_FD_206720 | JGI IMG/M metagenome (GOLD analysis project Ga0335080, IMG submission 206720) | Soil microbial communities from Loxahatchee National Wildlife Refuge, Florida, United States - Lox_Sample_3.4 | ecosystem: Environmental > Terrestrial > Soil > Wetlands | place: USA... | reverse complement strand
TTACGGACGTCAGCGGCAACATCACCAGCGTGAATCCGCAGATTACCTTCCGCGCGCTGCAGGTTTCAAACGACCCTGACTGGGAAATCGATGAATTGCGCGGCACAGTCGTATCCGTGAGCGCACCGGGTTCGTTCGTGCTGCAGCGTCCCGATGGCCGCCAGTTCACCATCGACGTGAACAGCCAGACCGACTTTGAAGGCGTGGCTTCGAGCATCAACAACCTGACAGTTGGCGCTGTTGTAGATATTTCCGGTGAGGCGCAGCCGGATGGCAGCATTTTGGCGGATTCCGTCGAGAGCTACATCGCGAGCCACGAGTTCGTCGAGGGCATTGTGCTGGTCACAAATCCAACCAGCGGGCCGGCGACTGGCCTGACGCTGCTGGTGCGCGATCAGATTCCGGTCGTGAACGGCATCTCGATCGGCAACACGGCGAGTGTCGCCATCAGCAACGGCACGGTGTTCGACATCTATCACCTCAACCTGCCGATCACACAGCTCCTGTTCAATGACTCGATGATGGTGCCTGGGCAGGCGGTGGTTGTGGGCGGCACGGTCGACAACACAACCAACCCGCCGACGCTCGATGCAAACCGCGTCGTGCTGCACCGCCAGGGCATCGACGGGCAGGCGGTCTCGGGCAGTATCAACGTGAACGCCGGAACCTTCCAGTTGCAGAACAATGGTTTCTGGGGATACGTGCTGAGCGCGCCGGTACCGGTTGTGACCACGAGCTTTACTCAGTACATCAACGTGAGCGGGCTGAGCGCGATCACGGCCAGCATGAACCTCCGCGTGACCGGATTGCTTCTGCGCGATGGCAGCGGCAATCCGGTGCTGGTGGCCGGACGCGTAGTGAATCTGCAGTAGCAGGCTGGATACTCTGTGCGCAGGCGGCGACATGCTGCCTGCGTTCTTTTATTTATGAAGATTATCGTTCTGCTTGGCTGATCTCGGCCTCCGCGGCGACGGGGCGGAAGGCAGCGAGCTTCGCCAGCAGCGTCGCGATGTCGGGCGCATCCAGGACTAGGGCGCGATTCTCCTCGCGTATGAATCCGTCAGATACAGCGTGCTCGATCAAAGCCAACAGCGGATCGTAATAGCCATCAATGTTCAGCAGCCCGCAAGGTTTATGGTGAATCCCGAGCTGCGTCCAGGTGACGGCCTCGAAGAATTCCTCGAAGGTACCGTAACCGCCGGGAAGCGCGATGAAGGCCGAGGCGAGATCGGCCATGAGCGTTTTACGCTCGTGCATGGAGCGGACTACGTGGAGCTTGCTTAACCCTGTGTGCGCAATCTCGCGCGCCACCAGCGCGTCCGGGATTACGCCAATGACTTCTCCACCAGCCGCGAGCGCAGCATCGGCCAGCACGCCCATCAAGCCGACTTTGCCTCCGCCAAAGACCACGCCAATCCCGCGGTCGGCGAGCGTGCGGCCGAGTTCGCGCGCCACCGCAGCATAGGCGGGGTTCTCTCCTGCGCTAGAGCCACAGAAGACGCAAATACGGCGCTGAGGCATATGTCTCAGCTTACCTCAGCTCAGTTCAAAGGCATGTTCATAATGGCGCATCCCATGTACATATATATATACTGTTAACAGGAGGAGTTATGGCAACGGCGGGGAAGCGATTGCACAAGCATTTCCAGTTGGATTCGCAAAAAATCAAGCGCGCCCAGCGCGCCTTGGGCACCCGAACAGAGACCGAAACCATCGAGCGCGCTCTTGAGCTGGCGATTGTGGAAGATCGCAGAAACCGACGAGCGCGTGAAGCCAACGCGCGGTTCTTGAAGAGCGGGATTCAGATAAAAGACGTCTACGGCAAATTGGAATGATTCAACCCGTGCTCTTCGATTCTTCGGTTTATGTTTCTGCTCTACGCCGCGGAACCCGTCCGGACCTCAGGTACCCTTTGGAACCGGTTTGGCTCAGTTCAGTGGTGCTCGAAGAGCTCTATGCCGGTGCAAGCGATCGAGATCGACCTAACGTAGAGCAGTTGGAAGCTGAGTTTGAAGAGAACCATCGGATTCTGGTGCCGAGTTTGCGTGACTGGACACAAACCGGCCGAGTTCTTGCCCGGCTAGCCGTGAAATACGGTTACGAACACATAGGCAAGGGTCGGCTGACGAACGACGCCCTGATTTCGCTAAGCGCGGGCCGACTCGGCGTTACTGTCATTACGCACAACGAGCGCGACTTTAAAAGGCTTGCCGAGTTTGTTTCCTTCCAATGGGACCTTAGCGCTCTCTGAATTCTGCGCCATAGGGCCTCTCTCGAAATTGTTCGCGCTCAGCCCGCACTCGCTTCCAGCGCCTGAACGATGTCGGCAAGAATGTCGTCCACGTGCTCGATGCCGATCGAGAGCCGTACCAGTCCGTCGCTGATGCCGAAGGCGCGGCGGCGCGCCGGCGGCACGTCGCGATGCGAGGCCGTGGCCGGGTGCAAAGCGCTGCTGAATACGTCGCCCAAGCTGGTAGAGCGCACGATCAGACGCAGCGCGTCCATAAATTTGAAAGCGCCTTCCTTCGTGTTGTTCGCCAATTCGATGGCGACCATCGCTCCGGCATAGCCCGGACGCAGAGTGCGCTCGATCTTTTTCTTCGCGTCGCCGGACGCCAAGCCCGGGTAATGCACGCGCGCCACCCGCCGGTCCGCCGAGAGTTTTTCCGCAATGGTGCGGGCATTCGAGCACTGGCGCTCGACGCGCAGCGCCAGCGTCTTCAGCCCGCGCAGAATTTCGTGCGCGTCGTACGGACTCATAATCCCGCCGGCCAGCTTCATCACGCTGCGCAGCAGGTTGTGCTGCACCTCTTCGCGCGCGATCGCGATTCCGCCCATTACGTCGCCGTGCCCGCCCATATATTTGGTGGCGCTGTGCACCACCATGTCCGCGCCGAGATCGAGCGGGCGGCACAGATAAGGCGAGGCGAAGGTGTTATCTACGATCAGGCGCGCGCCAACGGAGTGGGCGATCTCGACGCAACACGCCAAGTCGCACACCTTCAACAACGGATTCGAGATGGTCTCGGCGATCATGATGCGGGGCTTGACCTCGCGCGCTTTCTGCGCCAGCGCGTCCAGATCGGAATAGTCGACCATCACGGTTTCGACGCTGAAGTTGGTGAGGACGGTATTGAGCAAGCCGATGGTGGCGCCATAGAGGTCCTGCGACGCCAGCACCCTCGCGCCGGCGCCGATGTCGCAGGCGAGCAGCGCGGCATGCAGCGCGGCCATGCCCGAGCCAAAAGCGCTGGCGGCAAATCCGCCTTCGAGCGCATGGACCGCGTTCTCCAGAGCGGCCAAAGTTGGATTCGCGTAACGGCTATAGACGTAGCCGGGGACTTCGTTGCCAAAGACCTTATCGATCTCCGCCATCGAACTGTAGGTGTAGGTGACCGACGAATAGATAGGCGTGGCGACCGGAATTGCGGTTGGGACCTTGCGCTCACCTGCGTGGACCAACCGGGTTGCGATATCGAGTTTGCGGTCCATGTGTGGCCTCCCCTCAGCGCCGGCGGGCGAGAAATTTGGATTTCCGAGCGTCCAGCCTATCGGCCACGTTGCGGTGGGTCAAGCAGCAGTCAGTCTGAGCAAAAAAATCCCCGAAGCGCCACGATGCACCTTCGGGGGATCGATCGACACTCGTGACCGGGCCTCTTAGCGGCGGTCGCTATCGCCCTGGTTGTAGCCTTGCTCGTACCCGCTGCGGTAGGCCTCGCGATACATAGTCTGGTATTGATCTTTGTCGCCAAGCTGCGCGCGGTAGCCGTGCTCGGCTTTGCGGTAGTTCTCGGCCTCCTCGGGGTGAGATGCGTGTCCAGCGCGGCGGTCAGCCATGCCTGCGTTCATTCCATCCTGAAACCCCGTTTGGCGGGCCGGATCAGGATTCATGCCATCGCGGTCGTGCGCGCGATCGCTTTGCTGCGCGGAGTTGTCGTGATCTCGCTCCCCGGTGCCGTTGCGATCTTCATCGCCGCGATTCACGCCCTGGCGGTCGTGATCCTGTTTCTGTATCTGGTCCTGATCTTTGTCCGGGGCCTGTGCCCGAACGACTATGCCGCAGCCGCAAATGGCCACGGCCAGCACGCCGTAGCGCAAGAAGTTCTCCCACTCCAAACGCATGTCAACCTCCGATTCCCGTCTACGTCTCACACAAGGATGCTTGGGAGTCAGCGGATGTTGGCAGCTTTGCGTTTACAAAAATTTACCTGGCAAGAGCGCAACACCGCTGCCAGCCCATGCGTTAATGCAGTAAGCGGCGCGTCCGAGATCCCGGGGCACTGCGGGCAAAGACACTCCAGGGATTAGCCGGGCGCGTCGTGTTCCCTACAGGAGAGGAAAGTTCAATGAAGAAGAATGTGGTACGACTTTTGATCGCCGCCTTGGCTCTGGCAATGTTGAGCCTGCCGGCGCTGGCGCAGGAAAGCTCAGCTGCTCCGTCGGCCGAAGGGCAGGGCAAGCACCATGGCATGCCCAGCATCGACGAGCGCGTAGCTCACATGACCAAGGTGCTCGGCTTGAGCGAAGATCAGCAGACCAAGGTGAAGTCCATCCTGACCGATCAGCGCGACCAGATGATGTCGCTGCGGCAAGAAAATTCGACCGCGCCGCAGGACCGCCGGGCGAAGTTCCAGGAGATCCACCAGAGCACGCAGCAGAAAATTCGCGACGTGCTCACCGACGATCAGAAGACCAAGTTCGACCAGATGCAGGAGCGCCACAAAGAGCACATGATGAACAAGGGCGCTGGCCAGAGCACTACCGGGTCTTCCGAAAAGCAGTAGTCTGGCGTAAGAATGTAGTTTGTGGAACGTCTCTGCTTCCCGTCTTGGTGTAGAGACGCAGGGTTACTGCGTCTCTACTTGCACTTTCCCGTGACATCTGAAGGATTGGCGGCGATCAGCCTGATCGCACTGCTTGCTACGGCGGCCTTCGCTGTCGAGCCGGCGCGCTACAGCCCGAACGCCGGCCCGTACAAAGTGCGGACCGCGGACCTGCTTGTTCTGCACGACTCCGCGCGGCAGAAGGACGTAAAGATAAAGATCTATTATCCGGACGCCGCTGGGCCATTTCCGGTCATCATCTTTTCTCACGGCGCATTCGGGTCGCGCGAGACCTATTGGGCGCTGGGAGAATATTGGGCGAGCTACGGTTACATCAGCGTTCACCCGTCGCACGACGATTCACGCCAGGACAGCGGCTACCGCGGCGGGCTGATGCGCGTGCTCAACGATTCGCACCTGTGGGAGAGCCGGCCACGCGACATTTCGTTCGTGATCGACTCGCTGGGCGAGATCGTGAAGCTGGCCCCCGAGTTGCGCGGGAAGCTTGACCGCGGCCGCATCGGAGTCGGCGGACATTCCTACGGCGCCTATACGGCGCAGGCCATCGGCGGCGCGACCGTCACCATGCCGGGCGAGAGCAAGCCGCGCAGCTTCGCCGATGCGCGCGTGAAGGCGGTGGTTATCATGTCGCCGCAGGGTGAGGGCGAGATGGGCCTGAGCTCGCACTCATGGGAGAATATGCGCCTGCCCACACTGCTCATGTATGGATCGCTTGATTTCGGCAGCCAGCGGCGCACGCCCACGTGGCGTAGCCAGCCGTTCTATAAAGGCCCGCCAGGCGATAAATACGATGTCGAGCTCAAGGGCGCTACGCACATGACCTTTGTGGGGCCGTTTCGCAAGCCCGGCCACGAGTCCATGCTCTTCCAATGCGCCAAGCTGGAGTCGGTGGCCTTCTGGGATGCCTATCTGAAGGGCGATGCAGCGGCGAAGGCGTATCTTGCATCCGATGCGCTCGCGCAGTTCAGCGCCGGCGCCGCACGTGTGGATCGGAAGTGAGCGACGCCCTCAGCCGGCGAGACTGGTGGCTGCTCGGCGGGCTGACCTGCGCGGCATTGGCTCTGCATTTTGCCTTCTACAAAGGATATGGCTTCTTTCGCGATGAGCTGTATTTCATCGCTTGCAGCCATCATCTCGACTGGGGATATGTAGATCATCCGCCGGGCGTGGCGGTCGTGGCCTGGGCCTCGCGGCACTTGCTCGGCAACAGCCTGCTTGCATTGCGCTGTGTGCCGGTGCTCTTCGCGGGAGCGCAGGTGCTTTTCACCTGCCTGACGGCGCGCGCGCTCGGCGGGCGGCGTTATGCGGCGCTGCTGGCCGGTGTTTGCGTAATCGCCGCGCCGCAATATTTTGGCTCCTGTCTCAATACTGATATGTTCATGGCCCTGGGCTGGTCGGCGTGCGCCTATCTCGCCGCGCGCATTCTGGCCGACGAAAATCCCCGCCTGTGGTTGTGGTTTGGCGCCGTGGCCGGACTGGCGCTCGAAGGCAAGCACGCCATGCTGTTTTTTCTGTTCGCGTTCGTGGTTGGCTTGCTGCTCTCGCCGCAGAGCAAATTGCTCTTTTCGCCATGGCCGTACGCAGCCGCTGCGGTTTCGTTTGTAATCGCTCTTCCCAACATCGTCTGGGAATATCGGCATCACTGGGCGACGCTCGAACTGTTGCGCAACGTTGCTCACAGCGACAAGAACTTGCGCGTCGGCCCGTGGGCCTATCTGGTTTCGAACATTCACTCGCTTTCGGATCTTTCACTGCCGATCTGGCTGGGCGGGATTCTCTGGTGCCTGTTTGCAAAATCGGGCCGTTTTCGCGCGCTCGGGATAACCTGGATTGTCGCCTTTATCCTTTTTATCGTGCTGAAGGGAAAAGCTTATTACCTCACGCCGGTTTATGCCCCGTTGTTCGCCGCGGGCGCCGTTGCTGTCGAAACGCTGCTCGAGCGTCTCGCAGCTTGTCGCGCGTGGCTGAAGCCCGCGCTCGGCGGCGCAGTCGCTGTGCTGATTCTGGCCTACGGAATGATCGGCTGGCCTTTCGCCACGCCCATGATGTCGCCGGAAAAGTTCATCGCCTACGAGCACAAACTGGGAGTGCAGCCGGAGAAGACGGAGACTGTCAGCCTCAATGAGCTGCCACAACAATACGCCGATATGTTCGGTTGGCCGGAGATGGCCGCAGCCGTGGCCCGCGCCTATCACGCACTGCCTGCCGAGGATCAGGCGCGCTGTGGAATCTACGGACAGAATTACGGGGACGCTGCCGCCATAGATTTCTTCGGTCCGCAGTATGGCCTGCCGCACGCCATCAGCGGGCACCAGAGCTACTGGCTATGGGGACCGGCGCCGTACTCTGGCGAATGCCTGATCGTGATCACCAACAATCGCCATGCGTGGGAGCAGCTCTATGGAAGTGTTGTACAGCTTGGCGAGACCGACCACCCCTATGCCATCCCGCATGAAAATCACAAGCCGATTCTGCTGGTGCGCAATCCGAAATTCGGTACCCTGCAGCAGATTTGGCCGGAATTCAAGCACTGGATTTGAGTGGTTTGCAGCGCTGCTGCAGATTGTACCAATGCCAGCTTGACATTACCGCTGGCAGGTTTAGCATAGAAGTACCTCCGATCCGATTCAGGATCGAATGGGCTGGAGGCCAAGGAAAGGTCACCGCTTCTTGGCAGCCGGCCCATTTGTTTTGGGCCAGCAGTCAATGCCCATTTAGTCTCCCACGAAGGACTGTACTTTTCGCAGCACTGAGGCGGGAACCTGAGCGTCCAGCTCTACGAACCCATCGCGGTAGGCGCGAGAAAAAATCCGTGCCTGCCCCTCCAGCATTGCCAGCGCTTTGCCTTCGCGCTGCGGCACGCGCAGTTTGACGCGGCTCAGCGCATCTTCCTGCAGCATCGCGTCAATCCGGTCGAGCAGGGTGGAAATGCCGATCCCTTTTGCCGCCGAAACGTGCACCGTGTTGCCATCGTCTTGCAGCGCGTCGCGGCGTGCGGCGGGCAACAGGTCGGTCTTGTTCCTCACGTGCAGCCGCGGCCTGTTCTGCGCCTCCAGCTCGCGCAACACCTTCTCGACCTGCGCGTTCTGCTCCGCTGCAATCGGGCTGGTTACGTCGGAAACTTCGAGCAGCAACGCCGCACGCTGCACCTCTTCCAGCGTTGCGCGAAAAGCGGTGACGAGGGTGTGCGGCAGGTTGCGGATGAATCCCACGGTGTCGGAGAGCAGGATTTTGCGCCGCGAAGGCAACTGCAGCGAACGGATCGTGGGATCGAGCGTCGCGAAGAGGCGCGGTGATTCCAGAACGCTGGCGCGAGTGAGCGCGTTAAAGAGCGTCGATTTGCCGGTATTGGTATAGCCCACGAGAGCCACGGTTGCTATGGGCACGGATTCGCGGCGCTGGCGCTGCTGAGTCCGTGTGCGGCGCACGTTTTCTACCTGCTGCTGGATGTAACGGATGCGCCGGGCAATCTTGCGGCGATCGGTCTCGAGCTGCGTTTCACCCGGTCCGCGTGTGCCGATGGGTCCGCGCCCGCCGCCGGCGGTGCCGGCAATCTGTGACATCTCAATGCCTCGTCCGGCAAGGCGTGGCAGCAGATACTCCAGTTGCGCCAATTCCACTTGCAACTGTCCTTCGCGGGTGCGGGCGTGACGCGCAAAGATGTCGAGAATGAGCTGCGTGCGGTCGATGACGCGAACGCCGACCGCGTCCTCTATATTGCGCTGCTGCGACGGCGAAAGGTCGTGATCGAAGATGATGAGCTCGGCATGGGCAGACGCCGCTGCCCCGGCAATTTCCTCCAGCTTGCCGCGCCCGATCAAGGTTGCGGGATCGGGCTTGGGCCGCGATTGGATGAAGTCGCCGGCTATTTCAGCGCCAGCGCTGCTGGCCAGTTCGCGCAATTCAGCCATGGATTCTTGCGCGCTGAACTCTGAAGCAGACTCGTCATCGGCGCGCGCCTGGCTAGTCTCCCGCGCCATTTGCGGCACACTTGCCGGCTTCGCAGCTCGCCACGCTTTACGCCTGGGGCGGTAATCGAGGCCAACCAGAAAAACCCGTTCGACAGGCTCGCGAGAATCGCGGGAGTCTGCAGCCGAGCGGACTTTGCTGTTCCGTGGTGGCGTAAGTTTTTCCCTGCTCCCGGGGCCAGGCCGGCTTGCGCGGGAACCGCCGATGGTTTACCCCTCCGTCCCGGAAGGAGTGGCTGCCGTGCCAGAGACCACCTGCGGACCGGGGGCGGAGGGCTTGCTCTCCAGGTGCGGGGTCCGTTCCACCGAGTGCGGCCGCGGCGTCACGAGCGTGGATATGGCGTGCTTGAAGATCAGTTGCTCCTGGTTGTTGGTTTCGAGCACAACCGAATACTTATCGAAGGAGCGGATGCGCCCCGTCAGCTTCACCCCGCTGAGCAGATAAATCGTGATCGGGCTTTTATCTTTGCGGGCGTTGTTGAGGAAGGTGTCTTGAATGTTCTGCGCCGGCTTCTCCATGCCGATCTCCCTTGCTCGTAGATTGTGCGCCCGCCCAAAAAAGAGAGGGATCCGGCTGGCAGAGCGGCCGAACGCCGGACGGGCCCACTTGTACGATACGGCTGGGCCCATGGATTTGCAACCTCGGGCCGTCTGATTTCAGATCCCACCGGCTCGGTTGACAGCCCTTTGGCTGCGTGCAACCATCCTCCCGCGTAAGGAGAGAAGATGCTTGCCGGTGTGGTTCTGAACATTCCCTTCCATCCTCCCACTGACTTTGGCAGCAATTACGAGATCATCTTGCGCTGGATCCATTTCGCCGCGGGCATCACCTGGATTGGGCTGCTCTACTTCTTCAACCTGGTCAACATGCCGCTGCAGAAGCAGATCGACGCTTCCACCAAGGCCAAGGTGAATCCCACGTTGCTCTCGCTGGCGATGTGGTGGTTTCGCTGGGGCGCGGTGGTAACGGTGCTGGCCGGGATCGCGTTCTGGTCGCGCCTCACCGTGCTCGATGCGCACAATCATGGTTACAACCCCGGCGGCGTTTTCGGCAGCTTCTTTCTGGTGTGGACGCTGGCGTTCGTGCTCGAGCAAGGCGTGCTGATGGCCGGCAAAGGTCCGCTGAATAAAGGGGCGGTGCTGGCAGCCATATTTGCGGTGATTCTCATCGCGGCGGCAGTGGTCTTCCTCGAATGGAATTCGCAGATCGAGAACAACCGCGTGCTCTCGATCGGCGTGGGCGGCGGGTTGGGATGGTTCATGATGCTGAACGTGTGGGGCATCGTGTGGCGGGCGAACAAACGCCTGATCGCCTGGACGCGCGAGACCGCCGCTGCCGGGCCCATGCCGGAGAAACTTGTCCACATGACGCGGCAGGCCTTTATCGCCTCCCGCGCTAACTTCTTCGTTTCTTTCCCGATGCTGTTCTTCATGGGGGCATCCAGCCACTATCCGCTGTTTGGGCGATAGAAATCAGTACTCAGTATCTGGTACTCAGTACTCAGTTGCTTGTGGCGGCGAATCTGGCCCATCTGAGTACTGAGTACCGAGTACTGGGCACTGAATTGAACAAACTTAACCACGGCATCGAGCTTTTCAACGCAGGCCACTTCTTCGACGCGCACGAAGCGCTCGAAGACGTGTGGCGCGAGTTGCGGGGTGAAGAGAAATCATTTCTGCAGGCCGTTATTCAGGTCGCTGTCGGGCTACATCACTATTCGGCAGGAAACGTCATCGGGGCGAGTTCACTCCTGGAAAGATCTGGCCGCAAGCTGGACGAATATCCGAGCACCTATCGCGGATTCGAACTCGATGGTTTGCGGCGGTCGCTGGCCGATTGGAGAACATGTCTCGCCAACGACGTTCCTCCTCCTCCGTCGCCGCGATTGAAGGCGGATGCTACAATTTTCGCCTCCGTGAAGGAATCGGCCATCCAAAGCACGGCTCTCCGAGAAGTGCCGCAGCTCGACCTCAGGCGGCAATATGCTCAGATTCGCGGCGAGATCGAGGAAGCCCTCCGGCGAGTCACGGATTCGCAGCAGTTCATCCTGAGCGATGAGGTGGCGGCGTTCGAGCGCGAAGCCACCGAATACCTGGGAAGCCGGTGCGTTGTGGGCTGCGCCTCCGGCACGGACGCTTTGTGGCTGGCACTGGTAGCGTCCGGAGTCGGACCGGGCGATGAGGTCATTACCACGGCATTCAGCTTTTTCTCTTCCGCCGCGGCGATTGTGCGCGCCGGCGCGCGGCCGATTTTGATGGATGTAGACCCGTGCACGCTGAATCTTAACGCGGAGCGAGTTCGGCAGCGCCTGAACCGTTCCCGGCCTGCGCGATTGCGGGCGCTGCTGCCGGTGCATCTCTACGGCCAGTGCGCGGACATGGACGCCTTCTCGCGCATTGCTGCCGAACACCATGTGGCGATCATTGAAGACGCGGCTCAGGCGTTTGGCGCCGCCTGGCAGGGGCGGCACGCCGGAACGTTGGGCACGACGGCGGCGTTCAGTTTCTATCCCACAAAAAATCTCGGCGCTTTCGGCGATGCAGGTTGCGTGACCACGGCTGACGAGGAGATCGCGGATCACGCCCGTCGCCTGCGCAATCTGGGTTCGAGCGACCGCTACGTTCACGACGAGATGGGCGCCAACAGCCGCCTGGACGCGCTGCAGGCGGCGGTGCTGCGCGTTAAGTTGCGACATCTGGACCACTGGAATGGCGCGCGACGCGAGCGCGCCTCAGAATACGACCGGCTTTTTGCCGCCGCTGGACTGCTCAACAGGGAAGTGCGTCTTCTGCAAACGGCGCCCCAGGCGCACCACATCTTCCATCAGTACGTCATTCGCGCCGCTCGCCGCGATCGCCTGCGGGAATTTCTCTCCGCGCGCCAGATCGGCACGCAGGTCTACTATCCCTTGCCTCTGCATCTACAGAAGTGCTTCGGATATCTCGGCTACAAGGCGGGCGATTTGCCGGAGTCCGAGCGCGCCGCGGGCGAAGTGCTCGCGCTTCCGATGTTCCCCGAACTTACGGCAGACGAGCAGCGCTACGTGGTGGATTCGATCGCAGAATTCTATTCGTAGGCAACTCAGCGTCTGCGGCGACGCGTGGGAGCCGCCTTGGCTGCCGGCTTGGGCTTCTCCTGGCCGGGCGGCAGGACGCGCCGCACCATCACGCCGTTCAGCTTGTAAGTACGACTCTCCACGTTGCCGGAATCGTCCTTAACGCGGACTAGAAAAAACGGCAACTTGCCTTCGTTCTCGAACCCCTGCTCGCCGACGCGGATGGGCAGCACACCCTGCACTTTGTGCTCGCGGTAGGCGGTCTCGTAACGGTGCTTTTTCACGTTCCAGGTGAAGACGCGAATCTGGTTGAAGTCAAAAGGCGCGCCATCATGCGGCTCGTTGGCTGCCACTACATATTGCGGGACCTTTTTACCGAGATCATCAACCTGGTTGAGCACAAAAAACGCGACGATGCGCTGGCCTTCAGCATACTGCCCGATCTCGATGGGCACATCGACGTCCACCATGCGGGCCAGCACCCATCCCACGCGCAGCGGCCCACCGGCCTGCGCTGGCAGGCGAACCAGCCACCAGTCTTCCATCGGCCTGGACGATGTTTCGTCTTTCTCTTTGCCTTTCCTTGCCACTACCGGCTTGGCTTGCGCCGCATTCTCGGGCATCGGCTTCTCTGAGGTCGCCCGCGCCAGGAGCTCCAGCTTGCTTCCTTCCCTCAGTTGATACAGGTGTTCGCCTTCGCGATCGGGAGTGACGTGAAGATTGGTGGCGAAGCGCGCAGTTCCGGGCGCCTGCACAGCGTCGGAAGCGTGGTCGGCTGCCAGCTTCTGAAACTGCTCGTAGACTTCGGGGCTCGCCAGGTAGCGCTGCTCGATCCAGCCCATCTCGTTGGCCTGGTTGCGCACACGCACAAAGCGCCGGGATTTTTCCAGCACCTCGACGCGGTCGCCATTCTGGACCTTGCCGACTTTCTTGAAGACCGTGGAAAGCTGGTCGCGCAGAAAGGCTTCTGGGGCGGAGACGTACGCGTACTCCTTCGGCTTGCCGGCTTCTTTGCCACAGCCCGCGAGCAGCAGCAGGCCGAGCAGACAAGCTGCGAGCCAAACCCTGAGTTGTGATTGGAAAAAACTCACTGGGTACAGAACACTATAACCCAGTTCACCGCGCGTAGAAGTTAGCCACAGAGGCACGGAAGTTCGTGTCCGTGCCCCCGTGGTTTTTCACACGATGTTTATGGAATCCCGATGTTTCTGGCGTTCTCCTGGCTGATGATGGCGGCAGCGTCGTCTGGCAGAAGGAACCCTTCCTCGAGTTGCTCCTGGACGGCATCCATTACCACTGTGCCAGAAATCCGATACTACTCTGCCAGAAATCCGAGCAGCGCGCGATCGAAGGCATCGGGCTGCTCTATGTGCGGAATGTGTCCGGAGCCCTGAATCTCGATGAGTTTCGATCCGCGTATCATCTCCTGCGTTTTCTTTCCGAGCTTTGGGTAGTCGCCGGCGATGGCTTTCATCTCCGGCGAGAGGCGCGCCTTGCCGGGAACGGTTCGGTCCTCGTGGCCGACTATGAGCAGGGTTGGCGCGGCGATCCGTGAAAACTCGTAGCACACCGGCTGCTGGTAAATCATCTCCGAGGTGAGCGCCGCGGACAGCGCATCGCGCGGATACTCACCCGTACCCAACACCCACGCCTGATCGCGCACGTAGGCTTCATACTCCGGCTTCCAGGTTGTGTAGTACCCCTTCTGATAATTCAGGAAGCTCTCGTAAGTGGCATTCAACTCGCTCTTGTAGAGCTCTTCGACCGAGACGTAGGGAACCAAGGTGCGGTAATCTTCCAGACCGATGGGATCCTCAAGCACCAGCTTCTCCACTATCGCGGGATAGAGCAGCGTGAAGCGCGTGCCCACCATGCCGCCCATCGAGTGGGCGATGAGCACGACGCGCGCGACTCCAAGATGATCGAGCAAAGCCTTGGTGTTTGCCGCCATCTGGTGAAAGCTGTAGTGAATGTCCGGCCGCGAGGAAGCGCCGAAGCCGATCTGGTCGGGCGCAATCACGCGGTAGCCGCGCGAAGCCAGCAGGGTAGTCACGCGCTCCCAGTAGAATCCCGAGAAATTCTTGCCATGCAGCAGCAGGACTGTCTTGCCGTTGGCCGCGGCGGTAGGCTTCACATCGCGATAGGCCATCCGGAGGTCCTGCCGCTCGATCTGCAGCGGAAAGAATTCGACGGGATATGCGCCTTTGGGAGGCTCTTGCGCAGCGAGCGAAGCGCTGATGCACAAGGCGAAGATCAGCAGTGCGTGAAGTTTCATGCCCGGGGCATCATACATTCCCAGAACGGATGTAGCGAACTTCGTCAAGGTTGCGCGTCAGCGCTGGCTGCCGGGCCGCACACGCGCAAAGATGACTGCTCCCACGGGATGGTTTCCATAGAGCGTTGTCAGAGTTGTGGGCGTTGAATATATCGTCAGTTGAGCTCCGATTGCGGTGGCGAAATGGGGAATCAAACTGAAGTCGTGGTCGTAGCCGGCGGTGTAGGCCTGCACTCGTCCGATAATGTTTTCCTGGAAGGTCGGCGGCTCGGGCAAATTGCGCAGCAGCAGTTCGCTCGTGCGATCCACGTTTTCTATGCGTCCCCAGACGTAATTGCGTTCCGCAAAACGTACCGTAGATTCGGCCAGATAACCATTCCATACCAGCCCGCTCTCCAGACTCCGGTTGCGCCCCCAAAGCAAAGTGCTTGCCCAATTGCCTCTCGTGAACGGACGGTTGTACATCACCGAGCCCGTCATCCTCTGCAGGTCTTCCTGGGGATGAAGCACCTCCGGACTGGTGAGGTGCGCG
>Ga0335080_10004198_pt1 | contig 14677 bp, 12 predicted proteins | sample Lox_Sample_34_FD_206720 | JGI IMG/M metagenome (GOLD analysis project Ga0335080, IMG submission 206720) | Soil microbial communities from Loxahatchee National Wildlife Refuge, Florida, United States - Lox_Sample_3.4 | ecosystem: Environmental > Terrestrial > Soil > Wetlands | place: USA... | reverse complement strand
CATGCACAGGCCGCAGCCAGCCCATGTCTACGGTTCACAACAGCGAGGATCTCTGGCTTCGGACAGGTCCTTATTCCAACCGGCGCGACCGGTGGAACAGCGGGGCCTCACCCCCGGCCGGGCCGCGAACGCACGCGGCGGTAGCACAGGAGCAGAAAGCTGTACTCGCGAATCCAAACCATCATATCGAATTGCAGCGCGCCGCGCAAGTGCGGCCAGAGAGATTGCAAGTTGTTGAAAAAATTGATAGTGTTGCGGTTTGGCGGATGTATTCTCACTACCTGGAACGCACTTTCTGCGAAATCTGGTGGAGCGGCGCAGCCTGCTGTTCCAGCTTGTGCGCCGGGATTTTGAGCAGCGCTTTGTAGGATCTGTGGTCGGTTGGGTCTGGGGAATCATCCATCCGCTGGTGCTGCTGCTCAGCTGGACGTTCGTTTTCAGCATCTGCCTGCACCAGAAAATGCCCCGTGGCGAAGTCACGGACAACTACCCGCTCTTCCTGTTTGCCGGAATGCTGCCATGGCTGCTGTTCAGCGAAACCGTGCAGCGCTCCTCGTCGAGCTTGATCGAGCAGGCCACCGTGATTACCAAAACCGTGTTCCCCGCCGAGATGGTGCCGGTCTCGATCTTCCTGTCGTCGCTAGTGAGCCACCTGATGGCACTCGGACTGGTGGTGGCGGCCACGGGCATCTGGCTGAACCAGATCAGCGCCGGGCTGGCGCTCTTGCCGGTTTACATGCTGCTCCTGGGCATGTTCGCGGTCGGGCTAGGCTGGATCCTGGCCAGCCTTCAGGTATACCTGCGCGACACCACGCAGGTGTTGACCGTGGTGCTGACGTTCTGGTTCTGGACGACGCCGATTTTCATCACCGAGCGGCAGTTTCCGGCGCGGCTGCGCTTTCTTCTGGCGGGCAATCCCCTGGCCTACCTGGTGCGCGGATACCGCGCGCTGCTGCTTTCCGGGCAGTGGCCTGGCTTAGAAGATTTGGGCATTCTAACGGCGTTCGCGGTAGCCGCGTTTCTGGCCGGCGGATTGTTCTTCCGGCACATGAAGCGAGGTTTCGCCGACGTGTTGTAGCCCCTGTGCCAGTCGCGGGTTAGAGAGTCAGCCGGCCCCGTGTAACGCAGCCAGCAGAGCTTCGGACGTTGCATTGTCGCCAAAGGTGGAGCTGACGTGCGCGAAGCGATCCACCTCGCCCGGGCCGAACACGAAGCTGCCGCCCAATTGGAACGGATTCTGCCCCAAGTGATGCTGCCGGTGGCCGGCCGATCGCGCACGCTCGCGCGCGGTCTTGTTTTCGGAGCGCAGCAGGTGCAGCAAGTTGGCGCTGCGAAGCCCAACCGCCCGGTAGGCGATGCGCTGTTCGTCAATCAGCAAAGAAAACCGGATGCCGGTCTCATCGCGAAAGATGCGCGCATAATTCCGGTCACCGAGTCCGACAGCAGCCAGATTGGCGCCCAACTCGCGGAAGGCGGCCTCGTGTTCGCGCAACTGCGCGACGTGCTCGCGGCAAAAGATTCACCCGTAGTGCCGTAGAAAGACCAGCACGGCCGGCTGCCGCTCCCACAGGCTGCCGAGGCGGACATCCCGGCCATCCGCGTCCGGCAGGACGATTGGCGCAAGGGCGGCGCTCAAGCTACGAGGCATGCGAACCAGTATACAGTCAATGTGCGGCAGCCACTCGTCAGAAGGAGTAGGCTTTGCGCAGCCACACCGAGTCCATCATGATGGGAAACGGAATCATGCTCTCGGGGCGAGGCGCCGCGCCGGGCAGTCCGGCGATGCCGTAGGACTGATCCACCACTTCCATTCGGTATTCCAGCACCGGACCTTTAATGTGCATGCGCACTACGATGCCCTGCTTAGGCACGTTGAAGTGGCACAGACCCCAACGCTGCATACGGAAGGCGTAAGCACGCTGGCCAGGCTTCAGGCCTACGAAGGCCTTATTGGCTTCGATAGGCGTGCTGTCTACATCGGCATCCAGAACCTGGTAACGCTCATCACCATAGACGTAGATGCGCGGCGCACCGCGCGGAGAACTCACACGCAGGCGCAGCGTGCGGCTGCTACCGTCGCTCCGATCTTCGATACGCTCAATCAATGGCGCGGGAAGGTAGACCGCCGGCGCTTCGTGCGTCAGGTATTGCCAGGACGTGAACGGCACATATTGCGGCAGCGCCGCGCGTCGCGGATTCGCTCCCAGGTAATGAGCTGTCCAATCGTCTTCCTGCTGATCGAGGCTGAACCAGACGGCCTTGCCCGTGTCTTTGTCCATGCCGTAGTAAATGCTGTCGGTGCGAGGGGCTTCGCGATTAGGTGTTGGCCGCAACGCCCCCACAGCCAGGCAGACCGCGCATACCAGCGCGCAAGCGGCGGGCAGCCACCAGCGGCCGGGCGCGGCCATGATGCTCAAGCTCGGAATCAGCAGGCCGAGCAGCAGCACTGTGGTGGAGACTCCCACAAACGCCATGCGCATGGTCAGCGACATGGACAGTAGCTCAATGGTTGGCGCCATCATCACCAGCGCCGGCAGGGCAATAGCGCACAGCATCAGTACGCCGCCAGGCGTACCGGCGAGTTTGCACCGGCGCAGGACCAGGATCGCCAAGGCAACCAGGCAGGGGAGCGTGGGCCACAAGAAAAGGTACGAAGCGCCAGGCATGAATACGCTGGTGGCCAGCGCCAGGATCAGCCAGCAAAGCAGCGCGCCAGCCCAAAGGGTCAGGACGCTCGTCCTGCGTTGCCACCAGGCGTACAGCGCCGTAGTGATGGCAGTGGCTAACGCCACGCTCGCCAGCCGATAGACTCCGGCATGGTAGGGGTCGCCCGCGAAGGCCTGCCAGACGCCGGAGGCCTGCCCTTTGGACAGGTTCCACATGAGCCACACGGCGGCGCTGGAGACAATCATCGCCAGCAGGAATCCGGCGAACGCCGCCAGTGTGCCGCGCAGAGTAATCATGCGCCGCGCGCGCGCCAACGCCATCACGCCGACGAACAGCAACGCGGCGGCGGCGGCCAGCGGCGCACTCCAACTCACCGGGTAGACCACGCACCCGAAGAATGGCAATACGAAATAAGTGGCGTCGGCACCGGCCAGATCGCGCAGATCCAGGTTGCCGAAGCGGCGCGCCAGCGACAGCGCATAGTCGCCCTCCTGTTGCAGCGTGCGCGGATCGAGATGGGCCACGTCATCATACTGCGTGTGATAGTAGGCGACATCGTTCACGTAAGCAAAGCCCAGTCCGGCCAGTCCAGCCTGTTTGTAGAACGTCAGGTCGGTATCGTTGGGCAGCAGCTTGTAGGCTTCGTAGCTAAGGGACGAAGCAACCGGGTGAGGCGCGGCGGCGGCGAACTCGCGAACCAGCTTGCCGTTGCCTTCGCTGGTCTCGAACATCATGCCCGGACCGCTGGCGCCGCGAGCCTCGAAATTCAATACCACGCCCACGTGCCTGGCGAGCGGATGGTGTTCGAGAAAAGCCTTGGCGCCCAGGAGTCCGCCTTCCTCGCCATCGGTGAACAGGAAGATCACATCGTTGCGCAGCCGCGGGCCAGGCCTCAGCGCGCGCAATGCCTCGAGTTGCAAAGCCACGGCGTGACCGTCGTCGCTGGCGCCCGGACCGGCGGAGACCGAATCGTAATGTCCGGAAAGCATTACCGCCCTGGTGTTGGAAGTGCCGGGCAGGCGCGCCAGGATGTTGCACACGATGGCGGCATTGTAAGGAGAACCCCAGCGCGGGCTGACGACCGTTGCGGTTTGCACCTCGGCCTCCGCGCCGAGCATGCGGAGTTGTTGCAGAATGTAGTCGCGCACCTCATCGTGCGCCCGCGTGCCCACCGGGTGCGGCTCTCGGGCAAAGGCACGCAGGTGCGACAGGGCGCGCTCAGCGGAAAACTCGGTGGGCGGGGCGGTGGCAGGTACGGCAGGCGGCGGTGTCACCTGCCGCAGACTCCACCACGATACGCCAACCGCAAATGCAGCGGTGAGCAACGCGGCCCATCGCGCCGAAACCGTATGCGACTCGATCATCGGTGATCCTCTCGGTTGAAGCAACTGTTTGGGAGGCCACTTACCAGGCTGTGACGGAATGCCGGCTTGTGGCGGCGAAACGGAAGTGCAGCACGAGTTCAGCCGGCACGGGCCGATCGTGCTTTCGCGCCGGGGAAAACTGCCACTGTCGCGCCGCGTTGAGCGCTGCGTCCGCCAAGTCGCCTCCTTTGCCCAACAGGTGCGCGCGGGTCACGTTGCCGGATTCATCGATGTAGACCTTGACATCCACCGCTGTACTGTCATCTTGAGCTCCGCGAGGTACGGCCGGTGTTACGCGATGAACCGGCGTCGGCGCCGCATAACCTTGCGCCGCGTCATCGCCGCCAATCGACGAGATCCGGTGGAAGGCGCGCTTCAGCGCGCCCGGATGAGGGGCTTCGTAGCTCACCTCGGCGACCGGTGGCGGCGCAGCGGCCTGATCGGGCAATACTCCAGCCAGTTCGGGCTGATAGGCGATGGCCGGCGGGGGCGACGGCGGCGGGTTCGAGGGTTTGGACACGACTGCGGCCTGCACAACCGGCGCAGGCTTAGGCGTGGCGGCGGCCTTTTTTTGTTTTTGCGCCACCGGCGACGGCTTGGGGCCGCCGGGCTGCGGAGGCGGCGCCTCCGGCGCCACAGCCACATTCGTTGCCGGACGACTGTCCACCGCCGGCGCGGGTGGAACAGCCTCTTGCACGGATCTGCCCGTCTTCTCCGTGAGCGCAAAGACCTGCAATTCGAACTTCACGTTGCCAGTGACCGGAGAATAAATGGCGCTGCCGCCGGCAAGCTCCTGCGGGTCCAATTCGCGGCGCAGGTTGCGTGTGCCGTCCGTAATGCGCAGCAGGCCCAGATCCGCCGTGCGGATCGCCGGCGCGTTGGGATCCCAACGTACCCGGAGGGACCCGCCGGTCTGTTCCACCTCGAGGGCCAGACCCGGCGCCGGACGCGCCGCAGCGCTCCCTGGAGGGCTCGCCTGTTTTCCGCGCGTTTCCGAAACGATCAGGCCTACCACCAGGAAACTAGCCGCGAGCACCGGAACCGCCAGCCACGGGATCCGAGACGCCCATGGGCGGGGCAGACCAGGCGGAGCGTTCCAGGCGGCCACCTTTTGCGGCTTCTCCGGCAGCCTTGCCGGTTCGATAGCAGTTTCATTCGCCACCGGAAGATCACCCACCGCCAGTCCATTGGCGTCAAAGGGGAATTGCCGGTAAGGTGCCCTGCGGTTCAGTTCTCCGTCTTCCCAAAAGAAGAATCCCGCTGTAGCCGGCTCACCGGTAGCGGGCCTCACTAACAGCACCACCTGCGACTCTTCGGCGAAGTAGTTGCTGACGACGGCGAAATCGTCCTCATCCAGGTAGAGGCCCGGCCGGGTATGACTGCGGAAAAAGCCTACGACCTGGCCCGGGTGGTGGCGCTCCACGCGCTTGCCGAGCGCCTGCCGCTCTTTCGGCGCCAGTGTGTAAGACTCACCACGCCAGTGCTGGCAGGGGACCAACTCAAAATCGTCAATCCGCACGGCGCGGCTGTTGTCCGCGGCGAACCGGCCGAGCAGCAACCCGCCAATCTCCCTGCCCCGCAGGCCAACGCCCATGCCCTGTTGGATCGCCGAACCAAGGCGCTTCAACACATCCAGGCCGAGTTCGATCGTAATCGAAGCGCCGGGATCCTCCCAGATATATGCCGCCGTCGCGCGAGCCCCCATGTTGGAGGAAAGCAGCACGTTTAGGGCCAGCTATTCTCCTGGATGGTACGTCCGCTCGGCGTGCGCCTGAATGTCGTCGAGATAGAACCAGGCGGGCTTGAACTGCTGGCCGGCGTACAGCTTAGCCTGATCGAAGTAATGCGGCGATTGCGGATCGGCGCTCTGGCCGAAGACGAGAATCGACCTGGCCTCCACCCGATGACCAAAATCGACCACGCTAACAAACGAATGCCCGGCCACGCCGAAGTGCTCCCGCTGGCCCTTCTCCGCGCGCGCGTAGAAGTTGAACACAATGCCGACCGGTCCGGGGCCGCCGGCCACGGGTATGCTGGCGCGCCCGTCGCTGAAAGGTTCGTCGCCGCCTGACTGGGCCCGCTGTAAACGGTTGATTTCGCCCCACGGAACGCGCCAGGTACCGAAGTCCTTTTCCAGGTCCGCAACGATCTGCTCCATGGTTCCAACAGGATCCTGCTTGGCCTTGGAGTCCCGCTCCTGCTTCCAGAACCACAACGAGAACAGCGTCATGGGCACGGACGAGAGCCGGCCAATGTGATCCCACTCACGCAATTCGGTGAGCACAGGCGCCAGTTTTGCGGCGCGTGGCGGGTCCGACTGCTTCAACGCCTGCCAGTTTGCGGCGAACTGCGGAATCGATGTTTCGGCTTCAATCACGTAGGTGTCGAACGCCGCCCGCACCCATTCATCAAAGGTAGATTTTTCCTTGTTCCAAAGGATGCGGCGGGAAATCCGGGCCCGTGCTGTGTCGCTTTCACCCACCATGTACTTCGGGTATTTGGCCGGGTCGGCATTGTCACCGACCGTTGTCAGAAACGGTGTGGATTTACAGTTCTGCACGAAGCCGGAACCCGGATTTAACATCTGTGGCAATTCGTCGATGGTGTGAAAGCCGTGCCATTCGGTCTCGGTGGTGCTGCCGTCCACGGGCTTCGACCAGTCGATCTCCCGGGAACGGCGCGGCACGGCGCCGTTGTACAGACCAAAGATGTTACCGCCGTCATCGGCGGCCATCGCGTTGAACGTAGGGACCGCCAACGCCGACATGGCGGAAACATCCAGACCATCGAGATAGTACCGCTAGTGGGATGCATGCCTAGTCGCACCGTTATTCCTCGCTTAGACTTACACGGAGGAGTAGTTTGAAGCTTATGCCAACTTGCCGCATTGCCCATCGCATCTGGCTCACCGCCTGGCCGGTGACGCTACCGGCCGCTTCGCATGCACAGCAGATCGCCATTGGCGAGTATCCCACACCTGTAGTTACGATTCCGCAGTCAATCACCACGGGGCCAGATGGAGCTCTGTGGTTCGCTGGCAACGGTGGCATGGGGCGTTTAACAACCGCCGCGGCAATTACTCAATATGCTCTGCCCGGCAACGACGGCAGCCCCTTTGGAATCGTCGCGGGCCCGGACGGCGCCCTGTGGTTTGCCAAGCAGGGTGACGCGAACCATCCGGACGCCATAGGCCGGATCACGACAGCAGGCGCCATAACTGAATACCCAACCCAGGGCGGTCCGGTTGGTATCACTTCCGGCGGCGACGGGGCGTTGTGGTTTACTCTGGAATCGGGCAACGCGGTCGGGCGGATCACGACCGCCGGCGCGATCACCCAGTACCCCCTACCAACCGCATCGACTCTGCCGCAATCCATCACGGCTGGGCCGGATGGCGCGCTTTCACAGAAGTCCTTGGTGGCAAGATAGGGCGCATTACGGTTGCCGGCGCCATCACCGAGTATCCAGTGCCAACCGCCGGCAGTCAGCCCCGGGGTATCGTCGCCGCGCCGGATGGCGCGATCTGGTTTGCGGAGGGACAAGGAAACAAAATCGGGCGCATCACCACGGGGGGCAACATCACAGAGTTCGCGGTGCCACTGGCAAACGCTCAGCCCTGGTCGATCACGGTGGGACCCGACGGCACTTTGTATTTTGGCGAGTTTGGCGGCGGCCAGATCGGACGGATAACCACCTCCGGCGTCTTCTCCGGATACACCGTGCCGTTCGCCGCCAACAACCGGGTCACCGTTCAATTGATTAGCATCACCCTGGGCCCGGACGGTAACTTGTGGTTTGCCGACTATGGTACTTTTAAGTTCGGACAAGCCGTCTTTCAGACGGCGGCCATGAGTGCGACCCCGCCCAGCGGCTACTATTTGTCGGATCTTACGTTTTCGGGCAGCGGTTTTGCGCCGAACGAGACAGTCCAGATCTTTGGGGAGGGGGTCGGTTCACGTGTTCTGGTTACCGCAATGGCGGATAACAGCGGGTCGTTTAGCGTCAATGCACGCGCGCCGGAATCGGCTTACGGACCGCGCCTCTTCCTCAGCCAGGGACAAAGCAGTGGAAAGGTAGGCGCCGCCGGCTTCTCCATGAACGCGCGGTTGATGCTACAGCCTTCTTCCGGCGCGGCCGGCAGCACAGCGGCCGTGGCGGGATACGGCTTTGACGCAAAGTCGGAGGTCAATGTGCATTGGGCTCAACCCGATTCCGCTTGGCAAGCCTGTTACGAATTCCAGGGGTAGCTTTGCTGGTAGCGCCGCGCTGACCTTCAGCGTACCGGCGGGATCCCCGGCGGGCCCGGTTGGCGTGTATGGCTTTGGATTCTTCACTGGCACGCCCACGGGACCCGCCGGAACGGCGAAGTTCACAGTGCAGTAGCGTGTAGTCAAGCCCGCTCAGCGCGGTTCCGATACAGCAACGGTTCGACGGCCGCGGCCATCTTCGCTACGTCAAGCCCACCGTCGAGGAAATCGTTCAGCTTCCTTGCGGTCGCGAGCGGGTCGGTAACCGCCAGCCGGTAACCGATCACCACCAGTCTGGTGCAGGGCCGTGCCGCTAACATGGTTTTCACGAGGCGCAACTCTCGCGAGTATTCGTCTTTCAGCATGCTTCGGCGGTCCGGTGTTGAGGCCGGCTCGTTGCGGAGCGCGCGCATGCGTTCTTGCGAGTCCAGCACTTCATCCAGATCGCGCTCGCTGAGAATCACGCGGCACGGCAGACCGGGCGGGAGCGCGGCCAGCAGCGGAGCGACGATCTTGACGGCTGTGCCCCGTGCTTCGCGCAGCCAGACCGCATCGCTCAGCAGTCTCTTGACCGGCTCAAATTCCAGATATCCTCGCGGATTAGCTTCGTCGGCCTCGCGTAAGCCGTCAGAGAGAATGCGCATGCCGCCGGCGGCCAGCATCTGCATCAGCGTGGAGGTGCCCGAGCGCGGCAGGCCAGTCACAACAATGAGCGTTTCGGCAAGTGGCGGCATTTCTCCGGTTGTGCAGGCAGCCTGCGCTTCCCTCGTTAACAGCGATTCAGACGTGTGTCGAGCCACCGCTGCCGGCCGCTCGCGGCTCTGCATGCGGCGCGCCAGCGCGCGGTGCTCACGCGCGGATTCGGCATCGCCCAGGTGCTTCTCCAGCAATGCTGCCAGCCGCGCATGCGCGTCCGCAGAATTCGGATTGATGGAAATGGCCGCGCGAAATGCGGCGGCTGCACGCGCATACTCCCGCATGCCCGCGAGCGCACGCCCGAGCAGGTAGTGAGCCAGCGGAAGGTGAGGCAGCCTCTGCAACGCTTCGAGCGCCGACTGCGCGGCATCCCGAAATTTTCTTCGCCGCAGCGCCAGCCGGCACAAGCCGAGATGCGCGTGCGCACTATCGGGATCGATGACGAGCGCCTTTTCGTAGACCTGCTGCGCGTCCCGCCAGCGGCGCAGACGCAGATACAGGTCTGCGCTCTCGAGGAATACGGCGGGCCGCAACAGGTCCCCTTCAGCCACGCGCTCGAGCGCGGCCAGCGCTTCGGCGTGACGCTTTTCCGTTCGCAAGAGCTGAGCTTTCAAATAGTCGACCAGCGGCGGCTGGAAGCGTGCCAGGTTCCGCCATCGGGCGAGCTCGCGGCGCTGATCTTCGGAGAACAGCGGGTCTGGCTTGGACTCGGCGATTTTTTTTAACGCCTCTTCAAACAGGGCTCTGCGCCGGCCATCCAGGTCGTCGACAATACGCCGCATCTCCCGGCGCATCCCCAGCGCCTGGCAGGAAACGAACAGCCGCACCGCGAGGAGCTGCTCATCGGGCTCGGCCCGGTAAAGCTTAGCGAAGATCTCGTACGCTTCGGCGTGCCGATCGCCATCCTGATACGCTTCACCGAGGTTATAGCGCAGCTCACGGATGGTCTTCTCAACCGCGACCCGGCGGTCTTCATCCGGGCGTTCGATATAGCCCAGCGCGATCATCTGCTCCAACACTTCGTGCGCCGCGACGGGATCAAGCAGCGTATACGCCGGATGGCGTCCATCCGCGCCAGGAACGCTGTCCCAGCTCGGAATGAACGCGAGCGCGGGTGTTTCCGCAAAGACTGATGAGAGCACCTTACCGTCCATATCTTCACCCACCGGCAGTCCGTACAGGGCCAGGACTGTCGGAGCTACATCCAACACCGAAGCTCCGTACCAAACTCCGCCCTTCGCAATGCCCGGCCCGTTGATGGCGAGAACGCCAAGATCGCGGTGCTCGATCGCCGGCCCGGCGGGAATGTCAGGGATTGATGAAGGACGCAAGTGATCGGGGTGGAAGCCATGGTCCGACATGAGAATCACAGTAGTGTCGGGGCCGGCTTTCTCCATCAGCGCGCCCAGCATCTGATCGTGCAACCGGTAAGCCATCGAGACCACATTGTGGTACAGCTCGAAGTCTCGTTCAGTGATCGAGGCCTGGCGCGGCGGGTGGTATCTCATGAACGCGTGGCAGAAATGGTCGATCGCGTCGTGATAGACGGCAAAGAAGTCCCAGGGCTGGTGGTCCAACAGCCACATCGCGGCGGAATGAATGCTCATGCATTCCGCAAGGGTTCGAAGGCAGACTGCCAGGCGGCCGTCGCGGTCCTGGTCGATCTCGCGGGCCAAAGGAATGAACGGCTCCACCATCTCGGGCGTCAGTTGGTCGGGATGTATGCGGAGCGCGGCCAGAGTCGCCGCAAGTTCCGCGGGATGCACGGCACCGGCGGGCAGCTGCCAGCCCTTGTCGAGGGGCAGGTGGGCGCGGTGATAATGGTCCGAAACCATCACGCCGTTGATGTGTTCGGCAGGATGGCTGGGCCACCAGCCGATCACCACGCTGCGCAGGTCATTCTGACTCAGAATGTTCCACAGAGCCTTGGTTTTGCGCGAGAGGTTCGAGACCGGCTGCACGCCGCATCCATCGGGAGTGGGCTCCGCGAAGCCCAGGATGCCGTGCTTGAACGGCCGCTTTCCCGTGGCGATGGAAGTCCACAGCATCGGCGAGAGGGGCGGATGCAGCGTGGCGATCTGCCCTGCGGTTCCAGCTTCGACCAGGCTCCGGATGGTGGGCATTCCGCCGGTCTCGGTTAAGGGGCGGATGACTTTCCAGTCGGCAGCATCCCACCCGACCAGGAGAACCTTGCGACGTTTCATTGACCCGTGGGCCGTGTGGTCATGGCTTCGTCGGGAAATGCAGCTTGGGCGTGTACGGTTTCTTGATGGGCTTCGCGGAAGCCCCGGTTCCGCCTCCACCGCTACCTCCGCCACCCCCGGTGCCGCCCCCGGTGCCGCCCCCGGTGCCGCCCCCGCCGGTCCCACCACCGCCTCCGCCGGTTCCGGTGCCCGTTCCATTACCCATTCCCGGTGTGCCAATGTTCGTTGAGCTTGGGATGAACGGAAAAACGGGGATATAGGAGCCGAAGAAGCCGCCGAAGCCACCGGTGCTGCTCACCGGATAAGGGCTGATCGCGCTTTCCAGCGAGAACACCACGTTGGGCTGAGTCTGCAACCCGCCTACATCCACCTGCAGAGGAACCGGGCCTTCGCCCAAGCCGGGGGGGATAACCAAATTGATCTGGTAAAGGCCCGCGCCCGACAGTCCAACGAAGGTCGGCTTGACCTTGATGTTGTTGATGTAAAGCGCCAGACGGCTGCCAATCGGCGCGGCTCCGGAAAACGGCGTTCCAGCCGGGACTCCAGGATGCGTCGGGCCAAACCCGACAGCATAGAGTTCGACGGCATCGCCAGGTTGCGCGGCCACGGTCGGATAGCCGAACGAACTCCCGGTTGGGCCGAGGATATCGTAAGTTCCTCCGCCGTAGGCGCCTTTGCCGTTTGACCGTACGATGATTCCGGCGACGTAACCGGACCCGCCCTGCGTGTCAATCAGGCAGAACGACGGGGCGTACTCATTCAAAGTGACCATCGAGGTCGCGCTGCCGGCGGCGGTGGTGACGATCACCGCGACCGTGCCTCTGGCAGTCTCATCGGGCACCTGCAAGTTTATCTGGTTGGGACTGACGAACATCAGATACGCAGCGTTGAAGTTGATCTCCACGCGGGTACCGCCCAGCGTGGTGGGAAAGTCTCCGTTCCAGGAGACAGTCTCGCTGGCCAGATTGGTCCCGTAGATCGTTACCCATTCGCCGGGCTGGATGGCGCCTGGGACACCGTAAATCGGGGCAATGCCGTTCGGTGAGATCGCGGGAGCTTGCGCCGGGTTCCCCTGGTCCGGTTGCGCGGGGGCGTTGTTCAAGGGCCTGTCCGTCGCGCGCTGCCTGGCCATGGCCGACCTGATGGCGCTGATGAAAGGCAGGTTGGAATTAACCAGGCGTTGGGTGGCAGCGAGAAGGCTAGCGGCCCGGTCTGACGGAACAGCCCGAACGGCGGCGCCGATATTTGCCGCGGACGAGCTTGTAGCCATCGCTATGGCCGAACTCGTCATGGCCGCGTAGATTTGCCAGTTAGCCGCGCTGCGCTTCAGCGCGTCTTTCAAAGGGGATGAGCGGAGACTAGCGAAGTAAGCATCCAAACGGCGGTCCAGGGTCGATTTGCGAGAGGTGCCCATACGGATCCCTCTGTATACATCATCACACGCATACGATTGAATGAGAATACCGTGTTTAGGGGAGTTCCCGCCGCACAGTCTGGTACTTCCGCAAGGCGCCCTTGTGCGGTCGCACCGCCTGGCGGTCGCGTATCGGCGGAACGCGAGTGACCCGCCTTTCGGCACTTGATTTGGCGGTGCTCGTCGAATGAGCGGCCTTACTTCGAAACGTTCCGCAATACGCTGTACGAGACTGGTTGCGCCGCCAGGAACTCGTTACTTACCAGCACCAAATCCGGCTTGCCGCCGGACGCCAGCGTTCCCGCCCCGATCAACAGCGGCGAAACGCCGGCGCCGAAGAAAGCCACCGGCCGGAACGTCCCGTTGCCCTTCCCCACCAGCACTCCGGCGTCTCCTTCTCCGCCGCTCAGAAACGCGATGTCGGGAATACCATCGGCGTTATAGTCCTGAATGATCATCTGCGCCGGGGCAAAGGCGGTGTAAGCCTTAGTGGCGCCTGGAAAATGCCGTCACCCTTGCCCAGGTAGATCGATGCGTACACCTCATTGTTGTTGGAAACCACGATATCCAGGTTGCCATCGCCGTTCAGGTCGGCGAGTTCCACATCGATAGGCGCGGCGTTCTTGGGCACCGACACTAGTTGTGTGGCAGGCTGAAACGTGCCGTCGTCATTACCCCGCAGCACGAAAACGCTGGCGGGCTGAGTGAATACCCCAAAATTCGCCACGACGGCGTCCAGCTTTCCATCGTGGTTGAGGTCGCCCACCGAGATGGATACCGGCTGCGATCCCAGCTGGAATAGCTTCGCCGGAGCCGCGAGGTGGCCCGTGCCGTCACCTAACATCACGCCCAGCGATCCGTTGATAATCACCGCCAGGTCGGCCTTGCCATCGCCATTGAAATCGCCCACGGCCAACGCCCCCTGGCTCGCCCCGGCGTTCGATTTGATCGCCGCCTGAAACGTCCCGTTCCCGTCGCCCAACAGTACCGAGACGGTCGAATTGTTCGTGGTCAGGATCAAATCAGCCTTGCCATCTCCGTTCACATCGGCCAGAGCCAGTGCGTTCGAGGCATTAGTCAGAAACTGCCCGGCTGTAAGTTGATTGCTTCCCGCGCCGAGCAGCACCTGGATGCCCGTGGACTCCGCCAGTACAAAGTCTGTCAGGCCGTCACCTTTGAGGTCCGCCGACGCCATACCAACCGCGCCGCTGCTGGAAGAGAAGTTACTCAGCGTGGTCTGCGGCGCGGATTGGAAAGTGCCATCACCTTTACCCAGGAGCACCTATATCAGCGCGACATTCACAAACGCGTTCCCGGTAATGATATCCACCTTTCCGTCGCCATTGAAGTCCGCGGCGCCCAACACCATCGGCCCGGACATCGAGTATCCCGCCGGCTTCTGGAAAGTGCCGTCGCCGTTCCCCGGAAGGACCAGGGTGTTGTTAACGTTCAAAGAGAAGCTCGCCGCGGCCAGGTCCAGTTTGCCGTCGCCGTTGAAGTCCGCCGCAGTCACCAACGCCAGAACCGACGACCCTTCCTTCACGATTGTTGCCGCGATGCCGAAAGTGCCGTCGCCGTTCCCCGGCAACAGCACCACCTCGCTATTGCTCGAGACACTGGTCCCGCACACCACATCCAGCTTGCCGTCGCCATTGAAATCGCCCGTGACCAGAGTGATTACACCCGCCACGGGAGTCAGGCCCGGATTTCCGAAAGTCCCCTTTCCGGTGTTCAGCAGTGTTACCAGCTCGCCGTCCGCGCCGGTCGCCTCCAGAATACCCGGCTTACCGTCCCCGTTGAGGTCGGCCGCGGCCAGGAACACCGCATTGGCTTCCGCCTGCATGCGCACAATCGGTTGAAACGTGCCGTCGCCGTTGCCCAACAGCAGATCCAGGGAACGCGACTGCGTGTAGCCCACTACCAGGTCTAACTTCCCGTCGCCGTTGAAATCGGCCGTCGCCAGCGTGTTGCCGAACCCGTCGCGGATATTCACCAGCGGCTGGAACTTGCCGTCGCCGTTGCCCAACAGGATGCCTTACCGCTCAACGACACCACCGCCAGGTCCTGCTTGCCGTCATGGTTGAA
>Ga0335080_10004197_pt1 | contig 14678 bp, 13 predicted proteins | sample Lox_Sample_34_FD_206720 | JGI IMG/M metagenome (GOLD analysis project Ga0335080, IMG submission 206720) | Soil microbial communities from Loxahatchee National Wildlife Refuge, Florida, United States - Lox_Sample_3.4 | ecosystem: Environmental > Terrestrial > Soil > Wetlands | place: USA... | reverse complement strand
CGCGAGCAGACGCCGATGAAGCTGTTCTGGACGGGAGGTGGGAAGTGTCCTAGCATGTGGCAGATTCCGTGCCCAGCATCCGTGTGGTTCGCAAACTCGCGTTTCTGGTGTCGCTCGTCTGTCTAGCCGCGCTGACCGGCGCGGAACGGGTTCGTGCCTCGGTCGCTCGGGCGAGGCCCCTGCTGATTTTGTGGGCGTGGGAGCGGCCGGAATCCCTGCGCTTCCTCAAATCGCAGCAGGCTGAAATCGCATTCCTTGCCGAGTCGATTTACCTCGACCGCCAGCCGCGTTTGCGCCCCCGCATGCAGCCGTTGAGCGTCAGTCAAGGTACGCCGTTGATTGCCGTCGTGCGTCTTGAAGTCACGCCGGAGACGCCGCGCGAATTTGACATCGCATACACCAATGAAGTGTCCAGTTGGATAGCGAACGCGGCCATGCTCCCGCAGGTGCGGGCGATGCAAATCGACTACGATGCCCCGCGATCGCAACGCGGGTTTTATCGAGCGCTCCTGGAGCAGGTTCGGGCCCGTCTTCCGCAATCCATGCCGCTGTCGATTACGGCTCTCGGTTCGTGGTGTGTGGGTGATGACTGGCTGCGCGGGCTTCCCATCGATGAAGCTGTCCCCATGCTGTTCCGGATGGGAGTGGATCGCCCGAACATCATGCACGCTCTGGCGGCGGGCGACGACTTTCGCGAACCGCTCTGCCGCACCAGCGTCGGCGTCTCCACCGACGAGCCCTGGCCGGAGATCGCGCCCGGCCGGCGGGTTTACCTGTTTAATCCGCGGCGCTGGACCGAAACCAGTTTCGAAACTGTTCAACGAAAGCTCACGCCATGAACGCTCATCGTTCCAGCCGCCTCTTCACGGCTGCGCTGCTGCTTCTTGCGGTGCTGCTGACGCCCGCGAACATCTTTCCCTGCGCAGTGGATTTCCCGCACCCCGTATTCACGCTGCGCGGCGGCCCCGATGCGCCGCTGGAGTTGTTTGCGCAGGGGAGGCTAGGAATCGTTCTGCCGACGTATTACCGGATGTACTTGGTAGTCGCGTACCGATATCTCTCGGGCAAGCCGCTGACGAAACCGGAGCAGACGGCGGTCGTGCAGGCATGGACGGCAAGCTGGCCCGCTCCGCGCCAGCCATCCCCAGACGAGATTGCGGTGGGAAAATGGGACCAAGCGCGCGGCGCTGCTCTCGGCCAGGCTGGCGCGACTGGGCTGAACGAGACTCGTTTTCGCCAGGTGCGCGATTCTCCCTGGGTGGAATACCCAAATTGCGGCAATGATGCTTTTGTAACCGCCGCACAGACACTCGTGAATCTGAGCAAGAAATTTGGGGCGGGCAGCGCGCCGGTTCGCGATTGGGTGCAGGCCCAGGACACGGTCTTCAAGAACTGCCGCGGAACAGACCGCGTTGGGGCGGGTCAAAATGCCGCGGCGCAAGTGCAGCCGCAACTGCCGCCGCCGGCAGCGGGGCTACAGGATGCCGTGCTCCGAATGGATCGGCAGTACCAGATCGCCGCTGCCAACTTCTACGCCGGCGACTTCCAGGCAGCCGCGCAGCAGTTCCAGCAGATCGCCGACGAGCGCGATTCACCGTGGCGCACCTGGGCGCCATATCTAATCGCGCGCTGCTATATTCGCGAGGCGACGCTCAACGTGGCTTCGAGCGATGACGCGCAGCGCGATCCCTCCCCGCCCAGCTTCAATGTGCAGCAGATGACGTTGGCGGAGAAGCAACTTCAGTCCATCCTGAAGAACCCCGCGCTGGCTGCCGTTCATCCTGCGAGCCGGCGTCTGTTGGGTTTCGTCGAGTTCCGGCTACATCCCGATCAGCGACTGTACGAAGTCGCGCAGCAGCTTGCCGGGCCCGCGCCGGCGGAAGACATCGCGCAGGACCTGATCGATTTCGACTGGCTGCTCCAAAAGCTGCTCCGCGCGCCGGAGGGAGTGTACTCTTTCAAGCTTAAGAAGTTGCGCGATGACCTGGCGAAACGAGGGCTGCTCGACGACCTTACGGACTGGATGCTGATCTTCCAGCAGCGGAGTCCAGACACTGTCACGCACGCAGTCGAGCGCTGGCGAGCGACGAAATCGGAGGCGTGGCTCATGGCGGCATTGAGTGCAGCCAAAGCGGCCGATCCCACTTCCAAAACCCTCTCCGACGCGGCCGCTGCCCTCCCGCAAAGTTCGCCGGCGTACGAGCTCGCGGTATATCAGCGAGCGCGGTTGCTGATCGAGCAGAACCAGGCAGAATCTGCGCGGCAGTTGCTCGATGCCAACCTGCCGCGCTTCGAAAAGAGTTCGCTGTCGGCCTACAACCTTCTGCTCGCACAGCGGTTTGCGGTGGCTGCCGACTTCCACCAGTTCCTGGAATACGCACCGAGGACACCGGTGGAATACTTCAGCTCCATCGATTGCGAGGACGACTGTGCCGAAACTGCTGATGCACAGGCAGAGGCCAAGCCGTTGCCCAAGCGATTGGATGGCGACTCTGCGTTGATGTTCAACCAGCGGCTGCCGCTCTCCATGCTGGCGGAGGCGGCGACCGGGACGGTGCTGCCGTCGGAGTTGCGAGCGCACATCGCGACGGCGAGCTGGAGCCGCGCCGCCATCCTCAGCGACCCGACTACCGCGAAGGCTGTGGAGTCAGTGACTGTCGAGGCCCATCCTGAAGCGCGCGACTACATCAGGGGGTATGACAACGCGAGTACCGATGATGCGCGAACGTTCGCCGCAACCTGGATGATGCTGCACTTCCCCGGCATTCGACCGTTCATCTCAGGAGGCAGATTCCGCGAGACCAGGTTCGCGGCGATCGACGATTTTCGCGACAACTGGTGGTGCGGGAATCCGTTCTCGATCGGCGTCGAACCCGCGACCGGGAAGAGCAAACCGGCTGAGCCGCCGCCTTTCCCGGCGTTCATGATCGCAGCGCAACGGGCCAGTACCGAGGAGCAGTGGCGCAAGCTCTCAACGCTTGCCGCCGGGCCGGATTACATGGGCCATGTGGTGTTGGATTGGGCCAAGGCACATCCTGACGACCAGCACCTGGCGGAGGCGCTGCACCTGGTCGTGCGCGCCACGCGCTACGGCTGCTCCGATGACGGAACGGCGCAGATAAGCAAGCAGGCGTTTGATGTGTTGCACGCTCGCTACCCGAACTCCTCCTGGGCCAAGCAGACGCCGTACTGGTACAAGTGAAAACGTCTCACCACGGAAGCGCGGAGGGCACGGAATGAATTACGCTTAGAACAAATTCCGTGTATTCCGTACTTCCGTGGTGAATCGATCCTTCTCTAATGAACGGCACCAGGAGAGGGGACACCGACGAACTTAAATCCCGAGCTTCTTGACTTCTTCGTTGTAGTACTTGCGGTAGAGGATGTCCCACTCCTGCGACCCTTCGAGGATGGTGCGGCGCTGGCTCTCGATCTTTTGCCGGGCGGCAGCATCGATCTTCGCCTCCTGCGCCATCAGGTTCTCCAGCAGGCGCCGGATCTCGAGACGGAGCGCATTCCGGTCTTCCAGAAATTCCACATCCGGCATGTCGGCCAGCGCGTCAGTGATGTTGTGCGCCAGCTTGTTGATTTTCTCGCGGCTGATTCTCATGATCGGTGATTGCGGTAGAGCGGGCCTTCAGGCCCGCGTTCGCTGCGTCGCCGGACTCAACAGATCTCGCATTCCGCTGCAAGCAGCGGAATGCGAGGTCATGAAAAATACGGCCCCTTACGCGACGCTAAAGCGCCGCTCTTCCTGTTACAGCACTGCCTTGTACTTCCTTACCAGCTCGTTCTTCACCTTCTTGAACATCTCCTGGTAGTTGGCGCCGCTGCGCTGCATCTCGTCGGCATAGGTTTCCAGGATCATGCGTACTTCGTCGTTGATGCGGTCTTCCAGGCCAAGCTCCTCGAGCAGCGCGACGTGAACGCGATCGTTCAGCGCCGCCTTGTTGGGCGTTTCGACGAACTCGCCTTCGATCAGTTTGTTGGTGATGTCGCGGGCGAGATAGCCCACATATTCCTTCGAAAAGAGCATTGCTGATTTCCGGTGCGTGCAGAAAAACAGTTAGTTTAGCACACAGGTTTGACAGGCCTCTCCTCCTGCCGCCTGGGCCGTGAAGCAGCAACCAACTCGGCCTTCCGCGCCTTGCAACCAGTTCCAAAGTGGGCGTGAACTCAAGAATGTCGATTACCGCGGGGTGATGTCACAGATTCTTAGCCGGCATTTTCCGATGATCGAGATAGCAACTATGAGGTGGAGTTCCCCGCTGGAAGCATCGTTGAAGGATCCCGTGGGGGCCTCCATTTTGGGTGATTCCCATTTCATGCGAGGTACCATGAAAAAACTACTGCTTTTGCTTACTCTCATCATGTTTGTTGCCACGCCGTTGCTGGCCCAGGACGAGTTCCCACGCGCCCAGGTTTTCGGCGGCTACTCCTATCTGAGCTTGGATACCTCAGGACTGACCAGCCGGCAAAATTTCAATGGTTGGAATGCCCAGGCCAGTTTCAATGTGAACCGCTGGCTGGGTTTGACAGGCGATTTCGGGGGTTACTACGGCAACATCTCTCGGGTCAGCGCCCACGACTATAGCTATCTGTTCGGACCGACGGTGACGTTTCGTGCCGAGCACGTTGCGCCCTTCGTACACGCCTTGTTCGGCGGCAGCCACGTCGGCGGCTCCGGCTTCGGATTGTCCGGCAGTAACAATGCATTTGCCATGGCGGTGGGCGGCGGGCTCGATCTGTCGTTCAAATCCGGGTTCGGCGTGCGCCTCGCACAGGTTGACTGGTATCGTACTAGCCACTTCAACGAGACGCAGAACAACGTGCGCATGTCGACCGGAGTTTTCTTCAACTTCGGTAAATAGAACTGTGTTGGTAACGCCATCGCCGCAGGGTTCGAACCGCTGAGGTCCGGGACCCTGGCGGCGTTTTGAGGCTTTGCGGCGCCCTTAGAGGGCGGTCCATCCCCGGTTTCCGGTACGGCCCACGTTGAGAGCCAGCCATCCAGTGTCTTCGCGCTTGGGAGTATGATTGCCATTGCGGCGAACCGCGTCGCCGCACGATGAAAACTCCTATGCCCGACGATCTTTCCAGCCTCAAAGACGACATGAACGCGTTCATCCTGGGTCATGGCCTCAGTCGCTTTCAGGGTTATGTGACCGAAGAGGTGCACAGCGTCATGTGGGACCCGCGCGACAATGCCGATAGTTGGAAGGATTTTGTCGAACTGGCGAAGAAAGCGGGCGCACAATTTCTCACCATGGATGAAGAAGTGCTCCAGCGCGACGAACTGGACTACCTCATCCAGCGGCTGCAACACACCGCGTTCCCAAGTGACGAGGACATGGAAGAGGCGCGCTGGCTGCGCAACTACATCGGCAAGACCGGCTTCATCCAGCTGGGCTGGCCGCATCAGGGAGTGATGTTCCTGTTCGAAGTCTCCACCGAGTGGTACGAGCGCTATCAGCACCTGCTGGACCTGGTGGAGGACTTCGGGACCGCTGTCTTCGACGACTCCGACCAGGACGAAGAGCGCTAGTTAACCACAGAGACACCGATGCACAGAGGTTTTCAGTGCAGAACTCTGTCTCTCTGTGTCTCTGTGATTCAATAAAGAAATCGTGCGCTGGATGATTCGCGATGCCGACCCGCAACACATAAGCGCGCTGGCGCGCGATTTGAAGCTGCCTACTTGGCAGGCGCGTCTGCTGGCAGCTCGTGGAATTGCTACCACCGAGCAAGCGCACGAGTTCCTCTTCCCTGCTCTCGCCGACTTGCACCCGCCTTCCCGAATGATGGGCCTGCCGCAGGCTGTTGATCGCCTACGCGCCGCGGTTGAACGTGGCGAGACCGTGCTCATCTACGGCGACTATGACGTTGACGGCACGACGGCGATCGTCATTCTCAAAACGGCGCTTGAGTTGTGCGGCGGCAAGGTCGACCATCACGTGCCGCACCGCATCCGCGAGGGCTATGGCATGCGGGACGAGGTGATCGAGCGAGCGCACGAGCGCGGTATTCGGCTCATCATCAGCGTTGATACGGGCATTCGCGCCTACGCGGCGGCGGAAACTGCGGCGCGCTGCGGCCTCGACCTCATTGTCACCGACCATCACTTGCCCCACTCCGACGGTGTGCCCAAGGCGCTGGCCGTGGTAAACCCCAACCAGCCCGGTTGCGAGTATCCGTGCAAGTCGCTGTGCGGCGCCGGCGTCGCCTTCAAGATTGCGCAAGCGCTGCTGGCGGAAAGCGGACGCGAGCGGCTGCTTCAGTCATTTCTGAAGATCGTGGCGATTGCAACGATTGCCGATGCAGTGCCGCTCATTGGTGAAAACCGTGTCTTCACCAAGCTCGGCCTGGAAGGCCTGCGAAGACCGGTAAACGCCGGTTTACGCGCGCTCCTGTCGAACTGTCAGCTCGACGGATCGCGCCCGCTCACCGCCGGCGACATCGCCTTCCGTGTGGCGCCGCGCCTGAACGCCGCCGGCCGCATGGACATTGCCGAGCGGGTAATCCGTTTGTTCACCGAGAAGGACGCCGGGCAAGCCGCCGAGATGGCGATGCAGCTCGACCAGCTCAACGGCGACCGCCAGAACGAGGAGCAGCGGATTTTGCAAGAGATCTACGAAAAGATTGAATCGTCGCCGGAACTGAAGGACGCCTACTGCATTGTGGTGGATGGTGCGGGGTGGCATCGTGGCGTGATCGGCATCTGCGCCACGCGCGTGGTCGAACGCTATCACCGGCCGGCGCTGGTTTTCTCCTGCGAAGATGGCGAAGCACATGGGTCGGGCCGTTCCATTGCACCGTTTCATCTCCTGCAGGCGCTGGAGTCCTGCCCCGAACTATTTACGCGCTTCGGCGGGCACTCTCACGCTGTGGGATGCGCGTTGCCGGTGGAGTGTATCCCCGAGCTGCGCTCGCGCCTGGACGCCCACGCACGGCAAAAGCTGACACCGGCGGATTTCGTTCCTGTGCTCGACTACGACGCCGACGTCGCGCTTGACCAGCTCACCCACGACTTCTGGGCCGCATTGCAGCGGATGGAGCCATTCGGGTCGGGCAATCCCACGCCGGTTTTCGTGGCGCGCGATGCGAAGCTGATCCAGCCGCCGCGCGTCATGAAAGACAAGCACCTGAAACTGCGGGTCGTTCCCGGCAATCCCAACAGCAATGGTGGCCGCTTCCAGCGCGCGCATGACGTCGTGGGCTGGCGCATGGCCGAGCGTGCCGCGCAGAACCCGCTGCTGGCCGGTGATGTGCTCAACCTCGCCTTCACCGTAGATTACAACCGGCATCCCGATTTCGGCGGCGTGCAGTTGAACCTGATCGAGTTCGCCCGCGCTGCAACGCCGCAGGCCGCGACAGCGGCGCCGTGAGCCAGTTGTCGGTTCCGGTCGCTGTCGGGCGCAACTGCCTGCTTACCACTGGTGACTGCTTCACCCCCACTTTAGCCCGACTTTACAGTCCAGCTACCCCGGATTTAGTATTCCCAACCTATGGAGATGGTGCTGGACCGGGTCTGCGCAAACTGCGGAAGCGACCGGCATTCCGACGAGCGATTTTGTCTTTTCTGCGGCGACGTTTTGACGAATGAAGACGATAAGAGTCGAACATCCTCGCCGAGCGCGGTGGAACAGCCCTCTTCCAAACCGGCAACCTACGACTACGCCGGTTTCTGGCTCAGATTTTGGGCTGGCGCGGTGGACGTTGCTATCGAGGCGCTGGGTGCGTTGGTGGTGACATTACTGGCCGAATTCGTGATGCGCGGTTTTGGCGTCGATCGTTGGAACGCCAAAGTGTTCGCCGGCTTCGCCTATGTCCCCATCCTCGCCATTGGATCGTGGCTGTATTGCGCGTTCATGGAGAGTTCCTCGTGGCGCGCCACCATCGGCAAGCGCTTGTTCGGACTGGAGGTCATCACGACCAACGGCGACCGGCTTTCGTTTGGGCAGGCCACAGCGCGTCACTTCATGAAGTTCCTCTCCTTATTCACTGCCACCATCGGTTTCCTGATGGCAGGATGGACCCAGCGCCGGCAGGCCTTGCATGACATGCCTTCTGATGTCCTGGTAATACGCGGCGCGCAGGCGACCTTCTCGCTGCGAAATCGCTAGCCTCTGCTTCGGTGCTCACATCCACTCCCCACGTGTTGGCGTAATATCGAAATAGATGTTCCAGTCGCTAGCTCAGGTCCGTAAGTGGATGGTGGTGGGAGTGTGCGTGCTCGTCGCCATCGTCACGCTTTCGTACTGGATTGCCCGCGCTCGCGTGGCGCCGGTGCTCCGCAATGTCCCTCAGAAGCTCGGCTTCGATATCCAGCAGACCAGCGACGGCTTTACGCTCTCCAAGTCGGAGGGTGGCCGGACTATCTACACCATTCGCGCCTCGCGCGCGGTGCAGTTCAAGCAGGGCGGACACGCTGACCTGCGCAACGTGCATATCGTGGTGTATGGCAAGAATCACGACCGCTACGACCAGATTTACGGCGATCAGTTCACCTACGATCCTCAGAGTGGCGACATTCATGCTCTCGGCGAGGTGCACATCGACCTGGAGGGCAACGCCGAGGGTCCGACGAAGCCCGACCAGGCCGCGCCGGAAGAGCTGAAGAACCCGCTGCACCTGGTGACCCACTCGCTCACTTTCAATCAGAAGACAGGCACCGCCAACACGGATGACGTCGTCAACTTCCAGACCGAGCAGGCGACGGGCTCGGCCAAGGGCGCCTACTACGATTCCAAGCAGAACGAGCTGTTGCTCAAGTCCGACATTCACGTCGTTACGCATGGCGAACATCCCGCGGTGATCACGGGAGCTTCGGGAGTGCTTCAGAAGCAACCGCGAGAAGCTGTGCTGCTGAACATGAAGATTGATCAGCCGGACAAGACCCTGACTGCCGACAAGGGGACACTTCTGTTCACACCGGACAATACCGTGCAACACGCGATCGCCGAAGGTAACGTTCACATCCAGAGCCGCGGACCTTCGGTCATCGACATTTACGGTCCGCGGGGCGATTTGAATGTCGGTGAGAAGAACACTCTGCGGCAGGCGATTGTCTCCGGAGGCGCGAGTTTCGAAACCCACGGCAGCACACTCGCTCATGGTTCGGCGGACATGTTTGTCGTTGACTTCGTCGAGAAGAACCAGCCGTCGCTGCTGCATATGGTGAAGAACGCGCGCATGCGCCAGGACCCGCAGCCTTCGGCAGCTTCGAACACCAGCGGCTCTGCTGCCGCTCCGGCTCAGAATCGCGGGAAGGCCAGCACCAGCGGTCACCCAATGGAGATCGCCGCCGACCAGCTCGACTTCCAGCTTGAGAACGGCAACGAACTCAAGACGGCCGACACGGTCGGTACGGCTGTCATCACGATCCTTCCTGTCCCGGGCGCAACCGGCGCGGCGACGACAGCGACGAAGAAAGGCGAACAAAGCGGCAGCAGCAACGCAACTACGGTCGCCACTGCCGGTAAGTTCCATGCAACCTTTAGTGACAATCGCATTCAGACGATGCAAGGCTCGCCGAACTCCCGAATCGTCTCGACGACTCCCGGCGAGCCTGAGAAAGTCAGCACCGCCGACAAGCTCGATGTGACCTTCGCACCCGACGGCGGCGTGCAGAAGCTGATCCAGAGCGGGAACTTCGCGTATCACGAGCCGCCCACGAATCCCAACAGCGGCGGACGCGCCGCCTTCGCCGACGTTGCGACCTACACGCCGGACGACCAGTTGCTGGTGCTGACAGGCTCACCGCGCATCATCGACGGGGGTATGACAACGACGGCCGTTCACGTTCGCATGAATCGCCAGACCGGCGAGGGCTTTGCCGATGATGACGTGAAGACTACATACAGCGAGTTGAAGCCGCAGCCGGACGGCGCCCTGCTGGCGACTTCCGACCCTGTTCACGTCACCGCGCAGCACATGACGGCATACAAGCAGCCGGGTGTGGCGCATTACACCGGCAACGTGCGGTTGTGGCAAAACTCCAACGTTGTGCGCGCGCCCAAAATGGACTTCGACAATGAAAAACGCGCCATTTTGGCAGAGTCCGACCAGGCGCAGACTGTCTCAACTCTTCTTGTGCAGCAGGGTCGCGACGGCAAGCTCACGCCCGTGGATATTACGGCTGACAAACTTACTTATCACGATGAGCAGCGGCTGGCGCGCTACACGGGAAACGTCGTCGCTAAGTCACCGACTGGCACTGTCACCACGGAGCAGGCCGAGGTCTATCTGAAACAGGCCGATCAAGACAGCAAAGCGCCAACCGCGCAGAACTCGACACCCAAACGGCAGACGTTGCCAGGTACAGACACTCCCAGCCAGATCGATCACATCATCGCGACCGGACGGGTCGTCGTGACCGAGCCTAACCGGCGCGCCGTGGGCGACCGGCTGGTGTACACCGCGGACGACGCAAAGTACGTTTTGACCGGCAGTTCTCCTAGCATTTTTGATGCCGAACACGGCACAGTTTGGGGCGATTCGTTGACTTTCTACAATCACGATGATAGGGTCTTGGTTGAAAGCAAGCGCTCTTCCCCCACCATCACCCGCGCTCGTACCACGAAGTAAATGCAGACTTTATCAGCTGAGGAGATCGGAAAAAGTTACCGCGGTCGCAGGGTCGTCCACGACGTCAGTTTCTATGTAAAACAGGGTGAGGTTGTCGGGCTGCTCGGGCCCAACGGCGCGGGCAAGACCACCAGCTTTTACATCGTTGTGGGCCTGATTCCCGCCGAAACCGGCCGGGTAATGATCGACGGCGAGGACATCACCGATGTCCCGATGTACCTACGGGCGCGAAATCACGGTATCAGCTACCTGCCGCAGGAGCCATCGATCTTCCGCAAGCTGACGGTCGAGGACAACATCCTCGCGGTGCTGGAAGCGCAATCGATGTCGTGGCACGAGCGGCGCGAGAGGATGGAGCGGCTGATCGATCAGCTTGGTCTCCAGGTGATTCGCAAGAACCGCGGTTATGCGCTGTCCGGGGGCGAACGGCGCAGGGTCGAAATTGCGCGCTGCCTGTGCATCTCGCCGTCGTTCATTTTGCTGGACGAGCCGTTTTCCGGAATCGATCCCATTGCGGTCCTCGACCTGCAAAGAATCATCTCTGATCTACGCGCGAGCGGTATCGGAGTGCTGGTTACGGATCATAATGTTCGTGAGACGCTTTCGGTGACCGATCGTGCCTACATCATTAACGAGGGAAGAATTTTCCGAACCGGCACGCCTGAACAGCTTGGAAACGACGCCGAAGTGAAGCGAGTTTACTTAGGCGAGAGCTTCTCGTTGGTTTAGAATTTAGCGAAGGGGCGCTGCTCCTCAGGGTTGCGTTGCGAATGGCATTACTCCAGCCAAAGTTAAATCTCAAGGTCTCCCAGAAGCAGATTCTGACCCCTGGGCTCGTGCAGATGGTCAGCGTCCTGGCGCTCAACAAGCTTGAGCTCGCCGACATGATCAACGCCGAGTTGACAGAGAATCCGGTGCTGGAGGAACTGGACAGTTCCGTGCCGCTGCTGGACGAGATCTCTGCGCGCGAAGAACAGAAGGAGCGCGACAGCTCCGCGGCAGCGCAGGAGGAGCAGCCGGCGACGACAGCGGAGGAAAAAGACCCCTTTGAAGAGATCGACTTTGGCTCATTCTTCACGGAATATCTCGATCCCGGAATGCGGACACCGATCGAGATGGAAGACAGCGAAAAACCCTCCTTTGAGAATTTCCTCTCCAAGCCCAGCACCCTGACCGATCACCTGATGTGGCAGCTGGGTTCGTTGCACGTGCGCGAGGATGTCTATCGCGCCGCCGAACTGGTAATCGGCAACCTGAACGAGGAAGGGTATCTCACCGCGACTGAGGACGAGTTGCTGGGCCTATCGAAAGAACAGCCGGTTACCGAGCCGGAGCCGGTTTCGCAAGGCACGTCAACCGAATCAGCGGCGCGTGCCCCATCCTTCTCGCCTTCAGGCGAGAGGATAGGCCCCGGGTCATTTGCAAACGAGATCGGAGATGCAAGTCAATCGGGAGCTTCCGACAGTGCCATCGCGGTAGCTGAGGAAGAAACGCCTGAGCCCCCGCCGCAAACGGAGGCGTCGGCGCCGGGGGTGTCGCGTCCCACGCTGGTGCCCCCGCGTACAGCTCCGGCGCGCGTCCCGTTCAGCCGCGATGCTTTGCGCGAAGCCATCGACCTGGTCAAACAGCTGGACCCGATCGGCGTTGGCGCGCGCGACCTGCGCGAGTGCCTGCTGGCGCAACTGCACGATCTGAAGCGACAGAACCGCAAGCACGCCAACGGCAATCATCTCGCCGAGCTGGAAGCATTGGACGACGCGATCGTCGTAGTCGACCAGCACCTGCACGCGGTCCAGAACAAGCATTTCAAGGAAATCGCGAAGGCAATGGCCCGTCCGGTAGAAGCCGTGATGACGGCCATGGACTTCATCCGCACGCTCGACCCGCGTCCCGGGCTGCGCTACAACAAGGTCGAGACCCGGCTGATCGAACCGGACGTGGCCTTCATCAAGCAGGGCGATGAATTCATCGTGGTAATGAACGATGAGGAGGTTCCGCAGCTGCGGCTGAACTCGTCCTATCGCAGGCTGCTGAATCGCGATGCCGCCGAAAAGGACGTCCGCAACTACGTCAAGGAGCGCTACAAGTCGGCCATTCAGCTCATCAAGAATATTGAGCAGCGCAAGCAGACCATCCTGCGAGTCTGCTACTCGATCCTGGAGCGGCAGCGCGAGTTTCTCGACCATGGCATCGATCATCTCAAGCCGATGATGATCAAAGAAGTGGCCGAGGAGATCGGCGTGCATCCTTCGACTGTGAGCCGCGCCGTGGCCAATAAGTACGCTCATACCCCGCAAGGCGTCTTCGAACTTCGATACTTCTTCACCGAGAGCGTCAACGGTCCGGAGGGCAGCGGCACTTCCCTGCTCATCCTCAAACGCCGGGTCAAGCGCCTCATCGAGGAAGAAGATCCTACCAGGCCGTTGACCGACGAACAGATCACCCGCATCCTCCAGTCGCAGGGCATCCAGGTCACTCGCCGCACGGTCGCGAAGTACAGGGAAGACATGCGCATCCCGAGCACCCACCAGCGCAGAGTGAAAAGCTAGCCGCTGTACCGGCGCCGCAAATCATTCGTCTAAAGCTTAGGGACTAAGGTTGAACGCGGCTGCCGTACCAAAAACGCCTCGGCCGAGCAGGAACTCAAATCGCTACTGGGGCGAGAAGGGAGCTAAATGAACGTCGAGTATTTTGGAAGGCAATACGAAATCACTCCCGCCATTCGCAAAGAGGTGGAATCCGGCCTCGGCAAACTCACTAAAATCCTGGGCGACAACTTCAAGAGCAAGGTCATCCTGACCGTCGAGCGGCACCGCAACATCGCCGAAATCACGGTCTCGCGCCGCCGCGGGCACCTGGTTGGCTTGGCGCAGGCGCCTGACATGCTCGTGGCCGTCAACCAGGCGCTGGAGCACATCGAGACTCAGGCTCTGCGTCATAACGGCCGTCGCCGCACCACCCATCGCAAGCCCAAGGACAAGGCCTGGACAGCGCCCGTTGAAGCTGACTCGGACGTACAGATTTCCGTCGGAGCGACGGCAGCAACCGCCGTGCCGGTGGTGGTGCACAAGTTCCCAGCCGTAGCGCGCACTACCGAAGCTCACCTGGTACATTCGCAGGATGCCGTCGCCATGCGACCCATGACGATCGAGGAAGCGGTGAAAGAATGCGAATTCCGTGATCGCGATGTCTTCGTCTTCCGCGACGGCAAAGGCAAGGTGAAGGTATTGCACCGGCGCAAGGACGGCAAGATCGAACTGATCGAAGTGCCTTAGCGTTCCACATGACAAGTGGACTGTCGTGCGGATTTTGGGGCGCCATCGGGCGCCCTTTTTGCGATTCGACCAGTTCCCGGCGGAACTGGTAAAGTTGCGGTGCACGCACCATCGAGGGGTGAGGAGGAAGGCATGCCGGAATGCGAAGTACATCTTATGGTCGAATTCTCCATCGACGAGGGGAAACTGGAGACCTTCCAGGAAATTGCGAAAGAAATGATCGCAGGCAGTCGTCGGGAGCGAGGCACGCTAGGTTATGAGTGGTACCTCCGGAGCGACCGGAAACTCTGCCGGGTGCTGGAAACCTACGCCAGCGGCGAGGACATGCTGGCGCACTTAAACGGTCCCGTCACGCAGCAACTGATCCCTAAACTCATCGCCCATTCGATGCTGGACCGAATCGAGGTCTACGGCGACGTCGGTCCGAAAGTCAAAGAGGCGCTCGGTCAATTCGGGGCGCAGTTCTTTGAGCGCTGGGGAGGGCTGACGGAGGACCGTCCAGCAGCGCAGATCGCGTGGTCGGCCTGTTCCGAAGCCAGAGTTGGAGGCATCGAACAAGGTTCCTGACTCCGTACGCTCATTAGCGTAACGAAGCCCTTGATGGCCGACTGATTCTGCTGACCACTGACCCATCGTTGTCAGCCCTCTTTAAGAGACAAATCGGGCTGTCACGTTCAGGTGGACACACTGAGCGAACCCAGGGCCAGACAGCTCTTCAGCCTCGGGCACTGGCTGCTTGCCTGCGTTTCTCAACGCAGAACTCCTCGAATGGATTTTGCGCCCGCTTGAACTCGCAATGCTGTAGGATTCTATCCG
>Ga0335080_10004196_pt1 | contig 14678 bp, 13 predicted proteins | sample Lox_Sample_34_FD_206720 | JGI IMG/M metagenome (GOLD analysis project Ga0335080, IMG submission 206720) | Soil microbial communities from Loxahatchee National Wildlife Refuge, Florida, United States - Lox_Sample_3.4 | ecosystem: Environmental > Terrestrial > Soil > Wetlands | place: USA... | reverse complement strand
TCACGTTCATATGCATGGCAAATGAGATTTGCGACTTTCAATTCATACTCGTCATCGTTGTAATCGCGCTCGAAAATCTCCGCAGCTTCGTGGTCTTTTAAGGCCGGAGTTGCTTCGCTAAATTTGAGCATGCGGATCTCGATGTCGGTGAGTGACACGCTTTCGAACCTGGCTTGTTCGAGGATGCGATCGATCAGGAATTGTTTCGAACTCTGCATGGCACGTCGATTCTAGATCCTCACCAGTTCCCGTTGAATCTTGCCCGTGACCCAGGCTTTGCCGGGGGCAGTGAGCATGTCGATCTCGCTGCGGACGCCGAACTCGGGGAGGTAGATACCGGGCTCTACCGAAAAGCAGGTGTTGGGCAGGATCTGACGCTCGTCGTGCGTTTCCAGATTGTCGAGATGGGCGCCGGGGCCGTGAATCTCGTGGGCGATGTTGTGGCCAGTGCGGTGAGTGAAGTAGTCGGCGAATCCAGCAGCGCGGATGACATTGCGGGCGGCATCATCGGCTTCAAAGCCACAAATGGGGCGGTTTTCGGCAAAGGCCCTTTCGACAGCGCTGATGGCGGCGTCGCGCGCGTTGCGAACCGTCTCGAAGACCTGCTGCTCGCGATCAGTTGGCTCACGGCCAACGACGCCGGTCCAGGTGATGTCGTAGAAGATGCTATCCGCTTCATCAGTCCGGCCCCAGATGTCGATCAGCAGGAAGTCGCCTTCCTTGATTTCGGCGGTGCGGTCGGCAGTGGGTTCGTAGTGGGAGTCGGAGCAGTTGGCGTTGACGCTGACGTTGGGTCCGTTCTCCCAGACGAGGTTCGCCCGCTTCATGCCTTCCGATAACCAATGCACCATGTTGAACTCGGTGGCTTTACGAGGTTTGCCATTGGCGGGGCGAAGACGGCGGGCAATCTCCTTCCAGCCTTCCTCAAGGATTTCATCGATAGCCCGCTGGGCAACGGCGTGGCTGGCGATCTGCGTCTCGGTGAGGACAGCTTCGAACTGGCTGACGAGATCGGCAGAACTGACAATCTGCTTGCCGATACTGCGCAGGAACTCGACCGTGCCGGCGTCAACCATGGAGACGTACATAATGTCGTTGTTGGGTGAGTACTGCATCGCGATGCGCCGGACGCCGCCGAGCATGGCCTTGAGGCCGGCATGCAGTTCCTGCCAACTGGAGTACAGTCCCTTAGATCCGGGGAGGGAATCGAGCCTTCCCTGCTCGATGCGGTGCATCAGCTTGCGTGGCTCGCCGTTGGCGGGGATGAAGTAATACCAGCGGCGCGTGATGTGGGCTTTCGGGTCGAGGCCGAGGATGGTTTCGCCGATGGGGTCGCGATGATGATGATCGTAAAAGAGCCAGCCGTCGAGGGATGTGTCGCGCAGAGCAGTCTGAATCACTTCCAGGTTCATGAGGGAATTCTAGCTGTTGCTTTCGGGGCAACTGGTAGTCGCATTCAGTAAAGGTATTTCGAGCTGTGGCATCCGCTGTTTGGCTGGTGCGTCGCTCGCGACCAGACTGGTCTTGCGGCAAGAAATAAACCCTGCAACTGTGCATAACTTTTGCAGATTAATTCGCCGGTTTCTGCATACTCAAACTAGATGGATATTGCTCCATGCTTTCAGGGCTTTTGATCTTGCCTAAGTCCTTTTGAAAGACGACTCTACGCGTAAGTCCACATGGGAAGAGGACCTTGGCGGGAAGGCCCGTCGCCAACTGATTGAGCCGGAGGACTTTGCGCCCAGAGATGGGGGGTACACCCCCGAATGAATGCACAAGATGCGCTCGGGGCGGAACGACTGAAACATCAGCGCGACCTCTAGAGCCACTCTTCGAATTCGCTGGTCTGAGGGTTGTAGACCTCGACAATGCCAGTGTGGATCTCGTAATACCAGCCGTGTAGCCTGAGCTTGCCCTGCTGCACCCGTTCCTGGACAGCCGGATGCGTGTGCAGATGGGTCATCTGCTCGATGACATTGAGCTGGCTGAGACGTTTCAGTTGTTTCTGGCCTTGGAGGGCGGCAAAGTCCTTGCGAAGTGATTCGAGGGCTGGCTCTGCATATTTGATCCATCGGGCCGTAGCCGGAACGGACAGGAGTTTCTCGGGGTGAAGAAGCCCCTTCATCGCGCCACATGCTGAGTGTCCGCAAACCACAACGTCTTTTACGCCGAGCGCGACGATGGAATACTCGATGCTGGCGGAGACACCAACGGCAGCAGCCTCGCTGTAAACCGGTACGATGTTGCCGGGTGTTCGTTCGACAAAGATCTCGCCGGGAGCGGCGCTTGTGAGAGCCTCCGGATCGATGCGTGAGTCCCCGCAGGTGAGAAAAAGTGCGTGGGGGACCTGCTTCTCTGCAAGTTTCTTGTAGAGTTCGCGCTTCTTCGGAAATATTACGGTGCGGAAGCGATGGACCCCGCGCCTTAGATAGTCTGCATCAGCCGCTGATTTCGCCGGCATATGATTCTGCTCCGTATGGACGATTTCCAGTGGAGGGAATGCTAAGTGGCCATGCGCGGGGAAAGAACTGGCAGAAATACATGAAACAGGCAAATTGATAGCCGTAAAAGAGACCTTTGGCCAGATATCGGCCATGGCCGGTCAAAAGATTGTCCAGAGAACCCAGAGGCATTCCCGATTGTTGTTCTGATAGACTCTTGGGACCATCTATGAGCCTTTTCCGTACCAAGCCACTTTCCACCTTGCTCGCGCAGCTCGAAGAAGGCGGGCTGAAGCGAACCCTGGGCTGGCCCGGGCTGATTGCGCTGGGAATCGGCGCAATTATCGGCGCCGGACTCTTTGCCCGCACTCCAGCTGCAGCCGCGCAAAATGCAGGGCCGGGGGTTACGCTTTCGTTTGTAATTGCTGCGATTGGATGTGCATTCGCTGGGCTCTGCTACGCCGAATTTGCAGCGATGATCCCCATCGCTGGCAGTGCTTACACGTATGCTTACGTGACGATGGGAGAGCTGGTGGCGTGGGTGATCGGGTGGGCGCTGATCCTGGAGTACGGACTGGGCGCGGCCACGCTCTCGATCTATTGGACGGAGTATTTCAACAACATCTTTCCGAATTTGATTCCGTGGGTATGGCGTCACTCGCCGCTACAGACAGGGCCGGGCGGAGTTCACGGCATAGTCAATGCGCCGGCGCTGTTAATCCTCCTGATCATGACGCTGCTGCTGATCAAGGGCATATCAGAGTCAGCTACCGTGAACGCCATTATTGTGGGTGTGAAGGTGACGATCGTTCTGATGATCATTGCCATCGGCTGGCACTTCATCAATCCCGCCAACCACACGCCGTTTGTACTGGCGCAGGATTCGCTCCACGAGGGGATGTTCAAGCATGGGTGGGGTGGCGTGCTGGGTGGTGCGGGCGTGGTTTTCTTCGCTTTTATTGGCTTCGATGCTGTGTCAACGGCTGCGCAGGAGACGATCAATCCCGGAAAGAACATGCCGATCGGCATCCTCGGATCACTGGCAGTCTGCACCTTTCTCTACATCCTCTTCAGCTGGGTACTGACGGGTGTTGCCCCGGTACTCGATTTCATCGATCCGAACAAGGGCATGGAGGCGTCGGTATCGTACGCGATCCATACATACATGCCGGGGTTCGGCTGGCTGTCGACGCTGGTCTCGGTGGCGATCCTTGCGGGCTTTTCTTCAGTGATGCTGGTGATGTTGCTGGGTCAGAGCCGGGTGTTCTTCTCGATGTCGAGGGATGGCCTGCTGCCGAAACTGTTTGCGGATGTGCATCCGAAGTTCTGCACCCCCTACAAATGCAACATGGTTCTTTACGTCTTTGTGGGCCTGCTGGGTGGGTTTCTGCCGGGCGATATCACGGGCAACATGACGAATCTCGGCACGCTATTTGCGTTTGTGCTGGTGTGCATCGGGGTATGGGTGATGCGGAAGAAGAATCCGCTGCAGGCCAGGCCGTTCCGCGTGCCCGCAGTGCCTTTCGTGTCGATTATGGGCGCGTTGTTCTGCCTGGCGATGATCATCTCAGTGGATCCGACGTCGAAGATCGCGGCGGGAAGCTGGATGGTGATCGGGCTGGGGGTTTACTTCCTGTATGCGAAGCGCCACAGCAATTTGAGCGAGGCGGCAATTGGCGGAGCACTTGAGGCGGAGGCCAGTGACTAGGGACGCTGGGGAGAAGGGCCGATCATTTAGCTATCGATTCTTTCCAGCTCTCAAAAGTGGACCCTTCGGCTTCAGGGCATGATCTGGGGCACCCGGCTGCGTTTCTGCCGGCGAGGGGTATCCTGAGTGTCGGTGAGAGAGCAGGAGTGCCGGGTGTCGCCAGAGATAATTCAGGGGCCCTATTTTTCCGATCTGATGAACGAGCCGCAAGCGTTGCGCGCTACGTGGGAAGCGCTTCGCGATTCGAGTGCTTTGGACAGGATCGGCCGGGAGTTCGACAGAACCCGCTTTGAGCGGATCGTACTTACGGGAATGGGCGGATCCTATTTCGGGCTTCATCCTCTCTGCATTGAACTGGCAGCAAATGGCTGGACTCCGATGATGGTTGAAACGTCGGAGCTCATCCACTATTACCCGCATCTGCTGGCACCTTCAAGTCTGGTCGTCGCAGTTTCGCAATCGGGGAAGAGCGCAGAGACAGTGCGGCTGTTGGAGATGAATGCTGGCCGAGCCCCGGTAGTCGGAGTGACGAACTGGGCGGACAGCCCGCTGGGGCGGGAAGCGGCTTCCGTTGTCATGACAGCGGCCGGCGAGGAGTACTCGGTTTCGTGCAAGACCTACGTTTCAACCCAGATGGCTTTGAGAACGCTTGGCGCAGCACTGTGCAAGACAGATGTCAACGCGCGGATGCGCGAGATGGAGATCGCTGCCGACGTCGCGGATGTGTATCTGCGGAACTGGAAGGCTCACGTTGCAGAATTCGTTGAGCTGTTGAGCGGCATCCGGAACGTTTTTCTTGCAGGGCGCGGTGTGTCACTGGCGGCCGCACAAACCGGCGCTCTGACGATCAAGGAGTCAACGCATCTTCATGCGGAGGGGATGAGCAGCGCGGCTCTTCGGCACGGGCCGCTCGAGATGCTGAAGGCTGGAATCCTGGTTGGCGTCTTCGCAGGGGAGGCACGCACGCGGGGACTTAATGAGGGAATTGTGAAGGACGTTGCGGAAACGGCGGCGAGATCGGTCATGTTCTCAGAGGATGCCGAACGCGAATCGTGCCGGCTGCCTGGGGTACCGGAATCGATGAGGCCAATTGTGGAGATTCTGCCGGTACAGATGATGACGCTTGCCATTGCAGCACTGGCGAATCGCGAGGCTGGCGAATTTGAACGCGCCACCAAGGTGACTACAGTGGAGTAGCTGAGAGAAGGATGCGCAGGAACTACTTCATTGTCGGGCTTGTGTTGCTGATGTTCTTTGTGCTGTCGTTTCTCACGAACATCCTTGGACCGATCATTCCGGATATCATTGACAGCTTTCATGTGAGCATGGCCGCGGCCGCGTTCCTGCCGTTTTCCTTCTTTCTGGCCTACGGAGTGCTCTCGGTGCCGGCGGGATTCCTGGTGGACCGGTTCACGGAGAAGCCGGTCATGATCGCTTCGTTCGTGGCGGCTCTAGCTGGCGCGCTGAGCTTCGCAGTTCATCCGACCTATGCGGTGGCGGTGGCGTCGCTGTTTACGATCGGAGCGGGAATGGCCATGCTGCAGGTGGCGATTAATCCGCTGTTGCGGGTCGCGGGAGGAGAGGAGCATTTCGCCTTTAATTCGGCGCTCGCACAAGTCGTCTTCGGGACAGCATCCTTTCTAAGCCCCCTGATCTATTCGTATATGGTGAACAACGTGGCGAGCGGACGACGGCCTGTGCTTCGCCTGTTCGCACAAATCACGCCGCCGCATCTGCACTGGGTTTCGATCTACTGGATCTTTGCCGCCGTGGCTGCGGCTGTGATTTTGCTGCTGAGTGCAGTCCGCTTTCCGCGCATCGAGCGCACGGAGGAAGAGCAGGCAGGCACGGTTGGAACGTATTTCGAGATGTTGCGCCGGGGAATGGTGTGGGCCTATTTCGGAACCATGTTTGCGTACGTCGGCTCGGAGCAGGGAACGGCGGACTGGATCTCGAAGTTTCTGTCGCAGTACCACGGATATGATCCGCATACGATAGGCGCAAGTGCGGTGTCGTGGTTCTGGGGAATGATGACGGTTGGCTGCTTAGCGGGGCTAGTGTTGCTCAAGCTGTTTGACAGCCGGCGGGTGCTGGTAGGGTTTGGAGTCGGGGCAATTTGCACGCTGAGTGCCGCGTTGTTCGGACCGGCGGGGGTTTCGTTGTATGCGTTTCCGGCGATCGGGCTTTTTGCGTCGATCATGTGGCCGACAGTGATCTCGCTGGGCCTGAACTCAGTGAAGGAGCATCACGGCTCTTTCGCGGGGATTCTCTGCACGGGAATTATTGGTGGCGCGGTGGTTCCACTCATCATCGGCAGGCTCGGCGATGTGGCAGGGCTACGCGTGGGAATGATGTGCCTTTACGTCACATTCGGGTGTGTGCTGAGTCTCGGGCTCTGGGCGAAGCCGCTCATTGCGAACGCGACGATTCGCACGGAGTCACAAAAGACCGCTACACACTAAACGCGTCACATGATTCCGGAGAATTTCAGGAAGATGCGGCGCTGGATTACAGCGCCGCAAGAGCATCGGCCTGGGTGGGGAAGAGACCGGCGTACTTGGTGATGCCCACCATGGTGAACACCTTGGTGAAGTGGGGTGAGAGACCGAAGGCATAGACCTTCTGGCCGGAGTTGGAAGCCTCGATCAGCATCTGGATGACGAGGGCGATGCCGCTCGAGTTGATGTAGTCCACCTTGGTGAAGTCGAGCAGCACGAGCTTGGCGGTCTCCTTGGGAAGCGACTGGTAGCTGCCGAGCACCGCGTCCTTTGAAGTGCTTGCGATATCGCCCTCGAAGCGAAGTGCGGTCACCGAGTGACCTGCCGGGGATGTTAACTGGTCTACGCGCGCTTTGGTTTCGCTCTGCACGATCTCGTGTCTCCGTGTGTTTTCGTGTGTTAATCAGCTCGCATCCACATCAAGACGAATCACCAGCCTGACATAGCTGCTCTTGCCATTGGATCCCTTGACCCATTCGGCCTCATCGACGAGGGCCTGGATGAGAAACATGCCCATGCCGCGGGGATCTTCTTCTCCGTGTATCTTTTTGTCGATATCGGGCTTGGGGGGCAGCGTTTTCAGACCCTGTCCGTCGTCAATCACCTTTACCTCAAGCGCATTAATGCCAGCTGAAAGGACTACGCCAACGGAGAGGTCATCGTTCAATTTATTGCCATGCTCAATGGCGTTGATGCAGGCCTCCGCCACAGCCGTCTTCAGGTCTTCAACACGGTCTTCGCGGAAACCCATCAGCTTGGCCACCGCAGCGGCGGTGCTCATGGCTACTTTCTCGTAGCCGAGCTGCGATGGCAGCCGTACCTCCACGCTAGTGGATTTCACCTTGCTCATGCCGGTATCTCCGTACCCTGCACACACCGGCACAGGGCCAGCGCGGTCATATCGTCGCTTTGAGGGCCGCCCTCGGCAAAGTCCTCAATTGTCGTCCACAATGCATCGAGAATAACATCGGCCTGCTCGCCCGGGCACTTTGAAAATTCGTCCATAAGCCGTTCGGGGCCAAACTCTTCCTCGCCTCGGAATACTTCAGTGAGGCCGTCAGTATAGAAGAGCAGCCTGGTGCCTGGCTTGAAGAGTGCTTCCTCGCTGGTGTAGCGCATGCCGGGAAGGAGGCCGAGCGGGGTGCCTGCGGACTCGAACTGGTGAGTGGTGCCGTCGGGCATGACTAGGAAACCCGGATTGTGGCCGGCATTGGCAACTTCGATCTTGCCGAGCTCGGGATAGAGTCGCATGAAGATGGCTGTTACATAGCGGCGCCGGGCCTCTTCGCCTTCGCGCCAGTGGTGCTCGTTCATATGCGTGGCCAGCTCATCGAGTGGTGGCCCAGCAATCGCCATGGCGCGGAAAGCGGCACGGAAATTGACGGACATCATGGCCGAAGCGAGACCCTTACCAGCCACGTCGGCCACGGCTATCAACAGGCTGCCGTCGGGCTGTTCGACGATGTCGAGGTAGTCGCCGCCGACTTCGTAGCAGGTAACAGAGCGGAAGGCGAGAGAGTATCCAGCGATATCAGGCAGAGACTGCGGCAGGAGCGAACGCTGGATGTTGCGGGCGGCGTCGAGGTCCTGTTGCACGCGGGCCCACTGCAAATTGCGCTCGTGGTTTCGGGCGTTTTCAAGGGCAACTGCGGCCTGTAAGACGAGGCCCTCGATGAAGTCCGACTCGTAGAGGGTGAGTTCGCGGCCCTCGGGTGGGGCGACGACGAGTTCGGCCATGCGCTTGCCTTCGCGGTCCTGCAACAGATAGAGCGGGAGTGCCGGCGAGTCGTCAACGTCAACAGCAGTCTCCGGCACAAGACCGTAACTGAGGCCGGTACCGGGGAAAGCGGCGCCCGCCATCTCGAGTTCGCGGACAACGATGCGCAAGACAGCGCCGAGAACTGCTTCCTCACGGATGGTGGAGTGGACCTGGCGAGACGCCTCGAGCAGAGCCTGAAGCCGGGCTACCTGCTGCTGAAGATCGATGGTTTCGTCGCTGCCGGGCAGATGGATACCTGCTGCCATGACCTCTACCTTAATACTCTGGGGACTCTCAATGTAACACGGAGAGGCGTGGGGAGGTCTATTCCTTTCGTGAGACGGACTTTATCTCATCGAAAGAAAGCCTATGGTATCGAAGATTCGGGTCGGCGGCAGTTAAGAAAGCCGGTCCGCCACTGCGCGAATATCACGGGGCTCAAGGATGCGGTTGGTGAATCCATGGCTGGCCACGTTGAGCATCGCGCGGCCAATCTGGCGGGTGGAGAGGAACTGGTTGGGGAAGACGCGGCGCAGCAATGGGAACAACGGGCGGGAGACGGCGTAGAACTTCTGGTAGAGAGGCGTGCGCGACTGAATTCCATCCATCGGTTCAATGAAGCCGGGGCGGAACATGTAAGCCTGCAGAGGCAGCCGGAGGAGAGCGTTTTCTGTGCGGCCCTTGACGCGGGCCCACATCACTCGTCCTTGCTCAGAACTGTCGGTGCCGGAGCCGGAAACATAGATGAAGATCATTCGCGGATTGATGCGGCTGAGTGCTTCCGCCGCAGCCAGGGTGATCCCGTAGGTGGTTCGCTCGTACTCGACCTCTTTCATTCCAGTTGAGGAAACTCCCAGACAGAAGAAGCAGGCATCGAGGCCGGCGAGACTTGCTTCCATTCCGGAGTAGTTGAGCAGATCGGCGTGGATGATTTCGCGCAATCGGGAATCGTTGATGCCGGTCGGCTTGCGGCCAAGCGTGACGATCAACTCTACGCCGGGGTCGCGGAGGCATTCGAGCAGAACGCCGCGGCCAATCATCCCGGTCGCTCCGAAGATCAGCACTTTCCCCGGCATCCGCTCCTTCTTCCTCGCTTCCAGCATAGCCCCGACCACTCGTCACATACGGTTTGACACAGGTCGGGTATCGGAATAGAGTTCCCCTAAGATATTTATGGAAAGCATTCACGACTCAGGCGATTTGATCCCGGGCACGCTGGAGATGCTGATTCTGAAGACACTCTACCGCGGTCCAGAGCATGGCTACGCAGTGGCGGAATGGATCCAGAATACATCGCAGCAGGTATTGAAGGTGGAAGAAGGCGCGCTTTATCCGGCGCTGCACCGAATGGAACTGCGCGGGCTGCTCAAAGCGAAGTGGGGCGCTTCTGAGAACAACCGGCGCGCGAAGTTTTATGAACTGACGGCCGAGGGGCACAGGCAACTGCAATCGGAATCACGACGCTGGGCGCGGCTGTCCTCGGCTGTCGCATTTGTCATGCAGGCGTCCTGAGGCCGCTCGCGAGGTTTTGCGATGAAGCAGCAAGTGCACGAATTTTCTCTTCGTCTAAAGGCGCTCTTTCAGAAGCGTCGACTGGATCGCGAGATGGCAGACGAACTTGCCTTTCACCAGGCGATGCTCAAGGACAAGCTGATACGGGATGGGGTTGCGCCGCACGAAGCGCAGCATGCCGCTCGACTCCGCTTTGGGAGTCAAGCTCGTTGGCACGAACGGCTGCGGGAACTCTGGCAGTTCGGCTGGCTTGAAAATTTCGCGCGCGATGTGCGTTTCTCATTTCGGGTCTTACGCAAGTCTCCAGGATTCACGGCAACCGCCATTCTGACCCTGGCTTTGGGTGTGGGCGCCAACACCACCATATTCTCTATCGTGAATGGCCTCCTGTTACGTCCCTTGCCGGTGCCGGAGAGCAATCGGCTCGTTGTTTTTGGAATGTCGCGAGGGTTTCCGAACCTTGGTTATAGTTTTTCTGTACCGATGTTTCGAGCACTTGAAGACCGGCACGAATCGTTCTCCTCGGTGTTTGCCTTTGCGACTTTCAGTAGAGCGCAGGTCAAGGGTAGCAATGGGATGGAAACGGCACGTGCGGCGCTCGTGAGTGGCGACTATTTCAGCGGACTCGAAACGCCTCCACTGATGGGAAGAGTTCTGACGCGGGCCGATGATGCGAAGGGCGGCAATCCAGACGGCTTTGCCGCGGTAATCAGCGAAGGCTTCTGGCAGCGCTGGTTCAATCGGACCCCAGAGATCGTCGGTCAGAAGCTTCGCGTGAACAACACGCTGTTTACGGTTGTCGGCGTGACGCCTAAGCGGTTTATAGGAGCTGACCCGTTGGAACGTCCTGAGATCTTCGTACCGCTCGCGGCTGAGCCGGCCATGAACGGCGATCGAAGCCTGACGAACACCGGGGTGCGCGCATGGTGGATCACGGTCATGGCGCGTTTACAGCCGGGCGTATCAGTGGAACGGGCAAATGCCCAGGTGGAGGCTGCAAGCGGTCCCGTGCTGCGGCAACTCCCGGCAGACGCAGCATGGATCGCGCAGAGACAGCGCGAGCACTTCCACTTTACTGCCGAGCCCGGCTCGACGGGATTTACGTACATCCGCCACACGTTCCGAAAGCCTCTTCTCGCCGTATTTGCGATGTGCGAAGGAGTCCTACTGCTCGCGTGCCTTAATCTTGCGAGCCTGTTGATGGCGCGGGGAGCAGCGCGGCAGAAGGAACTCGCTACCAAGCTCTCGATGGGAGCCACGCGGAGCCGGCTTGTTCAGCAGCTTCTGGTAGAGAGCCTGCTGATCTCGATTGCGGGTACTATGGCTGGTCTTGCCGTTGCTCCATCGATCGGCAAATCGCTTTCCGTCCTGCTCCTTGGCGCTCAATCGGAAACCAGCATCGATACGAATCTCGATATCCGTGTATTTGCTTTCGCAGCGCTGATTTCGATTGTTGCAACTTTGCTGGTGGGCTTGGTCCCTGCATTGCAGGCAACATCGAGCGGCCTGAACGAGCAGATGAAACAGGGCCAGCACGCTACGCAGGCACACGAACGGCACAAGGTGCTCCCGCGCATAATGATGGCGCTTGAAGTGGGGCTCGCGCTCATGCTGGTGGTTGGAGCAGGCCTGTTGACTTCAAGTCTCGTGAAGCTCTACCGATCCGGAGCTGGGTTCGATCCGCGCGGAGTGGCGAACATTGCCGTCAGCATGGATCATCAACCACTTCGCGGAGGAGCCCTGATGCAGTTTTACCAGCAGGTCGGGGACTCGCTGGCGAGGTTGCCGGGCGTCAAGGGAGTCAGCTGGGCATGGATCGTTCCTCTAGCTCACGCGACCTGGGATGATTCGTTCTATGGGCCAGCGGGTAAGGAGGAGGATATTCACGAGAACTCTGTTGCACCGGAATATTTCAAGACAATGCGGATTCCGCTCTTCGATGGTCGGGATTTTCGGTGGGATGAGCCGCCTGCTGGTGGCCAGAAAATTATTGTCAATCAATCCGCGGCAGATCTGCTGCTACCCGGCCTCAACCCAATCGGGCAAATAATCAAGAAAAAGGACAAGGACAAGGTTATTCAGTATGAAGTGGTCGGTGTGGTTGGGAATGCGAAGTACGAGGATATGCGTTCTCCTGCGCCGCCCACGATTTATCACCCCATGAGCCAGGTTACTGACGATTTGTCATCGTCCTATAACGCTGTCGTGCGTGTCGAAGCATCATCATCGTCGCTGGCTGGGGAAGCTCGCTCGATATTGCAGAAGTTCAATCCCGAGATTCCAGCACCCACGGTTACATCGATGTCGGACATGGTAGATGACTCGCTCAGCGCCGAGCGGACCTTGGCATTGTTGTCTGTTTTCTTCGCAGTGTGTGCGCTCTCGGTGGCCGCAATCGGCCTTTATGGAACGCTTGCTTACGCAACGGCGCGGCGCACGAGCGAAATCGGAATCCGGATGGCCCTCGGTGCGAAGCGTGCGCAGGTGGTCCGCATGGTATTCGCGCAGAATTCGCTGGTCGCATTGGCTGGTACTGCGGGTGGACTCTTGTGCGCGCTGATTGCTTCACGCCTGCTCTCTAGCTTTCTCTACGGCACCTCAGCGCGGGATCCCTGGATTTTTGCCGGTTCGCTTGCGGTGCTCGCGGTGATTGCGAGCACGGCGTCTCTTCTGCCCGCTGTTCGCGCGGCGAGGATCGAGCCCATGCAGGCGATTCGTTGCGAATGATCGAACGCGATTGGCTCCTTAAGTAACATCCTCGATCCATTGTTGGTAACTTACAGTAACTACATCCGCGTTAATCATCAGTTTTGGTAACTCTATCTTATGTAACTTGAAGTAACTAGCCCCAATGTGGGAACCCACTTAGTGCCTACGTGTCATTCCGAAAGTACTGGATACGCACTATTTTTGGGGCAGACGCTCGGAGTCCCCCTAACCGATGGCGATCGACGGCAGTTAAGGAGATAGTTATGGACTTACTGCGCGACGAGAGCGGTTACGTGCTGGTGCTTCGGAAGTCCCGCCTCGCGCTTGTCAAGAATGCAGCGGGAAATGAACCGGAACAGCCTTCCACCAGTCAGGAGGCGGTCGCTCCCGCCGGTTGTTTTGTGCCCCATTGCTGTTTCTGCTGCGCCTGGTGCGAAGAGCCAATCCTGTTGCCAAACGACCGCATTGGATCACCCTTCGGCTTTCCAGATGCGCGGAAGATTGACGTTCGATCGGTCGCAACGGTCTGCTTTGCCTGCAAGCACATCGGGAACTACTCGATGTTTCGCGGCTGTCGCGGCTTCGACGTGCGGCATAAGGTTGTGCATGCCCAGATGACGGGTGAGACGGTGCTGGTGAACTGGCTACACTGCGTGAAGGAGTCCTGCCGAGAGCGGGTTCCCTTGTTCGTGAGTGTCGACCGGAACAATCCCCCTGGTGAAAGGGACGCTGCCGAGTGGCTATGGAATGAGCTTACGTGCGCATCAGGGCACCGAATTGACACGATGGCGCTGGATCCGACCCTTGAGCTTCCGTTGCGAACCCATAACAAGGTGAGGTAGGCCGCTGAAAGTCTCGGCCCGAGCTGACAAAAAGCCGGTTTCGAATCGGCAAGTAATGTGAGAGAATCCTGCCATTCCCCGGTCCCCGCTGTGCATCCTCTTTGAAGGGAAGTTTATGCCGCAGGCCTCAGCAGTTTCTCTGCTTACGCTCGAAGTCGAACGCAATGACGATGTTGCAACGGTGAGATGCCACGGCAAGCTGGTATTGGGAGTGTGCGATGTCCTTACCAGGAAGGTGCGGGATCTGATCCCGACCACCAAGAGGATCGTTCTGGACCTCACCGATCTCTCGCACATGGACAGTATTGGGCTGGGCACCCTGGTCAGGCTGTACGTCTCAGCGAAGGCTGGGGGGAGTTGCGTGGTCCTGGTAAACGTTGGACCGCGTATTCGGCAGCTGCTGGGAATTACGAACCTGATGTCTGTGCTGACGGACATGTGCGAGCAGGGTGTGAACGTGCGGTTCTGAGCAGTTACGGCTCGCGCGGCTTTGATCCGACGCTTCTGAGGCTGTGCTGCTGATTTATCCTTCGGTGGAATGCCCGTACAGCGCAAGACTCTCTCGATCGCGATGATCGCCATGAACGAGGAGGCGAATTTGCCCCGCACGCTGGAGAGCGTGAAATGGGCCGACGAAATCATCGTGGTGGATTCCGGATCGCGCGACAGGACGATCGAGATCGCGCACTCGTTTGGGGCGAAGACGACTTTTCACGCATTCGGCGGACACGGCGAACAGAAGAACGTGGCGCTCGATCTCTGCAGCGGCGACTGGATTCTCCTGCTGGATGCTGACGAGTTGTTGACGCCGGAGTTGCAGCGCGAAATTCAGGATCTGCTGGCCGGCGGAGCACGCTATAACGCTTATTGGATTCCGCGGCTGAACCTGTATTTCGGCAGGTGGATCCGGCATGGCGGTTTCTATCCAGACCGTAAGCTGCGCCTGTTCAAGCGCGGAGCGGCACGATTGAGTGAGGGAGTTGGTCCGCATTCAACGCCACAGTTCGCCGGGGCTACCGGCAAGCTGCAGGGAGACATGCTGCACTATGCGTATCCGACCTTGGGAATCTATCTCGAGCACATGGAGCGGTACAGCTCGGAGATCGCGACATTGTTGCACAAGCGAGGGAAAGATAGCCGGTCCTTGCCGGCTTTCTTGTGGAACACGGTTTTGAACCCGGCGGCGACGTTTCTATACAACTACTTTTT
>Ga0335080_10004195_pt1 | contig 14680 bp, 11 predicted proteins | sample Lox_Sample_34_FD_206720 | JGI IMG/M metagenome (GOLD analysis project Ga0335080, IMG submission 206720) | Soil microbial communities from Loxahatchee National Wildlife Refuge, Florida, United States - Lox_Sample_3.4 | ecosystem: Environmental > Terrestrial > Soil > Wetlands | place: USA... | reverse complement strand
AACAGGCTGTAATCATCAGTGCATTCCAACCGAGCAAAATTTTGTCGTCCAATAAAGGCGGGACTCTTTTTCTTCTTACAGCAAGCAATTTTTTTCTGGAAGCATCCAAACCTGCTATGATCTTTTCTGCCGACAGATTTTCTTTTTCCGAAAATTCTTCTTCGTTTAAGGATGCATGCAGGATATTCTTTTTCTCCCAGTTTCCATGCTTACTGACATTATAATAAGCACAAAACAACGAAGCATCGTCCTGCAAAATATTGTCAATTTCCTGTTTCTCCCAAACATAATATTTACCCTCTTCACCCTCACTATCTGCATCCAGTGCAGCATAGAAACCTCCTTCCGGGGAAAGCAATTCACGGAATATAAAATCCAATGTTTGCACAATGGTTCTTCGGTAATGAGGATGTTTGGTTAACTGATATGCCTCGCATATAACGGTAACCAATAGGGCATTATCGTAGAGCATTTTCTCAAAGTGAGGAACCAGCCAATTTTCATCCGTTGCATACCTGGCAAAACCTCCTCCTACCTGATCATAAATCCCGCCGGCAATCATCTTATCCAGACTAAGAAGAGCCTGTTTCAGGGCATCTTCTGTTTTTGTATAATAATAGTATTTAAGGAGAAACCGAATAATAAAAGATTGAGGAAATTTAGGCGCTTTACCAAAACCTCCCTGTTCCTTATCGGCCATTTTCATGACATGGCCATAGATTTCCGCTATATTTTCCTGATTAAAAATTTTTGCGGTTTCCGACTCATTTATTTTTTGAAGACCCAGATTATTTGTCTCTACAAGATGAGCAATGAGTTCTTTCGAATGAGTTTCTATTTCCTGTCTTTTTTCCCGAAAAGTCTTTGATATACTATATAAGACTTCCTTCCAGGATGGCCGGTTAAAAGCAGGCCTCGGTGGAAAATAAGTGCCGCCATAGAAAGGTTTTCCTTCAGGTGTTAAAAACACATTCAGTGGCCATCCCCCGCTTCCGGTCATAGCCTGTACGGCATCCATATAAATATGGTCAAGGTCGGGTCTTTCTTCCCTGTCTATCTTAATATTTACAAAATCCGTATTCATCACCGAAGCCGTGTCTTCATCCTCAAAGCTTTCCCTTTCCATTACATGACACCAGTGACAAGCAGAATATCCAATACTAATCAAAATGGGTTTATCTTCTTTTCTGGCTTTTTGCAAGGCTTCCTCACCCCATGGATACCAATCGACAGGGTTATGTGCGTGCTGCAATAAATAAGGACTTGATTCTGCCGCCAGGCGATTTGACATAAAAATTATCTGCTTCCTGGTGCAATCTACATGTTTTAAGGAAAGGAGGAGATAAGCAAGTATGATATCCGGTTATTAATACCTGGGAGAAATATCATTAAACTATTCAGAGATCCGATATGCAGCCTGGCACATTAAATAGTTTTAGAGATATCCGATATAATTATTATTCCTACTTCTTTTTTGAAAGAATAGAAAGATATTTTTCAAGTGCTGAAACCATCGAAGGAGCTTCAGGTTGAGGCGCTTTAATTTCTAATGTAAGACCCGCATCTTGGACTGCCCGGGAAGTGTTATTACCAAAAGCACCGATTTTAGTACCGTTCTGCTTATATTTTGGAAAATTGTCAAATAAACTTTTTACGCCACTTGGGGTGAAGAAACATATAATATCATACTCCTCCTTACTTAATACTTCCTTTAAATCATTACTTATGCTGCGATACATGAAGGGAGTAGCATATTCGCAATTATTATTTTTTAACCACCCGACAATTTCATTGTCCTGCTGGTTTTCAGAACAAGGATAAAGGAATTTCTCATTTTCTTTATGCTTGTTGATAACATCAAACATGCTTTTGTTAGTGCCATCGGCCCCGTAGAAGACTTTTCTTTTTCGATACAAAATAAACTTTTGCAGATATAGAGCTACGGCCTCAGTGATGCAAAAATATTTTGTGTCCTGAGATACACTTAATTTCATTTCTTCAGCAATCCTAAAAAAATGATCGATGCCATGTCTACTGGTAAAAATGACGGCTGAATAGTTTGCGATTTCAATCTTCTGCTTACGAAAATCCTTTGCAGAAATTGCTTCAAGACGAATAAAGGGGTGGAACGATAATAATACATCGTACTTCTTCGCTAATTCAAAATACGGCGATTTATCGGTTTCCGGTCGGGGTTGGGTGATTAAAATTTTTTTCACAGTTTTACCAGATATCTCTGTAAAATCCTTTTTATTATTTACCATGATTTTCAGGCAAGTGTTGCAAAATTAATAAGCTTTTTCCAAATAATTCAATAACACTTTGTAAATCAGCAGAAGAGGTGCTATCTCGAAGGCGCAAAGGTATAAAAAAAAGTGGAAACCATTCATTTTTATTTCTTTTCTAATCGATCCATAGGTGGCAATGAACCTGTACATATAGAAGGTAAATACCATAACGCAGGATACCGTTACTGCGATTTCATCGACAAAAGTCCCTGAAAAAGAAAGCATTATCAAAAAAGGAAGGAGAAAAACACCCAATATTTTATTAGTCAGAAAAATGATGAAGATATAGGTATCAGTTGCCCGCTGAATATTAAAAATCCATCCGGTGATCTTCAGCAAGACAAATTTGACCAGGTAAGCGATGATCAAAATGACGGCGAAGTTGAGATACAAAATCCAAAAACCGGCTTTCGGGGCGATTTGAAAAAAGCGGGCTATAAAAACACCATATAAACCCGCCGCTACAATAAAAAGAATATTTAGCAGCAGGGAAGGCAGGGGGGATTGAAGGACCTGTTCCCTGATCTGTTGCTGACGCATTGAAACCCTGAAGAAAAGGGTGAAGAGGTTGGACAAGTACCTGGCAAAAGCAAATTTTATAAAAGCAAAATAAAACAGTATTCCGACAAGCAAATAAAAAAGACCGTCATATGACCTGGTGATGTGAACATTTTCCAATTCCACCAAAGATTTCCCCAAAAAATTGAAATAGCGATTATCGGCTAAGACTTTTTTGAAAGAAATTATACCGCCTTCATGAGAAGATCCCTGAATTGTAAAAACGGTTGAATCGGGAACAGATCGATCGATGGCAATATTGTTCTCAAGGTTTTTTTTAGGAAATAAAGAATCAGGCATATTCAGCACTGAACTGTCTTTTTTTCGATGAGCTGCATGTTTTTTTAATGTCAAAAGCGTGGCCGTTGTGTCTTTTAATTTATCCGAACTGTCTTTTTGAACCGGTGCTGATTTTAAGATGCTTGAATCTTTCCCAGCCAAAGAATCCTGATTTGATTGTGCAGAACTATTTTGTAAAAAAAATAAGCATAGTAAAGCAAACAGAATATGCCTGATCACTATTCTCCGAAACAAATTATTGAAACATGAACACATAATTTTGAAAAAATCTACTGTTCTCATTAAAAGAAATTTACGTATCCAAGATGAATCTTGGCCTGCCTCAAATTGAAATTGGTATCGTCCTGTTTTCCGACTGCATAAGACATATTGAAAATTCCTGCTTTTGTTTCAAATGCAATTCCGAGTCCGAGCCCCAGGAATGTATGATTCAAACTGTACCCTGGAATATCGTTTTTAGCCCATCCCATATCAACGAATGAAAACAAAAAAGAATTTTGACCAATGAGATATCTGTATTCTAAAGTCCCTACAGCATATTGGGACGCTAATATACTTTCCTCATCGAAACCACGTAATAATTTATATCCCCCAATCTGAAAAACTTCATTCCTGAATGTATTTGGACTTTGAAAAACTCCCCCGTTCACTGCAAGTTTTATAGTTGAACCCCGGCTGACCTGGAAATAATGTGCAGCTGCCAGTTTTAAACGAAATGAATAGGAATTCAGTTTTACCGTATCGTATAATGAATTAAAAGAAAAAGCAGAATCAGAGGGATCTGCCAGTTTTGCTATTTGATCGTTCTTGCGAATTTTTTTTGTCCCGGCAGTTCCTGTAAACATCAATTCATTTCCACGAAGCGGATTGAAACGATAATTTGTATTGTTGAATTCATATGTAACACCCAAATTCACGGAACTGATATCTGCTTCGGAAGGAAGCTGATGTGTTGCAATAATCTGTTGCGTGTCCACATTCAATAGATTTGATGTCAGGCTTTGAATAAACACTGTGCCTGTTTTGGTAGCAGATGTGGCATATTGTACTCCTAATAATGCATTGATATTAATATATGAAGAATCTTTCTTGAACAAATCAAATGAAAAATTCACCCCGAAAGGAGATTTAAATAAAAAGGGTTGCTGGTAATACAAATTCAGCCTGGGTGATTGTACCTGCAATTGTTGCCAGTTCAGTCCAATACTCTCTCCATTGCCAAAAGGATTTTTAAGATTGACAGTTGCTTCACCAGTAACAAGAAGTTTGTTGCTCGTTAACTGATCATTATTTGGCAAAAGTCCCAGCAATACGTCCACCTGGCTACTTTTTTTAGGTTTCAAATAAAGATTCAGAATTGACCCGGCTCCCAATAAAGTCAGGTTCCAGGGATGTTCTTCCTGTATATAGGGTAATTCCATAATTCTTCTGCTAATTGCCTGTAATTTTTCTTTTCTGTAAATACTTCCATCCGGAATATTTAAATAGCGCTGCAAAAAATCAACGGATATCTTAGCTGTGCCATATACACGAATACTATCTATTTTATATAAAGGTCCTTTGTCAATTTTGAGATTTGCCATTAATGTACCGCTTTCCAGAACAATACTGTCCAAAGAGATTTTAGCAAAAGGATAGCCATTGTTTTCCAGGTAATCCAGAATCTGTTGCTGTGCACGCTGGATTTCCTCGAAATTGACCTGCCTGTGAGATATTTTTTTATCATTCCATCCCGAAGCATTCAAAATAAAAGCGTCATCCGATTTTGTATTGATGCGAGCCCATTTATAGATATCCCCTATATATAAATGGACAAGCGCTCTTGTGGAATCGTATTGAATACTATCAACAGAAGCTGCTGCAAAACCTTTTGCTTCGAGGAAGGAAGGAATTTTGTAGATATATTCAATACAGGCATCCCTGTTTTTAAAAACGGATTGCAGCCCAAGGTTTTTCTGATCAAAGATTGAGTCTTTATCCACGCATATAACTTTTAATCCATACTGTGAAAAACTATTCAGCCAGCCGGTCATCAGCAATAAAAGGGTAAAACCGTATAACCTTAATTTTGTCATTAGCAGTATAGGATCACAAAAGTCTTTTGTAAAATTACTCAAACCGCATGGCAGGCATCTATCTTCATATTCCTTTTTGCAAGCAGGCCTGCTATTATTGTAATTTTCACTTTTCTACTTCCCTGAAAAGTAGAAACGATTTTGTGACTGCTTTATTGAAAGAAACAGAATTACAAAAAGAATATCTTTCCGGCGAAGATATTGAGACAATTTATTTCGGAGGAGGCACTCCTTCCCTTCTCGCAGATGATGCATTGGAACAGGTTATTGAAAAATTATTTCACTCTTTTACGATTTCCTCCGAGGCAGAAATTACTGTTGAAGCAAACCCGGATGATATTAGCCCGAAAAAGATTAAAAACTGGAAGAAAGCCGGGGTCAACAGGTTAAGCATCGGTGTTCAATCTTTTTTTGATGAAGACCTGCGCTGGATGAACCGGGCCCATAATTCTTCGCAAAGTATTTATAGCATCGAAACTGCGATCGGGGAAGGCTTACCGAATATCAGTATAGATCTGATCTATGGAACACCTACTCTACCCGATGATCACTGGAAAAGGAATGTGGAACAAGCCATCTCATTAAATATCGCTCATCTTTCCTGTTATGCCTTAACTATTGAGCCGAATACCGCTCTCAAGAAAATGATCTTTCAAAAAAAAACACAGGATATAAACCCCGAAGACCAGGCCAGGCAATTTCTTTTATTAATGCAGTGGATGGAAAAAGCAGGATTTGAACATTATGAAATTTCCAATTTTTCTCTTCCTGGAAAAATGAGCCGGCACAATACTTCATACTGGCAAGGGAAAAAATATCTTGGATTGGGGCCCTCCGCTCATTCATATGATGGTTTATCCCGGCAATGGAATGTATCGAACAATATGCTTTATATCCGGTCTCTTGAAAAAAATGAGCTTTTATTCGAAAAAGAAATACTGACTCCTGTGCAGTCATTGAATGAATATATCATGACATCCCTGCGAACCATATCAGGTATCGATCTCCGTTATGTATCAAAAAAATTCGGGGAGGCAACCCGCCAGGCGCTAAAAGAAAATTCTCAAAAACATATCCGGAATTTGAGATTGGAGGATAGAAATTCAAGCCTTGTTTTAAGCATGGAAGGCAAATTATTTGCCGATGGAATCGCAGCAGATTTATTTTTTCCGGCTGGTTATCAAATCCCGGTTCAGGATAAATTTTAGATGAGTCGAAGAGACTGGAAATTATTTTTGCTGATGATCATGCCGATGTGAGCGCCCCTTCAGGTGCCTGATCAGCTGTCCGGCTGTCAGGATGATTACCATCAGTATGATGGTTGTAAATCCGAATCCCTGGTATGAAAGGGGCATCATATTGGTTCGTTTTATGTTGACCACCCGGTCAACCTTTATATATTAGACGAGATATGTTTCAATTTGTTTAAATCCTTCTACAACTTTAACATTTTCCCATAATATCTTATAGATTGTTTCAGCAATAGGCATAGGTGCATTCAGTTTTTTATTCGCCAGGTAAATGCATTTACTTGCATTATAGCCTTCAGCAACCATACTCAATTCCAGCTGGGCCACTTTGACGGAATATCCTTTCCCAATCATATTGCCAAAAGTCCGGTTCCTGCTATATAAGGAATAACAGGTAACCAGCAAATCTCCCAGGTAAGCCGATGCTGCGTAGTTGGAGCTTTTCTTATGAGATATTTTATTTTCTTCCTCATGAATTCCTACTTCGATATGACTAATCCCGGCTTTACGTAAAAAGCCTGCCATCTCATCGGCACAATTGGCTATCAGCACACTCAAAAAATTATCGCCATATTCTAATCCATGCGCCATTCCTGCACCGAGCGCATAAATATTTTTTAGAACCGCGGCATATTGAACCCCATATACATCATTGTTGATAATGATATTAAGGTATTCTGTCGAAAAATTAGACGCGATTTGGGCCGTGCTGGTTTCATCAATTCCTGAAAAAGTAAGATAGGAAAGTTTCTCAGCAGCAACTTCTTCAGCATGGCAGGGTCCCATTACAGTAAAATAATCACCAAGAGCAAAGTCAAACTTATGCTTCAAATAATCGTTTAATAAAAGGTTTTGCTCCGGCAAAATGCCTTTGACCGCTGAAATTATTTTCTTGTCTTTGAAAAGATTTTTTGAGAGCGCTTTAAAAGTCTGATCAATATAACCAGAAGGAACTGCAATCACGAGGCAATCTGAGTCCGTAATTATTTTTTCCAGGTCGCCGGACAAAAAAAGCTGTGATATATTGAAATAAACTGAGCTGAGGTATTGGGGATTGTGATGGCGATGCTGTATATGTTTGATAGCGGCCTCGTTTCTCACCCACCAGTTTATAGAAGCTTTGTTGTCGGTAAGAATTTTTGCCAATGCAGTAGCCCAACTGCCGCTTCCGATGATTCCAAAACGCATGATCCAAAGATACTAAAGATAATGTGCGGATTTGCGAAAGTGCAGATGTGCGAATTTCTCTAAACCTGCTTTTTATGAATCCGCACATCTGCATATTCGCAGATCAAATCAGCTTTTCTTTACTTCAAATAACTTATCCTTTGGAGTGACCGAAACCTTTGTCCCATCTTTCAGGATTTTACTTACGGTTCCGTAAGGACCCGTCACTACTTCGTCTCCTTCTTTCAGTCCATCGGTAATTTCTATATTATTAATATCCTGAATATCAGTTTTAACTTTTACTTTTTTTACAGTATTATCTTTTTGCAACACGAAAGCAACTTCATCCAGATCTCCATTGAAGGATGAGGTTGTTTTTGAGTCATCCATACCGCTATTATCATTTGTGGGATCAGCGGCCTGATTTTTATTGGCTCCTGCGGTATTGTCGCTGTTTTTTTCACGGGTTGTAATTGCATTAATCGGGACTGCTAAAACATTGGCATGTGTCTTTGTCTGAATATCGGCACTAGCGGTCATGCCTGGTCGAAAAATCAGCGCCTTACGCCTGGATGGATCTATCAAATCCTTATAAGAATCCGGAGACAGCCTGATATGTACTTTATAATTTGTTACGTCATTTGAAGAGACGGAAGAACTGCCCGAGCTCGTTGAAGAAGCTACACTGCTTGCAATTTGTGTTACAACACCTCTGAATTTCCGGTTATTGTAAGCATCCACTTCTATAAAAGCAGAGTCGCCCAGATGAACTTTTGGAATATCGTTTTCACTTACGTCCACGATGGCTTCGATCTTGCTCATATCGGCTACACGCATCATTTCGGTACCGGCCATCATTGAGTTTCCTACAACGCGCTCTCCTCTTTTCACATTCAGCTGGGAAATAACTCCATCAATAGGTGAGACCAATGTGGTACGACTTAAATTCTTAGATGCGATAGCAAGGTTTGCTTCCGCACTAGATGCACTCGCTATATTGGCTTTCACATTTTGCAATGCAGCATTGTAATCAGACTCAGCTTTGCGATAAGCACTTTCAGCCTGCTCAAATTCTGATCTGGATATTACTTTTTCATCCAACAGCTGTTTTTGTCTTTCATACTGAGCCTTGAGCTGATCGAGTGTAGCTTTTAACCCGGAAAGTTGAGCTGTATAATTGGATACCATGGCCTGTTGCTGGTTTAATTGTGCTTCAGCCTGATTGCGTGTTGTGGTATAAATATCAGCATATATTTTGGCGAGCTCCTGTCCTTTTTTAACACTGTCGCCTTCCTGAACGGTCAGTTCGACAATTTCACCAGAAATATCAGGACTCATTTTCACTTCAATTTCAGGATAAATTTTCCCACTGGCAGTTACTGTTTCAACGATGGTTTGTTTGGTTACTTTTTCCACTGAAACTTTTATTCCTTCCTCTTTTCCAAATGCACCTGCTTTTTTTAGTATAACCAGCGCCACTACAACAATTATCAAACCGATAATTATCCAAAGTAATTTCTTGTTCATATGAAATATTAAGAGTTATAACTTTTATAATTTTACGCCCAGTCCTCTATAGTATTCAAGCACTTTCATTCTGAAAACATAATCGTATTGGGCATAGAGCTGATTGATCTTTGCTGTAAACAAATTATTCTGATTTGTAAGATAGTCGATTGTATTCAGCAAGCCTATATTATACCGTTTACCTGCCAGATCAAAAGATCTTTCTGCCGTGGATACTGCTTTTTTATTCGCTTCAAATTTCTCCATGGAAGCAACGGCATTATAATAAGCGTTATAAATATTTTGCTTGAGAGTCAGCTGATCATTTTCTTTTGTCACGTTCGCTGTTTTTACGTTCAGTTTTGCTTTTTCATAATTTGTACGAGTCAAATTCCCATTGAAAATCGGAATACTCAACTGAAATCCTATCTGCTGGCGAAAGTTATTATCGAGCTGGGTCCAATAGCCGTTCCAGATATCCCCGAAAGGTTGCTTCACATGAGAACTAGAAGCTGTTGGTGTGTATACAGGATATTGAGTGCCGCTATTGTCTGCATACAATTGTGTAACCTGATCAGGGCCCGGGGTGGTGACCGTTTTCCTCAGTTCATTTGAGAAATTATTACCCAGGCTTCCATAAACTGAAAGTGTCGGGTATAGCTGCCCTTTTATCGCTTGAACTGATTTTTCTGCTGAGCGGATCAGGAGGTCATTCATTTTCTGCTGAGGAAAAGAAGTTGATGCCATTGAATAGACGATATCGGGTTGCAATTCAGAAATAGGTTCCAAAGGAATCGATTCCACAGCAGGAGTATCCAATTCGAATTCTACAGCAGGATCCATGCTCAGGAAAATTTTCAGTCCCAGTACATCTGTATCGAATGTTTGCCGGGCAGAAATCAGCGATGCAGTATCTGTCGCAAACTGCGCTTCCAATTCCGCTGCATTCAATTCAGGCACCGAACCTGCAGCAACAAGTTTCTTTGTGTTTTCCAATTGTTGTCTTGTCAATAACAATTTTGTATTTGCCAGGTTCATTTGTTCACGCGCGAGCAGTGCAGTCAGGTAAGCAGCAGCTACATTTAATGTTACATCACTTCTGATCTTGTCGATCCTGGTGGTATATGCATCATAATATAATTTATTGGATTCGATCAGGCGTCGTGTACTGAACCAGTTGAATAAATTCGCGCCTGCCTGTAAACCTATACCCTGGTATACATTCTGACTTGTTGTAAATAAGTTGGTTGTTGGATCGATGGATCGTCCGAAGTTAAGACCTAACTGTGTACTAAAATTTGCCTGTCCGAACTGAGAGGCTTTGGATTGTTCATAAGTTAATTTTGCGAATCGTGCATCGATATCGGCCTGTTTGACGGAAAGATTATTGTTGATTGCATATTCAACACATCTTTTCAGATCCCATTTACCCTGCGCCAGGGAACATAGCGTCAGCAAAATAAAAAACAAGGATAAGGGCAGTCGTTTTCTTATACTCATGCAACAAATTTAAAAGTAGTTACCCGCTTAGACGCAGCTTTTTGATAAACGGTTTCAAAAAAAATTTTGCTAAAATACCGAATCCTAGTGCATGAACAAACAAAAAAAAACTTAAAAATTATAAGTATTTACATGGATTTTCCAAAAGCCTGATCCAGGTCGGCAATGATATAATCCGGATCTTCCAATCCGATATATAAGCGAAGCTGACGATGTTCTTCAACGGAAGGATCAAATTCCTGATCAGAAATGGAAGCGCATTTAGGCAAAATAAGGGATTCATGTCCACCCCAACTTACGGCCATCATAATATGTTTCATCGACTCACAAAAACGAACAATCTGCCTTCTACCCGTAGCTTTTATATAAAAACTGACAAGACCACAAGCTCCCTTCATTTGCCGCCTCGCCAGTTCATATTGGGGAAATGTTTCATGCAAGGGAAAGATGATCTTTTCAACCATGGGATTTTTTTCCAGATAACTGATGATTTTAGCAGTAGTCTGCGAAATCCTGCCCAATCTTGCCGGAAGGGTTCTCAAACCCCTTATCAGGAGCCATGCATTGAATGGTTGAATAGCGGTACCAGTATTGAGGTATTCACTGTCAAAAATTTTCTTCACCATAGATCGAGTACCTGTCAATACACCTCCAAGAGTATCGCTATGCCCACTGATATACTTAGTAGCTGTTTGCATCGAAATATCAATTCCCATTTCGATGGGGCGCTGATATAACGGTGTGCAATAACTGTTATCGATGATGGTTATGATATTTTCAGATCTTGCCAGCTCAGCAACTGCAGGAATATCCTGCAATGAAAAACTCCATGAATTAGGAGATTCAAGATAGATCAGGGAAGTATTGGGCAGAATCGCCCTTTCAAAATTTTCGATTGCAGTTCCATCAATATAAGTTGTGGTCACACCAAACCTGGGCAGTATCACATCAAACATACGCTGGGCCCAGGTATAGGGTTTTTCTACGGATACTATATGATCTCCTGATTTGACATTGGCCAATACCGATGCAAAAATGGCAGAAGCGCCACTATTAAATACGAGGCAATCTTCGGCAGCATCCAGTGCGGCGAGTTTTTTACGAAGGATATCAACCGTGGGATTGAGTCCGCGGCTATAGAGATAACCGCTGTATTCATCGTCGAATAATTCTTTCAGTTCATCTACTTTATTAACCCTGAAATTGCTGGTCTGTATAATTGGCGGAGCAATGGCATTAAAATAATGCTCGCGCTCTTCTCCCAATTCATTCAGTATATAAGATATGTCCATGTCGGATAAATAAAATATAAAGGTGCAAAAAGAAAGGAAATGAACCGCACAAAATGAAAGTAATTATACTATTTAATACAATTATTGGACAAGAGATTATTTCTCTTTTTTAAGAGATATAAGTCTATATAAAACATGATCATTCGTTATTAAAGTTCCTTCCATCCTATTATCTGTAATCTTGAATTTAAAAGTTCCATTCTTCATTATGGATATGAATGTATTTTCCTTTTGGTTATAGACGAAATCCAGGGTTCCCATATTCTCGGGCTGTCCATTGACTATTTTATCTGCTATTGCCTGGAATTTATCAGGGCCATTTTCTTTTGTAATACGATAAACGACGATTTCATCATGACAGGGTGAATTTTTAACCTGGCAGATGGATTCACCTTTCCAGTCACCGACTAAATTCATTCCATATTGTGCAAAAACTGACTGAGATGAAAAGCTCAACAAGGCCAGGGAAATAAGGAACTTTAAAAAATTTACAAAATGCATAGGTTTAATCCGATAGGGTGTCAAGTTAAGAATTTCTGCACGGGTTTTGAATTTATTGACCCATCATACGGAATAGTTATTCAATAACTGTGCATATCCTGAATTTTTCCGCAGAAGTTCTGTATGTGAGCCCTGTTCAAGGACCATTCCATCTTTTAAAACAATAATTGTATCAGATTCTTGTATAGTTGAAAGCCTGTGAGCAATAACAATGATTGTTTTATTCTGATTTTTGAACCAGATTAATGCTTCCTGTACTTTTTGTTCGCTTAATGAATCTAATGATGAAGTGGCTTCATCAAGCATTAATACTTCGGGGTTTTTATACAATGCCCTGGCAATTGCCAGACGCTGTCTCTGTCCACCTGATATATTGGAAGCCTGTTCATTCAAAAGGGTATTGTATCCTTCCGGAAGTTTTTCCACAAAATCTTTTATCCCCAGCAGATGTGATAAGAACAATATTCTCTGCATATCAGGTCGAACTTCCCCGGTAGCGATATTATCTATCACTGTTCCGGAAAATAAGTCGATCCGTTGTGGTACTATACTGATCATTTGCCGCAGACTTTGATTACTGATATGTCTGATATCAATTTCTCCTATCCTAATATTCCCTTTATTTACAGGATACAAATTTTGAAGTAAAGAAATCAAAGTAGACTTCCCGCTGCCGCTTTCTCCTATTATAGCAGTGATTGCATTTTTTTTAATAACAAGATTTAAGCCCGAAAAAACAGGTCCTCTTGTTCCATACCTGAAATACACTTCGTTGAAGCGGATATCACCCATCAATACAGCAGTAAGTTCAAATTTCTTTTCGTCGTCGTCTTCTTCTGTTTCCAAATCAATAATCTCAAACAGCCTGTCCGCTGCAATCAGTGCATCCTGAAGGTTTTTATTGGCGCTTATAATCGAAAAAACCGGGCTTGTGAAATATCCCATCAAAGTATAAAACGAAAATAATTCGCCCGGAGATATTTCATGTCTCATTACAAAATAACTTCCCGTCCAAAGCATTAAAATGGTGAAAAAATGCGTAAGAAAATCACAAACGTTTGTTACAAACAGACTCCTGATATTGCTTTTATATACGGTTTTTAATAATTCAAGAAAATTACTTTCTGTTTTATTACCAAAATAATTTTCGAGTCCAAAACGCTTAATGGTATCAGCAGCATTAATGCTTTCTACCATTTGTGTTTCAAGGGAAGCTGCATTTTCCATCATCTTTCGCTGCCATTTTTTATTGACTTTATTACTGATCAAATAAATAATCATATAAATCGGAGTCATTATAAATATGATCAGTCCCAGTTTCCAGTAATACAAAAACATGAGAAGGATCGAAAAAAATACAATCAAAATGCTGACTAAAATATTCAGCGCGATATCGTTGATGAATACACGAATTTTGATGGCGTCATTGACCCGGCTGATAATTTCTCCTACCCTCATCGTGTCAAAAAAAGATTTCGGCAATCGCAATACATGCCTGTAATAACCCATTGCGAGCCTCGAATCAATGTATTGTCCCGTCTTTAATGCAATGAATGATTTGAAATAGCCGATAATAAACTGGAAAATGAGTAAAACAATCATAATAGCACTCATCAGGTTTAATAACCTGAAATTGCGGTCTGTCAATACAAAATCAATAATCTTCTGAACATAGAAAGAAGCAGACAAACCAATCAAAGTATATACAACGGCACCTATAAAAGCCTGCAGCATCATGTAGCGATGCGGGTTTATCAGCCGCCAGAATCTTTGTAGAATGGAAATTTTTTCAGTTCCTGTCTTGAAATGATCTTTCGGAATCAGAAGCACAATTACTCCCGACCATTTTTTGATGAAATCCTCTTTTTTTTCTTTGCAAAACCGGCCCAAAGCAGGGTCCATGAATACCACATTCTTTTTAGTAATCTTATAGATAACAACATAATGATTCCATCTTTTTTCGATGACGATATGGAGGATAGCGGGCAAAGGTATTTTGGACAGGCTGTCGGCAACACCCCTGACACCCTTCGCGTTGAATGACAGTCGTTCTGCGGCTTCAATGAGTCCTGCAATATTTGTTCCCTGTTTATCCGTACCGGCATATTGCCTGATCCGGCTAACGGGAATATATAATCGATAATAAGCGGCTACTGAGGCAAGGCAGGCAGCACCGCAATCTGTAATATCTTTTTGCCTTACTGAATATCTGCTTTTCACACAATCATTTTAAATCATGAGAA
>Ga0335080_10004194_pt1 | contig 14684 bp, 24 predicted proteins | sample Lox_Sample_34_FD_206720 | JGI IMG/M metagenome (GOLD analysis project Ga0335080, IMG submission 206720) | Soil microbial communities from Loxahatchee National Wildlife Refuge, Florida, United States - Lox_Sample_3.4 | ecosystem: Environmental > Terrestrial > Soil > Wetlands | place: USA... | reverse complement strand
TCGGCCGCTTGAACTGCGCACCACCGAGTGTAGATCTTCATAGTCACATGGGGTGCCTGCCCAATCGACCGCGACAACTGCTCGCGTGTTCGGCCTGATCTTGAGGGCGACATCATCGACATCGATAAGCCCCGTCACCGGGTCGACATCGGCCCAGATGATCTTGGCGCCCAGATGCACGATCGGCATGATCGTGGCCGCGCACGTCATCGGGGTGGCGATCACCTCGGTGCCAGGCCCAACGCCTGCGAGCACCATCGCCAGATGGAGCGCGCTGGTCCCCGAGTTGACGGTCAGGATCTCCTGGCCCGGGTAGCAGCCGAGCGCCTTCTCGAGCGCGCGCTCGAACTGGTCGACCTTGGGACCTTGCGCGACGTGCCCGGACGCCAGCACCTCGGCGACGGCTTGTGCGGCCTCGGGTGCGTTGAGCACCTTGAACAGGGGGATCTGGGTCATAGCACGCAGCGTCCCTCGGTCCATGCAACCTCTGGTTTGCCGATCGGCTTCGTATAGAGGAGTTCAAATTCGAGGCCCTGATCAACGCCTGTCTGTAGTACCCAGTAATCCTCGAACTCCTTGCGGCTCGCATTGACGATTCTACGAGCGTGTTCTTTCGACGAAGCGATGACCAAGCCGATCCGATCCCCGTCGAGGTTTCCGATCCACATCTTGACGGACTTCATGGGGATCACCTGTCCTCGCAGTCCGAGTTTCTCGGCGATAAGCCCGCGAGTTTCGGCTTCCTGCGCCAGTGCTTCGCGAAGCGCGGCACGAACGCGCTCGGTGTGATTGCGACCGCGTTTTGTATTGCAATGTGCATCGCGTGCAGCCTTGCACCGTGGGCATGCCGCAAGCTCACGAACAGAGTTAGCGATGGTCATGGCTTGGACTTGATCATGGTGATCGCATGATCGAGATAGAATCGTGCCTTTTCGAGATCCTCGACGAGCTTGGCGGGATCTTTCTTGCCCGCACGCGCGATGTACTTCACCGCGTTACCGAGATCGAAGCCCAGACCCCAGGCGTGTATAACTTTCAACACCTCGTAGGGATTGTCCGCGCCTCCGTAGTGAGCTGGATGATTGACCGTCTCTTTCATCGGTTGCTGCTCCGTGTGTACTGGCCAAAGAAAAGTGGGCGCCTACTTTCTCTCCGCACGTGCATCTCAGGTTGAGATTTCAGCCGTCGGCCCTTTTGAGGGGTCAGCGTGATGTCGCCACCACGCCTGTTCCGATCGTTGCCCGTAAACCGTTCCGCTTCCTGGCTCGATAGGCCTTGGAGTTGCGACGCCAGACCTCGTGCATGTGCTCGCGATGGCGATCGTTGTGCCGCTGAACGAGCGCGCGACGCTTCTCCGGGTACTTTCGTTCCCAGCGACGCTTGGAGGCCTTGAGACTTGCCCGACGCTTCGAGAGCGCGAAGCTGGCTCGAACGCAGAGCGCCTCCTCGTATTGATCGTACCCAGACAGCTCCTCGAACATCTGAGCGATCCCACGCGCGTCCATCCCCTTCGCCTTACCATAGCGGTCTGACAGTTCGCGCCTACGCTCCGTGCGCGATGTCCCCTTGAAGCCACGCGAGCTGTTGCTCGGGCGTCGAGCCGTTCGCGATCGTGAGCGCTGTCAGATCAAGCGGCCCAGGACCCAGCGGGCACTGACGTGGGTAGTTTGCAGGACCCGTGTACGCGTCCGTCGAACAATACTGCCAGCCCAGTAGCTCAGCGAGATCCCATCCCATCGACTCGTAGAGGCTCGCGGGCAAAGTCGCGCCGTAGGCTGCGGTGATGAGATACGCGCAGCCCATGTGATCGGTGATCTTGAGATCCCGGAGGTAGCTGCCAGCGTAGAGGATCGGCGCTTGGCCGTGGCGCGTCTTGACGCGTTCAGCGAACGCCGAGACGCCATCGATCACTTGCTGCGCCATCACGCCCACAGGTTGCTCGGCTGACTCGACGTCGACCACGAGCCGCAGGTCGCCCTCGGCCCAGCCACCCGCGCTGTCGACGAGCCCGAGCGCGAAGTCGGCTTGCTTGACCGCGTCCTCGTCGGTTCGAAAGTAGTGATAGGCGAAACGAAAGAACGTCTGACCGTAGCGAGAGCCGGCTGCCGATCTCGCCTTGGGCCAGTAGCTATGAAACCACGACGGGTCCTTGGGGTAGTAGAGGCCCTCAGTCGCCTTGAGGCCGATCCCTGCCCAGGGAAGGCCCGCTGCCACGAGCGCATCGATGTCGAGATGACCTCCGTCATCGAGCGCGTACGCGTCGACAAACACCGGGCTCGTCACAGCGCCGACCTGAACTTGTCGAGGATGGCAGCCGTGGGCACGCCCTCGTTCGCAGTGATGTCGGCCCTGAGCATGATGAGCGCGTTGTCGAGATCGCGTGCGGCGATCTTGCCCTGGTAGCCCTCGATGAGGCTGGTGACCACAGCAGCGATCATGCCAAGCGCTTCTTTGGGCCGTTCGGTTTGGCGTGACAATCCACCGATCACCTCGAGTCCTGAGATCGTCGCGTTCAGCATCGAGACAATGGTCCGAGCGCTGTTCCACATAGCCCAACCCTCGCACACTGTCAGACCGATCGGATAAACGAATTGACGATGCAAGCCCTGCAGACCGCTTCCATGGCCACCAGAGACGCCATCGATACCGAGCCAGCCAACCTCCACGACGTCACGCTCATGTGCACGAGCTGCAAGTGCCCGACGGTGCACTCGTTCTCCCATCGACAGAAGATCAACCCCAGGGTGGTCGATCTGATCTACGAGTGCACTCGCTGCAACGCGTCTCGTGTATACGGTCGCGAGCATGCTTGAGCGCAGACGACTCCCTCAGGAGCGCAAGGCGATCACGCACGTGTTCCGTCTGGCGTACCAGCACAAGGACGGCACTGACGATGTCATGCACTTTTACTTCACCGTTGGGCTCTACGACGATGGATCTCCGGGCGAGATCTTCATCAAGGCCGATCGCACAGGGACTCTGGCCTCGGGTGCACTCGACGCGGTCGGCATCATGATGAGCATGATGCTGCAGTACGGAGTGCCACTCGAGGCTTTGACGTCCAAGCTCAGGCACATGCGATTCCCGCCGCACGGGTTCACGGGCGACGCCGACATCAAGTCGTGCACGTCGCCGATCGATCTGCTCGCGGCGTGGCTCGAGCACAAGTTCATCAAGAAGGAGAACCACGTCTAGCAGACTCATGCCGAAGAACCACGTACACCGTCAGAGCTGCCTAGAAGCGAATGCGTGGGGCCGCACGAAGTGCCCAGGCATCGGCTACGTCGAATGGATCAAGCTCGCCGGTGAGATCCCAGATCAAGGCAATACGTGGCGCGAGCATGAGCGCATCGCACGCCGCTACTACGCCGAGGATCGCGAGCTGCAGCCTTGGTACTACGACCTCGGCGGCGAGGCCTAGGACTCGGGATCGAACTTCGAATCGACCGAGGCCGAACCGCCGGTGATCGGCTTGGCGAGGATGCGCGCGTGGCGCGAGAGGCCCAGCCGCGTCATCTCGGCGTGGTACGCGCTCATCCCGGTGCCGAGCTGTTGCCAACCCTGGTTGGGATCGAGCACCTGCGCGTAGCCGCCGTCCTCGACTTGAAAATACTTGGTCTGCTTGCCGAGGAAGTCGTACTTGACGGGCGTCGACGCGTCGTCGGGCGGCGCGAAGTTCGCCCGAGTATTGAAGTTGGAGACCTCGACGCCGTTCTTGGAGTACGTCTGGGCTTCGACCTGATCGCAGATCTCCTTGGCGGCGATGCGGCCATCGGGGAGCTGCACGCACTCACCGAGATCGGGATTGACCCGGCCCTCGAGCATCTCGTGCGATAGAATCGATGACAACGACACGTTGAACTTCGTCGCGAGGTCGGCGAACACGTGGATGATCGGCGTGCCGTCCGGCTTGCGCGCGTGGAAGCCGAGTGCGTCTTGCTGATCGGCGGGTGCTTGGCCGTGGATCTGGTACTCGATCTCTTGGGTCTGCGCGGTCGTGTCGACGCGTACGATGTCGTCTTCACCCTCACCGTACTCGGGTGCGAAGTCCTCGCGCAGCTGCGCTTGCAGACCGGCTGCCGTCGTCGCCAGCGTGGCAAGGTCTTGGGTGTGGTTGACGTCGATGAGGACGTGACAAACCTGGCCCGGGGTCACTGGTTGGCTCCTTGCTTGGCGAGCCACACCTTCGCGCGCGCCAGGCCTGGGGGCTCGGCCTTGGTGGCCGGCGTAGCTGAGCCGGCCGGTGGCGCGAGCACTGCCTCGATCGCAGCGAGCGCGCACTTGATCGCATCCACGCTGATGAGTCCTGCGATCGCGGTGAGATCTGCCTCGAGCGTGGGCGCGTTCGCGCCGACGAGCTTGGAGATGACGGTCAGAAGCCCGTCGACCGAGACCGTCACGCCCGCCGAGAACAGATCGGTAGCGAGGCTGGCTGGTAGGTTCGTGAGCAGCTGGCCCAGGTCCGCCTGCGCGCACGTGGCGAACGCGCCCGACATGACCTTGGCGTCGCTCTTGAGCGTGGCACACGACAGCACCATCGCGAGGATCAGGAATGGGTGGAGGAGCTTTCTCACGACTTGACCTCCGTCTTGGCCGGCTCGCTCGGAGCAGCTGGCTTGTCGGCTGGCTTGTCGGCTGACTTGCCCGACAGCGCCAGCGCCGACTGGTGGACCGCCGTCGAGCCCGCGTAGATGCCGAACACCCACTGAGCGAACGACTTCCAATCGTCGACGGTCATCTTGCCGAGCGCGACGAGCACCGTCGCACCGATCAAGAGTAGGACGGCCATCAGGCCTTTTTCGTTATCGAGCAGACTTTCGAGAGCATCCATGAGCGAAAGCCTATCACGAGATGTCAGAGGGTCGTGGTAAGAGGGGCTGTGGGGAAGCCTCAGACCCAGATGGACATTGCGACACTGCCCAAGATCAGGAGCAGTGTGAAGCTCGAGAGCTTCTGCTCACACCACACGTTCGACTGTGCGTTCTGTGGGCAGCCGGCGGCGCTCGGTCATCTACAAGGCCAGAACGAGCCGCTGTGTCTGCACCAGTCGCCGTGCGAGACGTTTGCTGACTGTGACACCGTCGAACAATTCGATCTGCTCTCGGGCCTCAAGATCAAGAGTGACCAGGGCATTCTCGAGCGCAACTGATGTGGACGTGCACCATCGCGACCAGCCTCGTCACGGGGCAGCTGGTCGAGTTCTACGAGCTAGTTGATCGCGTCGAGGTCGCCATCGAACTCGGCATCGTCGGCGAGATCGATCCCACGGAGCCCACGCCCACCCTTCTTCTTGTGGAGGTGATGAGCCACCCCGATCGCAGCAGCGCCGAGCGCCAGGCCCAGGCCCACCTTCAGAACAGTCGGTAGGCTGTTCCAGATGAGCGAGACGTTGGTCGACAGCGGCGCCCCCGGGATCGTCGCTGATGCGACGCTGGTGAGCGTCGGTGGCGTCGCCGTGCCGGGCAAGTTCAAGTAGTCGGCTTGCTGACCCAGGTAGATCGCGTAGCCGGCCGCGCTGTTGGTGATCGACGTCGGATCGGATGCGGTCGCGATGAACGTCGCCGCGTTGTCGGCCTCATCGGGCACGTCTTGCTGGACGATCTGCATCGCCCGCAGGAACGCGTTCGCGGTCGTGGCGTCCACGACACCCGAGATCGGAACCATCGAGAATCCCGCCATCTGAGCGAATCGGTTGATCGCGTTCTGCAGGGCCTGGACGTCGGCAGTCGCCATAGATCGACAGTACCACACAGCTTTTCAGGTATCATCTGCTCATGTCGACCTACGTCCGACACGGGTCGGCACTGCTACAGGGCCTGGGCGACGTCACGATCTCACCGTTTCGAGACAGCGCCGAGGCCTGGCGATCGCTGGTCACGCAGCTCGCAGGCGATCTCCCTACCGACTTCATGATCGCGTGGATCGACGTCGAGAGCGGCGGCAATCCGTGTGACTACACCAGCCTTCGCGAGTCGGGGATCTCGCAGCTGATGTACCCCGACAACTTGAACACCGCGCACACGACCGAGGCCGCGCAGCATCCCGTGCCACCATGTGTCGCTGGCACCTCGTCGAGCGCGTCGTACAACTCGCTCTCACCGTCGCAACAGAACGATCAAGTACAGGGGATGGTCACGTACGTCAACGCGATGCGCGCGAACGCACATGCGCAGCTGCAAGCTGTCGGCATCGACTGGGACGAGAGCACGGGCGACTTCTGGAAGCTCGTCAAGATGAACCACGTGGCACCCGCGACGATCCCGCCGGCTCTACAGGCTGCGCTCGCGGTCAACGGGGCTCCTCCACCCGACTGGGCCACGTTCGCGCAGTTCGCGAGTGCCAACGGTGTGCCCGCCGCGTGGCTGTCGAACGCGTCGAAGGTCGGCGCGTGGGGCTCATCCAGCGGTGTGTCGCTCGCCGACTACTCCGACATCCTCATCGACCAGATCACGAGCCCGTTCTCGAGTGCGCTCGGCCGCGTCATGCTTGGGGTACTGGCGCTCGGAGGCGTGGCGCTCGGGGTTTGGTGGTATAGACGACGCAGCCACCAGCGTGTGGCGCATGCCGTCTGATGGAAGATCTTGCCCAGTGGGCGCCTTGGGTCCTCGCCGTGTTGTTGGTAGTCGGCACAACCACCTACCTTTGCTGGCCAAAGCGAAGGAAGTGAGTTAGTGTCGAGCTAGATGACGCCGAAGCCCACTTCACCCAAGTGCTGCACTCGGCCCATCGTGCGTCCCCAGCCACCGAAGACGCCGATGCGGCCGGTGACTCCACGACCGATCGCCCGTCCTCGCTGAACCTTCCAAGGAGAACGTCATGGCCCGTCGTCGCCGTCACAAGAAGCGCAAGATCACCGCCTGGAATCGGAAGTTCGGCGCCGCTGCGCGCGCGTGCTTCCGGGAAGGCCCGACGTCGGGCAAGATGCTCGGTAGCTGCGTCAAGCGTCGACTCAAGGGTCGCTAAGCGCCAGTCCGACAGGGTAAGTTGTACTCATGGACCCTGTCGAGTTGACCACGACACTGAAGGTGTATGGCCCTCTAGGGGTCATGACCCTTCTCTCGGTCCTCGCGTGCATCAAGCTCTACCGCGATCGCGAGAAGGAGCGGAAGCACTCCGAGGATCGGTTGTCCGCTGAGCGCGAAAATTTCGCGTCACGCGAGAAAAAATTGCAGGACGAACTGAAGACGCTCGAGGAGCGTTACGTCACCAAGGCAGAGTCTTGGATGTCCAAGTACGAAGACTTTGCGAAGGCCGCAACACAGGTTGTGGATGCCGCCATGCGGCGCTACCGTGGGGATGGAGGCCAAGGCCATGGACGTGAGTGACGAGGTTGCCTTCGCGCGTGAGACGGTCTCGAAGTCGCTCCCCAGTCTCACCCGCCCGCGTCTACAGACCGCTCGCGAAGATCGGCTCGAGGAGATCGAACGCCAGACCGCGAAGTGCTACGCCGGTATGGAGAGTCTCACCAAGCAGCTCCGAGACGTCGCGTCCAAGCTCGAGGATCCCATCCCCGAGCCGATCCACGACGCCATCACCTCGCAGTCGTGGGACAAGGACGAAGACTCGCTCGTCGAGAGCGTCGATGGCCTCAAGCGCGCAGCTCTGACGAAATGAGCTACCGGATCCTTCCCTCGTAATACACCGCGTAGACAGGATCGACTCGCCCGCCACATGACGAGCACAGCCTAGTCATCGTCGAGACGAAGAACAGACGCTCGCTCGCAGGCACACGCACTGCGCATCGTCGACATGCGACGTTGGGCTCGTTCATGACGGTGGAAATACGCGATCGCAGCGATGGCTACCTATCTGCTTCTGTGGGCCCTCGTAAAGAGAATCCAGATGGGCTGCGACTCTGTCGATCGAGTCGCCAAACCTCTCAAGAGCGATTCGTGCGTACGCGACGTCGAAGATGTGTCTGAAGCATCCGCGTCGATAAAGCTCGGTCATGCCGTTGTAGTTACCAACCCGCCGCATTCCTTCTGCGACCTCCGCAGATTTTTGAGCTGCGTTGTTGCTACAGGAATGCTTCTTCATCGGTTGGTCGCCATCGCAGCGTTGAGCAAGTTGTAGATTATCAGCGCTTCGCGCCGAAGATGCGATCGCCGTAGCGTTTGATGAACTTGATCTCGGCTGCCATGATCGCCAGCGACATCGTCTCGCCACGCCCTACGCAGTCGTCGTCTCCATACTGTGCAGTCACGGTCGCATCGAGACCGAGTTTTCGCGCGAACGCTTCGATTTCAGCCTGGCCATGGAGCTTGTCGGCGGGCACGCCGATCCCGAACGTCGCGCAGTAGAGCCCGATACCAGGCGCCCACCACACGCGCAGATGTGGCATCCCCATCTCGGCGTGCCGAGCCTGCAGATCCATGATCGTGGTGTCATCGGTGACGACGCTATCGATGCACCTCATCGGTTGGTCGCCATCGCAGCGTTGAGCAAGTTGTAGATGTCGCCTGGTGGCAGCGAGCCCTCGTAGCGCGCGGGAAAGCCGACCTTGGGCAAGAGCAGTGTCGTGGGCAGGTTACGGATCTGGTGCTTGTCCGCCATCGCCTGCACGTCGGGATCCTTGCTCGTCGAGTCGTAGACGAACACCGGGATCTGACCTGGCGAGAGCGCGACGCCATCCTGATAGACCACGAACGGGATTCCGAGCTGCTGATAGCCCTCGATCTGCTTGTAGACGCGCGGCAGATACTCGTGGCACGCAGGGCAACCGGGCATCGCGAAGATCACGATCGCGACGTTGATCCCTGCAAGTGGGTCAGCCGGCACCCGACAAACCTAGCACGAGGGTCTGACAGCTAGCGTTGCTTGACCTGTGCACGCTTGGCGAGCACGGCTCCGATGCCCACCCCCAGCCCGAAGAGAAGCCACGTCGGCCACGACAGGCCCGTGAGCGCGGCGGCGCTCGGGTTCAAGAGGAACGAGTCGCACAGGCTCGTTGACGAGTTCAGGAAGTAGCCCGGCGGGCAGTTGCCACCAGCGCCGGGCATGACCGAATCACTCAGCATACTCGGCCTCCGCTACTTCGTCGTGGTCGTCGTGTTCACCGTGTTCGCCATGGAGTTGGAGCTTGGGCAGAAGCGGCAGATTCTTGCGACGGCGGTAGATCGCGTAGCCGACGCCTGCCACGATCACGAGGCCCAGGAGCGGCCACCACTTCGCCGTCCACGCCAGGATCCGCGCCGTCCAGTTGACCGCTGTCGCGATGCCTTCGACCGCGTTGACGGCAGCCTTGCCGACAGCGACGGCCGCACCCACGATCGACTTGACGAGCCCCCACAGGATGTCGAATGCGGTTTGGAAGTCGGCGAGGGCAGCAACCCACCAGGGCTCGATGCACCCAACGACGTACGCGACGACCATCGCGTTACTCGCCGAGTTCATCGCGTTGATCACCCACTGCTTGAAGCTTGGCGCCGAGACGACTGTCCCCGATGCGTCGGCTGAGTTCGCAGCGTTCAGGTAGTCGATCGCTTGCTGGCCGTGGTTGGCGAGGTCGTCGGTGGCGTTGAGCAGATCGGTCTGGTTGAGGTTTGGGAGTGCAGCCGCTTGCTGGACAGCGGTGTATGCCTGTGTGGTCAGCGTCTGGACGGCACTCACGACCGTTCGAATCTGATCGGACGTGAACGTGTCCGGTGGATTCCAGTTCGCCGCGACGTCCGCTGTCTTGGCATCGTTGGGCGCGGTGATCAGATTGCCGGCATCGACGCACGACTGCACTGAGGAGCCAGTGGCGTAGCCAGCTTGCTGGCAAGCTGATGCAACGACGTTATAGAGCGCGTCGCCTGGTTCGAGATTGGCGCACACCGTCGCGATGTCGTCTCCAAGCATCCCTTGGAGTGTATCACCAAACCCGCGTTACTTGATGGCTTTCAGCTTGGCGTGGAAGTCGAACTTCCCGTTCCAGTAGTGGTTGAAGTAGAGGTTGCGGACCTCGTCGACGCGCGCGTTGAGGCCTTGGTCGTAGCTGAACATCGACTCCCCGACGAAGTCAGCTCGGATGTTGTAGTGGCTCAGCTTCTGGTCGATGCGCCACTGCTTGGAGAAGTACGACAGGGTCGCCTGAGGGATGAAGCGCCTGTGCGTCGGGTCTTGGAATGCGCGATCGGACTGCAGCGAAGGCCAGATCAAGTGCAGCCACCCACCAGGCTCGAGGATGCGATAGCACTCGTCGATCCAGCGAAACAGCGCGTCTTGGCCCTCGCCCCACGGCGCTGGCGAGCCATCTTGATGGACCTCGATCGCGGGGATGTGCTCGATGAAGTGCGACGCGTTCAGCTCGGCCACCGAGTTGTCTGCGAACGGCCACGGATAGCGAAGCAGGTTGACCTGATGCTTGACGCCAGGGCCTTGGACGTTGTCGACGCCCTCGAAGCCCTCGCGCACGTTCTGGCCGCAGCCCAGGTCGAGCTTGAGTTTGGAGGAGGACGCCATCACGAGCTTCACAGGCTCTTTGGCGCCGTGGCATTCAGGGAACGGCTTGCCGCTGCCGCAAGGACACGGGATCGCCGCAACGAGATCAGCTCCACTCATAGCCCGAGCCATTTCTGATTGCACAGGTACCATGCAACCGTTTTCTTTAAGCTCTCGTCGAGGTTCATCGGGCGTTTCCAGCCAAGGGTCTCGATCAACTTGTCCGAGAGCGCGTATCGGAGGTCATGCCCCGGCCGCTCAGAGTGAAAATCGGTGAGTTCGTACAGGAGTGGCTTGCCGATGAAGCTCGCGATCATCTGTGCGAGATCAAGATTGGAGATCTCACGCTCGCCGCAGACGTGGATCTTGAGTGGCAATGCCCCCGCAGCATCCAGATCACGATCGATCAAGAATCCGAGAGCATGTGCGAACGTTCGGCAGTGCAAGTAGAACCGAGTGCCCGCGAACGTCTTGGTGGCATCAGCGTGGATGAACACCTTCTCGCCTTGCAGCACATGACGGATAACGAGCGGGACATATTTTTCGGCGTGCTGGCGCTGACCTATGAGGTTCATCGACACGAGGATGGTGACGGGTAGCTTGTACGTGTTCGCGTAGGCCATGCCCAAGCACTCGCCACCAGCCTTGGCGGCAGCGTAGGGATTGGCAGGGCGAAACGGCGCCGACTCGTCAAAGCCTGGCTGATCGAATGCCGCTGGACCGTAGCACTCGTCCGTAGAGACCAAGAAAATCCGACGAGGAGGCTGAGCACGGCCCTTTAGCCACCATAGAAGATGATGTGTGCCGATCACGTTGCTCTGCAGGAACGGGAACGGATCGCGGATCGAGTTATCGACGTGTGTCTCGGCAGCGGTGTGAATAACGTAGTCGATCGCGCCTACCTCGCGATCGATCCCTTCAGGGATCGGTTGGCTGAGGTCACAGCCGAGCACGTGCACACGCCCCGCGGTGAGCGCGGAGATCTCGCGCAGTCGATCGAGCCCGCTCGAGGCGTATGTGAGCTTGTCGAGCACGACGATCTCGGCACTCGAGTTCTTCATGAAATGCTCGACGAGGTGAGATCCGAGGAAACCGGCGCCACCAGTGATAAGAATCCGCATCAACGATCCTTCCTAATATACTTCGCCGGTAGACTCGTCGAGGTGACCCACGCGTACGCGAAAGTCGATGGCGAAGCGTTTGCCTGCAGCGAGAGCGGTTTTGCAAAAATACAAGTCTTGGGTCATCAGCTCGACGCCCTTACCTGGGATGACGTCGTTGGCTGTGACGAACCAAGGCGCAGGGACCTCGCGGAACAGCTGCAAGCGGTAGAGCGAGCAGCCCATCGCGATCCCGTTGACGGGCATGATGAGCCCACGCGTGAGAGCCTCTCGAGGATCGCGAGGCGTGAACTCGAGCTTGCCCGTCGCTCGTAGGACTTCGGGATCGCCGTAGGCCATGGGCATGTTGATGTTGCCCTTGGTGAAGTAGATCCCGCCGACCGCGTCGAACTTGCCCGCCTCGATCGTCTCGAGCAGCCGCACGTGAGCATCCGGTGGAGGCAGGTTGTCTGACTCCAGGGTCAAGATGTACTTCCACGTCGACAGCTCTGGGTTGTCGAGGATCATCTTGATGGTGTTGGTGTAGGCGACACCCACCTCGTCGTTGATCACGAACAGCCACAGTCGCTTTTGATTCATCGGCGCGATGAGGCTCTGCCACGCCGAGACCACTCGGTAGTGGATCATCGACTTGCGGCTGGGGACGATGATGATCGTCGAGTTGTCCTGGTAGGTCGTCCCCGTCAGGACAGCCGCGCGCTCGAAGGCCTTCCCACTGAAGTGGGCCGCTACCTCTTCGATCGCCTTGCGCTGAGCTTCATCAGCCACATCCTGCTAGGTATCAAGCCGGTCTGACAGTTTGCGGCTATCGGATCACGGCGCGCAGCCCGTGGGCGTCAGTAATGTGGCCGTGGCAGCTGCATACGCTTGTCCCAGCGGGATCAGGCTCGAGGCTGGGTAGTGCAGATGATCGGCGTTGAGCGGATACGGATCCTGATCGACCATCGCGACCGCTGCACCCGGATCGCCCTGGGCGAAGGCTTCCTGCGCCGCGCGCACGTCGGCGACGTCGACGCCAGCCGCAGCTGCGTTGAGCCGGCCGTACACGAACGCAAAGTCATTGCCTAGGCTCTCGTGCAGCGCGGTCGTGAACGCATTCAGGTTGGCCAGATACGCTTTCGCGTCGGTCGTGTCACGCGCGTCGTTCTCGCCCTGCACCCATTCGATCGCCGCGAGCGTGCCGCCGGTAGCCGCGAGCGTCGCTTGTACGTGCGAGACGAACTGCGTGTAGAGGTCCGTCGGCTGCGAACTCGGGTAACTATCGCTGGGCAGCCAGTAGCTAGCGAGCGAGGTCGATGCGACGGCGAACTTGTCGATCGTCCACATGCCATCGCTCAGCGGCAGCGCCTCCGCGACCGCGCGCCCGAGCGACATCTCGATCCCTAGATGATTGGACTGGATCATCCGCAGCTCGCCTCGCGCGCCGACGTTCCACGCCGGTGGATCGGTCGGGTTATCCGAGACGGCCCACAGTCCACCGATGGCGGCGTTCGGCAAGGTCAGCGCGATCTCGCTCGGATCGGTCAGCGTGGTCGCGTCGCCTTCCCCCATCGCATTCGACTGTCCAGCTACGACGATCACGCGTGGCCCGACGGTTGGCATAGGCACGCACGCTGAACCAGCGCTTGATGGAACCGTAGCGACATCGCCCACAGATGAGCCGGGCGGTATCGACGGCCCAGTTGGCGCGGAATCGATAGGCGTCGCACAACCGACGAACGCAACACCCACGACGACAAGAAGGAAGCGAGCCATGGTCACTCAGTAATGCTTAAGTCATGCCATGGCCTATGTACCTAATATCATTTAGCTAAATTGGTGTCAATCCTGTGAATTATCGGCTACGCCGTGGCAGCGGACGACCATGTACCACTCGCAGGTGGAGTTGTCGTCGCGCGCACACTGTAGGTTTGCCGGCTCGCGTAGCCCGCAGCGATCGCATCCTCGGTGAGATCGACATCAAGCACGAGCGCGCTCTGGTCGAGTTCGGTGGACGCACGAGGTGGAGCATGAGCAACCACCCGTGCTGGTAAGGCAACCGAGGCAACCTCGTCACAACAGCACGCTCGTCCTCCACACACGTGGGCGATCACCAGATGAAACGTGACCACGGTACCGATCGCGGGCAGTGGAATTGCGAGAGTCGTCATATCACCTCGATCGTCAGCTGGATATGGGTCTGCGGCGTGGCTGGTGCCACGCTCTTGGTGACGTCAGCCGAGATCAGGTCACCCGCGACCGCGGTAACATTGTGGGTTGTGTCGTTGCCCGACGTCGCTGTGTTGAGCACGCCGAACGTGACCACGGTGTCCGCGCCGTTTTTGCGAACCGTGTACGTGTTCGTGCCGCCGCCGACGCCCGCGGTGAACTTGCCGTAGAAGTTGCGCAGCCGACAGGATCGGGTCGCGGTCCACTGGATCTCGGTCGTGGTCTCGGCAGCCAGCGCAGCGCCACCGGGCGCGAAAAACATCGCGCTGGTCGCAGTCGAACCTGATGCTGCGCCCATGGCGACGTCATCGCCACCGATCCCGAGCCATCCAGCGCTGCCACCGGACAGGCCCGATCCAGTCTCCTTGTAGAACAGGGTCGTTGCCTGACCACCTGCAGTGTTCGAGCACAGAGATCCCACAGGCGCAGACACATCGCCGCCTGGGCCCGCCGCGACGTCGATCATCGCGATCTGCGGCCCAGGCCCCGCGGGGCCGCACCCGGTGCAGCCGACGTGGTTGGGCGGCAGCTCGACGGTATCGCCACTCGCGACCACCAAGTTGTCCCCGGCGTAGCGCCAGCCGTTGACGTATACGCCTCCTCCACCGGCGATGAACGCGATCCCCACACCCGTTCCACCATTGCGGACGAAGTTGCTCGCGACCTGACAATTTTTCTGGTTGGCAGGCGAGGCTGAGATCGCAAGCGTGTTGGTGACCGTGTTGTCCGACACCACGAGATTGCCGACGAACGACGTTAGATCACTCTGGTTCGCGACCGCGCGCGCGAAGATCATCGTCGTACCAGCAGCCCCCGTGCTCTTGCCCGTGACGATATTGCCCGAGAACAGTAGATCATTCCATGACTCGAGATGCACCGCATCGGTGCAGTCTTCGCCACGGATCAAATTGTCGGCGATGACGCCACGGATCG
>Ga0335080_10004193_pt1 | contig 14684 bp, 13 predicted proteins | sample Lox_Sample_34_FD_206720 | JGI IMG/M metagenome (GOLD analysis project Ga0335080, IMG submission 206720) | Soil microbial communities from Loxahatchee National Wildlife Refuge, Florida, United States - Lox_Sample_3.4 | ecosystem: Environmental > Terrestrial > Soil > Wetlands | place: USA... | reverse complement strand
CGCCACCATCTCCGCCGGCGCGAGGTAGAACCAGACGTTCTTCGCCGGCTCGTTGTCGGGCTGGAAATAGCCCTTCACCTGCGGCAGGCGGATGACGCCGTCGAGGGTGGTCTCGCCCGCGACCTGCCCCTCGGTGCGCGCCGCCGGCAGCTTCTTGTCCTCCGGCACCCAGCCGCGGTTGATGAGGACGGTCTCGCCGCCCTCGTCCTTGAACGGCGTCACGATCCAGTAGCCGACATTGCCGTTCTGCGAGCGAGCCGCCAGGTAGAACTCATGGCCGTGGTCGAACGCGCCCTTCAGCATCACGCGGTGGAATTCCAGCGGCGCGAGATCGGCGCCGGCAGGCGGCAGTTCGATGGGCGCCGCGGTGGTGCGGGCCACGCGCTCGGCGATCAGGCCCTCCTTCCAATGCAGGCGCTGCACCTGCCAGACCGAGAGCCCGACCATGGCGAGGAAGACCGGAATGGTGAAGACGGTCGGCCAGAATGTGGGGCGGAACGGAAGACGCATCTGTGGACAAGCCTCGAGAGGCGCCGCGCTAGGGTCGCCCCTCGCCGGCGCGATGGTGAAGATGAAGCGCGATCAGCACGCCCTTGGCCGGCCGCATCAGCAGGACGGCGCCGCCGAGGATGATGGGCGGCCAAAGCACGAGATGCACCCAGTAGGGCGGGTTCAGGCCGAATTCAACCGAGAACACGGCGCCGATCACGATGGCGCCCCAGATCAGGATGATGAAGGCGATCGGCCCGTCGCCGGTCTCATCCGGATGAAAATCTAGGCCGCAATTGGAGCAGGACGACGCCGGCTTCAAGAGACCGGTCAGCAGCTTGCCCTGGCCGCAGCGCGGACAGCGGCAGGCGAGGCCGGAAGCGATCGGCGACCGATAGCCAGCCATCGTCCTGGCCTATCGGTCGCCGTGAACGCTCAGCCCGCGTAGGGGCCCGGGCCGCTGCCCCAGATGTAGACGAAGGTGAACAGGAACAGCCACACCACGTCCACAAAATGCCAGTACCAGGCCGCCGCCTCGAAGCCGAAGTGATGGTCGGGCTTGAAGTGGCCCTTGATGGCGCGGAACAGGCACACGATCAGGAAGGTGGTGCCGATGATGACATGGAAGCCGTGGAACCCGGTCGCCATGAAGAAGGTCGAGGTGTAGATGCCGTCCTTGAAGCCGAACGGCGCATGGGCGTATTCCCATGCCTGGAACGAGGTGAACATGATGCCCAGGACGACGGTCAGAGCCAGGCCCTGGATCAGGCCGTTACGGTCGCCCTTCTTCAGCGCGTGGTGCGCCCAGGTGACGGTGCAGCCCGAGGTCAGCAGGATGAGGGTGTTCAGCAGCGGGATCGCCAGCGGATCCAACGGCGTGATGCCGTGCGGCGGCCAGACCCCGCCGGTCGCCGCCTTCGGGAACAGCGCCGAATCGAAGAAGGCCCAGAAGAAGGCCGCGAAGAACATCACCTCGGAGGCGATGAAGAGGGCCATGCCGTAGCGGAGGCCGATCTGCACGACGAGGGAGTGATGGCCCTGAAATTCCGCTTCCTTGATGACGTCGCGCCACCAGAGCACCATGGTCAGCAGGATCAGGATCACGCCGGGAAGGATGCTGCCGAGGCCGAACTTGTGCCCGAAAACCGGCAGGTCGTGCATGTAGAGCACCATGCCGACGGTGAAGAGGCCGGCGGCGATGGCGCCGACGACCGGCCAGGGGCTGGGATCGACCAGGTGGTAGGGATGGTTCGGTTTGTGGGCTGCGGCTTCGCTCATGCTCTCAACTCTCTCCCTTCGCGCCAGCCCCCGCTGGCTGCAGCGTCAATGTCTCAATTCACCGATTTGGCGACCGGTTGCTCGGCGGTGCCGACCGTGGCCGTGGCAGTGACCGGCGCCTGATCGGCCGCCTTGAAGAAGGTGTAGGACAGGGTCACGTCCGACATCCGGCTCAGCAGGCTGTCCTTGGCCAGTGCCGGATCGAGGTAGAAGGTGACCGGCATCTCGACCTTCTCACCCGGCTTCAGCGTCTGCTCGTTGAAGCAGAAGCACTGGATCTTCACGAAGTACGGGCCCCAGGGCTCGGGCGAGACGTTGAACGTCGCCCGGCCGGTGATCGGCTTGTCGCTCAAGTTCTGCGCCTCGAAGAAGGCGAGATAGGTCTCGCCCACCCGCGCCTCGATCTTGTTCTGCTTCGGATAGAAGGCCCAGGGCATCCCCTGGTTGACGTCGCCGTTGAAGGTGACGGTCACGGTGCGGTCGATCGGCTTGATCGCCGCGGCGCCCCCCTCATAACGGATCGGCGTGCCGTCGAATCCCGTCTTCTCGCAGAAGATCCGGTAGAGCGGCACGGCGGCATAGGTGAGGCCGACCATGCCCGCGAGCACGCCGGTCAGCATCATCGCGACATTGAGATGGCGGCGGCTATTCCGATTCATCCTCAGCCTCCCTTCATCTTCACGATGGTGACGACGTAGACCAGCACCACGAAGGCGACGAGCGCGACGCCCAGCGCCCAGTTGCGCTGGCGCAAACGCCTCTGCTTCTCGTCGATGCCGGTCGGGCGCTCGGCGCCGATGGTGCGCGTCATGACAGCACCGCCAGGATGCCGGGCGCGCGGTCGATGCAGAGCATTGCGAAATGCAGGAAGAGATAGAGCAGCGAGAAGCCGAACATGCGCTTCGCCCGGCGGAGATCGTCGCTCATGAGCACGCGGACCGCATGGCCGACAAAACCAACGTTGAGCGCCACCGACACCGCGCCGTAGACCCAGCCGGCGACGCCGAGGAAGACCGGCGCGAGCGTGATCGGGCAGAGGATCAGCGTGTAGACCAGCATCTGCAGCTTGGTCGAGCGGGCCCCCGCCACGACCGGCATCATCGGCACGCCGGCCTTGGCATAGTCGCCCTCGCGGTAGAGCGAGAGCGCCCAGAAATGCGGCGGCGTCCACATGAAGATGATGAGGAAGAGCGCGATCGAGGCCAGCGACACGTCGCCGGTGACCGCCGCCCAGCCGATCATCGGCGGGAAGGCGCCGGAAGCGCCGCCGATCACGATGTTCTGCGGCGTCGAGCGCTTCAGCCACATGGTATAGACGACGACATAGAAGAAGATGGTGAAGGCGAGCAAGGCGGCCGCGGTCAGGTTGACGGCGAGGCCCATCAGCATGATCGAGAAGCCGGCGAGCACCAGGCCGAAGGCCAAGGCCTGGTCCGGTGTCACGAAGCCGCGCGGGATCGGCCGGTTCCGGGTCCGCGACATGACCGCATCGATGTCGCGGTCGTACCACATGTTGATGGCACCGGAGGCCCCCGCTCCCACCGCAATGCAGAGCACGGCGACGGCGGCGATCACCGGATGGATGTGGCCGGGCGCCACGTAGAGGCCGGCGAACCCCGAGAACACGACCAGCGACATCACCCGCGGCTTCAGGAGCGCGATGAAGTCGCCGACGCGCGCGCCATCGGCCGCCGTCGCGGTGAAGGTCTCGGTCGCTGTGCCTGCGTGCTGCTCGGCCATCTCAGTCATTCATCCCGGAAGCTGCGGCGGCGGGTCGCCCCGCCGCCGGTCTCTCTCAGTGAGCCTCGGCCGGCTGGATCACCGGCAGGTCCTCGAAGGTATGGAACGGCGGCGGCGAAGAGACCGTCCATTCCAGGGTCGTGGCGCCCTCGCCCCACTGGTTCGCACCGACGCGCCTGCCGGCGAGGAGCGTGTAGAGCACCATCACCACGAAGAAGATCGTCGAGGCGAACGAGATGAACGCGCCGACCGACGAGATGTAGTTCCAGGTCGCGAAGGCGTCCGGATAGTCCGGGATGCGGCGCGGCATGCCGGCGAGACCGAGGAAGTGCTGCGGGAAGAATGTCAGGTTGACGCCGACGAAGGTGGTCCAGAAGTGGAGCTTACCGGCCCATTCCGGATGCTCGCGGCCCGACATCTTGCCGATCCAGTAGTAGTAGCCAGCGAAGATCGAGAACACGGCGCCGAGGCTCAAGACGTAGTGGAAGTGCGCCACCACGTAGTAGGTGTCGTGGAGCGGCTGATCGACACCGGCATTGGCGAGCACCACGCCGGTGACGCCACCGACGGTGAACAGGAAGATGAAGCCGATCGCCCAGACCATCGGCGTGCGGAACGAGATCGAGCCGCCCCACATGGTCGCGATCCAGGAGAAGATCTTGATGCCGGTCGGCACTGCGATGACCATGGTCGCCGCGGTGAAGTAGGCGCGGGTATCGACGTCGAGGCCGACCACGTACATGTGGTGCGCCCAGACCACGAAGCCGACGAAGCCGATCGCCACCATCGCGTAGGCCATGCCGAGATAGCCGAACACCGGCTTCTTCGAGAAGGTCGAGACGATCTGGCTGATCATGCCGAAGCCCGGGAGGATGAGGATGTAGACCTCCGGGTGGCCGAAGAACCAGAACAGGTGCTGGAACAGGATCGGGTCGCCGCCGCCGGCGGGATCGAAGAAATGGCTGCCGAAGTTGCGGTCGGTCAGCAGCATGGTGATGGCGCCGCCGAAGACCGGCAGCGACAGCAGCAGCAGGAAGGCCGTCACCAGCACCGACCAGACGAACAGCGGCATCCGGTGCAGGGTCATGCCCGGCGCCCGCATGTTGAAGATCGTGGTGATGAAATTGATGGCGCCGAGGATCGAGGAGGCGCCGGCCAAGTGCATGGAGAAGATCGCCATGTCGACCGCGATGCCCTGCTGGGTCGCCAGCGGTGGATAGAGGGTCCAGCCGGTGCCGGCGCCGCCGTCCACGAAGGCCGAGCCGAGCAGCAGGCCGAAGGACGGGATCAGCAGCCAGAAGCTGATGTTGTTCATGCGCGGGAAGGCCATGTCCGGCGCGCCGATCATCAGCGGCACGAACCAGTTGCCGAAGCCGCCGATCATCGCCGGCATGACGGTGAAGAATATCATGATCAGCGCATGGGCGGTGATCACCACGTTCCAGTACTGCTGATCCGGGCTGGCGTCGGTGCCGAACATCGCGAGCTGGATGCCGGGATGCATCAGCTCGTAGCGCATGAAGACCGAGAACAGGCCGCCGATGCAGCCCGCGACCACCGCGAACACCAGGTACATCGTGCCGATGTCCTTGTGGTTCGTCGAATAGAGGTAGCGCAGGATTCCGGTCGGGTGGTGACCGTGATCGTCGTGGGCGTGGGTGGTGCTGACCGGGCTCATGGCAGGTTGTCCCTCAAACTAACGGCGGATCAATTCGCCGGCTGAACTTGCGTGGCGGAAGCGAGCTGGCTCGACGCGGCGGACGCGGGCGCGGCGTTCGAAGCGGCGGGCTCCTGGGCCTTGTCGTACTTGCCCTGCGCCTGCTTCACCCAGGCATCGAACTCCTCGGGCGTCACGGCGTGCACCTTGATCGGCATGTAGGCGTGCTGGATGCCGCAGAGCTCGGAGCACTGGCCGTAATAGATGCCGGGCTTGTCGATGTTGAACCAGCTCTCGTTGATTCTTCCTGGCACGGCGTCGTGCTTGATGCCGAAGCTGGGGATGGTCCAGGAGTGGATCACGTCTTCCGAGGTGATCTGGATCCGGATGTTCTTGTGGATCGGCAGCACCACTTCCTCGTCTGTGTCGAGCAGGCGGATGACGTTCTTCTCCTTCGCCACCGCCTCCTCGGCCGTCACCATGCGGGCGTCGAAGGTGAAATCGCCGTTGTCCGGGTAGACGTAGCTCCAATACCACTGATGGCCGATCGCCTTGATGGTCAGGTCCGGCTTCGGGATGTCGAGCTGGTTATAGAGCAGGCGGAAGGACGGGATCGCGATCAGCACCAGGATCAGCACCGGGATGCCGGTCCAGAGAATCTCGATCGTCGTGTTGTGGGTGACCTTGGACGGCACCGGGTTGCGCTTGGCGTTGAAGCGGAAGATCACGATCAGCAGCAACACCATCACGAACGCCGCGATGAAGAAGATGATCGGCGTCAGGATGTAGTTGTGCATCCGGTCCAGCTCTACGGCCAGCGACGTCGCGGGCGGCTGCAGCCCGATCTCGCCAGGCTGCGGCTGGCCGATGACTTCCTGGGCCAAGGCCGCGCCGGCCCAGAACATTGCCCCCGCCGCCCCGGCGGCCAGTGCGAACACGCGCTTCAACGACATATCGATCCACCCCGTCCCTGTCGGTCCCTGGCGGGTTCCCCTCGGACGACCCCTCGGTCGCGCTCGGAGGGCCCGTTTCGCCGACTTGTGCGAAAGGCCGGCAACCGGCCAGTGGCCGTCCCGGCTTTGGAATTGGCTCTCGTTCCGGCGCCTCCGGAAAGCCGCGCATTGCGCTGCGTCAACTCCCCGTAAGGCGAGCCGACCCTACATGGGCGTCTGGATTAACTCAAGCATTTCGCGGCCTTGCGCATCGCGGTCGACACCCTTGGCGGATGCCGGCTACCGTTGTGCGACGATCCGTCGCAACGCAGCAAAACCCGATCAAGCGATGCGATTGGCCGAGCGGCAGAATTGCCTAATTCTTATATTCTGCACGAGAGACCAGCTTTCACCAACGGAGGATCCGCATGTCCAATCTGACCGAAGCCGATCGACTGTTCTTCGACCGCGCCGGGCTGGACCGGACCCGAATCGAGCGCGTCGTCACCGATTCGCTGAAAGGCGCCGATGACGGCGAGCTCTATCTCGAATACGCGCAGTCCGAGGCGCTGAGCTACGACGACGGCCGGCTGAAGAGCGCCAGCTTCGATACCACCCAGGGCTTCGGCCTCCGCTCGGTCAGCGGCGAGACCCATGGCTATGCCCATGCGAGCGAGCTCAGCGAAGCGGCGATCAAGCGCGCCGGCGAAACCGTGAAGGCGGTTCATGCCGGCCGCGGCGGCAAGCTGGACGTCGCCCCGGTCGGGACCAACCGTCAGCTTTATGATCCTGACAACCCGATCGCCCTCGTCCCCTTCGAGAGCAAGGTGAAGGTGCTGGAGGAGATCGACGCCTATGCCCGCGCCAAGGATCCGCGGGTGAAACAGGTCATGGCCTCGGTGACCGGCTCCTGGGCGGCGATCGAGATCCTGCGCGGCGACGGCAACCGTGCCGCCGACATCCGGCCGCTGGTGCGCCTCAACGTCACCGTCATGGTCGAGGAGAACGGCCGGATGGAGACCGGGAATTACGGCTCCGGCGGCCGCATCGGCTATGAGACGCTGCTCGAGCCCGAACACTGGAAGAAGAGCGTCGATGAGGCGATCCGCCAGGCGCTGGTGAACCTCGACTCGGTCCCCGCTCCCGCCGGCGAGATGCAGGTGGTGCTCGGTCCGGGCTGGCCCGGCATCCTGCTGCACGAAGCGATCGGCCATGGCCTCGAGGGCGACTTCAACCGCAAGAAGACCTCCGCCTTCGCCGGCCTGATGGGCCAGCGCGTCGCCGCCAAGGGCGTCACCGTGGTCGATGACGGCACGCTCGGCCAGCGCCGCGGTTCCTTGACCATCGACGACGAGGGCACGCCGACCCAGTGCACCACGCTGATCGAGGACGGGATCCTGGTCGGCTACATCCAGGACCGGCAGAACGCGCGGCTGATGGGCATGAAGCCGACCGGCAACGGGCGGCGCCAGAGCTTCGCCCATCACCCGATGCCGCGCATGACCAACACCATCATGATGAACGGCAGCCATACGCCGGAGGAGATCCTGGCTTCGGTGAAGAAGGGCCTCTACGCGGTCAACTTCGGCGGCGGCCAGGTCGATATCACTTCGGGCAAGTTCGTGTTCTCGGCGGCCGAGGCCTACCTGATCGAGAACGGGAAGATCGGCCCCGCGGTCAAGGGCGCCACCCTGATCGGCAACGGGCCCGACGTGCTGACCAAGGTCGGCATGATCGGTAACAACATGATGCTCGACCCCGGCATCGGCACCTGCGGCAAGGACGGCCAGGGCGTGCCGGTCGGCGTCGGCCAACCGACCCTGCTGATCGACGGCCTGACCGTCGGCGGCACAGGCGCGTAAAGCCAGCCTCGATCCCGATCATTCCGGCCGCCCGGCACCTTCCCGTGCCGGGCGGTTCCTTTTGCGAGCCAACAGCGAACCGGCTAAGACAGAGCCTCCACCAGCAAGAACGCACCCCTTCCATGCCCTTCACCGTCGCCATCGTCGGCCGCCCGAACGTCGGCAAGTCCACCCTGTTCAATCGGCTGGTGGGCAAGAAGCTCGCCATCGTCGATGACCAGCCGGGCGTCACCCGCGACCGCCGCTTCGGCGAGGCGCATCTCGCCGATCTCGATTTCTCCGTGATCGACACCGCCGGCCTCGAGGACACGTTCGACGACAGCCTGGAATCGCGGATGCGCGAGCAGACCGAGGAAGCGGTCGGCGAAGCCGACCTCGCGCTGCTGGTGATCGACGGACGTGAAGGCGTGACACCGCTCGACGAGCATTTCGCCCGGCGCCTCAGGAAGAAGCGCACGCCGGTTCTGCTGGTCGCCAACAAATGCGAGACCCGCGCCGCCGAGGCCAATCTCGCCGAAGGCTATCGCCTCGGCCTCGGCGACCCGATTCCGATCTCGGCCGAGCACGGCCAGGGTCTTTCCCATCTCTACGACGCAATGCGCCCCTTCGCCGAGAAGGCCGGCGCCGCGCCGCCGCAGGAAGACGAGCTCGATGCCGAGCTCGAGCCGCTGCCGGAGGATGACGTCGAGGAGCCGAAGCACCTGCAGATGGCGATCGTCGGCCGGCCCAATGTCGGCAAGTCCACCCTGATCAACAGCCTGCTCGGCCGCGAGCGCCTGCTGACCGGACCGGAGGCCGGCATCACCCGCGACGCCATCGCCATCGACTGGGACTGGAAAGGGAAGCCGGTGCGGCTGATCGACACCGCCGGCCTGCGCCGGCGCTCCAAGGTGGTGGACAAGGTCGAGCGCCTTTCCAGCGCCGACACCCAGCGCGCGTTGAACTACGCCCATGTCGCCGTGCTGGTGCTCGACGCCAATGACATGCTGGAGAAGCAGGACCTCACCATCGCCCGCCACATCGTCGATGAGGGCCGCGCCCTGGTGATCGCCGCGAACAAGTGGGATGCGATCGAGGACAAGACCGCGGCGCTGAAGAAACTGCGGGACCGGATCGATTACTCGCTGCCGCAGGTCAAGGGCGTGCCGGTGGTGACGATCTCGGCGATGACCGGGCGCAACCTCGACAAGCTGATGGCGGCGGTGCTGAAGACCTACGAGCTCTGGAACAAGCGGATCCCGACCGCCCGCCTCAACCGCTGGCTGGAGGGCACCACCCAGGCGCATCCGCCGCCGCTGGTCTCCGGGCGCCGGATCAAGATCCGCTACATGACCCAGATAAAGACCCGGCCGCCGACCTTCGCCCTCTTCGCCCAGAAGGGCGACGAGCTGCCGGACGCCTATCACCGGTACCTGACCAACGGCATCCGCGAGAGCTTCGGCCTCGAAGGCGTGCCGCTCCGGCTCTACCTCCGAAAGGGCGTGAACCCGTTCGACAAGAGGGACGACTGAAGGGAACAGTCACGTCCTGGGGCGTGCTCCCGGGAGACCCCGGCCAGCGGCGGCTTTCGAGACCCGCGCGGTCTCACCCGGTGAGCGAAGAGGCTGCAGACCCTTCACCGATGGCAACGGACGGAATCAGCACCGACCCGAGAGGAGGCAAAATCGATGCCGGCACCGTCACTTGCCCCGAAAAACGGTCCGCCGCCCAGGCCCCGAGTCGGCGTGGTTCGTGACGACCGTCAATTGGCCACCCAACCACGTTCTGCTAGGTTGCTGCGCCCAGGCGGATCACGGTCCATCTCCAAGAATTTTTTCTTATGCCCATCTCATCTGCAGCTCGACCTCTGAAAGTCGCGATCCTCGTCGCCCTGGAACGCGGTCCCGCCGCCGGGGGCCATGTCAAGAGCTGGGAGCGGATCGCCGAAGTCGCGGCCAAACGCCCTGATCTGGTCGAGCTCGATCTACATTTCCTCGGCCGGAAGCGGACGACCGACGCCGCAGCGGCCAATGTCCGCTTCCACACCCACCGCCCCGCCCTCGGCACCCGGTCGCTGATGCTGCTGGACCAGGGCGCCGGCCATACCGACCTCGCGCCGCTGCATCCCGGAATCTGGGCGGCGCTGCGCGGATCGGACGTGGTGCATGCCACCGACTTCTTCAGCTTCGGCCGCACGGCGATCGCCTATGCCCGGCGGACCGGCTGCGGCCTCGCCGCCTCGGTGCAGACCGATGTGCCGCGCTTCACCCGGATCTACGCCGGCGGGATCATGGGCCGTATGTTCGGACCGGTGATCGGCTCCTATCTCTTCGTCAGGGCCTGGCGCCTGCCGGAGCGGATCGCGCGCCGCCAGCAGCGCAGCATCGACCGCCGTCTGGCGCTCTGCGACCGCATCCTGGTGTCGAAGCCGGAGGATCGCGACCGCCTGGCGCAGACCATGGCGACGTCGAGCGTGCGCCTGTTCCGGCGCGGTATCGACCGGGCCCGCTTCAACCCGAATCACCGGGATCGCCAGCGCCTGCAGGAGCGATTCGGAGTCTCCGCGGATCGCGTCGTCCTACTGTTCGCCGGTCGCGTGGATGCCAGCAAGGGCGCCCCGATCATGGCCGAAGCCGCAAAGCGCCTGCTGGACCAGGGGATTCCGGTTCACGCTTTGGTGGCCGGCGAGGGTCAGGACCGCGACAGCATCAAGACGCTACTCGGGGAGCACGCAACCCTGCCGGGCAACCTGCCGCAGAGCGAATTAGCCTGGATCTATGCCAGCTCCGATGTGTTCGTCTTTCCATCCACGACCGAGGTCTCGCCCAACGTCGTGCTGGAGGCGAAGGCCAGCGGGCTGCCGGTCGTGGTCGCCAGCGAGCACGGCGGCGGTCAGTTCGTGGCGCGCTCCGGCGAGGACGGCGTCATCGTCTCCGTGTCGGACCCGGCGGTCTGGGCGGCGGCGATCGAGCCGCTCGCGACCGACATGCTGCAGCGAGACGAGATGGGTCGCCTCGCGCGCGACTGGATCGAGCGCGAATGGCCGGATTGGGGCGAAGTGCTGGAACGGGACTTGTTGACCGCCTGGGAAGAGGCGGCATTGAACGGAAGGTATCGGCATGTCGATCATGCGCGCCGTTGGGCAAGCAGCTGACGTTCTTCGCCTGCTCCCGATCGGCGGCCCCAGCTGTTGCAACATCGCGGTCACCAACGTCTGCAACGCGACCTGCGATTTCTGCAATTACGCCAAGGACAAGGACTTCGTCACGGAGAAGAAGTGGCTGGATCCCGAGCGCCTCGGTCGCGCGCTCGACATCCTTTATAGCCGCGGCATCCGCTACATCACCTTCTCCGGCGGCGAGCCGATGCTGCATCCGAAGATGACCGAGATGATCGCCGCGGTCGCGTTCCGCGGCATGCGCCCGGCGATGGTCACCAACGGCTCGGCGCTGACCGAGCGCAACATGAAGGACCTCGCCGCGGCGGGGCTGAAGACCCTCTTCATCTCGATCGACTCGCCGGAGGCGGAGAAGCACGAGAAGAACCGGGGCCTTCCCGGGGTCTGGGACAAGATCCGCAACGGCAATGCGATGCTGAAGGCGCTCGGCATCAAGACCGTCGCCTCCTGCACGATCAACCGGCTGATCGGCGACTTCGAGGAGCTGTTCGCGGCGCTCGACGATCTCGGCTTCTCCACCGTGACCTTCACCTATCCGAAGAAGGAGCTGAACTCCGGCTCGCTGGTGTTCTCCTCCTCCTCGCTGATCGACTTCTCCGAGGTCGAGCTCGCCGACGTGCTCGAGGCGCTGCGTTCCAAGAAGGAGAAATTCGGCATCCTCAATCCGGCGGAATCGCTCTCCGAGATGGTGCGGTTCCTGAAGCAGGAGCAGCAGCAGTTCCCCTGCTACGGCGGCTACAAGTATTTCGCGCTCGACGTCAACTTCAACATCTACCGCTGCGATTTCTGGCATGAGCCGATGGGCACGATCGAGGAGTTCGCCAACGTAGAGTTCATCCGCGACGGCTGTACCAAGTGCATGAGCGTCTGCTATCGCGATTCGAGCGTGTTCCTGAACCTGCCGGTCGCGATCGGCGATGCGATCGGTCATGCGAAGCGCGGCCGGCTCGGCCACGCGGTCAAGACCCTCGCCGCCCCCAGCGTTCGGAAATCCGCGCGCTCGCTGATGGAAGAGTGGAAGACCCTGAAGCGGCTGGCGAAGACGTCGTAAGCGATTTCAACCCGCGCGATGGTGCCGCCGGAACCTGGGGCGTTCCAGGACGGCCCAGGCGGCGAGGCCGGGCAGGCCGACGCCGAGCTCGCGTGCGCGCTTCACCAAGGCCAGGGCGAGCGCCATGTGCCCCGGGACTCCGGCCCAGCCGCAGAGCAGGAGCAAGGCGCCCTCCTGGACGCCGAGGCCGGCAGGCAGCAGGAAGCCGACGGTGCGGGCGGCGCTCAAGAGCCCCTCGATCATGACGGCATCCAGAACGCCGATCGGATGGCCCATCATCCGGAGTGCGATCCAGCTTTCACCGGCCCGGCAAGTCCAGGTGAGAACGTGGACCGCGATCACCAAGCCGGAGAGCGGAACGCGACGGTAGATGGCGGACAGCCGCGCCCAGAGGGGGTGCTCCTGGGATTCGTCCGCCACCAGTCGCGCCAGGCCGAAGCGCGCCGCGAGCGCGGTACCCCCCTTGATGGCGCCCTGGCGCTGACCGGCGATCAGCAGGATCAGCGGCAGGACCGAGACGACTACGCCGCCCGCGACCCGGGCGATCGCCTGCTCGTTCAGCACCCAGAGCTGCCAGAGGCCGGGCAGCGCAAACAGCACCTGCGCGGCCAGCGCCAGGGTCATGTCCACGATCACCGTCGCTGCAGCCTCCATGCCGCTCGCCGGCTTGCCCTCGCGCTTCAGGGCGTGGAACAGCAGCCGCGCCCGGGCGAACTCGCCGCCGACCTGCGCCACTGGCAGAAGACCGTTGACGCTCTCGCTGATCCAGCGCGCGACCACCGTGATGAGCAGCGCCGGACGGCTGCCAGGCTGAAACAGCAAGCGCCAGGCCGTGCCCGCGACCAGCAGCGACACGAAGCGCCACAGGATGAGGAGGGCGAGACCCCAGCCGATGACGGTCGCCGCCTGCCAGATCGAATCCCAATCGTGGCGCGTAAAAAGAAAGACGCAAGCCGCGATACCGCAGGCGGCGCCGATGGCGACGCGAAGTCGCAACGCGCTGATCTCCCCCGTTGGTTCCTATCCGAGATAGCCGTGCTGGTTGAACCAGGAGACGGCATCGGCGATCGCGGCCTTGGCCGGACGCGGGCGATAGCCGAGATCCCGGATCGCGTGATCGCTGGAGAAGAACATGTGCTTGCGCGCGAGCCGCACACCGTCCCGCGTCACGAACGGCTCGCGCCCGGTAAGACGCGCCCAGAGCTCCGCCAGAAACGCGATCGGCATCACCACGTCGTGGGGCAGGCGCCAGCGCGGCGCCGGCCGGTGCACGATCTCGGCCACCGCCGCCAGAATCTCGGCGAGCGTCAGGTTCTCCGCGCCGAGGATGTACTGGCCGCCGATCACGCCCCGCTCCATCGCCAGCAGATGACCCTCGGCGACGTCATCGACATGGACGATGTTGAGGCCGGTATCGACGAAGGCCGGCATCCGGCCGCTGGCCGCCTCGACCACCATCTTGCCGGTCGGGGTCGGCTTCACGTCGCGCGGCCCGATCGGCGTCGAAGGATGGACGATCACCGCCGGCAGCCCCTGTTCGGCGACCATCCTCTTCACCACCGCCTCGGCGGCGAACTTCGATTGCTTGTAGGGGCTGATGATGTCGCTCTCGCGTACCGGCGTCTGCTCGTCCGCCGGCTCGGAATCCCGCGACAGGCCGAGGGTGGCGACGCTGCTGGTATAGACCACGCGGCGCACGCCGGCACAGCCGGCCGCCTCCATGACGTTGCGGGTGCCGTCGACATTGGCAGCGAACATGGCGGCGGCGTCGGGCACCCAGAGCCGATAGTCGGCGGCCACGTGGAAGAGGGTGTCGCAGCCCTTGATCGCGCGCTCCAGGGACTTCCGGTCCCGGAGGTCGCCGAGCTCGATATCGACCTTGAGGTCCTCCAGGTTGCGCCGGTCGCTGCTCGGGCGCACGAAGGCGCGCACCGCCTCGCCGCTTTCCAGCAGAGCGCGGACGACGGCCGAACCGACGAATCCCGAAGCGCCGGTAACCAGGGCTGTCATTCTAATCGACCTCAGCACTCAATCGGCGACGGCAACCGGAGGACCGGCATGCACGGTACGTCTCATACACTCAATTTGGGTTCTCGGGGTTCCCGCCTGTTCGCACTATATCATTTCCAGCGGCTTTGCGCGCGCCGGGGGTGGAAAGTCGCGGTCGATTTCCGCCAAATCGTCAGGTGTTAATGCCAAATCCGCGGCCGCGGCGTTCTCGCGCACGGCTTCGAGCCGCTTGGTCTTCGGCACCGCGAATACCAGCGGATTCCGCAGGCACCAGGCCAGCATGACCTGCCCCAGGGTCGCGTCGTGGCGCTCGGCCACGCGGCGCAATGCACCCGATTTTGGAAGCCGGCCCTGAGCGAGGGGCGAGTAGGCCATAATGGGAATGCTGCGGGCGGCCTGCCAGGGGATGAGGTCGAAGTCGATGCCGCGGGTCGTGACATTGTACAGCACCTGGTTGGCCTGCACCTGATCGCCGCCCTTCAGCGCCACCCACTCCGCCATGTCTCGG
>Ga0335080_10004192_pt1 | contig 14687 bp, 11 predicted proteins | sample Lox_Sample_34_FD_206720 | JGI IMG/M metagenome (GOLD analysis project Ga0335080, IMG submission 206720) | Soil microbial communities from Loxahatchee National Wildlife Refuge, Florida, United States - Lox_Sample_3.4 | ecosystem: Environmental > Terrestrial > Soil > Wetlands | place: USA... | reverse complement strand
CTCGCCGCGGCGCTTCAGGGCGCGGGCTCCACCGCCGCCTATCGCCACGCGCTCCTGCGCTATCCGAAGGAGGAGGCGCGGTTCTTTCAGTTCAAGGAGCATCAGGCTCTGGCGCGCGCGCAAGCGTGGCTGACGGAGCTGGGCATCCCGTTCCCCAGGCGGCCCGCGGGCGCGTGACGGATCCGGCGCCGCCGCGGCCGGAGCACGCCGTCCCTTCGATCGGTCCGACCGGGCGTCTCGTCGGGCTTTCCGCGCTGCGTCTCGTCGACGCGCGAAACGGCGCGGCACCGCGACTCCCGACCGCGGTGCGCGTGGCGCGGCGCGCCGGGGAGCTCCTCGTGCGGTTCGACGGGCGGGACGCGGGCGTCGTGGCGACGCGGACCCGCCGGGACGACGCGCTCTGGACCGAGGACGTCTTCGAGATCTTCCTCGCCCCGCACGATTCGCCGTCGGTGTACTACGAGTTCGAGGTGAACCCGCTGGGCGCGCTCTTCGACGCCCGCGTCGAGTCGCCGGAAGGCCGCCGCGAAAGCATGCGCGTCGACGTTGGCTGGAATTGTCCGGGCTTTCGCGCGCGGGTGACGCGGCGCCCCGACCGCTGGTCGGCGCGGATCACGATCCCGCTGGTACCGCTCGGCGGCGATCCGGCCAGAGCCTGGCGGGCGAACTTCTACCGCATCGATCGCAGCGCTTCCGAAGGCGACGAGTACTCGGCCTGGAGCCCGACGGGCGCCGACCCGCCCGACTTCCACCGGCCCGACCGGTTCGGCATTCTCCGGTTCTCGTAGCGGCGTCTCGGCTGGAGGCCGGCGCCGCCGGCGCGCAGGGGCGGCCCTCGCGGCGACCCGCCCGCGTCAGTTCAACTTCCAGAGCCGGACGATGTTGAAGCCGAAGTACGCCTTGTGCGATGACGCGAGCTGGATCGAGTTGTAGAGGCTGTACTGGTCCACCGTCATCGCGCGGATGTTGCCCACCGTGAAGGAGAACCGGTGCCGCAGCACGGTCTTCTCGACCGCCGCGATCCAGCCGACGCCGGAGGCGCCTTCGCGCCGCGGGACGACCTCGCCCTGGACGTTGATCGAGCGCGTGATCGAGGCGGTCACGGCGACGGGGACGTTGAAGACGTCCCGCGGGTAGAGCGTCGTGAAGCCGTCCGCCGAAGTGACGGGGGCGCGGGAAAGATAGGTCGGGACGGCCGTGACGCGGATGCGCTGCGCGATCGTGAACGCGAGGATCCCCTGCGCGAAGACGGTGGAGCGATTGTCCTGAAGCGGGTCGCCGGTGAAGCTGCGGGCCGTCCGCCAGTCGACTCCCGCCCGCACGGCCGCGTGGAACGGACCGTCGGCCGGCGCGAAGAAGCTCCACTTGCCCCAGAACTCGTAGTCCTCGAGCGACTCGCCGCGCAAGATCCCCGTCTCGACGCCGCGCAAGGGCGCGTACGAGATGCCCAGGTTGACCTGAGCCGGCGAGAAGAAGGAAAAGAACGAGTGCGTGTCGCTCTGCACCGATTCCGAGAAGCGATGGCCGATGTTGAACTGCAACGAACCGGCCGGGTTGGTGTCGGCCGAGGGAAGGTTGATGATCGTGGATCCTTCCGGCGGCCGCCAGGGAGGGGCCGGCTCGGGAGCCTCGGGAGTGGCGGCCGGCGTGGGCTCCGGGGCGGGCGCCGCGGATTGCCCGAAGGCTCCCGCCGCGCCGGCGAGAACCAACGTTGCGGCGATCCCGACGATTGTGGTCCTCATTTCCCACCTCCTCGATTCGAGATCGGGAGTATAGGAGCGAGCGCCGGAGGGTCGGCGGATCTCACGATTCCTTGAGGGGAGGGAAGAGCCCCGACCGGGGACCAGAGACCGAGGACTCCCGTGGCTCGAGCCCCGCGAGTCCTCGGTCCTCAGTCGCTAGACCCGCAGCAGCCCCGCCCCCCAGTGAAGCCCGGCCCCGAGCGCCGCGAACACGACGAGGTCGCCCGCGCGCACGCGCCCTTCGCGCCGCGCCTCGTGGAAGACGAGCGGCAGCGTCGCCGCGGTCGTGTTCCCGTACTTCTGGATGTTGTTGTAGACCTTCTCGTCGGGAAGCCCCAGTGCCTTCTGGACGGCCTCGTTGATGCGCAGGTTGGCCTGGTGCATCAGCAGGAGATCCAGGTCCGCAAGGCGCAGGCCGTGGCGCTCGAGAATCTCGCGCACGATCTGCGGCAGAGCCGTCGTGGCGAGGCGGAAGACCTGGCGCCCTTCGACGATCGGGATCGTCCCGTTGTCGGCGAACATCGCGGGCGAGAAGTAGGGGAAGCTGGCCGAGCCGCCGCCGGGAACGTACAACTTGTCCCACTGCGTCCCGTCGGTCCGCATCTCGAACCCGAGAAACCCGCGCCCGTCGGACGCCTCGCTCGCTTCGAGCACGAAGGCGCCCGCGCCGTCGCCGAAGATGACGGCCCGGTCCCGGTGCGCCGTCCCCCAGGCGTAGGACGCGTCGGACGGAGACGCGTCCGAGTCGCCGAAGAGGATCGCCCAGTCGGCCTCGGTCCACGGGAAAAACGCCGCATGGCACTCCGCGCCCACGAGCAGCACGCGCCGCGCGGCACCCGAGCGGATGTAGGCGTCGGCGACCTGGAGTCCCGAGAGGAAACCGGCGCACTGCATCCGGATGTCGAGGGCGGGGGTCGTCGCGAGACCGAGGCCCGCCGCGAGCAGGCCGCCGTTGCCCGGGAAGTAGTGCGCGGGCGTCATGGTCGCGAACACGATGAAGTCGATGTCGGCCGGCCCGAGCCGCGCGTCCTCGAGCGCCCGCCGCGCGGCTTCGATCCCGAGATCCGCCGAAGACGTTCCCTTCCGCGCGAATCGCCGCTCGCGGATGCCCGTGCGCTGGGCGATCCACTCGTCGGTCGTGTCCATCAGGCGCGAGAGGCGATCGTTGGTGACGACGCTCTCGGCGGGGTAGATCCCGGATCCGCGCACGACGGTCCGGATTCCGGTGGCGGCCCCGGCGGACGAGGGGGCGTCGCTCACGGCATCGGCCTCAGCGCTCAACGCCTACCGGACGTTGACGAGGTCCGTGTCTCCGGTGACGCCATCCACGTCGACGGTCTGGGCGTACAGCCGCATCCCCGCCGAGGCGTCGACGCGAATCGTGCCTGCGGTCGTCGTGGCGGGCGCGCCGAGGGCGGCGAGCACGGAATTGAGCCGGGAGGCGGCGTTCGCGCCGATCGTCACGGAAATCGGCCCGAGCGGCGCGCCGGAGGCGTCGGTGCCGTGGATCGTGACGGTCCCCGCGGTTCCCCGGTTGAAGAGGAGCAGGTGCGTGTGGCGCGTGGCCGTCTGCTCGACGCCGATTGCCGTCGCGCCGCCCGACCCGACCGAGGCCGCGCCGTCGACCGCCGGGCTCTGGCATGCGTACTCGCTGCCGTCGTCGAGATTGCGGGCCGTGTTCCGGAACGAGATCGCCACGGGGACGTTCGACGTGAGCACGACGGCACCCTGGCCCGGAGGCGCCTCGAAGAGCTCCGAGACGACGTCGTCGAAGAAGGCGGATCCCTGCGGCGGGAGCGACACGGAGGCGGTGGTCGGAGACCCGCCCATCGGGTAGTAGGTCGCCTCGACGGTCGCCGAGCTGCCGGGCGCCGGGTTGAAGATCTGGAGTCCCGACGTCCAGAGACGCGACCCGATCGGAATGCTCGAGACGTTCGGGATGACGGCGTCCGCCGTCGGATTCACCGGCAGCGAGATGGCGACGTCGCGAGTGATTCCGTCCTGCACCAGGATCCAGGGCTGCAGGACACCGTCGGTCACGGTGACCCGCAGCACGTCGCCCGTCTCGGCACCGAGACCGAAGAGCGAAGCCGCCGGATTGTGCGTCTCGAGCACGTTGCTCTCGACGTGGACCGATGTCGAGGCGCGCACCGTGCCGTCGGCGGCGATGAGGTCGACCGTCGCCGTTCCGCCGGTCGGCGAGAAGAAGCCGAATGTCGAGGCGTCTCCGTCACGCGCTCCCGTAAAGAGCAGGCGCGTCGTCCCGACCCCGAGCGTCTCGGAGGCCGCCTGCGCCGGCAGCGAGAAGCCGTACGAACCGTTGTTCGCGACGGCGCGCACGGAGCGCGCGGACGCGAAGAGATCGGTGGCCTGGCCGGTCGTCACCTGGAACCGGACGGACCCGAGCGATATCCCCGTGATCGTCGAGGCTCCGACGAACGCGTCGGGGAGCACCGTCGTGCCGCCCGCGGGGACGTCGAATCCCACGCTGTACGGGTAGGCGCCCGGGGAATACTGGAAGTAGGCCGTGCCCGACATTGCCGTGCTGCCCTTGTTGTAGAGCGTCAGATCGACGCGCACGGAGTCGGCCGGCGGCGAGCCCATCTGGAGGGCGATCGGCACGGTCAGATCCGTCGGGCCCCCGAGGGTCTGCGGAATCAAGTGCACGAGGAACCCGTCCGAGCCCACCCAGAACCCGCCGCCGTCGACGACGAGGCCGTAGGCGTTCGGCTTGGCCCATGTGATGAACAGGAATCCGGGGACCGTCACGTCGGCCGTCAGGTCGGTCGAAGCGAAGGCCGCGTTGGTCGGCGTGAATGTGACGGGGGTAATGACGGAATCGCGGAACGAGCCGTTCGGCCGCGTGAGCGGCGCCACGGCGAGGTCCACCGGCGTGATCGTCGTGACCGTGTAGGGCGCGAGGCGGGGATCCAGGATGGCGACGACGCCATTCCCGCCCGTCTGCTCGGTGACGTAGAGGTTCCCGCCGTAGAGGTCGAAGTGGAGGGGCCGGTTGAAGCCGATCCAGGAGCGCAGCTCCCCGGTGTTGATGTCGAATCGGTCCACCCGGTTGCCCGACAGCTCGGTCAGCCAGAGGAAGCCGTTCTCGTCGAACTTCATGTCCGACACGTCGAGGATGAACTGCGTCGGATCGAAGAGCGTCCAGGCCTTCTCGGAGTTGTCGGTGAAATCGTGCCGGATGAGGCGATTGAGGCCGAAGTCCGAGATCCAGAGCGCGCCGTCCGGACCGACCGCCTGGTTTCCGGAGAAGTAGGGCGGCGAGGCGCGATAGTCCACGACCTCGAACGTGTTGGTGTCGAGCGACTCGAGGACGCCGGCCGATTGCGCCACCCAGATCTTTCCGTCGGGCGCGCGGTAGAAACCGGACGGCTGGGAGGTGGGGAAGACGTACTCCCGTAGCTCCCCGGTGTTCGTGTCGAAGCGGGCGACGATCGACTGGCCAGCGTCGATCTCGCTCTCGCCGTTCTCGATGAACCACATGATCCCGTTCTCGAGGACGAAGTCGACCGGATTGGCGCCGAGGTTGTTGTTGTCCCGGATCGGCCACTCGGTCATTGTCGTGCCGTCGAACTTGATGATCTGGTCGTTGGCCGGCGTCATGAACCAGGTGGAACCATCCTGGCGCGCCATCCGTGTTCCCGTCACGCTGACGCCATTGGTGGTCGTCCAGTTCTGGCCGGTCGGGGTCGTGTTGGGCGCCTGGGCCGGCGTGGGCGTGGGCGTCGCCGTGGGGGGCGTTCCCGTGGGCGTCGGCGTGGAGGGAGTCCCGGTTGGCGTGGGAGTCGGCGTCGGGCTCGGCGTCTGAGCGGCGGCGGCCGCCGTCCAGGCGGCGGCGATCGCGCACAGAACGAGCATGCGACGATAGGGCATCGACGGCGCATCCTAACGCACCGGCACCTTCGGGCATTCCCCTGCGAGACAATGCGTTAACACCCGGATGCCGATGAGCGATTTCGCGAACCGCCCGTCACCCTCTCCGCTCGCCGCGGCCCTCGCGGATCGCACGGTCGCCGCCGCGCCGGAGCTCGTCGAGCGCCTCCCCGACGGCCGGCTGCGCTGTCTTTCGTGCGGCCACCGCTGCCCGCTCCCCGAAGGGCGCGAGGGCGTCTGCCGCGTGCGCTTCAACGACGCGGGCGAGCTCCGGGTGCCCTGGGGCTACGTCGGAGCGCTCCAGTGCGATCCGATCGAGAAGAAGCCTTTCTTCCACGCGCTGCCCGGCTCCGACGCGCTGTCCTTCGGGATGCTCGGCTGCGATCTGCACTGCGCGTACTGCCAGAACTGGTTCACTTCGCAGTCGATTCGGGATCCCGAAGCCGTGGGCCGTCCGCGGGACCTCGACGCGTCGGAAATTGCCGACCTCGCCGTCGAGGCGGGCGCGCCGACCGTGGTCTCGACCTACAACGAGCCGCTCATCACGTCGGAATGGGCCGTCGCGGTGTTTCGCGAGGCGCGCCGGCGAGGCCTCTACACGGCCTACGTTTCCAACGGCAACGGCACGCCGCAGGTGCTCGACTACATCCGCCCCTGGGTGGATTTCTACAAGGTGGATCTGAAGTCGATGGACGACAAGCACTATCGCCAGCTGGGCGGCGTGCTGGGGAACGTCCTGGAGACGATCGCGGGCATCCACCAGCGGGGAATCTGGCTCGAGGTGCTGACGCTCGTCATTCCGGAGTTCAACGACTCGGACGACGAGCTGCGCCGGACGGCGGCGTTCGTCGCCTCGGTCTCGCGCGACATTCCGTGGCACGTCACGGCGTTCCATCCCGACTACAAGATGAACGACCGCGGCGCGACCCCGGTGGCGACGCTCCTTCGCGCCGCGGAGATCGGCGCCGCGGAGGGCCTGCGCTACGTCTACGCGGGAAATCTCCCTGGACGCGTCGGCCGCTGGGAGAACACGCGCTGCCCGCAATGCGCCGCGACCTTGATCGAGCGCTCCGGCTTCCGGATCGTGCGCAACCGGCTGCGCGGGGGAGCCTGCCCCGACTGCGCGACGCCGATTCCCGGACGCTGGGACGCGCGCGTCGAGGGCACGACCCGCACGCACGGCATTCCCCTGCCGGTCGGGAGCCTCTGATCGTCTGATAGCCTGCCCGGCGTGATCGCGGGACGGGCCTCCGCCGAGGACACGGGCGCCTTCTCGGGCCGCTCGGCCGCCGCGCCCGGCCACTTCCGCGACGCGCGCGGCCTGACGCTCTCGTCGCTCGGGCTCGGGACCTATCTGGGCGCCGAGGACGCCGCGACCGACCGCGGGTACGAGGAAAGCGTCGGGATCGCGCTCGCGTCGGGCGTCAACGTTTTCGATTCGGCGATCAACTACCGCGGCCAGCGGAGCGAGCGCGCGATCGGGCGGGCCCTCGCGGCGGCGTTCGCGTCGGGCAAGGCGCGCCGCGGCGAGGTCTTCGTGTCGACCAAGGGCGGGTATCTGCCGCACGACGCGGAGGATCCCCGGCCCCCGCGCGCCTACATCGTCGAGACGTTCCTCGACTCCGGCCTCGCGCCCCGCGCCGAGGTCGTCCGCGGCGGGCACTGCCTCGCGGCGGGCTATCTTCGCGACCAGATCGCGCGGAGCCGGGGAAACCTCGGCCTCGAGACGATCGATCTCTATTACCTCCACAACGTCGAGACGCAGCGCGCGGCCGTGGACGCCGGGACGTTCACGGCGCGCCTGCGGGCGGCGATCGAGGTTCTGGAAGACGAGGTCTCCCGCGGCGCGATCGCACAGTGGGGCCTCGCGACGTGGGACGGCCTCCGTGCTCCCCCGGAGCATCCGGAGCATCTCTCGCTGGCCGGCGTCGCGGGGCTTGCGGCGGAGGTCGCGGGATCGCGTCATCACTTCTTCGGCGTCCAGCTCCCGGTCAACCTGGCGATGCCCGAGGCGATCGCCTATCCCTCGCAGCTCTCGCCATCGGGGCGGGTTTCGGCGCTCGAGGCCGCCCGCGAGATGGGGCTCGCCGCGTTCGGCTCGGCCTCCATCCTCCAGGGTCGCCTCGCCGCGCCGCTTCCCGAGGAGATCGAGGCGGCGTTCGCCGACGCCTCTCCCGGCGCCGGACGAGCGCTCCAGTTCGCGCGCTCGGCGCCGGGAATGACTTCGAGCCTCGTCGGCGTTTCGACCCCCGCACACGCAAGAGAGGACTTCGCCCTCGCGAAGGTCGCGCCCGCCGATCCCGGGGCGGTCCTGGGCCTCTTCTCCTAAATCGTTCGGCGTGAGGCTTTAAGGCGCCGGGGCTCGGGGCCCTCGGACGCTGGCGGGCCGGTTGCGATTCCTGTTCCATTTCGGCGGAGATTCGATAGAATCTGTTGCGTTCCCGCCCGGGCCCCCGAGGTCAGCGCGGCGGGTGTTGGGAGTTCATGTCCGAAGATCCCCTGGCCCCGGAAAGCGCTGCGTCGGTATCCGTTCAAACGGAAAGCCCTTCGAGTCCGTCCCCGGGCAACGGTCCGGCCAACGGTGAGCCCCGTCCGCACCGGCGGCGGCGGCGCCGTCGGCGTCGCGGCCGTTCCGGCGGAGGCGGCGGTGCCCCCGGGGCCCCCGGCTTCGAGCGGCAGCAGGAGCTGGCGGCGACCGGCCCCGAGCACCCCGTCGAAGGTGTGCTGTACCTGCCGCCCAAGGAAACGGCGGCGGGAGTCCTCGTCTCGAACAAGGCCAACTATCTGCCGTCGCCGCGCGACCCCCTCGTTCCGCGCGAGCTCGTCACGCGCGAAGGCCTCGAGCCCGGCGCGCTGATCGCCGGAATCGCCGCGGATGGCAACCGGCCGGTCCTGCGCCGGATCGAAACGGTCGAAGGCCTCGAGCCGGCGGCGTTCCGCCAGCGGCCCTCGTTCCAGGAGCTCATCTCGATCGACCCGCACGACCACCTGCAGCTCGAGACGACGCCCGACGAGATGTGCGGCCGCGTGGTGGACCTGCTCGCTCCGATCGGCCGCGGCCAGCGCTGCCTGATCGTCGCGCCCCCGAAGGCCGGAAAGACGACGCTCTTGAAGCGCATGGCGCACGCCGTCTCCGTCAACGATCCCGACGTCACCGTGATCGTGCTCCTCATCGACGAGCGGCCGGAGGAGATCACCGACTTCCGGCGCAGCGTCCGCGGCGAGGTCATCGCCTCGTCCGCCGACCTGTCGGCCGAGAATCACATCGCCGTTGCCGAGATCGTCGCCGAGCGTGCGCGGCGCCTCGTCGAGTGCGGCAAGCACGCGATCATCTTCCTCGACTCGATCACGCGGATGGCACGCGCGTACAACCACATGCAGAAGGGCGGCGGCAAGATCATGTCGGGCGGCATCGACGCCCGCACGATGGAGCGGCCGCGGCGCTTCTTCGGCGCGGCGCGCAACGTCGAGGGCGGCGGATCGCTGACGATCATCGCGACCGCGCTGATCGACACGGGCTCGCGGATGGACGAGATCATCTTCCAGGAGTTCAAGGGCACCGGCAATACGGAGCTCGTGCTCGACCGCGACCTCTTCAATCGCCGCATCTTCCCGTGCATCAACATTCCGCAGTCCGGCACGCGGAAGGAAGAGAAGCTCTACAGCCCCGAGGAGCTGCCGAAGATCGTGAAGCTGCGCCGGGCGCTCGCGGCCGTGGACAAGATCCAGGCGATGGAGCTCGTTCTCGGCCGCCTCTCCAAGTTCCCCTCGAACGCGGACTTCCTCAAGAGCTTCTAGCGCCTCGGCGGCCGTGCGCCGCCGCGAGAACCCGTGGGAGGGCCGCACCAGGCGCGGCATTCTGCGCTACCCTAGACGGACGTAAGCCGGCATCGGTCCGAGGGGGGACATGGTCGAGCCGAGGGCGGACCCGGAGGTGCGCGAGGCGCTGACCGAGCTGGAGCTGTATCTGTCGGATACGCTCCCGCCGCTCGTCGTCGCCGGATCGGCCGAGCTCCTGCTCAAATATCCACCGGATCTCGTCGGCGCCTCCATTCGCTCGTGGACCGGCGCGCAGTATGCGAAGGGCGGCGCCTCGGTCTCCGACTACCTCTTCCACGCCGTCAAGAAGATCCACATGCTCGGCGAGTTCCGACTCGTCCCGCGAGAGGTCCTGGAGAGGTACATCGAGGGGCTCAAGCCGATCGTTCTCGCCGAGTGCCCGGAGGACGATCGCGCCCTCCTCGCGGAGAATCTCTCGCGACTCTCCGAGACCGCGGACTCGGGGACCGCGGCGCCGATTGCGACGCTTCATCGGCAGAGCGCCGGACCGCGCGCCCCCTCCGGAGGCGGTGCTCCGGCCGCCGCCGCGAGCGACGACGCGCGAGAGCGTCGGCTCTCGCTCCTGCTCAAGCGCCTCGAGTCGCAGGCGAGCCAGGCGTCGCTGCCCGAGGGACGGGCGGCGCTGACCGAGACGCTCGCCGCCGCCGCGCGAGGCTCCTCGAGCGCCCGCGACATCGAGGAGTATCTGTCGCGCCTCAAGGGGCTCGGCGTACAGGTCGGGACCGCGGACGTCTTCCGCGCGCTCGCCGCGAGCCTGCCCGCCTGGGCGCCGCCGGCCGGTGCCGCCGTCACGGGCGCTCCCGCCGCCGCGGCGCCCGGAAGCTCCGCCGCCGACGCGATGCAACGGATGGTGGCGGAGGTCGACGACCCGCGCGAGGGCGCGCGCCGGTTCCAGGAGCTCGTGCGCGCGGCCGTCGAGCGATTCAACGAGGGCTCCCTGACGCAGGCCGTCTCGACACTGGACGCCGCCGAGCGCCTGGTGGCCGAGAAGAAGGTGGACGCCGGCAGCGCCGACCTCGCGCGCGCCAAGGGCGATGAGGGCCTCGATCCGGAGCGTCTCCGGGTCGCGGCCGAAAGCGCCGCCCAGCATCCCGCCCTGCGCCGCCTCCTCGGCTTCTTCCGCGGGCTTTCTCCCGAGGGACTGCTCGATCAGCTGTCCCGCGAGGAGAAGCGCGATCGCCGGCGCCTCCTCCTGGCGCTCCTCGAAGTGCACGGCGAGGCCGCGCGCGCCGCGGCGTTCGAGGCGCTGGCGAGCCCGATCTCGGATCACGCGGCGCAGGACTGGTACCTCCGGAGGAACCTGCTCTATCTCCTGCGCCGCATCCCGAGGCCGCCCGACGCGCCGACCGCGGAGGAGGCCGAGGTCACCGCCCGGCATCTCCATCTGAAATTTCCGCCGCCGCTGCTCAAGGAGGCGCTCGCGAACCTGTCGCAGCTGCGCGATCCCAAGTCCGAAGCGGGGCTCGTCGAGTTTCTGGCCGAGCTCGAGAAGGCGCTGGGAAAGGACTCCGATTCGCCGCACGACACGAAAGAGCTCGTCGGCCTGCTCGACCGCGTCGCGGCGGCGCTCGCGCGGCTGCCTTCGTCCTCGGCGCGCCGGGCGCTGCTCGACCACGCCGAGAAGCGGGACGCGAGCCTCGGCGACTCGGCCGCGCGGCTTTCGGAGCTCGGGAGCCAGGACCTCTCGGACGACGCGGAGTCGCTCGGGCGCCTGCTCGCGTCGCTCAAGTCGAATCTGCCGTTCAAGCTGTTCGGCCTGGCGCTCCATCAGAACGACCAGGTGCTGCGGCGCACGATCGAAGCGCTCTCGGGCACGAAGGCCCCCGCGGTCAAGGCGGCCTTCGAGGAAATCGTCTCCCGCTTCCCCGAAAAGGAGATCGCGAAAAGCGCATCGCGCGCGCTCGCGGGACTCCAGAAGCCGGCGCCGGCTCCGGGAGCCGCCGCGCCGGCCGCCGGTCCGGCCGCGGCCTCCACCGCGGCGTCGTCGGGCCCCGCGGCCTCGAGCCCCGGCGCGGCGCCGAGCCTCACCGGCGATCTCGAGGTCTTCGGCCTGCCGGCGCTTCTCCAGAGCCTTTCGGACTCGGGCCAGTCGGGATCGCTGACACTGCGCGATCCGCGCGGGCAGGTGTTCGGCGGGATGCGGCTGAAGGGCGGCAAGCTCCGCGCCTGCCAGACGGGCCAGCTCACCGGCGTCGACGCCTTCTACCAGCTGCTCGAGCGGCCGTCGCCGGGGCAGTTCCAGTTCCTGAAGTCCGTCGACGCCGGCGACGAGACGAACACGGCGTCGCTCAAGGAGATCCTGCCGCTCACCCTCGAAGCGATGCGGCGTTACGACGAGCTGCGCCAGGCGGCGGCGCTCGTTCCCGACGACGCGAAGTTGAAGCCGACCGACGTCAAGCCGGCGCCGTTCGCGGGCGAGAAGGACGGCCTCTTCCAGAAGGACGTCTGGTCGCGCGTCTCCCGCGGCGCGACGCCCCGGGAGTGCGAGGCGGAGATCAAGACCGACGCGTACCGGATCCGGCGGCTGCTCGCGCACTGGGTCGAGCAGGGCGCGCTCGCGCTCCAGTAGCCGCGCGGCGAAGATCTACCGTCGGCGGCTCGGGCGCTTCGTCCGCCCGAAGGAATCCTCGGCCGAAGCGGTCGGAGGCGCCGGAGACGCCGAGGGCCGGCGCGGCGGAGGACGTCGGGCCCGCGGCGCCCGGGGCGACGCGGCGACGGGGCCCAGCCGGAGGAGCTCTTCGGGCGCGGGATGGGTCGGGATCTTGCGGCCGATGCGTTTCTCGATCGCGTCGAGCGAGAAGACGTAGTCCTCGCAGGCGAAAGAGACGGCGTCGCCCTCCGCGCCCGCGCGGCCGGTGCGGCCGATGCGATGGACGTAATCCTCCGAGTCCTGCGGCAGGTCGTAGTTGATGACGTGCGACACGCCCTCGATGTGGAGGCCGCGCGAAGCGACGTCCGTCGCGACGAGGACCGCGAGCTTGCCGTCCTTGAAGTCGTTCAGGATGCGGAGCCGGCGTTCCTGCGGCACGTCCCCGGCGAGGGCGCGCGTCGGATAGCCGTTGGCGGAGAGCCCGCGCACGAGATCGGCCGCCGTCGAGCGGCGGTTCACGAAGATGAGGATGCGGCGGCCGCCCTCGCGCTCGAGCAGCCCGAGCAGGAGACGGAACTTCTCCGCCGACGAGACGTGGTACAGGATCTCGCGGATGCCGTGCGCGAGGACGCGCTCGGGCTCGATCTCGATCTTCTGGGCGTTGTTGGTGTGCTCGTACGCGAGCTCCATGACGCGAATCGACAGCGTCGCCGAGAAGAGCATCGTCTGGCGTTTGTTGTACGGCGGGCAACGCCGCAGGATGCGCCGCAGGTCGCGGATGAAGCCCATGTCGAACATGCGGTCGGCCTCATCGATGACGAGGATCTCGACGTCGCGGAAGGTCGTGGCGCCCTGCTGCTCGTAGTCGAGGAGCCGGCCCGGTGTTCCCACGAGAAGATCCGGCACGCGCCGCACGGCGTCGCGCTGGCGGTGGTAATCGATCCCGCCGAAGACCGCGAGCGCTTCGAGGCCGGTGTGCCGCCCGAGCTGCAACGCCTCGTCGCGGATCTGCACGACGAGCTCCCGCGTCGGCGCGACGATCAGCGCGCGCGGACCGCGGGCGGGCTTGACGCGCGGCTGTCGGAGCAGGCGCGCGAAGATCGTGATGAGAAACGCCGCCGTCTTGCCAGTGCCGGTCTGCGCCTGGCCCGCGACGTCGCGCCCCGCGAGTGCGAGGGGCAGGACCTTCTCCTGGATGGGTGTGGCGAAGGCGAACCCGGCATCGGCGATGCCCCAGCGGACCTCGTCCGGCAGGTCGTAGGAGGAGAAGAGCGTGTCGGTGAGATGCCGGCTCGAAGGATTCGCGGCGTCGAGAGGAGTTTCCTCGCCCAAGGTCGTCTTCACCCGTGGATCTTAGCAGGCGCGGCGGCGCCCGCGACGGCGATGGGTCGCCCGCCGGCGCCGACGAGCGGCACGCGCGTGGCGCGTGCGAGCTCGAGCGCGATCGCACGCTTCTCGCCGGGCCCGGCGGCGCCGGCCACGGGGACCAGCCGGCCGCCGGCCCGTGCCGCGAGCCGCCGGAAAGCCCACGTCCACCACGGGGCGAGCGGGCGGTAGGTCTCGATCCAGGCGTCGAGCTCTCGGCGCGGGATGACGCGCACCCGCGTCTTCTCGAGGCCGGTCGAGCGCACGAGCACGTCCTCCGGCGTCACGTCGATGCGTTCCTCGGCGAACGCGAGCGCCGCGAGCCCCGCGAGCGCGAGCGGCGTCGAGACCCCGACGGCGAGCGTCAGCGGCAGCAGGACTCGCAGCGGGAGCTCATCGAACGCGCCGCGACGCAGGCCGACTTCCCAAACGCGGGCGATCCGCTGGCCGCCCAGAAGCGCCGCCGCCACGACCGCCGCCGCCAGCAGTCCCAACCGCCAGCGCGCGGGACGGGTCCGGACGAGCGGGAGGATCTCGATCGAGAGGCCGCCGGGCGCCGGACGGATCACGACCCGGGACTTGCTCAACTTCCGAATTGTATGATTTCGCCCCCGCCGGGGAGGCGGCGATACGCGACAGGGAGGTTTTGAGTGGCCACCGGGAAGAAAAAGAAGAAGGCGAGCAAGGGCGGCGGAGTCGGCGGAAGGAAGGCCAAGAAGACGAAGAGGGCCGCGAAAAAGGCCGCCAGGGCGGCGAGGCCGCACGCGAAGGCGAAGACGAAAGCGAAGCCCAGGGCGGCCGCCCGCAAGCCGGCCGCAAAGGCCAGATCGAGCAAGCCGGTCCGCAAGGCCGCGGCGCCCGTTCGAGCGGCGGCCTCCGGCCCGATGTACGGCGAGGGCGACTGGAAGGGAGACGAGGAGTCACGCGAGGGCCTGCACGAGTTCTCCGAGAGCCTCGGCACCGAGACCCTGGCGGCCGAGGATCTCGAGCCGGACCCCCCCGATTCCGAGGACGAGGACGTCCCCGATTCGGCCCAGGGCGCACCCGAGGAGGAGCCGGAGTGGTAGGATCGAGCCCGTAAGGCGATCCCGCGAAGCGGACACAATTGCCGGGCTCTTGCCCGGCTGGTGGAAAACAGAAGGCCTCGAGCGATCGGGGCCTTCTGGCTTTCGGACGAAATGTCGCGCGCGCGGGAGCGGCTAGCGGCGAATCGGAACCGGGTGGCGCTTCTCGTCGAGGTTGACGAACGTCACTTCGGC
>Ga0335080_10004191_pt1 | contig 14687 bp, 12 predicted proteins | sample Lox_Sample_34_FD_206720 | JGI IMG/M metagenome (GOLD analysis project Ga0335080, IMG submission 206720) | Soil microbial communities from Loxahatchee National Wildlife Refuge, Florida, United States - Lox_Sample_3.4 | ecosystem: Environmental > Terrestrial > Soil > Wetlands | place: USA... | reverse complement strand
ACAGTTTTCGTCGCGAATGCGCTCCTCGGTGCTTACGAGCAATTCGCCGACGAACGATGCCTTGCGATGGCTGCCAGCGCCGCGGACTACGTTGCAAACGAACTCTATTGGACGGATGGAGCGGGGTGGCACAGCTTCAGCTATCCTTTGCCATCAATTCGCGTGCAGGTCCACAACGCAAACTTCCTGGCTGCCGCTTTGCTTTGCCGTGTCGCGAAGCTGACGGGTAACAGCCAACATCTATCGAAAGCCCTGGACGTGACTCGCTGCTCGGTCTCCAAGCAAAAGCAGGACGGCTCGTGGGACTACGGCGAGGGGCCGAAGCAAGATTGGATCGATAATTTTCACACCGGTTTCAACCTCGGCGCGCTTGCGGACATTGATCACTACACCGATTCTGAAGAATTCGCCGAATCGATTCGCCGTGGTTTCGAGTTCTATCGAACGCACTTCTTCCGCGACGACGGCGCTCCCCGTTACTTTCACGACCGCACCTACCCCATCGACATTCACTGCGTCGCGCAGAGTCTCATCACGTTGACGCAGTTTCAGCACTTGGACCCGTCCAGCGCGCTTCTGGCTGAGAAAGTGGCCGCCTGGACTCTCGATCACATGTGGGATAAACGCGGTTTCTTCTATTATCGTGTGCTGCGCTCGATCACCATCCGGACGCCGTACATGCGCTGGTCAGAAGCGTGGATGCTGTTGGCGCTGGCTGTGTTTACCGGGGATCAGACCGCGCTCAAAAACTCCGCCCACCCTGCAACCTGCAGTCTGGTGACATCAAATTGACGCCTCGACTCACCTACGTGTTAGTCACACCAGCTTGGAATGAAGCGCAATTCATAGAGCTGACCTTGAAGTCTGTCGTATCGCAAACTGTGCGTCCGGCTCGCTGGGTCATCGTCAGTGATGGATCTACAGACGGCACGGACGATATCGTGCGCAAGTATTCGGCCGAACACCCTTGGATTGAACTGATTCGCATGCCGGAGAGCCGGGAGCGGAATTTTGCTCGCAAAGTGAATGCCTTTAATGCTGGCTACCGAGCTTTACAGGGCGTCGATTATGATGTCATTGCCAGCTTGGATGGGGATATCTCTTTCGATGCCGACTATTTTGCGTTTCTACTCCAAAAGTTGGAGGAAAATCCTGGGTTGGGGCTGGTCGGGACGCCTTTCAAAGACGGGTCGAAGGACGTCTACGACTATCGATTTGTGAGCATCGAACATGTTTCGGGAGCCTGCCAGGTTTTTCGTCGTCAATGCTTCGAAGAAATCGGTGGTTACGTTCCTGTAAAAGGGGGTGGTATTGACCTGATTGCGGTGCTAACGGCTCGAATGAAGGGCTGGAGGACCCGCACGTTCACGGAGAAGATTTGCCATCATCATCGCGAGATGGGTACGGCCCAGAACAGCTCTTTGTCTGCGTGGTACAAGAACGGGGTCAAAGATCATAGCTTGGGTTGCCATCCTTTGTGGGAACTCTCTCGGGTCATTTATCAGATGTCAAAGCCACCCTACATCTTAGGTGGCTCGTTGCTTCTGGCGGGATATGCTTCTGCGACGATTCGCCGGTCTCCTCGCGCGGTGTCGCCGTCACTAATGGAGTTCCGCCGTCGCGAACAAATGGAGCGGCTGCGGCGGTTCATTTTTGGGCAGAAGCCTCCTGCCGAGCAGTCGCATGCATCTCAAGAGACTGTGCCGCACCGCAGAGCGAAATGAATCCAGGACCGAACTCAGGCCGGACCCTGCGGATGGAAGCCGCGGAGGCCATCGCGGATGCCCGAAAGACAGCCGGCGCTCTCATCATTAACGCAGACGATTGGGGCCGAGATGCGTCCACCACAGATGCCATTTTTAGGTGCGTTCGTCGAGGCACGGTTTCTTCGGCAAGCGCGATGGTGTTCATGGCGGATTCGGAACGCGCTGCCGTTATCGCCAGAGAACATAATGTTGAAGTCGGTCTTCACCTGAACTTGACGACAGATTTCTCTGCGCCAGGTGTTCCTCAGAGGCTTGTCGAACAGCATCGGCGAATTTCGAGCTATCTGCGAAATAATTCTGTCGCCAGGGTTTTCTACAATCCGTGGTTAAGTCGGTCTTTCGAGTATGTGGTCAAGGCGCAGATCGAAGAATTCACGCGCATGTTCGGCACGTTGCCGACTCGGATTGACGGCCACCATCATGCCCATCTCTGCTCGAACGTTCTTGTGGGCGGTCTTCTTCCTCGTGGCGTGTCGGTAAGGAGATATTTCTCCTATGAGCAGGGGCAGGACGTCCGCAACCGGCTATTTCGCAGCCTGACGGATAGGCTCCTGGCGAAGCGATACCGTATGACTGATTTTTTCTTTTCACTGCCTCCTATTTCGTCACCGGACCGTCTCTCGCGGATTTTTTCCCTTGCGAGCACACATGTGGTCGAAGTCGAGACGCATCCGATCAATCCTGAGGAGTGCGATTTTCTCATGGGCGAGGAGATCCTCCATTGGACGAAGCTCTGTCCAATCGTTCAGGGTTATGTCGGAAAGTGTTTTCAGCAAGGTAAGGTCCAATTGTCAGCCATTCCCAAGCCGGGAACTGGGACAAAATCATGAACAATTCTTTGCCTCATATCAGTGTTTGCGCTTGTACTTATAAACGACCTGAGTTGTTGACGCGCTTGTTGAACGAACTAGCGAAACAGGAAACCAGAGGCCTTTTTACATTTTCCGTCGTCGTGGTCGACAATGATCAGACTGGCTCCGCAGAGGCGGTAGTCGAGGCGTTCGCGTCCACCTCTTCACTCCCGGTGACCTATTTTCTTCAGCCAGTGCAGAATATCTGTCTTGCGCGGAACACTGCCATCGAAAACGCCACCGGCGAATATGTGGTGTTCATTGACGACGATGAATTTCCGCAGGAATTGTGGCTGGTGTCGTTGTTTTTGTCCGCACAGCCAGCCGAAGTCGACGGCGTGCTGGGTCCGGTTAAGAGTCACTTTGATCAGAAGCCGCCGGATTGGGTGATTCAATGCCGATTTTTCGAGCGGCCAACCCACCCAACGGGATTTGTAATTGACTGGAGGGAAGGGCGAACCGGCAATGTTCTGCTGAAGAGACGGCTTTTCACTCCCGGTGAGCCGGCGTTCAATCCCGATTTTCACAGGGGCGGCGACACGGACTTTTTCCGCAGGAAGGTACTGCAGGGCCATCGATTCATCTGGTGTGACGAAGCAGGGGTCTTGGAGGTGGTTCCGCCAGCGCGCTGGAGCCGGGGCTTTATGCTTAAGCGGGCTTTGCTGCGAGGGTCCATCACCGTCAAGAGTCCTTCGTTCAGGCCACAAAGTGTTGCGAAGTCGGTGGTTGCAGCCGGTTGTTACATCGTTGCTTTGCCCTTTGCTTTTCTGCTTGGACAAGATCGGTTCATGAACTTATTGGTCAGGTGCTGTGATCATCTGGGCAAGATTTTGGCTTTTGTCGGCATCAACCCGGTGAAAAGTCCGTACGTGACGGACTAAAAAAGCGCGGATCTTCTTTCTGGAGAGAACTAGTGTCAGTGGAGAATATCACCGAGATTTACATCAAAGGACAGTGGGTCAGAGTCCCGGGAGTGGACCTCGCTGGAAAAACGATTGTCATGAGCAACCGTCGCCTCCTGAAGATGGCGATCATCCGCAGCGAGGAGTGGTTGGATACGGAGCTGGACAATCCTGAGGCGTGTATCGAGGAACTCAGGACGCGCCGCTTCAGCGGCCGCCGCGCCGACATCTTCACCTTCACGCAAAAACCGCCGGTCACCAGCCCAAAGTATTCGTACCCTTACGAGTTGGAGAGCGTTGCGGTTGCGGAGCTGCCCAGCTTCAACGTGTGGTGGGAAAGTCTCCCGCAGGAGACGCGCAAGAACGTCCGGCGTTCTCAAAAAAGAGGGGTCGTCGTGAGTGTTCGTGAATTTAACGACGACTTGCTTAGAGATTTGATTCATCTGAACAACGACACTCCTACCCGCCAGGGGCAACGGAACAATCAATACGGAAAAACGTTCGAGCAGGTTAAGAAAGACTATTCTTCCTTTTTGGATCGCAGCACATTTGTCTGCGCCTATCACGAGAACCAGTTGGTTGGGCTTTTGAAGTTCGTCCGCAGAGGGCAAGTTGCAAGCATATTGAATCTCCTTGCCAATCCGCGCCACTCCGACAAACGGCCTGCTAACGCCCTGGTTGCCAAAACAGTTGAGATTTGTGCCGCAGAGGGGATCGGGTACCTAACGTACGGATTGTTCGATTATGGAAATAAGGCTGACAGTCCGCTTCGAGAATTTAAGGTTAGGAACGGTTTCCGAGAGATGCTGATCCCGCGCTACTTCGTGCCGCTAACTTCGTGGGGGAAGCTGTGCATGAAAGCAAAGGTTCACCGTGGGCTGCTCGGCATTCTGCCCCATCGTTTGATCGTGTTAGGCTTGGACGTACGCACGAGATGGTACAATCTAAGGTCTCGCTTAGCCGGTGTAGCTCAACGTTAGAGCGGCCGAATCGTATTCGGCAGACGGAGCGTTCAATTCCTCCCGCCGGCTCCAACCTCTTCCCCTCAATTCCGCCGAATTGGCTATTTCATCTTCGAAAAAACAACAGAAAGGTGCTCCGCGCCTGGTCCGTTTACGCGTCGGAAACTAGCTAATTATGCCCGGAATCGTCGGTCTAGTTACTCAAATGCCCAGCGAATGGGCCAAGCCGCAACTCTCTCGCATGCTCCAATCTCTTTGTCACGGGCCTTCCTATGTCACAGGCACGTGGACGGACGAGTCCCTTGGCATTTACGTCGGCTGGGCCGCACGAAAGGGCTCTTTTTGCGACGAAATGCCCCTTTGCAACGAATCCGGCAGTGTATCGCTTATTTTTTCTGGCGAGGAATTTTCGGACCCCGACACCATCGAACGGCTGAAAGCCAAAGGGCAAGATGCATCGTATCTTGTGCGTTCTTATGAGGAAGATCCCAACTTTCCAGCCGGATTGAATGGACGGTTTCACGGCCTCGCTATCGACCATACCCGGGGGATAGCTACTCTCTTTAACGACCGCTACGGCACCCACCGCATCTACTACCATGAAGCGAAAGAAGGACTGTATTTTTCGGCAGAAGCGAAGGCTATCCTCGCGGTACGTCCCGAGTTGCGGTCGGCAGACCCGCAAGGGCTAGGCGAACTCGTTTCGCTCGGTTGTGTTCTGGAAAACCGCTCTCTATTTAAAGGCGTACGGGTTCTGCCTCCGGGTTCGGTGTGGACTCTTGCCGGTGGTGCCGTCACCAAGAAAGCTGTGTATTTCGACCCATCGGAATGGGAACAGCAGGCTCCGCTTGATCCGGAGTCCTATTATCAAGAACTCCGCCAAGTTTTCTCCCGCAACCTGCCGCGGTACTTCAAAGGACGCGAACGGATTGGCCTGTCCTTAACCGGTGGACTGGACACCCGGATGATCATGGCCTGGTGGAAGGTCCAGCCAGGCTCTATTCCTTGCTACACGTTTCGAGGCATATTTCGTGATTGTCAGGATGTCATTATTGCCCGCCGGGTCGCGCAGTTTTGCCAGCAACCCCATCAGGAGATTCTTCTCGGTAAAGAATTTCTGTCGCAATTCGCCCATTATGCCGAGCGCAGTATCTACCTGACGGATGGGTGCGTAGATGTAAGCCGCTCTCCGGTCTTGTACACCAATGAACGTGCGGCTCAAATCGCACCTGTCCGATTGACGGGCAACTACGGAAGCGAAGTACTGCGAAGGTTGGTGGCGTTTAAACCTGCCGAACCTCCCGAAGGACTTTTCGATAGCAATTTGCTTCCGCACGTCCAAGAGGCGCGCCGGACCTATGCCAGACTGCTCCAGGTTCACCCCGTCTCCTTCATCGCGTTTCGGCAGGTTCCCTGGCACCACTGGGGCCTTCTGGCGCTGGAGCAGACTCAGCTGTCGCCACGTTCACCTTATCTCGACAACGATGTTGTTCGTACTGCATTCCGTGTCCACGACTCGTCTTTAGCCAAAGGTGCCATACGCGCGGACAACGATGATTGTTTGCGGTTGATCTCTGACGGAAACCTGGCACTTAGCCGGATACGCAGTGATCGTGGCCTAGGAGGAGTAGGCGGGCTGAGATCCGCGCTTTCCAGGGCATACCTGGAGGCCACTTTCAAAGCTGAATATGAGTACGACTACGGAATGCCGCAGTGGCTCGCGCAATTGGATCACGCGGTTTCCTGGCTTCACCTGGAGCGCGTTTTCCTGGGTCGGCATAAGTACTACCATTTTCGTGTGTGGTATCGAGACGCGCTTTCAAAGTACGTTCAAGAGATGCTGCTGGATTCGCGCACGCTTTCCCGTCCGTACATCAATCGGGCGGCCCTCGAGTCTATGGTGCATGCGCACATCAACGGAAATCGCAACTACACGGTCGCCATCACGAAGACGCTTACGCTCGAGCTTATCCACCGCCTGTTCCTCGATGGAAACTGAGCACGGAGAATTTTCTCAATGAAAGTCGCCTATCTGGTCATGACCCATGAGAATCCAAGGTTGCTTCAGAGGACCATTCAGGCTCTTTCTTTCAACGACCCTGATTGCGCTTTCTTTATTCACCTTGATCTCAAGACGCCCTTCGACAAGTTCTCCGGGGTGTCCGGGCAAAATGTGCATTTTATTGAGAACCGCATACCCGTGTTCTGGGGAGAATTTTCCCAAGTGGACGCTACGCTCTCGTTGATTCGCGAGGCGATAGCGAGCCCGAATCGCTATGACTACTTCGTTTTGATCACCGGCAGTTGCTATCCGTTGAGGTCCGGCGGCTATATTCGCCGATTCTTCGAGGCTGGAAACGATTCGGAGTACATGGAAATTGTGAAGGTTCCCGCTCCGGGTTATCCGCTCGCTCGATTCGAGGCAATCCGATTTCCTTCCAGTAGACCGGCACTTCGCTTCCTTTTCCGGGCGTTGGGAAGAATCGGCTTGGGCCGGCGCGACCATCAGAAACGCCTCAAGGGGCTGAGTCTCTATGCAGGAGAAGGTGCATGGGCACTATCCCGTCGCTCTTGTGAGTACATCCTCCAATTCGTCGCGACCCATCCTCACGTTGAGGCCTATTTCCGCAATTCCTTTGCGCCGGACGAATCCTTCGTTCATACCATCGTTGGCAATTCAGATTTTCTGAACCACGTGCAACCCAACATCGTGTACGCCGTATGGCCGGGCCCTTCGAATGGTCATCCCGCGATCATCACGCTTAAGGAGGTCGCCAAATTTGAGCGCGAGAATTGTGTCACAAGCGATCGCCCCGGTGAATTCCAGGAGATGCTGTTTGCGCGTAAAATCAATGACCGAAGTCCTCAGATTATCAGGCGTATTGATACGATGATTGAGCGAAAAGAAGGTATCGAATTACCCTTCTCGATGGATTTCAGTTCAGAAGAGCACCAGAGGATTTAGCGATAATTGGAATTTCACAATATAGATACCGAGTCCCGCCCCGGCATGCATATGCTAGAAACCCGGGAATAGTTTGAATGCCCCCAATCGTTGCCAGTTTCGTTTTTGTCTTCATCGTCATTGCACTTTTCTGGCTTGACCGTGACCCGGAAGAGCAGGTCTCCAAGGCCATCCTCTTGCCCCTGGTCTGGCTGTGGCTTCAGAGCTCGCGGACCGTCACGGAATGGTGGGCGATTCTGGGGCACGGAGCACCGCTTTCCGCCAGCCAAGAGACGATGTACATGGAAGGCAGTCCGCTTGACCGGAACGTGCTGATTGTCCTCATGGTTCTGGCGCTCGTCATTTTGATCAAGCGACGCAAGCTGGAACCCCTCCTTCGCGTTAATCTCGTCATCGTCGCGTATCTGCTCTACGCTCTCATGAGCGCCTTCTGGTCTGACTTCCCGGATGTGACCATCCGCCGTTGGTTCAAGGCTGCTGGCTGTTTGCTCATGATCCTGGTCGTTCTAAGTGAGCGGCACCGGGATGCGGCCACCAGAAAACTCTTCGTCTGGGCGGGCTTTTTACTGATACCGCATTCCATCCTTCTCATTAAGTACTACCCATCCATCGGACGGTCCTACAACCGTTGGACTTGGGAGATGTCGGTCATCGGCGTGACGACGCACAAGAACACGCTGGGTGGCATCTGCCAGCTGTACGGCGCGGTTTTTCTTTGGTACTTCATTGCGGCTTACCGGAATCGCGAGATGCCAAACCGAAGCCGTCGCTTGCTCGCGCATGGTGCCGCGTTAGTGATGGTCGCGTGGGTATTCCTGCACGCGAACTCCGTGACTGCTCAATCCTGCTTTCTTCTTGCTGCCGCGTTGATGGTCATTGGTACAACCCGGGCCGTGGTGCGCAGTCCGTGGCTGATTCATGCCCTCACGGCCGGCTTGGTTGCTGTTCCTTTCACCATCTTGTTTCTCGGGATTGGTGGAGGGGCAATCACAGAAATGGGTCGAGATCCTACTCTGACTGGGCGCACCAACATCTGGCCCCGCGTGATTGCGCTAGTCGATAATCCCATCCTCGGAACGGGCTTCGAGAGTTTCTGGCTCGGTCCCCGCCTGGTGAAGATGCAAAACTATCAATTGGGTCTTAACGAAACCCACAACGGCTACTTGGAGACTTGGGTCACTCTGGGATGGATTGGCGTCTTTCTGCTGGCCATAATGGTGTTTAAAGGGTATCGGAGTCTGATCGTATCTTACCGGGCGGATCCCGCCTCCGGCAGTCTTAAACTGGCCATTTTTTTGACGGTTATAGTATCCAGCTTCACCGAGGCCGCCTTCAAGACGGGCAGCATATCTTGGATCGCTTTCTTGTTAGTCACCATGTCGATTCCCAAGGAACAGCTCGTGGAAGCGCCGGTCGGTGTGCGAGTAGGCTGGAAGTCCGGGGGAGAATCGGGCTTCGACCGCGACATCGAGATGCCAAAACCTCCAGGGCGTTTGCCGGCGCCTAAACCAACACCTGCGTCCAGCGCTCTATCGCCGTTGGCCAAGGTTCGCGGCAAAAGATGAATACCCCCGTCGACACGCCAAGAGACTCCGCCCCCGCTGGCCTTGATCCGCTTGGGAAACCACCCGAGCGGACTAGCATCTTCTTTAAGCCTTTCAATGCTTCAGGTGAGTTCCTGCTTTCGGCGCAAGGCCATGAAGTTCGCCGTCTGGCTGTCAAAGGCGCAGGCGCGACGACCGTAGCGCAGGCGCTCGGGTTGCTGATACAAATTGGCTCCACGCTGATTTTGGCCCGTTTGCTGACGCCTACGGATTTTGGCCTGGTCACGATGGTTACCACGTTCAGTCTGCTGTTCATGAATGCTGGCGGTAACGGGTTCACGGAGGCAATTCTTCAGCGAAAAGACCTCGATCACGCTCTTGCAAGCAACCTGTTCTGGATAAATGTTGGCACTGGCCTGGTGCTCACGATTGTATTTGCATCCGCGGGCTCGCTCATGGCGAGATTCTACGGGAATTCCAGAGTGGTTGCGATTGCCGCAGGTCTATCGCTTACCATTTTCATCACAAGTACTTCGGTGCTCCACCTGGCGCTCCTGATGCGAGCGATGCGGTTCCCGATCGTCTACGCCAATCAGATTTTTGCTCGGTTCGTTTCCTTGACAGGGACAATACTGTTGGCCCTGGCGGGCTGGGGCTACTGGGCTCTCGTAGGTGGCGCCGTCCTACAGCCGCTGACCGAGTGCATCGGTGCCTGGATTCTCTGTCGGTGGACTCCCGGCTGGCCGCGCCGGGTGGCTGCAACGGGCTCCATGGTGCGGTTCGCGATTCACGTGTATGGCCGGTTCAGTTTTAACTATTTTGCGCGAAACGTCGATAATCTCCTGGTGGGCTGGCGGTTTAACGCGCAGTCGCTCGGCTTTTACAAGAAGGCCTACGATTTGTTTTCTCTTTCCTCGATCTTGCAGGCCTTCACGCCAGTTGCCGTTTCTGCATTGAGCCGGTTGAACCAGGATCCAGCGCAATACAAACGGCACCTGCTCAAGGCGATATCCGTTTGGACGTTCCTCGGCATGGGAGTAGGTGGGGCCATCACTCTGGTTGGCAAGGATCTCATCCGCGTCTTGTTGGGACCGAAATGGGGTATAGCCGGTGAGATTTTCACGTATTTCGGACCTGGTTTCGGAATCATGTTCATTTACGGAATTCACGGGTGGATTCACCTTTCCCTAGGCAGACCCGGTCGATGGTTTAAGTGGGGAATTATCGAGTTCACCGTCACGGCGTTGATGTTTGTCCTCGCTTTGCACTGGGGGCCGGCGGGAGTGGCGGCGAGTTGGAGTTTGTCGCTCTTGATTCTCACTTTGCCAGCGATGGTCTACGCTGGCCAGCCGATCAATCTGAAGGTTAGCGAGCTGTTTTCGGCGATTTGGAGGTTCCTGGTTGCCGCTATGCTGGCAGGCGGTGCAACTGCGGCTGGTGTGCTGGTATTGGCCAACCAGCAAGGGTCAACCAGCACGGCAATGGCGGCGGTCCGCATGATCCTGATTTCTTTACTCTTCGGGGTGCTCTATACGCTCGGCGTAGTGCTGCTGCACGGGAACTGGTCGCCCTTGATCCAGGTGCGTAACCTTTTGAGAGAGATGTTGGATCGACGTCGCTCCTCGCAGGTGCTGGCCGCGCCAGAAAGCAGCGCGCCGGTCAACCAATGAGCCAAGCCTCCTCAGCGCGTACCGCAATGGCATCTAACCAATTCATCGCAAGACTGCAAGGTTGGTATATCCGGCGTTCGGCATCGTGGTTCTTTCGGCGTCTCGTGCCGATCCGCACATCTGTTCCACTTATTTCTTTCACCTTTGACGATTTTCCACGATCCGCCTTGTTGACGGGCGGGGCAATTCTCAAGCGCTATGGTTGCCGCGGGACCTACTACGCTTCTCTAGGATTGATGGGAAAACAGGCTGCTACCGGACCAATTTTCTTGCCTGAGGATCTGGAGGAACTGTTGGCACAAGGCCATGAACTCGGTTGCCATACCTTCGGCCACCATGATTCGTGGAAGACCAACTCCTCGATATTCGAGAATTCCTTAGCGGAGAACCAAAGAGCGCTCCATTCGCTTTTGCCTGGAACGGTGTTCAAGACTATGTCCTACCCCTACAATCCTCCTCGTCCAGCGACGAAAAGAAGGGCGGGTCGGCACTTCGAAGCTTGCCGCGGGGGAGGTCAGACACTCAACATGCAATCGGCGGACCTGAACTACCTTTCCGCATTTTTCCTCGAAAAGAGCAGAAGCAACGCAGCGGCTGTCCGGGCCTTAATTGATCGGAACCATGCGGCGCGCGGGTGGCTTATTTTAGCGACGCACGATGTTTGTGATTCTCCCACGCCCTTCGGGTGTACACCCTCTTTCTTCGAAGAGATCGTGCGGTATGCCGTAGAGTCCGGAGCTAAGATTTTGCCGGTGTCCGAAGCGTTGCGGGAGCTATAGATATTTGCCCGCTTGGTTGATCACGCGTTGGGCTAGGCGCCGTCAGTTCACGGTCGCGGTCAAGCCGGTCGGCGGATTGGGCGCTGACGACGTTGGTGGCGGCGGGGGCGCGGAACTTGATCCGGAGGGCAGAGCTCCCAAATCGGGGTTCGCCCCATTCAACACCACGTTCCCTCGCGAGTCTTTATAGAGGTAGACTCCCGCTCCGCTGCTCCAGGAAACCGGTGAAGTCAGCGTAATCGTGTTATTCGCGTAGTTCACGGACGCGATCTGCGCGGTCGTGCTTGACCCGATGCGGATCCAGTCCGCAGTAACGATACCCGCGCCGTCGTAAAAAAAGGATGCGTCGGCCACGGTCAGCGAAGTACTGGCGGAGCCATTGTTCGATGCGGTGGTGAGGTACGTTCCTGCTCCGATCGCCGGTGAGCTTGCCCCGAGGCGGTAATCGTCTCCCGAAGCGTTCACAAACTGTGGATTGACGTTGAGCTTGCTAGCCGCATCCGTGGAGATCAAATCCTGAAACGAACAGGTTCCGGTGCTGCAGAAGGCCAGGTTGTGGCTGCTCGTAAAGCCCGTCTGCGCCCCTCCATAGGCCGAGTAAGGCGGTATGGTGACGGCTTGGCAAAAATAATAAATCGAGTTGATTACCGATCCGTTCGTCGAGTTATCACCAAAATAATCGGCGCCGTCGTTGTTGATGCCCACGCACGCAGACGTATTGTTGTAGGTCTTGACATACGTGTACCCGCCTAGCTGATCCAAAATCCCATATCCACCTCCGGTGGCGGAACCTAGGTGTGCGGACACGTTATAGCGAATGATCGTATGAGAACACTGCCCATTGCAGCCGTCGCCCTGGGTTAGGAATGTGTGATTATTGCCGCCACCGCCGGTATTGTTCCGGACTGTATTGCCCTCGTAGAGGTTGTACTGCGAGGGAGGAGTCGTACCAACGACGGGTTCAGATTCGATGAAGTCGATATGGCAGTTCGAGGAATGCGAACCACACTCGCCAGTCAGCGTGTCGTGCATCGTGTTTCCGCGGAACACACTGTAATTCGCGTAGTTGGTCATACCGTCGCTGACGTGCGAAATATCGTTGTTCTCAATCAACTGATGGTTTCCGTCCAGAAAGATTCCGGTGCACGTGTTGGGAGCGGAGGCCGTCGAACAACCGTAGGTCAGGGTGTTTCCCTGAATGTAGCCATAAGTGACGCCGGTGGAACTTAGAGGCTCACTGATCATGGACTGCCCGTTCCCGCAAGACGTCATTTTGTTGTTTGTGATGTAGAAATCGGTAGAACCGCTATTCACCGACACACAGGCGTGGCTGGCCGGAGACGATGGGTTGGTGATGTTGAAGCCGATAATTTTTACGTGGGATCCGATCGTGAAGCCATACACATTTACCGTGTCGCTTCCATTCACGTTCAGTATCTTATAGTTCCCGGCCGAGCCCGAGCTTACGGATACGACTTCGTTGTAAGTCCCGGCATACACGGTGCAGGTATCGCCGGCGGCCATCGCGTTCGCACACGCTTGGATCGTCGCGTAATCGCCACCGCTAGTCTTCACGGAATACGTCGTGGCCTGCGCCCTTGCACTAAACGCCAGCAGAACTGCCAAGAAAACCAAGCGATATTCGCGTCGCATAAGCCTCAGATAGACGGTTCGTTCAAATTTAGCCGGCTTGGAGCCCCACAAAAATCCAGTAAAGATAATGATACTGCACCGACTTAGGTCCTCCGTCTAGGATAAGGCTACTCGCGCCCCCGGAAGCGTCGCAACTGCCGTAAGAGACAGATTGAGACCAAGGCCGTTACCTGTACTCAAGGTCAAACTCGCCAGGGACCTTTTGGTTGAACCTTAGTTATACTAGCTTGCCGTACATGGTCGTAATCTTTCCCGCGTCCCTATCCGGGCTTGGAGTCCAACCGCTTTGTCTTCACAATTCGACAGCCGAGTGGCCTCTTCACTTCAGGACTCCCTCACTGTCAAACAGCATCTTATTCAAGACCAAGACCTTGTTTCCCTCGTCTCGCGGGCCGTGTCCCTCTGCTTGCAGGCGGTGAAGGCAGGCAAGAAATTGCTGCTCTTCGGCAATGGAGGTAGTGCCGCTGATTGCCAGCATATCGCCGCTGATTTTGTCGGCCGGTTTGCTTTTGACCGTGCCGCCATGCCGGCAATTGCACTCACGGTGAATAGCTCGAGCCTGACAGCGATTGCGAACGACTATGGTTTCGAGCAGGTCTTTTCCCGCCAGATTGAGGCTTTGGGCCAGCCCGGTGACGTTGCCATTGGCCTCTCCACGAGCGGCAACTCCCCCAATGTCGTTCTCGGACTGACCAAAGCGGCCGAGTCAGGCCTCCATACCGTCGCTTTGACGGGCGCCTCCGGCGGTAAGCTCAAACACTGCGCCATCGACGTGTGCATTTGCGTTCCTTCCGGTAGCACCCCGCGCATCCAGGAATGCCACACCTTGATCGGACATATCATCTCGGAAATCGTCGAACAGGAACTCTTTCATGCCCAGGGCCGTGTTTCTGGATCGTGACGGCGTCATCAATCGTAAAGCGCCCGAGGGGCAATACATCACCCGTTGGGACGATTTCGAGTTCCTGCCGCAAGTACCCGAAGCCATTCGGATCCTGAATCGCACCAACTTCTTGGTGATTGTTGTGACTAATCAGCGGTGTGTGGCCAAGGGACTCCTGGCGGCTGACGAGCTCGAGGCCATACATCGCCGTATGCTGCAGGAATTGGCTTCTTTGCATGCCACGATCGACGCGGTTTACTTCTGTCCTCACGACAACGATTCTCAATGCGCCTGCAGGAAACCCCTCCCGGGCATGCTCATCCGGGCCGCAAAAGAGCATTCCCTTGAGTTGCCGCAGTCCTGGATGATCGGTGACTCCGAAGGCGACGTTCTAGCCGGAAGGAGCGCCGGTTGCAAGACTGTTCGTATCCTCCGCCCGGGTGCTTCTCCCCAGACAGGCTCCGACCTAATCGCCAATTCGCTTTGCGAGGCCGCCGAGAAAATCGTGTCGATATAACGGAAGGGCCAACCCCGCCAAGTCCGCTTGTCTCCATTTCACAGTACCAAATGGCTATTGGATTGACCTGTCAGCGGATGTAAACTCGTTGTAATTTGCGTTTTTTTCAGGACTAGGTCGAGATGCTGAAGCTACGAATTATTCCTCAAGTCCCCGTCTTGCCTGGTCGCTTCCATCCTGATAGGTTCGTTGGTT
>Ga0335080_10004190_pt1 | contig 14688 bp, 12 predicted proteins | sample Lox_Sample_34_FD_206720 | JGI IMG/M metagenome (GOLD analysis project Ga0335080, IMG submission 206720) | Soil microbial communities from Loxahatchee National Wildlife Refuge, Florida, United States - Lox_Sample_3.4 | ecosystem: Environmental > Terrestrial > Soil > Wetlands | place: USA... | reverse complement strand
CTCGCGCGCGAAGTACGTCGCCTTCACGACGCTGAAGGACTTCGCGCAGATGCCGGGCCAGCGAGTGCCGGTGCTCGAGTGGCCCTACCAGGAGGGATTGCGGATCGACGAGGCGATGCATCCGCTCGCGCTGCTCGCCGTCGGCCTCTACGGCAGGGTGCTGCCGAACCAGAACGGCGCACCGCTCAGGCTCGTCGTGCCCTGGAAGTACGGCTTCAAGAGCATCAAGGCGATCGTGCGCATCGACTTCACGGCGCAGATGCCGACGACCAGCTGGAGTCGCGCGGCGCCCGACGAGTACGGCTTCTACGCGAACGTGAACCCCGCCGTCGACCACCCGCGCTGGAGCCAGAAGACCGAACGGCGCATCGGCGCCGGACTGTTCGCGCCGCGCCAGCCGACGCTGCCGTTCAACGGCTATGCGCGCGAGGTTGCGGACCTGTATGCCGGGATGGACCTGCGGAGGAACTTCTGAACCCGGACTTCTGGTGGCGGCGCGTCGGCAAGACGCTGCTGTTCGTCGCGCTGTGGCTGCCGATTGCGACGCTCGCCGTGCGCGCACTCGGCCTCGGCGGCGCAACCCTCGGCACGAACCCGGTCGCGACGCTGACCGACCAGCTGGGCCTGTGGGCGCTGCGGCTGCTGCTCGCGACGCTCGCGCTCACGCCGCTCAGGATCCTGACCGGCTCGGCGCGCTGGCTGCTCTACCGGCGGATGCTCGGGCTCGCGGCGTTCGGGTACCTGACGCTCCACCTGGCGATGTACTTCGCGGTCGACCAGAGCTTCGACTGGCGCGTGCTGCTCGAGGACATCGCGAAGCGGCGCTGGATCACGCTCGGCTTCACGGCGTTCGTGCTGCTCGTGCCGCTCGCGGCGACCTCGACGCGCGCCGCGCAACGGCGGCTCGGGCGGCGCTGGCAGCGGCTGCACTACGCGATCTACCCGGCGGCCGTGCTCGGCTGCTGGCACTATTACTGGCAGGTCAAGCGCGACGTGCGCGCGCCGCTCGTGTACGCCGCGGTACTGGCGCTGCTGCTCGGCATGCGCGCGGTCAAGGCGTGGCGGCGGCGCGGCGCCGGTGCCGTGCTCGCCGGTCAGGCGCGCGCCTGACTCACATCGAGGTCCGGGCCGACCAGAGCTCGGGAAAGAAGCGCAGCTCGAGCGCCTTCGCGAGGTAGGCGACCCCGCTCGTGCCGCCGGTGCCGCGCTTGTAGCCGATGATGCGCTCGACGGTCTTCATGTGCGAGAAGCGCCACAGCTGGAAGCGGTGGTCGAGGTCGACGAGCTTCTCGGCGAGCTCGTAGAGGTCCCAGTTCGCCTCGGTGCTGTGATACACGGCGAGCCACGCCGCCGTCACCTGCTTGTGCGGCGCGTAGGGCTCGGCGAAGTCGCGATTGAGTAGCGCCTCCGGGATCTCGAAGCCGCGCCGCGACAGGAGCCGGAGTGCCTCGTCGTAGAGCGACGGCGCGACGAGCGCGCGGCTCAGCAGCTCGAAGGCGGCCGGGTCCGCGCGGTGCACGGCGATCATGTCGCGGTTCTTGTTGCCGATCGTGAACTCGAGCAGCCGGTACTGCCATGACTGGAAGCCCGAGGCGCGCCCGAGCTGGTTGCGAAAGCTCGAGTAGTCGAACGGCGTCAGCGTCGCGAGCACGTCCCAGGCGTGCACCAGCTGGCCCTGGATGTGGCCGACGCGGGTCAGCATCTTGAAGCACGGCGGCAGCTCGTCGCGCCGGATGCACGCGATGGCGGCCCTGAGCTCGTGCAGGCACAGCTTCATCCACAGCTCGCTCGTCTGGTGCACGATGATGAACAGCATCTCGTCGTGCTCGGGCGAGCGCGGGTGCTGGGCGCTCAGCAGCTTCGCGAGGTCGAGGTAGCCGCCGTAGGTCTGCGACTGCGGCACGTCCCAGAACACCGACTCGCTCGCGACGTCGACTGCGGCCGAGGACGCGGGCTCCTGCGTCGCGCCGGGGTCCTGCGGTGTACTCATGGCTCCTCCTCTCCGTAGACCCAGCCCGGCACGTGGCGCCAGCCGCGGGTCAGCTCGCGATCGAGCGCCCGGTAGCCGGGCTCGTGGGCCGCGACCAGCCGCCAGAAGCGCGCCGAGTGGTTCATGTGCCGCGTGTGGCAGAGCTCGTGCAGCATCAGGTAGCGCACCACCTCGGGCGGCTGGAACAGCAGGCAGACGTTGAGGCTGATCGTGCCGAGCCGCGAGCAGCTGCCCCAGCGCGTGCGCTGGCGCCGAAGCTGCAGGTGGTGATAGCGAAAGCCGCCCTCGCCGGCGAGCTCGGCGAGCCATGGCCCGAGCGCCGAGCGCGCCTCGTCGGTCAGCCAGCGGCGCAGGAGCCTGCGCGCCACCGAGGTGTCGGCGTGGTCGCCGTACACCTCCAGCAGGCGCGGCTCGCGCACCTTGAGGCCCGCGCGCCGCCGCGCGAGGTAGCGCACCCGCCACTCGTCGCCGAGCGCCTGCAGCACGACGCGATCCGGCATCGGCTCGAGGAGCGGATCGGGGTGGGTCCTGAGCTCGGCGATGCGCGCGTCGATCCACGCCCGGTGCCGAGCGACGAAGTCCGCGACCGCTGCCGGCCGCACGCCGTGCGGCACCGTGACTTCGACGCGTCCGCCCGGATACACCCGCACGGTCAGTCGTCGCGCACGGGCGCTGCGGCGCACGCCGAACTCGCCGCGGCGGCCGTCGAACAGCGGAATCTGCGGGGTCAGCAGGCCCACCTCAGAACCCCGCGGCGAGCTCGGCGCCCTGCGCGATCGCGCGCTTGGCATCGAGCTCGGCGGCAACGTCGGCGCCGCCGATCAGGTGCGGCGTCGCGCCGAGCGCCGTCAATGGCGCCAGCAGCGCGCGCGATGGCTCCTGGCCGGCGCACACGACGACCGTGTCGACGGCGAGCACGCGCGGCTCGCCGCCGACCCGAACGTGCAGGCCCGCGGCGTCGAGCCGCTCGTACTCGACGCCGGGCACGAACCGGACGCCGCGGCGCCTGAGCTGCTCGCGGTGGATCCACCCGGTCGTCTTGGCGAGCCCCGCGCCGACGCGCGTCGCCTTTCGCTGCAGCAGCCAGACCTCGCGCGGCGTGTGAGCCACCGGTGCCGGCGGCGCGAGGCCGCCGCGGCCCGCGTAGCTGAGGTCAATGCCCCACTCGCGCGCGAACGCCTCGAGCGGCGGGCCGTCCGCCGCGTGCGTCAGGAACTCCGCGACGTCGAAGCCGATGCCGCCGGCGCCGATGATCGCGACGCGCCGTCCGACGGGCGCGCCGCCGATGACCTCGGCGTAGGAGACGACGCGGGCGTCGTCGAGCCCGGGGATCGCCGGGTGGCGCGGCGTGACCCCGGTCGCGAGCACGATCGTCTCGAAGCCGCTCGCGAGGAGTTGCGCGTCCGCCGTCGCCCCGAGGCGCAGCTCGACGCCCGTCAGCTCGATGCGGCGCCTGAAGTAGCGCAGCGTCTCGGCGAACTCCTCCTTGCCCGGGATGCGCTTCGCGAGGTTGAACTGCCCGCCGATCTCGCGGCCCTGCTCGATCAGCGTCACGTGGTGGCCGCGCTCGGCGGCGACGGTCGCGCAGGAAAGGCCGGCGGGCCCCGCTCCGACCACCGCGATGCGTCGCGGCCGCGCGCTCGGGCGGATCACGAGCTCGGTCTCGCGTCCGGCGCGCGGGTTCACGAGGCAGGTCGCCGTCTGGCGCTCGAAGATGTGGTCGAGGCACGCCTGGTTGCAGGCGATGCAGGTGTTGATCTCGTCGGCGCGGCCGGCCGCGGCCTTCAGCATGAAGTCGGGATCGGCGAGCAGCGGCCGGGCCATCGACACGAGGCTCGCGCCGCCGCGCGCCAGCAGCCCCTCGGCGACCGCGGGATCGTTGATCCGGTTGGTGGCGACGAGCGGCGCCTTGACGTGCGGGCGCAGCCGCTCGGTGACCCAGCCGAACGCCGCGCGCGGCACCAGCGTCGCGATCGTCGGGATGCGCGCCTCGTGCCAGCCGATGCCGGTGTTGATGATCGTGGCGCCCGCCGCCTCGACGCCCTGCGCGAGCTCGACGACCTCGTCCCAGCTGCTGCCGCCCTCGACGAGATCGAGCATCGACAGCCGGTAGATCAGGATCGAGTCGGGCCCGAGCGCGGCGCGTACCGCGCGCACGACCTCGAGCGCGAAGCGGATCCGGTTCGCGTAGCTGCCGCCCCACTCGTCGCTGCGCCGGTTGGTGCGCGCGGCGATGAACTGGTTGATCAGGTAGCCCTCGGAGCCCATGACCTCGACGCCGTCGTAACCGGCCTCGCGCGCGAGCGCCGCGCAGCGCGCGAACGCGGCGACCTGGCGCCGGACGCCGCGCGTGCTCAGCTCCCAGGGCGTGAAGCGCGAGATCGGCGCGCGCAGCGCGCTCGGCGCGACCGCGAGCGGGTGGTAGGCGTAGCGCCCGGTGTGCAGGATCTGCATGCACACGTGTCCGCCCTCGGCGTGCACTGCGTCGCTGACGAGGCGGTGGCGGGCGACTTCGCCGCGGGTGCTCAGCTTCGCGGCGAACGGCGCCGCCCAGCCAGCGCGGTTCGGCGCGATGCCACCGGTGACGATGAGACCGACGCCGCCGCGGGCGCGCTCGGCGAGGTAGGTCGCGAGCCGCGGATAGTCGCGTGCGCGGTCCTCGAGCCCGGTATGCATCGAGCCCATCAACGCGCGGTTGCGAAGCACCACCCAGCCGAGATCGAGCGGCGCGAGCAGGTGGGGGAACGGCGACGAACTCACGCGCGCGATGATAGCAGGCGACGCACGTCGCCCGGCGCGCGTCACGCGGCTCAGCGCGCGGCGCGCACCGCCTGCAGGTGCCGGCGCGCGGCGGCGAACTCGGGCGCCGCCAGCAGCGACTTCTCGTAGGCGTTGCGCGCCCCGAGGAGCTCGCCGCCCTCCTCGAGCGCGCGCCCGACGTAGAGCCAGGCCTCGGCCTCGCCCCACGACGGCTGGCCGGGTTCGCCGGCGGTCACGGTCTCGAAGGCGCGCGTCGCGGCCTCGAAGCTCGGCCGGGCCGCGGCGTGCCCGCCCGCGCCGCCGCGGTACCAGCGCAACAGTCCCTCGACCAAGAGCACGCGCGGGTTGCGAGGCGCAAGCTCCTTGGCCTGCGCGAGGCGCGCATCGCGGCGATGCTCGGCCCCGAGTCCGTGCAGGCCGCCGAGCGCGGCGACGTAGCCCGCGCAGGCGGCCTCGAGCACCAGCCCCTCGACGAAACGCGGGTCGCCGTCGTTGAGCTTGGCGAGCGTGTCCAGGCACTCGCCGCCCGCCGCCTCGGCGTCCTTGGGCTTCTTCTGGCGGAATGCGAGCTGCAGGCGGCGGAACTGCGCGTGCGCGTACTGGTAGCGCTCCAGCGACTGGGTGCCGGAGGCGAGCGCGGCGTGCTGGGCGACGAGCGATGCGAGCGCGCGGGCGTCCTCGGTGTAGAAGGCGTACTCGGCCTTGGCGTCGACGTCGGCGAGCTCGTCGGGCGATGCGGCGCCGGCGCCCGGCGCGCCGAGGCCGGCGACAACGAGCGCCAGGGCAGCGGTCAGCGGAGCGGGCGGTCGGTGCACGGCGATGCCCTCGCGGGTCCTTGGGTTGCGGGCGGTGGCGGGTTCTTCGGTGCCGCGCGACGATTGGACGCAGTTTCGCGCCGCAGCGCTTCTGCGTCCGTCACAAATTCGCGCGCTGCGGACGCTAACATAGCGGGATGACCGTTGTGCCGCTCGTCGACATCGGCGCCAACCTCGCCCACGACAGCTTCGACGTCGACCGGGACGCCGTGCTGGCCCGGGCGCGCCGCGCCGGATTGGTGCACGTCGTCGTCACCGGCTCCTCGGTCGCCTCGACCGCGGCGGCGATTGCGCTCGCGCGCGCGCACCCGGGCTTCGTGTCGGCGACCGCGGGCGTGCACCCGCACCACGCACTCGAACTCGGCGCCGAGGCGCTCGAGGCGCTCAGCGCGGCGCTCGCGGCGCCCGAGGTCGTCGCGGTCGGCGAATGCGGCCTCGATTACTTTCGCGACTACTCGCCGCGGCCGGCGCAGCGCGCCGCCTTCGAGCGCCAGCTCGCGCTCGCCGTCGAAACGGGGAAGCCCCTCTTCCTGCACCAGCGCGACGCGCACGAGGACTTCCTCGCGATGCTGCGCGACGTCGGCCCGCGCCTGCCGCGCGCGGTCGCGCACTGCTTCACCGGCAGCCGCAGCGAGGCCGAGCAATACCTCGCGCTCGGGCTCCACGTCGGCATCACCGGCTGGATCTGCGACGAGCGCCGCGGGCAGCACCTGGCCGAGGTCGTGCGGATGGTGCCGGCCGAGCGGCTGATGCTCGAGACGGACGCGCCCTACCTGCTGCCGAGGACGCTGAAGCCGCGCCCCGCGTCCCGCCGCAACGAGCCGATGCACCTCACCGAGGTGTGCCGCGCCGTCGCCGCGGCGCGCGCAGAATCACCGGAGCAGACCGCGCGGGCGACGAGCCGGACCGCGGCGCGGTTTTTTGGACTCGGGCTGGCGCTTCCAGAACTCGAAACAGCCTGATAAATGGTATTTAACCAATTGAAAGTCTTTAAAAATAACCAGATGATCAGGAGCTGAACCATGGACGTCGCGATCGCCCGCCGCCGCATCGACGAGGCCTTCACCTCGAGCATCCAGCCGAGCCTCGAGGCCTACATCCGCGTGCCCAACAAGTCCCCGACCTTCGACAAGGACTGGGAGGCGCACGGCCACATGGACCGCGCCGCGGCGATCCTGCTCGACTGGTGCCGCAAGCAGCCGATCAAGGGCCTCAAGGTCGAGCTCGTGCGACTGCCGGGCCGGACCCCGGTGATCTTCGCCGAGGTCCCGGGCACGGCTCAGGGCGAAGTGCTCCTCTACGGACATTTCGACAAGCAGCCGGAGTTCACCGGCTGGCTCCCCGGCCTCGACCCGTGGACGCCGGTCGTGCGCGACGGCCGGTTGTACGGTCGCGGCGGCGCCGACGACGGCTACGCGATCTACTCGAGCCTGCTCGCGATCCAGACGCTGCAGCAGCAGGGCATCGCGCACGCGCGCTGCGTGATCCTGATCGAGGGCAGCGAAGAGAGCGGCAGCATCGACCTGCCCGCGTACGTCGAGCATCTGGGGCAGCGCCTCGGCAATCCGGACCTCGTGATCTGCCTCGACGCCGAGTGCGGCGACTACGAGCAGTTCTGGCTGACGACCTCGCTGCGCGGCAACCTCGTGGGCACGCTGAGCTGCGAGGTGCTGACCGAGGGCGTGCACTCCGGCATGGCGACCGGCATCGCGGCGGCGCCGTTCCGGATCCTGCGCGGGCTGATCGACCGCATCGAGAACGTGCACACGGGCGACATCACCGTCGAGGAGCTGCACGTGACAACGCCCGCGCAGCGCGTCAGCGAGGCGCGCGCCGCAGCCGCGGTGCTCGGCGCGAGCGTCGCGGGCAAGCTCCCGTGGGCCGCGGGCGTACGACCGGTGTCGAACGACCCGACCGAGCTCCTGCTCAACAGCACCTGGAAGCCGACGCTGACGATCACGGGCGCCGACGGGCTGCCGCCGCTCGCGAGTGCCGGGAACGTGCTGCTGCCGCGGCTCGGCCTCAAGCTCTCGCTGCGCCTGCCGCCGACGCTCGGGGCCGAGTCCGCGGCGGCGCGCATCAAGGCCGCGCTCGAGCGCGACCCGCCTTACGGCGCGCGCGTCGAGTTCCGCGTCGAGTCGAGCCTCGCCGGCTGGAACGCGCCCGCGCTCGCGCCGTGGCTCGAGCGCGCGATCGGCGACGCCTCGCAGGCCTTCTTCGACCGCGCCCCGCTCGCGATGGGCACCGGCGGCAGCATCCCGTTCATCGGCATGCTCGCCGCGCGCTATCCGGCGACCCAGTTCCTGGTGACGGGCGTGCTCGGCCCGCAGTCGAACGCGCACGGACCGAACGAGTTCCTGCACCTCGATTGCGTACGGCGCGTCACCGGCTGCGTCGCGAAGGTGCTCGAGCGGCACGCTGCCCGCTGCTGACCTCAGCCGCGCCTCAGCGGGCTCGGGCTCGCGGCCGCCGACACCGCCTCCCACGCGGGCCTCAGGCGCGCGAGCAGTTCCTCGCGCCCGGCGATGCCGAGCGGCGGGAGCTCGCTCGCCAGCGAAGCGAGCCGCGTGACCGGGCGCGGGTGGCCCTTCGGGAAGCTGGCGCGATCGGTGAACACGACGCGCCCCTCGACCGGCACGCTCTCGCCCGCCAGCGCGCGCACGACCGCCATCCGGTCGTAGAGCGGGCCGAGCGGGTTCGCGAACGTCGAGCGCTTGTGCTTGTGCATCACGGTCCACTCGGTCATCTGCTCGCTGCCGAAGATGAGGCCCGGCACGTCGCGCAGGTCGATGACGACGAGGCCCATGCCGGTCAGAAGCACGAAGTCGACGTGATACCACCCGCCGTTGCCGTCGGGCAGCAGCACGTCCTGCAGGTACTCGGCAGCGACCGACTCGATGCGCGAGAGCACGGCGCGGCGCGCGCGGTGGCGCCGGTACACCCACAGGCCCGCGGCGATCGCGCCGAGCGCGACCAGGCCGCCACCAGCCCACGCCACCCACTCGAGCGATATCTCCTCGAGCGTCACGGCAGCACCGCGCTCAGCGCCTCGAGCGTCGCCGGGATCTCGGTCACGTGGCGCGGCAGCGTGAGCAGCCGCGCGAGCGCCGGCGGCACCGGGACGGTCGCGCCGATCAGGGGCTCGACGGTCTCCGGGAACTTCGCCGGGTGCGCGGTCGCGACCAGCACCCAGGGACCCGCGGCGCGGCGCTCGGGCGCGAGCCGCGCATAGGCCTCCGCGGCGGTCGCCGTGTGCGGGCACCAGGTCTGGCCGAGGCGCTCGCGGTCGATCCGGATGCGCTCGCGGATCTCGGCATCGCTGACGCTCACCGCGCCGACGCAGTTCGCGAGCTCCCTCCATTCCGGGTACAGGTGCCTGAGCCGCTCCATGTTCGAGGGATTTCCGACGTCCATCGCCGAGGCCAGCGTCGGGATGCTCGCACGCGGCTGCCAGACGCCGCTCGCGAGGTAGTCGGGCACGGTGCGGTTGGCGTTGAACGCGAGCAGGATGTCGCCGATCGGCAGTCCCATGCGGCGCGCCCACACGCAGGCGAGCACGTTGCCGAGGTTGCCGCTCGGCACGATGAAGTTCGCGAGCTGCCCGGTGCGCCGCCAGGTCGCGAGGCTGGCCTGCACGTAGTAGCACGCCTGCGGCAGCAGCCGTCCGACGTTGATGCTGTTGGCCGAGGAGAGCTCGCGCCGCGCCGCGAGCGCGGGATCGGCGAAGGCCGCCTTCACGAGCCGCTGGCAGTCGTCGAAGGTTCCGGCCACCGACAGCGAGCGCACGTTCCCGCCCCAGCAGGTGAGCTGCAGCTCCTGGCGCGGCGAGACGAGGCCGCGCGGATAGAGCACGACGACCTCGATGCCCGGCCGGCCGTGGAAGGCCGCGGCGACGGCGCCGCCGGTGTCGCCGGAGGTCGCGACCAGGATCGTGAGCGTGCGGCTCGCGCCTTGATGCAGGCGCCCGAGGCACGCGGCGAGGAAGCGCGCGCCGAAGTCCTTGAAGGCCGCGGTCGGCCCATGGAAGAGCTCGAGCACCGCGGCGTCGTGCCCGGTTCCGAGCGGCTCGAGCGGCACCGGGAAGTCGAAGGCCTCGCGGACGATCGCGCCGAGCTCGGGCGCGAGCCCATCGTCCTCGAAGAACGGCTTCAGGAATCGCGTCGCGACCGAGGGCAAGGGCCCGGCGCCGTCGAACTCGGCTACGCTGCGCACCGGGAAGCGCTCGGGTACGTACAGGCCGCCGTCCGGCGCGAGGCCGCGCCTGAGCGCCTGCGACAGCGTCGCCGAATGCGCGGCGTCGCGCGTCGAGATGAAGCGCATCAGTCGATCACCCGCGCGCCGGTCGGTTCGATCGCCGAGATCCACTGGTCGCAGGCGAGGCCGTGGACGCCGAACGCCCGGACCATCGCCGCCTGGATGCGCGCCGCGTCGGCCTCGAGGCACCATGCGAACGTCGTTGGGCCCGCCCCGGAGATCGAGCAGCCGAGCGCGCCGTTCGACATGGCCGCTTCCTTGACCGCCCGAAAGCCCGGAATCAGCGCCTGGCGCTGCGGCTCGACGACCACATCCACGAACGCGTCGCGGATCATGTCCAGGTCGTTCGTGTAGCAGGCCGAGATGAAGCCGGCCAGGTTCGCGCACTGCCAGACGAGGTCCGAGAGGCTGACCGTGCGCGACAGGATCTGGCGCGCCTCCTTGGTCGACAGGAACATGTGCGGGTGCACCAGCACGCAGCGGATCCCGGGCGGCACCGGGATCTGCTTGGTGCGCGGATGGTCGATGCCGACCGTCAGCACGAGGCCCCCGAAGAGGCTCGGCGCGATGTTGTCGACGTGCACCGAGCCGCTCGCGACTGCCTCGCCCTGCATCGCGAACTTCAGCAGCTCGAGCTTCGGGAGCGGCTTCTCGAGGAGCGCGTTGCCGGCGACGACCGCCGCGACCGCCGAGGCCGCCGAGCCGCCGAGACCGGAGCCGAGCGGGATCCCCTTGTCGATCGTCATCTCGAGTCCGTGCCTGAGGCCGACCGCCTCCGCGAGGCTCTTCAGGGCCTGGCCCGCGGTGTTGCGCGCAGTCTCGAGCGGCAGCTCCGTGACGACGCCGCGGATCGCGCGGATCCTGACCCCCGGCTCCGCGACGCGCACGACCTCGACCCGGTCGCCGATCGCCTCGACGGTGTGACCGAGGATGTCGAAACCGATGCCGACGTTGCCGACGGTGGCGGGTGCGAACGCGGTGGCACTTTGACGCACGGAGCTCCTCGGAAGGGTCTCAGATCCGCGCGCCGAGGTAGGCGCACAGACGCAACAGGTCGCCGAACACGCCGCCCGCCGTGACCTCCGGTCCGGCGCCGGGCCCCTGCACGATCAGCGGGTTGTCGCAGTAGCGGCGCGTCTCGAAGCGCACGACGTTGTCGGTCAGCGCGATGTTGGCGAAGGGATGGCGCCGGTCCAGGCGCACGAGCCCGACGGTCGCCTTGCCGCTCGCATCAAGCCGGCCGACGTAGCGCAGCACCTGGCCGGCGCGCGTCGCCTCGGCGTACGGGCTCTCGATTGCGGCGTCGAACTCGTGCAGGCGGTTCAGGAACTCCTCGACGCCGCACTTGGCAAGCGCCGGCGGCACGAGGCTCTCGACCTCCACGTCGCTGAGCTCGAGCTTCAGGCCGATCTCGCGGCCGAGGATGATGAGCTTGCGGGCGACGTCGGTGCCCGAGAGGTCGTCGCGCGGGTCGGGCTCGGTGTAGCCCTTCTTCTTCGCCTCGCGGACGATCGCCGAGAACGGCATCGTGCCGTCGTAGACGTTGAAGAGGTAGGCGAGCGTGCCCGAGAAGATGCCCTCGATCGAGCGCACCTCATCGCCCGTCTCGCGCAGGTCCCACAGGGTCTGGATCACCGGCAGCCCGGCGCCGACGGTCGCCTCGTAGAGATAGTGCGTGCCGCCCTCGCGGCGCGCCTCCCTGAGCGACTCGTAGTACTCGAGCGTGCCGCTGTTGGCCTTCTTGTTCGGCGTCACGACGTGGATGCCGGCGGCGAGCCAGCTCTTGTAGTGCGCGGCGATCTCGGCGTTCGCCGAGCAGTCGATGATCACCGCGTGCGGCAGGTGCTCGGCATGCACGTGGCGCACGAACTGCGCGACGTCGGCGGGCTTGGCGCCGCGCTCGAAGGCCTCGCGCCAGTGGCCGGTGTCGATTTCGCCGTCGGCGAGCAGCATCTGGCGCGAGGCCAGGATGCCGCGCACGCGAAGATCGAGGCGCGCGCTGCCGCGCAGGCGCTCGAGCTGCGAGGCGAGCTGGCCGAGCAGCGCGCCGGCGACGTGGCCGCGGCCGATGATCCCGATCGAGAGCGTGTGCGGCGAGAGGTAGAAGCCGGCGTGCACGGCGCGCAGCGCCCGCGTCGAGTGCTTGGCCTCGATGACGACCGAGATGTTGCGCTCCGAGGCGCCCTGCGCGATCGCGCGCACGTTGACGCCGGCGGCGGCCAGCGTGCCGAACACCTTGGCGGCGATGCCGTGCGTCCCGGCCATGCCGTCGCCGACGACCGCGAGGATCGCGCAGTCCTTGCTGACCTCGACCCGCTGGATCTGGCCCTCGCGCAGCTCGCTGTCGAAGGCGCGGCGCACGATCTCCTCGGCGGCGCGCGCCTCGCGGTCCGGCACCGCGCAGCAGATCGAGTGCTCGCTCGAGCCCTGCGAGATCAGGATCACCGAGATGCCGGCGTCGTTGAGCGCGCCGAACAGGCGCTGCGCCGTGCCCGGCACGCCGATCATGCCGGCGCCCTCGAGGTTCACGAGCGCAACCGCGTCGATCGTCGTGATGCCCTTGACCTTCAGCGAGGAGTTCGGGCGCGCGCAGATCAGCGTGCCCGGGCGCTCGGCGGCGAAGGTGTTCTTGATCAGGATCGGGATCTCGCGCGAGACCGCCGGCGCCATCGTCTGCGGGTGGATCACCTTGGCGCCGAAGTACGCGAGCTCCATCGCTTCGCTGTAGGACAACGAGTCGATGACCTTGGCGTCCGGCACGCGGCGCGGGTCGGCCGACAGCACGCCGTCGACGTCGGTCCAGATCACGATTTCGCGCGCATCGAGCAGCGCCCCGAAGATCGACGCCGAGAAGTCGCTGCCGTTGCGGCCGAGCGTCGTCTGCACGCCGTTCTTCTTCGAGGCGATGAAACCGGTGATCACCAGCGTGCCGCTGAAGTCGGCGGGCACGACGCCGGCGAGCGCAGCCTTCGACGCCGGCCACTGCACGGCGGGCCCGAGCGGCCCCCACTCGACGACGACCGCCTTGCGGGCGTCGACCCAGAGCACGGGCGGTGCGCTCTTGCCGCGCTCGGCGAGCAGGCGCGCGAACAGGCGTGTCGACCAGATCTCGCCGTAGCCCGCGACGAGGTCGCGGATGTTGTGGGCGGCGGAGCGGATCAGGCTCACCGTGTGCAGGATCCCGGCGATGTCGGCGTAGTCGGCCTCGAGCTGGGCGATGTGGGGGTTCGCCGAGACCGCGCGCGGCAGCAGCGCGTTCGCGATCGCCGTGTGCCGGTCGCGCAGCGCAGCGAGCTTCTGCAGGTAGGCCGGGTTCTGGGCCTCGGCGAGCGCGACGAGTTCGAGCAGCGTGTCCGTGACGCCCTTGTGCGCCGACAGGACCACCGCGACCCGGGGGTCGGGCGTCGACTCGACGATCCCGGCGACGCGCGCGACGCACTCGGCGTCGGCGACCGAGGAGCCGCCGAACTTGTGGACGATCCAGCGGCGGTCGGTGGCCTTGGAACTTGGACGCGTCATGAACCCTGAGCCTCGTTGTTTGCGGCGCACAATCTACTGGCGCCTGCCCGCCCGGAGCAAGCGCCGCGTGGAGCCGGCATCCGGTGTCAGTCGCGCGAGCGGCGCGCGTGCCAGTACGTCAGGAGCCGCATCGCGCCCGGCACCCGCACGAGCCAAACGAGCACGCGGCCGACGATGCGTTCGCGCGCCGACAGCTGGAAGCGCGCGAGCAGCGGCTCGTAGAGACCCGGCCGCGCCTCGTGCACCGGCTCATCGCTCATCGCTTGCGCCCGGCGAGCGGCGGCAGCCCGGTGTGCTGGGTCGCGAAGCGTCCGGCGCGCCGCGCCCGGGCCGCGCCCTTGGGGGGCGCCCCGCCGGTGCCGGCGGGCTGCCAGGCCGGGATCAGCTGGTGCTTGCCGGACCCGATCAGGTCGGCGCGGCCCATGCGCTTCAAGGCCTCGCGCAGCAGCGGCCAGTTCTCGGCGTCGTGGTAGCGCAGGAACGCCTTGTGGAGCCGGCGGACTTTCAGTCCCTTGGGAACCTGCACCTCTTCGCTGGTGCGTGAGACGCGGCGCAGCGGGTTCTTGCCGGTGTGCCACATCGCGGTCGCGCTCGCCATCGGCGAGGGCAGGAACGCCTGCACCTGGTCGGCGCGAAAGCCGTTTCGCTTGAGCCACAGCGCGAGCTCGAGCATGTCCGCGTCGGTCGTGCCGGGGTGCGCGGCGATGAAGTACGGGATCAGGTACTGCTCCTTGCCGGCCTCCTTCGAGTAGCGGTCAAAGAGCGCCTTGAAGCGGTCGTAGGAGCCGACGCCCGGCTTCATCATCTTCGAGAGCGGCCCCTCGCTGATCGCCTCGGGCGCGATCTTGAGGTAGCCACCGACGTGGTGCTGCGTCAGCTCCTTGACGTACTCGGGCGACTCGACCGCGAGGTCGTAGCGCACGCCGGAGGCGATCAGCACCTTCTTGATGCCCTTCAGCGACCGCGCCCGCTTGTAGAGCGCGATCAGCGGTGCGTGGTTCGTGTCGAGGTTGGGGCAGATGCCGGGGTAGACGCACGACGGCCGCCGGCAGGCGCTCTCGATCTCGCGCGACTTGCAGTGCAGCCGGTACATGTTGGCGGTCGGCCCGCCCAGGTCCGATATGACGCCGGTGAAGCCCGGCACCGTGTCGCGCACCCGCTCGACCTCGCGGATCACCGAGTCCTCGGAGCGGCTCTGGATGATCCGGCCCTCGTGCTCGGTGATCGAGCAGAACGTGCAGCCGCCGAAGCAGCCGCGCTGGATCGTCACCGAGAAGCGGATCATCTTGTAGGCGGGGATCTTCGCCGCGCCGTAGGCCGGATGCGGCACGCGCTGGTACGGCAGCTCGT
>Ga0335080_10004189_pt1 | contig 14688 bp, 8 predicted proteins | sample Lox_Sample_34_FD_206720 | JGI IMG/M metagenome (GOLD analysis project Ga0335080, IMG submission 206720) | Soil microbial communities from Loxahatchee National Wildlife Refuge, Florida, United States - Lox_Sample_3.4 | ecosystem: Environmental > Terrestrial > Soil > Wetlands | place: USA: Florida... | reverse complement strand
GGAGCAATCGGGCTTGCGTTTTCGGATCAGGGGCAGGATATCACGCGCAAACCATAATGCGCCATCGATGTTTGGCATCCAGTCCATCGAGCCGATGAACACCAGATCGGCGGACCGGCCAACCGCTCCCGACGGCGTGAACCAATCCACATCCACGCCCGTCGGAATGGCATCCACGCGCGCCGCGCGATAGGTCCTGCGCATCTCCTCGGCGTCGATCTCCGACACTGCGATAACCCGCCTCACCGCCCGGCACACTTCGCCCTCGTATTCCTCCATGCGCCGCGCCTGTTTCCGGAAGTACCAGCGATGAAGCGCACTGCGCGCGTTCTCCGTGTGCCGTTTCCAGATGGTTGCCTCCACATTGTGCTGGAACAGCACACACTCGGAGAGGTCGGGCACGTTCGGCGCGGGAAACAGAAAGTCGCACACCTTCGCGTCGAAGCGCTGCTCGCGCGCGAGCGTCTCCAACTGCCGTTTCATCGCGTCGGACCGGTAGCGGCTCACCGCCACCGGCAATCGCGAAAACATCCCCTTGATAAGCTGGCCCGCGAACGCCGGACTGTCCTTCGCCGTTTCCCGGAACTCGATCGCATAAGCCCGCGCGCAATACTCACCCGCACGCGATGGGTCGCCCCGCTTTAGCCCGACGTAGTGAATCTCATGCCGCCGCTTCATCCGCTTCAGCATTTCGAGAGTGCGAATCTGTCCGCCGCGGTCGGTTGGATGCAGGAAGTCCGCTTTCACCCAAAGCAGCTTCATGCGCGGCTCGGAGTTGCCCCGGCGTTCGGAGCGTGCGCGAGCCAGCGGTCGCGTCGGCCCGTCAGGAACATGTCGCCCCAGATCTGCAGGTTCAGCAGCCGCCACAGCCGGTCGGTCGCGTCGATCGCGCCGCTGCGATGCCGTTCGATCAGGCCATCGAGTTCGCGGCGGTTCACGCATTCGGCCAGCAGGCCGTCGGAAAGATGCAATTTGTCGATGAGCGATTCCGCGCGCGGCTCCATCAGCCATTGCCGCAGCGGCGTCGGGAAACCCATCTTCTTCCGGTGAATGATCTCCGCCGGAAGCAGGTGCTCCACCGCCTTCTTCAGAATGTACTTCTGCGTGCCGCCGCGAATCTTCAGCTCGTCGGGAATGCTCATCGCGAGTTCGACGAAGTGATGATCGAGGAATGGAACACGGCTCTCGATCGACGCCGCCATGCTCATGCGGTCCTGCTTCATGAGCAGCTCCACCAGATACGTCTTCTGGTCCGCGTACAGCATGCGCGGCAGCAGCGCCGCGTTCGGACGCGCGTTCCAGTAGCTCAGATAGCCGTCGTACTCTCCCGTCGCGTCGTGACCCAGCAACCCATGCAGCTCCGCGGCCGGGAACGCACAGTAGAAGTTGTCGAGGAACATCGATTCGATGCCGCTATCGCGTCCGATGAACGTGTGTCCGATCTTCCGGCGCGTCGAACCGTTCAGCAGCTTTGTGGTCGCGATGCTCTCGCGAATCCGCCGCCGCAGTCCGCCCGGCACGATGCCGTAGACGCGCGCGTATTTCCGGTTCAGCAGATTCCAGCGATAGCGCTCGTAACCGCCGAATAGTTCATCGCTGCCCTCGCCGGTCAGCACCACCTTCACCTGCTCCGCCGCCAGCTTCGAAACGAAGTAAAGCGACACGCTCGACGGCCAGGCGATCGGCTTGTCTTCGTGCCAGATCAGATTCGGCAGCGCGTCGAAGAACTCGCCCATGCCGACGCGCACTTCGTGGTGGTCCGTGCCCAGCGTGCGCGCCACCTGCGCCGCATAGCTCAATTCGCTGAACTGCGCCTCGCTGTAGCCGACCGCGAAGGTCTTCACCGCGCCCGGCGCGTTTCGTTTAATGAGCGCCGCAATCGCGCTGGAATCCACGCCGCCGGAAAGAAACATGCCCAGCGGCACGTCGCTCATCAGCCGCATCCGCACCGTTTCTTCCAGCCGCCGGCGCGTCTCCGCCGCCCAATCGGCTTCGGTTGCGCCACGGAATCCCTGGCGGTCTTCGCCTGGCTCCGGCACCTCCCAGTACTGGCAAACCTCGATCTCGGGCTTCGCCTCGCGCAGATTCAGCCGCAGGTGACGGCCCGGCATCAGTTGCCGGATCCCGCGGAACATCGTCCGCTCCCCGCCGATGTAGCCAAAGCCCAGATAGTCCGCCAGCGCCGCTTCGTCGAAGCGCGCCGAAATGTCCGGATGCTCCAGCAGCGCCTTGATCTCGGACGCGAACGCGAACGTTCGGCCATCCCAGAAATAGTAGAGCGGCTTGATGCCCAGGCGATCACGCGCGCAGAACAGCGTCTTCTGCTCCGCATCCCAGATGGCGAACGCGAACATTCCGCGGAACAGCTTCACGCAATCCGGGCCCTGCTGCTCGTACGCGTGCAGAATCGTTTCGGTGTCGCAGCGCGAAGCGTAGACGTGCCCGGCGCGTTCCAGTTCCGGCCGGATCTCCGCGTGGTTGAAGATCTCGCCGTTGTAGGTGATCCAGAGCGAGCCCGATTCGCTGGACATCGGCTGATGTCCGCCCGCCAGATCGACGATGCTCAGCCGAAGATGCGCAAGTGAGGCGTGCGAGTCGCGATAGAACCCGCGGTCATCCGGTCCGCGATGCCGAATCGCTTCGGCCATGCGGTGCAGTAGTGCTTCCGAACCGGCGCCTGGTGCGACGGTCAGGAAGCCGGCGATCCCGCACATGCTCCCCTCGTTGCATGCTCACTTCAGCAGCAGTAGAACCCATTTTCCCACACGCGCATCTGTTTTGTAGTTCGCTTCAATCCATTGAATCGAAGGATAGACATAACCAGGCCGCCAGGAGAGACGGTCCGGCATCCATGAGATCTCCGGGAACGTGCAGCCGTGGCACCCCCTCACCCCGTAGTTACTCCCGAAGTGCTCCTCATCTTCGGCGACAATCACCCGCGGCGGGTGCGCGCGAATAATCTCCAGGTCGCGCTCCTGGTATCGCTCCGGCATGGGGATGTCCTGCCAGAACGTTATGAACGAGTAACTCGGCCGTCCCGTCGCCACTCCGATGCCGCCGCCGTACGGAATCTCCAGAATCGGGTCCGCTGGCGTCGTATGCGCCATCACGTAGTCGTACACCCTGCGCGTGTCGTCGAAGTCGCGCACATGGATGGTCCCGGCGATCGTATCCATCGCCGTGTAGCGGCTCGGCGAAAGCACATCGGGCCAGCCGCCCACAATGCGCACCGCGATATAGCCAGCCACCAGCGCGCCCACCACCGCCACCGGACGCCGCGCTCCTTCCACCGCCACCGATTCCGTTGGCCGATGCGGCAGGGAGAGCATTCGCAGCAGCACCCACGGCGTAAGCAGCAGCACGATGGGATACGAGATCGCCGGAATCTCCGGCAGGCCCGACATATGCGTTCCGAACAGGCTGCGGATACTCAGCGACACCGGCAGTGTGAGCACCAGCAGCACTGCCAGCCTCCACCTCTCGATCGCCCGCGCGCGAATCGCGCCCGCCACAATCCAGATCCAGTACGCGATCATCGCCCACTCGCCCGACCGGAAGATCGCGCTGGTCGCCAGCAGATCCGGCAGCAGCGCCCGGATCTTCGAGGTAACCGGCATCGCCGACCGCAGCAGCTCGTGGTGGAACACCGCCTCGCGAACCGCGCAGACGCAGAGCCCCGCCACTGCGGCAGCCCATAACATCCCGTACCGCCGCTGACCCAGCAGCGAGACCCAGAGCCGGCGCTCCACCAGCGTGGCCGCCGCAAAGACGAAGGCCGCCAGCCCCAGGGCGGAGGCGGCGCTGAGCAGCCCGAATCCTGTTGGCCACCACGGACACGCCATGCTCCCCAGTCCGTAACCGATCACTCCCATGAGCGTGTCCCTGAAACCGGCCCACGCGCCCACGGCAATGTAGATCGCGATCCCCGGCACGAACCACAGGACCGCCAGCTTCGCGTAGTGCGCCATCCAGGCGTGCCAGCTCGCGCTGCGGAAACTCACCAGGCGATCGGCCGCCGCCAGCACCGTGAACAGCGCCAGCGTCGCCACAATTGCCTCCGGCTTGCTGGTCAGCGAAATCGCCGCGCCCGTGCCCGTCAGCCAGTACGCCGCGCGGTCCTCCACGCCGCTGCACACGTGCCGCAGCACGCCCAGCATCAGCAACAGAATCCCGCACGCCGCCACGTGCAGCGAAGGGCCGTAGGTGAGAAACGAGAACAGGCTGAAATAGGTCTGCGTGGTGGCGCCCACCGCGATCACCAGCGCGATGCAGACCAGGTGCAGGCTCCGCGGCAGCAGACGGCGCGCCCAGAGGTAGCATCCGAAGACAACGCCCAGCGAAAGAAGATCGATCGCCGCCTGCGCCACTTCGAACCGCTCACCGAACCAGCGCAGCGCGAGCCCAACAACAAAGATGGACAGCGGAGGATACTGCCAGCAGAAGTCGCGATTCGGAACCTGCCCGCGCGCGAACCGGAAAACCTCCTGCAGCCACCACGCGGGATCGAACCAGATCAGCGAGTGGACCTTCGTCCACATCAGCACCACCGCCGCCGCGCTCAGCCCCAGTATCGCGGCCACGGTCCAGGCGTCAGCCGCCATGAACCTGGACCCGGAAGTCTGCTGACGCGCACTCATGGCCGCGAATGGGAGCGCCGCTGCGAACCTTGGCGCGGCGAACTTCCATTTGCCGCGACTGGCGCGGGATTCTCTCCGGAATTTTCCTCCGAGTTCAAGAATATACTATGAACGGACACCGCATTACCGCATCATATGGCCGCCTTTCGGACGTTTCGTGCGTTCGCGCGGGTGCAAAGTCGCCGTACTGCCCGCGTCCCGGCTCTCATGCTTCTGTTCGGTTCGCTGGGCGTTCTGTGTGCGCAGCCAGGCTCCGGACTCGTGGTCACCATTGACGGCCTGCCCACCGGAGCGCGCGCGCGGGTGACCGTGAGCGGGCCCAACGGTTTCTCACAATCGCTGATCGTGACCGCGATCCTGAGCGGCCTGGCCCCGGGCACGTACTCGATTTCCGCCGCCATCGTCACCGCGAACGCCGACTGGAGCTACGTTCCAATCGTTAACGCGGGCAACGGCAACATCGATATCGCCGATGGGCAGATTGCCGCGGCCACCGTGAATTACGAACCGCTTCACACGCACTGGGAGCGCATTGGACCGTGGGGCATGGCGGGCGCCGGAGAAATCGTGGCCGTCGCCGCGAACCGCTCAAACCCGCTCGAGATGTACGCCGGCGGAGGAAGTGGGTATGCCGGGCATCTCAATGAGACCGGAGTCTACAAATCGCGCGACGGCGGGAACACCTGGATGCAGATGAACCATGGCCTGGGGGATCCGACAGTGACGGCCCTGTGGGTAGACCCAAACGATCCCGACGTCGTTCTAGCTGGAACTCAGGGCGGCGGGATCTTCCGCAGCGCCAATGGCGGCGAGCAATGGAAGCGCCCTCACTACTGCGAGAGCGTTGAGTCGCAGGTCGGAGCGGTGACCGCGTTCGTGCAGGCCGACAACACACTCTACGCGGGCTCCACTCTCGGCTTGCTGCAGTCTGACGACCACGGCCTCACGTGGTGCATCGACACTGCGACCGGCTCGGGAGTCACCGCGCTGTCGAATTCCGGCGACAGACTCTACATGGGACTGCAGGACGGAACGGTCATGGTCCGCGCCAGCGCCGGCAATAAATGGATTTCCAGCACGCCAATGTCTCCTGGCGTAGTAGCCTCGCTGTCTGCCCACCCGACAAATCCCAACATCTGCTACGTGGTGGAGTCCATCGATCTCTTCGTCACGCGGGACGGAGGACAAACCTGGGCTCCGGCCACAGGCTACCCTTTCTGGTTCGTTCAGTCGGTGGCCATCGACCCCGATGGTCCCGACATGGTGTTCGTCGGCGAGTACGGAAGGACACTCCGCTCGAAGGACGCAGGCGTAACCTGGCAGGAGCTTCCGATACCCGTGAGTATTCTGACCATTGCTCCCGACTTCGGCGGAGTGTCGGGCCGCCTGCTTCTGGCGACCGGACAGGGCTTGTATCTCAGTCCGGACCACGGCAACACCTGGTCCACCCTGAACACCGACCTCAACACCGCCATCCTGTACAGCATCACCGCGCACGGCCCCACGATCATGGCCACCACACCAGACTGGGCTGCGGTTCTTCAGAGTTTTGATGACGGCAAGATCTGGAACGGATACCCCGCTGAAGGAAGAGGTCTGGTGTTGTTTAACTCCGGCGACCCTTCTTATGCATACTATTCGGACTACTTGTTCCGGTACTCGACTGACGGCGGCCAGACGTTCAAAGACTCGGTCGGGCCCGGTCCGTTGCAGGCTACTGTCGGCAGCCGGGCGATCGCCGTGGATCGCAAATCTCCGGCTGCGGTCTACCTCGCAGGCGGCGACGGCGCCTTCTACAAGAGCTCCGACTGGGGTGCGACGTTTGCCCTCGAGAGCTGGCCCATCCCGGGGACGGCGACAACCGTGGCTGTCGATCCGTCCGATTCGCTCACCATCTTTGCCGGAAGCTCTGTCCCCGACAAGGGAGGCACGCTCTACTTCACGCACGATGGCGGGGCGACCTGGGAACAGAGCAGCTTTGCAGTGCCCGAAAACTGGGCCAACCCAAGACCCGTTGCCATCACCGTTGATCCGTTCAATTCACAGCACGTCGCCGTGGGCGTGTTCGGCGCTCTCATGTGGCTGCCAGGCTCGGGCGTGTTTGTCAGTACGGATGGCGGCCGGACATTCAGCCGGGCCGTCACCGGCATCGTCGACGCGCCGTCCTACCGGGAGTGCGACCAGCTCATGTACGACATCGCCTTCTCGCCATGGCAGCCGGGTGTGCTGGCGGCCGCCAGTTGCTCGGGCCTGTACCTGAGCAGTGACCTTGGCGCGCACTGGACCAACATCCGTGCGAACGCGGTACCTCTCCTCTTCAGCGGGCTCGAATGGGACGACGGTTATCTCTACGTATCGACGTTCGGCGAAGGCGCGCTGCGGATGCGCTTCGACGATCGGCGGCGCCGCTATTCCGTCTGCGCTCCCGGAGAACACGGTCCGCATGGCTGCCGGTAGCCCTGCCCTCACTTTGCTGGAGGAGTCTCCGCGGCCGCCGGTTGAGCGGGTTTGGCGGAACCGCGCCGGTGCCGGATCTCCGGCCAGAACTCGCGCGCCACGTTACCCCCCGCGTCGGCTGCCAGCGTGATGCCGGCCGAGACAAATCCGTGCCAGATGGCGCGCGTGCTCGCGGGTTGCCACAGTCGCGAGAGCAGTCCCGCGCCGATGGCGCCGCCCAGCTCGCTCTTCGAGACGGTCCGCTGGCCCGAATTCGTCCGGTGCGCCCAGACCGTGCAGAGCAGCGCGTAAGTGAACCGCGCGCGGAATCCCTTCTTCCCGGAAGGCCGGTACCCGAACTCCTCGTGAAACAGCCGCGCCAGCGGATACTGGATGCCGACCCGCAGCAGGTGCGTGGCGAAGCCCGATCCCATGCGGCGGCCGTACCCTTCCGCGCCCTGGCCCCACTCGCTCGGCGTGTTGGTGAGCTGAGTGAATCCCGCGCCCGCGGCCGCGTTCACCACGGCCATGGGACTGAAGGCGTCGCGCGCTACCTCGCCCGCGTCCGGCGTCACGTCCGGATCGTTCGCCGCGCACGCCGGGATTGCCACGGCCAGTGCGAGCACAATTACAGTTCTGTGAATGCGCGTCATGCAGGAAGGGACCCGTCACGAGCATTCTCGCACGCGCACGCCGCACAACCGCGCTTCAGATCCTGCGCGCGATTCGAGTTTCAGCCGCCGCGGGTTTACGAGAAGAGAGCGAGCGCCACGATCGCACACGCTGCCGCCGCGGAACGTCTGGCTGCGCGCGCCGGCAGACGCGTCCACAGAGAGCGCGCGCACGCCAGCGCCAGCAACAGCACGGCCGGAATGGCCAGCATGAGATGCCGCGGCTCTCTCATCGTCCGAATCGCCGCGCTGCACACCGCCAGTGAACAGAACACCGAACCCGCCACCGCAATCGTCGGCTGATACTCGCGCAACAGCGTCAGCATACCGCAGACGGCGACCGCGACAATGCCGGCGCCGGCGACCGCGGACAACATATCCAGCCGCCACGGCAGTACCGGCGTCGTGCCCATCCACGGCAATGGGCCCCCGTGCGGCGATGCGTACCACAGCAGCGCCGCGCCGATCCAGGCGAAGAACCAAATCCAGTAGCGGACGCGCACGGTTCGCCATCGCCCGTCCGGCAGCAACGCAATCACGGGAGCCGGAATCGTCGCCACCGCCATCCCGTGAGTCAGCAGGCCGAGCGCGCACCACACACCCGCTTCGGCAAATGCGCGCTGATCCTGCCGTCGCAGGAAGCGCACCACGGCCTGCATTTCCAGCAGGCCGAAACAGAGCGCGAGCAGCTCGGGTGCCGGATGTGTGACGGAGCCGCGGAACACGGGCGCTGCCACCAGGACGCAGGAGGCGGCCAGCGCGGCCAGGGGCGGGGCGATGAAGCGCGCCATCCGGTACAAGCAGAGCGCGGCGATCCAGCCCACCAGACCCTGCAGCAGCACTGCACTGTCCCATGAAGACGGCATGAACAGCCACAGCACACGATCCACCAGGTGGTAGAGCGGCGGCCACAGCGCGGAGTCGCCCGGCGCGCTGTTGAAGTCCGCCCGGTACGCGCCACCGCCCCACCGCACCACGCCGAAGATCAGCAGCGCGAGGACTGCGGCCGCGGCGGGGAAGCGCCGATCGCGAATCGTCTCCCAGCGGAAGAATCCCAGTACGAATCCGATGGCGGCGCTCCAGCAGTGCACCAGATACAGCGGGAAGCTGGCGATTGAGAAACGCAGCGAGCGCGCCCGCGTCAGGAAGCGGTACAGCGGCCATTGCAGCAGTCCGATCGCGGTCACAGCCGCTATCGTCACTCCCCACCACCACTGCCCGAAGCGCGCGGCGAGAAAAGCCAGCACGGGCAGCAGCGCCGCCAGCAGCAGGCTGAGCCGATCCTGCCAGCGGAAGTTGAGGTCGCTCGGCAGGCCGCGATCCAGCATCAGCCCGGTCCACGGCATCGCACGCAGAAAGGTGTCGGCATAGAACATCGACCCGATGGTCCAGCGCTTGCGGTGGGTCACCTGTATCTCCGGGTCCAGCGCCAGCTTCCCGTCGGCGCGATGCAGCCGCATCCCAAACTCTACGTCTTCAATGGAGGGCTGCGGATACGATTCGTCGAAGCCGCCCAGCTCCAGGAACCGCGCACGCCGCACGCCGCCGCAGCCGGCCCAGAATGTCGTCGCCTGCCGCGACGAGCGATGATGCACGTGCGCGTGCAGCAGATTGCGGAACGTGGCCACGGTGCCATGGACATCGGGGTCCAGGTCGTAGGAGCCCATCAGCGCGGCCAGCTTCGGGTCGCGACGGAAGGCTTCGGCGATGCGCGCCAGCGTGTCCGTGTGCACGGTGACATCGGAATCGAGGAATACCAGCACTTCGCCGGAGGCCGCTTTCGCGGCGCGGTTCCGCGCGGCTGCCGGACCGCGATTCTCATTGAGCCGCACCACTTGCGCCCGGTGAAGGCCGGCCACCTCCGCGATCGCCGCCGCGTTCGGAGATGCATCGTCCGCCACCAGAATCTCGAGGTCCTGACAGCTCGACTGGCGAATGCCCGCCAGACAGCACTCCAGCAGGGCGGCGTTCCCGAAGACCGGGACAATCACAGAAAGGTACGGCGTGACAGTGCTCTCCTGACCTGTAGCGAAGATCCACGATAGCAGACCTGCGCCCGCATCGAGGTGAGTTAGCATGAGGAAACGATGGACGGCTCGCCTTCGTGGTATCTGGACCCCCTGGTGGCCAGCCAGAAGCGCGATATCCACCAGCGCTGGGTCCGCTCCGCAGTCGGCCACCGCTCGCGCGGCACCGTTCTCAAGACCGATGTCTTCGAAGAAGCGTACGGCGCAGACCGCATCTTCAACGACCTGTTTCCCGGCGTGCGCCTGGCCATCGGCATGGACCTGAACCCGCGCACCGCGCATGCCGCCGCCGTCCGCAATGGCGCGGCCTTCCGATCAATCGCCTGCGACGTCCGCCATCTCGCGCTGCCAGCGGAGAGCATGGACGTCGTGGTGTCCATGTCCACGCTCGATCACTTCGATTCGGCCGAGGACATCGGCCGGTCGCTCGACGAGATCGCTCGCGTGCTGCGGCGCGGAGGGACGCTCGCCATCACCCTCGACAATCCCCGCAACCTCCTCTACCACATCGTGCGCTGGTCGAGCCGTCGTGGATGGACGCCCTTCCGCCTGGGCGCGACGGTCTCGTTGCGCTCGCTCACCCGGATGCTCGCCGAACGCGGATTGCGCGTGCAGGCCACGGCCTACCTGATTCACAATCCGCGCGGCATCTCCACCGCTTTGTTCCTCGCGCTGCGCCGGATCTTCGGCAGGTTCGCCGCGCCGCTCATCCGCGCATTGCTGGCCATGTTCTCGGCCTTCGGCAAGCTGCCGACGCGATCGCTGACTGGCTGTTTCTTTGCGGTGGCCGCGGTAAAGGAATGAATCAGGCGTGCTGTGCGACTGCGGCCGGGGCCGGGTGTAGCAGCACCATTAGCCGTGCGGAGACGTCTGCCGTGTGCGGCTCCGCGAACATGGTGAGGTGGTTGCCAGCGATCTCATGCAGTGTTATCTCACCGGCCAGCCCTCTCCAACCCATCTGCGGATAGGCGAAAGCGTCTACGTGCGGCTCCTCCACGCGGAACAGATCGAGGCGGCCGTGCCATTTCACAGGCTTGTAGAGTGAGGCCGCGCGCCGGATGGCCACGCGGGGATCTTCGCTGTTGCCGCGCACTCGGGCCATGCGCTCCGTCCAGCGCAGCCGCGAGGTCTCCCACGTCGCCGCGAGTTTCCCGCTCGCGTGCCGCACAGCGCCGGCCACCCCGGCTCGCGACAACTGCCGCGTCTGAAACGTGGTCCGCCGACGCAGCAGCTCCAGGCGGTACCCGAGCCTCTCCATGCGTGAAAGCGCCGCCGCCCACGTGTGGTTGTAGCAATCGAACAGCGCCAGCAGGCCCACCTCGCGATCCTGCCCGCGAAGCTGGCGCGCCATCTCGTATACGATTGCCCCGCCCGTGCACACGCCCAGCAGATGGTACGGGCCGGCGGGCTGCGCCTCGACAATATCCGTCACGAAGCGCGCGGCAACCTCCTCGATGCTGCACCTGCCGATGGACGACGGCACCCGCAGCACCGTGAGCCCCTGGTCGGAACCGAGCCTCCGCGCCAGCGGAAAAAACCCGGCGATGTTGCCGTGCGAGCCGGGTACGCAGAACAGCGACGGCCGTCCGTTGCCCGGCCGCACCACGATGCGCTGCTTCTCGTGCGCAGGCTCGGCCGGCGTCTGCGCGGCGAGGCGGCACAGGCCAGCCACCGTCGGCTCTTCCGCGAAGTCGAGGACCGCGATGTCCGCGCCTTCGGATTCTTTCACGCGCGTCAGTAGCGTGGCCACCAACAGCGAGTCCGCGCCAAGGTCGAGGACGCTCTCGTGAAGACCCGCGCGCGGCACCCCCAGCGTCTTCGCGACGATGCCTGCCACGCGTTTCTCGGCGCGGGTGCGCGGCGCGACATACTCCGCTTTTGTCGCCGCCGGACGAATCTCGCCCACGCCGAGCCGCGCCGCCAGACCGATACGCTGAGTCTTGCCCGTCGGCCCCTTGGGAATCTCACTGACAAAGAGGATGCGCTCCGGCACCTTGAAATCGATCAAGCGCGCGGCAGCGAACGCGCGCAGTTCTTTCTCAACCACCGCCGCGCCCGGACGCAACACCACCGCAGCGGCCGCCGTCTCTCCCAGCGTCGCGTGCGGCGCAGCGAACGCCACCGCCTGTGCCACCGCCGCGTGCAGCAGCAGCACCTCGTCGATCTCGCGCGGCGCGATCTTCTCGCCGCCGCGATTGATGATCTCCTTGCGCCGGCCGCTGAGGAACAGATAGCCTTCGCTGTCGAGATGGCCTTCGTCGCCGGTGCGGAACCATCCGGCGGTGAATGAGCTCGCATTGGCTTCCGGATTGCCGAAGTAGCCCGCGGTGACGTTTGGTCCGCGAATCACCACTTCGCCTCCAACGCCGGGCGGCAGCAGATTGTCGGCGTCGTCCATGACGGCCAGTTCCGGGCCCGCGGCCACGCCCACAGAGCCCGGCTTGCGTTGCGCGGGCGGCAACGGGTTTGACGCCATCTGGTGCGCCGCCTCGGTCATGCCGTAGGCCTCAATCACCGGCACGCAGAAGATCGATTCCAGCTCTCCCATCAGCGAAGGCGCAAGCGCCGACGAGCATGAGCGGATGAACCGCAGCCGGTGCACCGGCGGGCTCTCCGCCATCGATCGCGCCACCACGGACTGATGCATGGTGGGGACGGCGGTGTACCAGGTCGGCTCGAACTCCCCCATCCACTCGAAGAACCTCGGCGCAACGAAGCCCGGACAGCAGACCACGCTGCCGCCCGCGGCAAGCGAAGCGAGCAGCGCCGCTTCCAGGCCATGGATGTGGAACAGCGGCATCACGTTCATGCAGCGGTCACGGCCCGTGAGCTGGAGCGACGCCGCAATGTGCCGTGCCGATGCCGCCAGATTGGCCTGTGTCAGCGGGACCAGCTTTGGGCGCGACGTGGTCCCCGAGGTGTGCAGCAGCAGCGCGACGTCATCCGGCCCGGGAGCCGGCAGAGCAGTCGTGCACTCGCGGGGCTCGGAGATTAGATCGATGTCGCCCGCGAGCATCGAAGGCCGCGTCACAATCTCCAGCAGCGGAATGGCACGGCTCACCGCCGCATTGCGCACCGGCGAATCGAGGCCCGCTTCGATGGCCAGAGCGCGCGGCTGCAGGTCCTCGAGGTAGAACTCGAACTCGTTGGCGCGATACGCGGGGTTCAGCGGCGCGCACGCCGTATAGGAGGCAATGCCGAGGAACGACGTCGCCGCAGCGGGTCCGTTCGAGCAGACCAGCGCGACACGGTAGCCCGGCCCCACGCCCGCTCTCGCAAGGGCTTCTCCAGCGCGTGCGATGACAGCGTCGAGCGCGCCGTAAGTCAGCGCTCCATAGCCGGGCGCAAGGATCGCGGGCGCATCCGGAGCGCGCCTCCCGAACTCTCCGATCAGTTTTCGCAACATCCGAACGATTTATAGTATCGTGACGCCGCCTGCCGCCGGTGCGGGCGCGATCGGCACCAGCTTCAGCTCCGGGCAGGTGTCGCACAGGTCCATCCTCCGGCAGCGCGTACGCCAACAGGCGAACGAGCCGATCTGCGCAAGGATCGCACGCTCAATGTGACGCCCGCTCCAGTCCTTGAGCAGCACCAGATCGCCGGCGCGCAATTCGGTAGTCAGGAACTCGGCGGCGTCGCGAACCGTGGGGAGCGCGAAGGCGCGCTCGGCGTTGAAGCCCGCGCGGACGGCCTCCTTCTTCCACAGCGGCGAGAGATCGCCGATGAACACGGCCACGTCCGCGGCATCGGAGATCAGGCGTCCGGCGAGCCGGGCACGCGGCCTGCTGGTGAGACCGGTGTCCAGCACGTCACCGAGGATCACGACGCGGCGCGCCGCTTCGGCCTCGCGCAAAACAGCGAGCGCGGATTCGAGCGTCGGCAGCGTGGAGTGATAGTCGTCGCGCAGCACCATGGCGCCGTTGGGCAGGGGCATGGGCTGCATCCGCCCGGGAACCGGTTCCACCTTGCCGAGCGCGGCCGCCACCTTCGCCAGCGGGACGCCGCAGTGCAGGGCCACCGCCGCCGCGCCCAGCACCGAGTTCACGAAGTGTTCGCCCACCAGCTTCATCCGCACATGGATGGACTCATCGCCGGAATGCAGGCGGAAGCTGAGGCGCGCCGGCCATGTCGAAGAAACGTCGCTGGCGCGTACGACGCAATCGGAGCCCTTGCCGAACATGCGCACCACTCCCTGACACTGGCCGGCCATGGCCGCCACCAGCGGATCGTCCGCGTTCAGAACAGCCACTCCGCGCTTCCCCAGGCACGACAGCAGTTGCGCTTTTTCGACCGCCACTTCTTCGACTTTCGCGAAGGCTTCGGAATGAACCCGCAGCACTCGGAGCACGAGGACTACGTCGGGCTTCGTCAGCCGCGCGATCTTCCGTAGCGTGCCCCGGGCCCGCGTTCCCGTCTCCAGCACCGTGAAGCGGTGATGGAAGCGCGTACGCAGCACGGCGCGCATCAGCGCGAAGCGGGAGTTGCGGCCGCCCGGCATCCAGTTCGTCTCAATGTGCTCGGAGAGGATTGCGCCGAGACATGCCGTGGCGGTGCTCTTGCCCACGCTGCCGGTGATGGCAATGAACGTCGTGCGGAACATCAGGCGGCGCCACAGGAATGCCACCACGCTGAGCGGATAGAAGACCGCGTCGCGGACGCGCCGGTTGCGGACGAGTCTGTGGAGGAATCCGCGCATTCACAGCCTCGAGACGAACGTCCTGAACTTGGTGGCTTCGAACTTCGCCTCGGGGATGAGTTCAATGTCCACGCTCATCGGTTCGCCGAGGGCATCTTCCATGCGGCCCTGCAGCGCTGTGAGCTCCGCGGGCGAGGGCAGGCGGTCGAAGCAGAGCTCGGCGCGGATGCGGTCGCGCTGCTCCTGGACGAAGCGATACTGCAGCAGGTCGAGCTCGCCGC
>Ga0335080_10004188_pt1 | contig 14688 bp, 15 predicted proteins | sample Lox_Sample_34_FD_206720 | JGI IMG/M metagenome (GOLD analysis project Ga0335080, IMG submission 206720) | Soil microbial communities from Loxahatchee National Wildlife Refuge, Florida, United States - Lox_Sample_3.4 | ecosystem: Environmental > Terrestrial > Soil > Wetlands | place: USA... | reverse complement strand
GAAGTTCTTCGCCGCATTCCTGCCCCAGGGCCGAAGTTTCAGCCTTCCACTCTCTAGCCTGCGATCTGCGATTTGCTTCGCGCAATGCGGCAAATTGTCGCACGCCGAGGGAGTCTCGATCGCCGCACGCTCCGAATTCCAAGAGGACAAGGTTCTTCAGCAAGCCTTGATCTCCGTTCGGAAGTTGTTCATTGCCTGACGCAGGCCAACGCTAGAGCGTCACGCGGTTGGTATTTGCAAGCAGGCCCGAAACGCACAACACGGCAGCCATGACCGTAGCTTCGGCGCGCAGCAAGCCAGCAAACTCGGCCGCTCTCGCGGTAGTCGCAGCTCGCCTGACATAGCGGAAGCGGCTGACCGCCCCCAAACACAAGGCGGCGGCCACCAAGGCGAGTTTGAGCAAGAGTATCCGTCCCCAAGCACTCGTCCAGAGCCCGCTCAACGAGCCGCTCAATTCACGGTCAGAGGTGTAAATCCCCGACAGCACCAGCACAATGACCGCCCACGTCACCGTTCGTGAAAGACGGCCCCCAAAACTCCAGAGGGTCTCGGGGTTGGCTAGCCGCGCCAGGAATGGAACGATGACAAACCCCGACACAAGAATTGTGCCAGCCCACACCGCGGTGGCCATGAGATGGAGGAACTCGGAGAACTCGAGGAGAGTATAGTCTCCGTCGTCGGCGGCATGGCTCGAAGCCGCCTTGGTGAGTGCAAGAACGAACAGGGCGGCGAGGGCAAGCCCCGAGGCAAACGGCCGCTTGCCGCTGCCGCTTCCAAATCGAATTGCGACCAAGATTGCGATCACGGCCAGATTGGCGTACCAGAAAACTCCTTGGCGCGTTGACGACAGAACCGCGGGGATGAGCGATAGGTTTTCCCGAAACCCATTGGAGCCGCTCATGCTGGCGGCCACGAACCAGGGTCGCACGAAGTGGCATACTGTCAGAACGCCTAAACACACCACTTGGAAACGCGACAAAGCAGCATGTCGGATACTTTTGGCGCTAGCATCTGCGTCACGCCAAGCGGCATGCATCCAGCGGTCAGCCAGTAGGCTTCCAACGATAAGCACGTAGCACCCATCGGAAAGGGATGCAAGCACGACGCTAAGAGTTGGAATCGCGTTCACGCTACTTTACGGTGAACTTGTAATCGCCCTGAGAGCGGTGCGTGTCGACGGAAACGCCGACCCAGTGCACCGTATAAATGCCTGGCGACAACGTGGGGAGCATTACAGTCATCACTTTATTATCAGCGCCAACGACAGATTGCTCCTTGTTCATGACGTGGCCTGTTCCATCCGTGACAGTGATCATGCTGAATTTAGGCTCAAGCGCGCCGCTAAAGTGAATCACGACGCTTTCCGGCGAAGCGACCGATGCTTCGGCCGCTGGGACCATGCTTACCGGCGAGGTATGGGCAAGCAGTGCAGGCGCCGCCATGAGCATGGTGAATGCGCAAAGGGCGGGAATGAGCCGGCGTCTGTTTACCTCCCGGAGGATACGGAATCTCATTGGGGTGCTCCTTTTTTGAAATAGGTAATGGGGCAGCCAGTATTCGGCTGAGCTTACACAGCTCGGGTGGGTAGCTCTTCTCAACGCGGAGGGACTCAGGACGTCCAGCTGGATTTCCCTGAGCGATGCTCTCAAGAACCTCGGGGGCCTGAAGGCAGCAAACCAAAACTCAGGGGCTTCCGAGCGCCGGGAACACCGAGAAGTATACACTGAATCCTCCACCTCTACCTGCGACAATTTGCCGCAGGACGATGCGTCCAAAATGGGGTTTGATGGTTCCAGGCGAACGACTCGGCTTGGGCGTAGTGTGCTGTCGGCGAAGCCCGTCATCCGGGAGGCAACATGAAATCCTACGGCGCGATTTGGCTTGCGATACTTTTTCCCTTGGGCTGTCCTGCCGACGTTGTGACCCGAACACCCACTCCCCCGTCCGAACGGTCAGGCCAAGCGAAAGTGGCTGGGAAAGAGGCTGAAAGGCAATACCGTCAGGGAGTACGGTACGCCGAAGGGGATGGGGTACCTCAAGACTACGTCCGCGCCGCGCAGTTTTATCGTCTTGCAGCGGAGAAGGGGCTGTCTGCCGCTCAATACGACCTGGGATATCTGTACGAGACCGGCAAAGGCGTTCCGCGTGACTTCAAGCAAGCGGCGATCTGGTATCGAAAGGCGGCGCTCCAAGGCGACCCGGAAGCACAGAACAACCTTGGCGTGCTCTGCGCAACGGGAAAAGGCGTGACGCGCAGCGATGCCGAGGCGATCCATTGGTATCGACTGGCTGCTGCGCAGAACGATCCCGAGGCGACCAGCAACCTCGGGAGCATGTATTTGCAAGGGCGCGCGGTAAAACGCGACTTCGAACAGGCCTTCAACCTCTTTCAAAAGGCTGCCGAACGAGGATATGCCATTGCACAAAACAACCTGGCGCTGATGTACGCCAACGGACAAGCGGTCGCCCGCGACTACGTCTGGGCTTACGCGTGGCTCGACCTCGCAGCGACGCAAATCCAAGCGAGCGCTCAGCTACGGGAGAAAGTTGCCAAGGAGATGACCGCCGATGAGATCGCGCGTGCGCGGGATCTAGCGGCCCGAAAGCGTTTGGAACTCAATCACAAAGGAGAGGAATCGAAGCGATGACACGAAGATCCTTGCTCGAGTTGGCAGTTCTCGGATCTGCTGCGAAAATCGTATTCGCCGCCGACCCACCGTTCACCCTACCCAGGCTCCCCTTCGCCTACGATGCGCTCGAGCCGTATATCGATGCGCAAACCATGCAGATTCACCATGACAAGCATCATCAGGCGTACGTGGACAATTTGAACAAAGCCGTCGCCGCCGAGCCCTCCCTTTCGAAGCTGAGTGTCGACGAGTTGCTGCAACGCCTGGAAACGCTTCCCGCCGCGATTCGGACGCAAGTCAGAAACCAGGGAGGCGGCCATGCGAATCACTCTCTGTTCTGGCAGATGCTCGCCCCGGCTTCAAAAAGCGGTAAACCGACAGGGAAGTTCCGCGAGGCGTTGGACCGCTCCTTTGGCGGTCAGGAGCAGTTCGAAGGACAGCTTCGAACCGCCGCCGTGGGAGTGTTCGGAAGCGGCTGGGCCTGGTTATCCGTTGACCGCGACAAGAAACTGGTTCTGGACACCGCTCCCAACCAGGACAGTCCTTTGCTAAATGGCCGCCAGCCGTTACTGGGGATCGATGTATGGGAGCATGCCTACTACTTGAAATATCAGAACCGTCGAGCCGATTACCTCGGCGCCATTGTCCATGTCATCAACTGGGATTTCGTTTCGCAGCGCTATGAAGATCTGTCGAGATGAGAAACTTCTCGAGAGTGGCGCCGGCTTCCACGATGGCCATGACTGTCGGCCAGACTGCGACAATATGCCGCATTGCTCGTAGGCTGCTCCAGTTCTAGCATCAGGAATACCCCACGCGAATTCGCGGGGCGACCCTCGCACCAGCTCGCCCCGTGGATTTTGCGTTTTCATCCGACCCGCCGAATTTCCGCCCGGACCAAGCAAATGAAAACTTGAGGGCTAGTCTGAGCAGTCACTCGCGCGCCGACGAGGCCCGGCCATGGGATCACGACTCGTGCGACAATTTGACGCATTCCCTAACCTCCGCGCCGCCTCTACAATCGAGTTTCCATCCGACGACAGTCTCGCATCGTGACTTCGCGTGGACCACTCAATCAACCGTGAAAACTTTCCCTTTCTCCGTAATCAGCTTTTTTGTTTTGTCGTCCTGTCTTTTGGTGGGCCAGCCACCGGACACACCGTCTCGGGGCTCTATTTCCGGGACAGTCACCGATCCGGCCGGAGCGCCGGTCGCCGGCGCCAACGTTCAAGTCAGCAGCACAGCGGCAACCTGGGACGCCACCGAAAGGACCGATAAAACCGGGACTTTTCAAGTCTCCGCCGCACCAGCAGGCGCCGTCAGAATTACAGTATTGATGCAAGGCTTCGATGCCGCAGAACGTCAGGTCGCAGAGTCTGAGCGGCACGAGCCGGTGAACATCCAGCTTCGCGTCTCCGGCCTGAACTCTTCCGTCGTGGTGACCGGGGGGCGCGACGCAGTAGAGATCGATAAGTCCGTCGTGGCTGTGAACGCAGTAACGCGCGACACCATCGAGACCCGCAATTTGTTTCTTGCCGATCAGTCACTTTCCTACGAGGAGGGCCTGAATGTCTACCGGGAAAAAGGGGCGGCGGACACCAGCACCGCGGTCGGCATGCGCGGATTCGCAGCCAATTCGCCGCGTGTCCTAGTGTTACTAGACGGCCAGCCCATGAACGACGGCTATGCGGGCAAGGTGACCTGGGCGCTTCTGCCGGTGAGCGAGATGCAAAGTGTCGAAGTGCTTCGCGGTCCTGGTTCCGTGTTGTATGGAGGAAACGCGATGGCGGGCGTGATTCAACTTTTCACCCGCCCAGTCACCGAACGCAGCCTGGAACTGAGTGCGCAGGGCGGCGCCTTCGGGACCGTCAATTACCAGGGCCGATTCAGCGACCGTTGGTTCCACAAGAAGCTTGGATTCAGCGGCAGCTATATGAACTTGAAGCTGCAAGGATATCCGTCCGGGCCGGGCGTCTATTCGAGCGCTTCCACGGTAACTTCGGCGGCCGCGCCGCTGCTGCCCGCTCCGCCGCTGGTTCCAAGTAACACCGGTGCGCAGCGCTTCCAAATCGGCGAGCAGGGCAACAACGGCTTCTTCCAGGATGCTATCCGCACGCGCTTCGACTACACCGCTTCCGACCGGACCACCGTGACTTTCCAGTACATGCAGATGCGCGAACAGTATGGCTATAACTCCTCCACACCCACCATATTGGACAGCTCCGGCAATCCCATCACGAGCGGGAGTTTCTTTTTCAACTACGGCGGTTCGATCAAGAGGATTACGATTTCCCCGAACTTGTTCGTCGCCGGACCGGGCGGCCAGAGCATCGAGTATTTCATCGGGTCCGTGTACCACTCATTTAGCTCGCGGAGTTGGCTGCGCGTCGGGGCGGGCATGGCTGATTCGATAGACGAGTGGTCCTCGCTGCCATCGGGCGGCGCAACATTTGGAGGAGGTCCCGGGACGACGACCCAGTATCCAAACCGGTCTTCCCATGGCGACGTTCAGTGGAATTTTGTTCCGTCTGGCCGCCAGAAGTACATTCTGGGTTCTGAAGTCCGCCAGGACATCACTCGAAACGCGACCTATAACCTGTCGAATTTTGCTGTGCGGGACAGCAAGATTCTCTTTACAAAAGGAGCCGAAGGCCTGGTGATGGCGTCGGCCGCATTCGCCCAAGCGGATTATCAACTGGCGCGCAACTTGACTTTCGAGGTTGGCGGACGCTTTGAAAACTGGCGCACTTACGGCGGCCGGACGCAAAGCGGGCCCACGGTTCCGCTCGTTGCGCTGCCTTCTCGAATGCAAGAGGCATTCACGGGAAGAGCGGCTCTCTCCTGGCGGATCCCGAAGGATTTCACCCTGCGATTCGTGGCGGCGAACGCGTTTCGCGGCCCAACGGTGAACAATCTGTACACGTCGTCGAGTTATCCACCCGGAACCGTAACAGAACCGAATCCCGCTCTGAAGCCGGAAACCGTGCGGAGCTTCGAGGTGGGGCTGCGAAAGCGGATCGGCCAGACCGTCAGTGCAGACACGACTTTCTTCCAGAACTACGTGCGGAATCTAATCTACACGGCCGTCGATTATGCGACGGACCCGAGCGGCGCGACCAACATTCCGGTAAACGCGGGAAGTTCCTACGCGCGCGGGGTCGAAATCGCGATTCGCGAACGAATCCGATCCTGGCTGCACTTGACGGAGACGTACACGTTCAACGATTCGCGCATTACCGAGAACAGCGCGGTGCCGCTTTCGCAGGGTCGCTATGTGACGGGTGTGCCGAAGACCGTGGCGAATTTCTCGATCATAGGGCAACGGCGGCGCTGGAGCGGGTCCATCGGCGGCCGTTACATATCAGCGTTGTATACCACCAACACAAACACCGACATCGTGCACGGAGTTCCAGGCTCTTACGATCCGTACTTCATCGCCGAAGCCACGGCGGGTTACGAGTTCCGCCATGGCATGACGTTCTTCGCGTCGCTGAACAACATGCTGGATCGAATGTATTACCAGTTTTACCAGGCGCCCGGACGCCAAGCCTACGTCGGCCTGCGCATCCGCATTGGAGAAGATCGCTAGATGATGGGAATCGCAGCGCGTGTCCTCCGGAAGCCCCGATCCTTCGCGGCCCGTGAATGGCTGTTTCAGATTCACCTCTATACGGGTCTGGTTGCGGGCCTCTATGCGTTGATTATCGGAATTACCGGCAGCGCGCTGGTCTTTCAACCCCAGATGCGCGACTGGTTGGACCGGGACTTGACCCGGGTCAACGGCTCGGGACCCCACGTGTCAGCTGATCGGGTATTGGACTCGGTCCGCAAGGCCCACCCCGATTTCCCCATCATGAGTGTCCGTATGCCCACGGAAGAGAATGCGACGTTTCGCGTTTCGGCTTCGCACATGGGCGGCCACGAGTTCTACGTCAACCCGTTCAATGCGGCGATCGTCGGAGAAGGTCACCCCAACGACGATTTCCTGACCTGGTTGCAGCAGCTCCATTTCAATCTGCTCGGAGGAAAGACAGGCCGCGTGGTGAACGGAGTAGGTGGATTGATGCTCTTCTTGTTGTGCGCGACCGGTTTGGTGATCTGGTGGCCAGGCATCGCGCACGCAAAGCGCGCGATGAGCATCAATTGGCGCGCTCGCTGGAAACGACTGAATTACGATCTGCACAGCGCGGTTGGGTTCTTCACGCTGATCTTCACGGTCATCATCGCGCTAACCGGCGCGTACTATGCCTGGCCGGAGGAGAGCAAGGCTTTGGTCGGCTGGTTCTCACCGCTTAGACAGAAGGCCGCGGCTCCTCGTTTGCCGTCCCGGCCGGAATCCAAGGAGGTTTCCGTAAGCGAGCTGATAGAGACGGCGCGGCATGCGGTTCCCGGTACTTGGGTGAGCATGGTGATGCTCTCGCATGGCTCCGGCCAGCCTGTCAAGATCACGCTCATGAATGGAGGCTCCCGTCAGTATCAAAACTCGAACTACGTCTACCTGGACCCATATACTGCCAGCGTTCTCCGCGTGGACTCGGTGGAAGACCGATCCACGGGAGACGCGATTATCGCCTGGGTTCCCTCGCTGCACTTCGGGACTTTTGGAGGAGGTCTTCCGGTTTACACCCTCTGGCTCGTTTTAGGACTCAGCCCCGCGCTACTGGGAATGACGGGAATGCTGATGTGGTGGAACCGCGTTGCGGTGAAGAAGTGGAATAAGATTCGGCCGCGCAAGGCGGCGTTGCCGGTGGGAGAGTCCATCTACGGTCCCGAAGAGGTCACTCGATCTGCTTAGGAGAAATGCTATGAAACGAATTCGATTGGCAATCATGGGAGCCCTGCTTTCCGCTGCGGCCAATGGGCAGAGCCAACCAGTGACAATCCCGTTCAAGGCCGTGGTGGGGTCTGAGGATTTTGCCTGTGGGCGTACGTACACGGGCATCGGAACCACCAAGTCCACGATCAAGCCGAAGGATTTCCGTCTCTATGTGCACAACGTGCGGCTGTTGGACGAGAAAGGCCGCGAGGTTCCGGTTCAATTGAAGCAACTCAGCCGGTGGCAATTGGATGATGTCGCGTTGCTCGATTTCGAAAGCGGCTCCGGTGGCTGCGCGAACGGCAATCCGGATATGAATACGGAACTGGTTGGTTCCGTGCCGGGCGGCCATACGTATCGGGGCCTTCGGTTTGCCCTCGGAGTGCCTTTTGACAAAAATCATACCGACCTGACCCAGATGCCCCCGCCCTTGGACATGACCGCTCTCGCCTGGACGTGGAATGCCGGCCGGAAATTCGCCCGCATCGAGTTCGCGACTACTGGGCGTCCCCAAGGCTACGTCCTCCACCTGGGCAGCACCGGTTGTCAACCGAACAAAGAGAAGACTGTGCCACCCACGTCGTGCGCCCAGCCCAATCGACCCGAGATTGACCTGCCCGATTTCGAGATTTCATCCGGCGTAGTGGTTGCTGATCTGGCCGCCTTGTTCAAAGACTCCGACGTTGATCACACCCCGGAGAAGTACAAGAGCGGCTGCATGTCGAGCGTCGAAAACCCCGACTGTGCGCCGGTCTTCGCGAATCTGGGCTTGGCATTCGGCCAGAACCCGACGCGCCCGCAGAGTTTCTTCCGAGTTGGCAAACCGGGAACGGGGATTCTTTCCGCACGGAAGTAACAGTGTCGTCGAAGCTTCTTGTCGTTTTGTTTTTGTCCGCGCCCGTATTCGCCCACGACGCGCATGGGCGGGCAAACGCTCCTCTGGAAGCTCGGCGTATCCACAACCCGTTGACCGCTTCTGAAGCGGCACTTGGCACGGGCCAAGCCCTGTTCGACTCGTCATGCGCCACCTGCCATGGACCGGATGGCAAAGCGCGCACTGTGCTTGCCGGGAAGCTTTCTGTTCGTCCCACGGATCTTTCGAACTACCTCATGGAATCCATGCGGGACGGAGAGATCTACTGGGTTGTAGTGAACGGGATTGGAGACCATATGCCCGCTTTCGAAGGGACGCTCGACGAAACGCAGCGCTGGCAGGTGGTCCTCTACGTGCGCGAATTGCGGAATCGGCAACGCGCCGTCGAGGTGTCGGAACTGGGAACGTATCAATGGGATCTGCCGCCAGGCTTCCCATACCCCAAGGCCCCTGCGGATAACCTCATGACCAAAGAGAAGGTCGAGCTCGGCCGGCATTTATTCTACGATACCCGGCTTTCCTTGAATCAGAAGCAATCCTGTGCAAGCTGCCACAAACAGGAGCGGGCCTTCGCCGATGAACGTGGGCGCGGTCTTGGCTCGACCGGTCAACTACACCCCCGCGGCCCGATGAGTCTCGCCAACGTCGCCTACAGTCCAGTCCTCACGTGGGCCAATCCCAATATGCGCAGCCTGGAAACGCAGGCCCTGGTACCGATGTTCGGGGATGATCCCGTCGAATTGGGAATGTCGGGCAAGGAGGATCTCCTTCTCCAGCGGCTCAAAGCGGAGGCGCGCTACCACAGGCTGTTTTCGGAAGCCTATCCCGGCGTCTCCGACCCTTTCACCCTCGCCAACATCACCAAAGCCATTGCGAGTTTCGAGCGCACGATCCTCTCCGGCGACTCGCCTTACGATCGCTACAAGAACGGCGACGATCCCGGGGCGATTTCCGAGTCGGCCAAGCGCGGCGAAGCTCTCTTCTTCAGCGAACGTCTTGAATGCTTCCACTGTCACGGCGGATTCAACTTCACCGGTTCCGTGGATTACTACGGAAAGGGCTTTGCCGAGGTGGAGTTCCACAATACGGGTCTTTACAACCTGACGGGCAAGTTCTCGTACCCCGAGCCGAATCTCGGGCTATATTTGTTTACTCAGGCGCCTGAAGATGTTGGCAAGTTTAAGGCGCCGACGCTCCGCAACATCGCGGTGACCGCGCCTTACATGCATGATGGAAGTGTCGCCACCCTTGAGGGTGCAATCGAACACTACCAGAATGGCGGGCGAACCATCGAGAAGGGACTGCGCGCCGGAGATGGCTCCCGGAATCCAAACAAGAGCGAATTCGTAAAAGGATTCAGCTTGACCGCTGCAGAGCGGGCTGATCTGCTGGCCTACCTGCGTGCGTTGACGGATGATCGGCTGTTGCACGATCCGAAGCTCTCCGATCCGTGGCACGCCGTCGCCCAGCCCAAGGTGCCAGTTTCAGGCCGTTACGTCATCCACGGCGAAGTTGCACAGGTGTTCTTGGAGACCGGTAGCGTCGCCCTGTTTCATGACGCCGTCCCCGGCCTGATGGAGGGGATGATTGCACCGAACAGCATGGAATTCATCGTTGCCGACAGCGCACAGATAAGAGACTTGACTCCGGGTCTCAGAATAACCGCCTACGTTCGGAAGCAGGGTCGGGATTTCGTACTCGATGACGTGAGATCGGTAAAGCCAAAACCTCTCGCCAAACGTAAGGAACAGTGAGCTGGCCAATGAACTTCTTCTGTTGGACTGATTCTGTTCCGCCACGCCCAGGTCATCAGTGCTCGACTGCGCCCGCGCAGCCCTGTGCGCCCGCTGGCCGCAGGCGTTACACGATTGCAGGCGCGTGCCGTTCAACAAGAATCATGCGGACCTCACGCCGCCGCCGTTCAATCTCACTGCCCTCAACTGGGTCTGGAATGCGGCCGAAAGTTCGCGCGGCTCGATTGTTTTGAGTACTGGATTACCGTGCGGACTATGACTGCCGCAATCTGCCGCGCTGGTCGCAGCCGGAAGCGCCTCTACCATCAGAAATACCTTACTCGAATTCGCGGGGCGGAATCGCTCCACCCATCGCCCCGCGGATTTTGCGTACCTGCCAACCCACCGTGACGTTCGGGCTTAGTCGAAGCGAGCATTCGAAGATCTAGCTTCGACCACAAGAAACGGCCGACGCCGGCCTGGTCCGTTGCAACCTCGCCATCGGGGTGGCAGTTCCTCTTGTTCGCTTCCCACATGCAGGATTCTCTTGCGATCCCGATGCCGGTTGCGGTGCGGCAAATTATCGCATGAAACGGATGGCGTAACCCAGCTTGTGTTACTATGCTGCGTATCAGTCTGCTTTCGCCTCCGTCGCGGAAGCGTTTTCCCTCCTGGTCGAGCCATCCTTAATTCCCTAGGAGCTTCTTTTATGTCACCTCGCTCATGTCTCAAGGTCGCACTTGGGGCTATTTCCAGGAACAAGCTGCAGACGGGACTAACGATGATTGGCCTGACTATAGGCGTCGCGACGGTGCTCACGACGATCGCCATAGGCAGCGGTGCCCAGTCGGCTATCCAGGATCAGGTCCGATCGGCAGGTATGAACCTGATAGTAATCACGCCCGGCAATTATGGTCGAAAACTGGAGAGCGCCTCGGGCGCGGTGGAGGATTCTGGAAGTCCGGAGGGCGGAGTTGGCGGGAATTCGAGCGACGGCGCGGAGGGGAGCCCCGACGAGATGACTGCTGGGGGAATCAAGGCCGACCCACCCGCTAACTCGAAGAGCGGTCCTACGGCAAGGAGCGGTTCCGCGGTTGCAGAGCCTGCCACCGTCGTTTTGGGGGCAGGGATTCTCACGATGGCCGACGCCGACGCGATCCGGGGGCTTCCTGGGGTGCAGTTCGTTTCGCAGGGCGTGCATAACAATGCTCGTGTAATTTTGGGAGCGAGGCGGGTGTTCACTCGGGTGCATGGCGACGACATTTCGCTCCCGCAGATCAAGAAAGCGTGGAAATTTACGGCCGGCCGGTTTTATTCCGAAAGCGAGCAGAGCGGTGCAGAACAGGTGGTGGTGTTGGGCAGCGTGGTCGCGAATCAATTGTTTTCCGACGGCAGCGCGGTGGGCAAATCGGTGACGATTTTAGACAAGCCGTTCAAGATCGTGGGCGTGGTAGGCAGCGGCAACTGGATGGTGGCGGAAAAAACGGGCGACGATCAGTTTGACGCGGTCTACGTGCCCTATACGACCATGCAGAAAATCCAGAATCTAAATGATTTGAACGATATTTCGGTGACGTCGGAGACGTCCGGCGATGTCACGCGCGTGATGAAGGAGATCACGGAGACGCTGCGCAAAAGGCACAATATCAATCCGGCTCAACAGGACGATTTTACGGTTACGTCGCAAGCTCGCAAGGCGATCACGTCGGGCGGCATGCGGCCGGAGGTGGCGCATGCGTTGGTGGGAAATGTGAATGGCCTGGAAAAAGTGACCCTGGCGGAGTTGTCGAAGACGCTGGAGCGCGCGAGCCGGACAATGACAGCTCTGCTCGCATCGGTCGCGGCGGTTTCGCTATTGGTGGGCGGCATCGGAATTATGAATGTCATGCTGCTTTCGGTGACGGAGCGAACCAAGGAGATCGGGATTCGACGCGCGATCGGGGCTCGCAGCAAGGACGTTCTGATGCAGTTCCTGTTTGAGGCGACCACGCTCAGCTTGGTCGGAGGGATTGCGGGAATTGTGTTGGGGGTGATTATCTCGTTTGCGATATCGAGATGGGCGACATGGTCGGCTTCGGTCTCGGCAGCCTCGGTGGTTTTGTCTTTCGGAGTTGCCGCGATGGTCGGCATATTTTTCGGATATTATCCGGCGAAGAGGGCCGCCGCGGTCGCACCAATAGAGTTGCTGAGGTATGAGTGACTAGCTCAACAGCCACTTCTTCGAAACAGACGGCAGGCATGCGAAGTCCCTTCGTTCGCCTCGAGCCCTCGGGCAAAGGTCACGCCCTGTTCGAAGGCCAAGCCCAACATGACATCGAGGCGTCACAGTTGATTTACATCCCTCCAGCAACCCGGTACACCGGCTGGCCGCAGGTGTTACACGATTGCAGGAGTGGCCGTCGCGAACAGGTTTTGATGGAGCCGTTGGTGGTCATCTCGAAAGCCGCCGGGCGCGGTTCTTTTTGAGCCACACCACAACGGGATCAGCTTTATGCTAATGATGGATTCGTGCAGCCTATCCGATCAGTGTTGTTCCTCTTGGTGGCCGCCTCGCTTGTCTCGCAAGCGCCGCCTCGCCGACCGTCGATTATCCCGCTTCACTGCCTAAGCGGAGACTGCCCACTCCTCAACGGAGCGCCACAGACGGCCGGCATGCGAAGCGGCTTCGTTCGGCTCGAGCCGGGCGGAGCCGTCGGTTGGCACTCGACTGGCCAGAACGAGGAATCGCTTGTCATCCTCTCGGGCAAGGGTCATGCCCTGTTCGAAGGCCAAGCCCAACACGACATCGAGGCGTCACAGTTGATTTACATCCCTCCAGCAACCCGGCACAACATCGAGAATAGCGGGAGCCAAACCCTCGAATACGTTTACATCGTGGCCCCGGTGGCGGAACAGCCCAAATAGTGACACCGCAACACCGCAGGATAGAGCAGGGCTTAGTTGGGTCGCATCGTGATGATTCCAGCGTTCTAGCCCACCAGGTAGCATTCAGTCAGAGTTGCTTGATTTGCCGCTGACCGTGATCGGACGATTCGAAGTTTAGGAAGTGAGTCGTTTAGGACGCAGACTCTTCCCATTCCGGGTCGAATTCTGCTGGCGGTGGGAATCGAAATGGGTGAATGACTCTTGTTCGCCAACGTCGGATCTGAACAAGAACGAAAACCAAGCCGGCTGTCATGGCAACGCCGGGAATCAGAAACAACCACAATGCCTCCGGACCTTCTGGAATGGCCAGAATCCGCTTGGTGTACTGGCCAACAAAAGTGGTCTTGATCTCCTCATCCGTCCGCCCATCCTGAACCATGGTTTGGATCTGTCTTCGCAGTTGATCGGCGACCGGTGATTGGTGCACGCGGAGATTCTGCTGCCAGCAGCACGGCGCCATGAACATGCTGTATAGCTTCTCCAGGCGCACGTTCTCTGCGCCATAAGTCGGCACCGCGAGGCATGCCATCGCGACGAATACGCGAGCTGCTCCCGACGCAGTTAAGTTCCGGCTCAAGGATTTTGGCATGCCAATGACCCCCTTGGAGTGTACGGTCACCCGCCGCAGTCTTCAAGATGACAAATTGCCGCAGCTTGGCATGGCCTTGCGAGGCTTTAGGAAACGCCCTGGAATTCACTGGCCGGGGTGCGACAATTTGCCGCACTCCAGGTCTCGCAGCCGGACCATATGCTAAGGGGTGTCGCGAAGTTTGCTCGAAGTGAGCTTTCAACCGCATCGATGATCCGCCGGCCCGAGACGGCGTTCCAAGGAGACTGAAAATGACGAGAGCAACCATGGCGTGGGTGTTCGGTGCATTGTTGGCATCGTCGCTGACCGCACAAACCGGGCCGTCCATCGCGGCCGACTTGAAACAGTCCTACAACGGAATCAAGAACAATATTTTGCAGGCTGCGGAGAAGATGCCGGAAGATGCTTACGGTTTCAAACCGTCTCCGGCGGAGCGCGACTTTGGCGGCTGGGTAGCCCATGTGGCGGACTCCCAGGCTGGAGCCTGCTCCCGGATTGCCGGGTCGCCAAAACAGATCAACGCTGCGTCTAAGACGACCAAGGCGGATCTCATTGCGGCGTTGAAAGAATCCTTCGGCATCTGCGATGGTGTCTACGAAGGAACGAGCGATGCCAACCTTGCGGAAGGCGTGCCTTCGTTCCGAGGCCAGACACCTCGGGTCAGTGCACTGTACGGCAATATCGCCCACGACCAGGAGTGCTACGGATCGATGGCCGTCTACCTGCGCCTGAAGGGCATTGTGCCCCCTTCCACCGAAGCGATGGAACGCGGCCGGGGCCGGGGCAAGAAGGAGTGACATTGGGCCTTATCGGGTTGCCCGACATCGGCTAAAGGGTTCTTGCCTGCTGCTGCGCAGACGAGTTCTTGTGCATTCGGCAGTGCGATTCTTGCAGGCATCATTCCACAACGGGTCGATTGAGGGCTCGCCGATTTTCTCCGCGCAGGCTGACTCGGCTTGTGATCCAATCAAACAGAAGGACCGATGTCAGCTTCTCCCCCCAGATCCCTGCCAGACGACCGAGACCTGTATTCGGGCTTGATTCGGCTGCACATCTTGCACCATGCCAATAGGGACCGATTTGGGCTTGGCATGGCCACGGAACTCGCCAGGCACGGCTAC